>Ga0163144_10015350_pt1 | contig 15811 bp, 17 predicted proteins | sample OliLak19BULKMAT1_FD_123175 | JGI IMG/M metagenome (GOLD analysis project Ga0163144, IMG submission 123175) | Freshwater microbial mat bacterial communities from Lake Vanda, McMurdo Dry Valleys, Antarctica - Oligotrophic Lake LV.19.BULKMAT1 | ecosystem: Environmental > Aquatic > Freshwater >...
GTTGTAGCGATCGTTCGCAAGTGCGTGTGATCCATTTCTGCCGGGAATCCCCGTCATGAACACCAGTGCACCCCTTTGGATCATGCGAACGGTCACCGTCGACAACGATGATGTCGCGATCTAGACACTTCTGACCTACCGGGCATGGGGAGCGGACCGCACTACCCAGGCACTGGGGAAGGTACACACGCTGGTGGACGCCGATGGAAGTGCCTGTCCATTACCGAGATCCGAATTCGATTCCGCCCGGCTCGCAGATGCCATTGCCGCTGCTCGCGCATCAAAGCCAGATTCCGAATTTCAGTATAAGGGTCTCAGTGTCGCGGCTCAGATGGAAGACGAGACTGGTGACGACTATGACCTTGACCATGATGACGACGATGCTGCGAGTAATGACGACCAGGATGAGTAATGCCATTTCGCTCAGCCATTGATCACGAGAGAACCAACAAGCAGAACGGCGGAAAGCATACGTTTTATGACTATCGATTTTCTCCAGTGGCCCGGTGCCATCCTTGGCTTGCTGGGCGCTCTCTTGGTAGCGCAAAAGACTTCAGAATCTCGCCAATTGGGATTCGGTCTTTGGATTCTCTCGAACGTCTTACTGATCGTCTTTGCGGCCGCAGTAGGAGCGTGGGCATTGGTCGGCATGTATGCGTGTTATGCCGGCACCAGCGCCTGGGGATGGCGGAATAATCGTGTGTTGTAGCGGCTGATCGGTCCGTGATCAGGATCGCTTCATCGAGCTAAACTCTTGCCCGTCGGCCGTGGATGAAACTCACACCCGCGTTGGTCGACTGGCAGCTTCCGTTGTCGATCAATCTCCTCCATGAGTTGATAGATCGACACGCCACAGGCATCGGCGATCCACTTTATGGTACACCCGGATTTCCATCACCGTGCAATCTCTGGCTGTTGATCGAAGACATGACACCGCTTGGCTTCCATGCGTTGTCGTCTCGCTGTGAGTGCCTTTTTTCTGGCTCGGAAACGTGCGCTCGCCTGCGCTTTGGTGATACCGCCGGTCGTGGAGCGAAAGGGAAAGTGAAAACGCTGGTTCGCGCGAGGCAGCGCTCGTTCGCGTGAGACCTCATACCAGATACGGTTGCGTCCGACCCCGGTCAAATCACCAATGGCATCAATATCGTATTTGAGCAGCCAAAGACACTCAATCTTTTTGAGTAGGTGATCGCGCAGTCGATGTTTCTGAGCCGCGGCCTTCTGCATCTGGCGACGATGGGCTTCCTTCTTTCCCAGTCGTAGGGACCGCTCGCGCGCCCGTCGACACGCGGCGGGCTCACAGCCTGCTCGCAGTAGCAACTGCCGCACCCGTTCGCGCGTGAGCTTCACCTTGAGGGCCATTTTTTCCAAGGTCTCACCAGCCTTTTGCCAGGAGATTATGTCATCGATGGAATAGCCTTGATAGTCGTACCGGCGCCGCCGTTTCGACCAGGTGTTTATAACCCAGCTACGATTCCAGTCAATACCCCGTGCAACCGACCGCACGATTTGCATGGGGACCTTGGTGGTCGCGCCCAGACTAAGCAGGGTATCACCAGCCCGCATCCGGTTTTCTAGGTGTCGGCGCTGTGTTGCGAGAAGCTGATACGAGTCAACCAGTGCCTCGCGCACGGTGGGCAGAACACCCATTGCACGGCGAAGGCGCATCACCGTCTGTCGACTCAAACCAGATAATTCACTCAATCGCTCATCGGTAGCCACACCAAACTGGCCAACGTGCGGTTTGAGCGCCTGCCACGAAGCTCGAATGAGGTATTGGGACACCTGGGAGCCTGTAATGCGCCGCGTCAGCCGTTGCTGATCAGGAGGGACTGCGGCGCGATAACACGCTAAGATGGCATCCACGTGGATGCGTGCCGACGTCTTCACGACGGCACACTTCGCAATTCCTAAAGCACGACGCATTTTCCCCACCAGTGACTTCGGTACGCGACAACGCTCCGCGAGGTCGCCATCGGGCACCTTTCCAAGAAGATCGGCAGAACGTCGCAGACGCGCCGCCTCGGGGCTTACCCATGTGCTGACCGCTGCTAGATCAAGCATAAAGCGGCTGGTCGGGCTGTGAGTTTAGGTCGCTGATCAGCGCGCTGGTACCATGCATAAAGTTCTCATCTCCATTCGTAACGCACAGGAGTCTTGAAGAGGCCATGCAGCCATCCCGAGATGGTCGCATCTGGTGCGGCGTCTACTGATTCATCCCGCTTCCGAGTCATGGGCGGCGGCGATAAACCATCTACCGCTTTGTGTTATCACCAGTGATGTCGGAATCCGGCCAATCCGCATCGGTCGACGTAGCGTTTGGGAGGGCAGTGTTTTCAGAAATCGCGCGCATGTACTCGACTGGCGTTGGCATGCCCTTGGCTGACATTGCAGATCCCATTTCGACCACGGTCGCCCGGTAGGTCTCGTTGGAGGTGCTCATGTCACGGAAGGCATTCTTGAGCATCAGGTAATCGCCGCGCAGCTTCTTGTACGCCTCAAGGAGATCCAGATCACCAGGAAGGGAGATATCCGCCTGTCGTTTGAGGAGCGTGGTCATTTGCACCAGAACATCATTGGCTGTCTCTAGGAAGTTCGGATCGTTCGAACCTTGTGCGATGGATACCAAATACTGAGCCTTCGCGAGCGGATCCCCTTTAGCGTTCACGCCAACCACTTTGCCGTTGTGCGTACGCACTTCGATCGACTGCCGCGAGTTGATGCCCATGACTCCTCCTCCGAGAATTGCGTGCGCGATAACCAGGGCGACGTTAAGCAGCCACCGCGCGGGCGGCAAGGGGCGGGAGCATACCCTGCGTCCGGACCGCCTGGTGGATGGCTCCGACAATTCCCGACGGCGAGGCCTCGGCGTTCGGAATCATTCCCCATGGCACATCCCGCCCGCCCAGGACCACCTCCGCCTTCTGCGCATAGAGGAGGATCTGCTCACGTTCCTGGTGCGAGCGACCGACCAGATGGAGTCCACGCGATCCAGCACGATGGCTGAGCCAACAGGACGCACGCAGGAGCCCTTCCACATTCCAAGAGAATGCAACTCCATGAGCCCCCGTACCGGCGCTGTCGACTACTCCGACCAGGATCTGATCCCGTTCACGCACCACATAGGCCACCACACGGTGCCGGTCATCGACCATGACCTGCTCATGGAACGACCACCGGAATTTCCCGGCCTCCTGCGGCGAGCGATGCAGCAAACCCATTTCATAGAGCTTGGGAAGGTGATGACGCTCGATGCGGGAGTGTAGGGTACCAAGCCAGCGCACCTTGATGCTGTCGCACCAACCGTTGGGCATGGTGTAAAACATTCGTGGTGCCGACGATGACTTGATGATGCCGGAGATCTTCTTGAGGCGATCCTCATTCATAGAACCACCGGAAAGAGCCAATCCGACATCGTGGTTGGTCTTCAGTCGTCCGGCGAAGATCGTATTGAAGAACGTAATGGAGCGGCCATCGATATCCGACGGTGACTGGGTGCCAGCGAGCAAACCCAGTCCCCAGTGACGGCCTTTCCGCAACACATGACGAATGGCGGTACCACTGGCCGATGAAAACGTGAGGTGTGGCAGGAGCGAATTCTTGCCGCCCTCGCCGGCGAGCTCGTCGATCAACAGGGCAACCCTAGGACGACCGGGAGTCGGTGATTGGGTGGAACACCAGCTCGCCAAGCTGTTCACCACTTGCGAGACCACCCACGGATGTTGCTCCTTCGGCAGCTGATCAAGGGCAATGATGATGAGCGGGGTCTTCCCTTGCGGCGCCGCGAAGAGCTGGTCCCAATCGAGACGAGCCCCCTCCAGCCACCGTGCTGCCTGCCCGGTAGCGAGGCTGCGCAGGCCTGATTCAAAGCGAACCTGCTGCGATGCCGGCATGCGTTTCTCGAACACCTGACTTCCGACTTTGATAAAGGCCTCGATCCCATCCACGCCTTCCAGATCGACGTCCTGCTGCCATGCCTGCATGATGGCCTCGAAGATCAAGCCGCGGACCAACTCAGGTTCTCCGCCAATGCCATCACGTGGCTGTTTCATGCCGATCTTGCCCATCAGGGACCATGCCGCCGATGACGCCTGCAGCTCCAGCTCGTCGCGATCGCGCATCATCTCCTCTTCGAAGTACTTGGGTTTCGCCGGCAGCGGGGAGATGGCCAAGCGCTCTCCGGTGTCAGAACAAGGAGTCAGGTACCGCGCGTACACGAGGCGCTCGAGACGCTCGCCCACCGTCTTAGCGAGTTCCCAACTGGTGGCGTCGATCCCGATCGGCTCAGGAATGCCAAACTTCTGATAGGTCGCCGGGGTCGGCGCCGGCACCGCCAAACCAGCGAGATCGCCCATGACGTCGATCGCCACCACCGGGATCCCGCGAGCAAGCAGGGACTCCGCGCATACCTTGAGGCAAACGGTCTTGCCTGAACCGGTACTGCCGCAGGCAAGCACATGTTTGGGGATCGCCTCGAGCTCGATGCGCATTGGCTCGCCCTGCCGTTGGCCGTAATCGCTGTACCCGATCAGGATTTCCGAACGGGCCGGGGTAGCGTCTCCACTCATGACTGGGTTCCATTCTGCACGGTCGGTGCCTGGGCGATCAGAGTATTCAAGTAGGCGGGAGTCTCGAAGAACCACTCGGCGATCGCCTGCGGCGGACAACCAACCGACAACAGGTGCACCGCATGATCACGGCGCCACTGCCACCGCTCTGAGCGAGCGCGATCGGTCAACGGGTAGCGATGCCAGCGCTCAAGATCCTTGCGGTAGGACTCGCCATCGGACGGATAGCGTGGTGGCCGATGAATCTGCAACGCGATCTCAAATCGACTGACCGCCACCACCAGATCTCCGCCAATGCGTGCAACCGGGATGCCACGCAAGCGGGCATGCCCCAGCTGATCGAGGAGAATGGGAATGCGGTCCATCACCAAATCTGGGGCCGGGACCCGCAGGACGAGCGGACAGCGGTGGAGTTGACCCGCATCAACGGAAGCAACCTGGTGCTTGAACCAGGCTTCGTTCAAACTTGCCGACCAAGGATGCGGCTGTGCACATGCCAGCCGCGCCGAAATCGCCAAGCCCGAAACCCCGCGGGCGCGTAGCGCGACGGGGTCCTCGGAGAGACTGCTCCAGCTCGGTAAACGGTCCCACGGAGATGTGACAGCCGGTGCGCCAGGCAGGACTCGTAGCCGGGCGTATGCTTCCTGAGCGTGATGCACGACCTCTGCGCTGAGAAATCGGTGGGTCACCGCGAGTACGAGGCAACGAGGGCAACAGTCGGCAATGCACAGCACTCGCTGGCGATAGACCGCCAAGTGCGGGAACCGGTCCGCACGGCCACAGAGTGGATCTCCGCTGGTTCGCTCGAAGCGCCCCGAGCCCACCTTGCGGTCACAGATGAGATGAAGAGCCCGGCCTTCGCGTCCACCGGCGTGCGAGACGCGGCCGACGAGCAAGGAAACAGGCAGCAGTAATGAATGAGGTTCCATGATTGGCTCCTTAGTCGATGGTGATCACGCCGCCGGTGTCGTCTGGCCATTCATTCGCCGACCAGGCTTCCGCCAACCGGCTCAAGGCGACTTGATTCTTGGCGTCAGCCGCGGCGATGCGTTCCGGCTTGAATTTGAACAATTGAGCCGACCAGGGGACAGGCTTCATCGACGCGATGAGCCGATGACTGATGCGGTCACTGGGCCACGGCTCACCAAGCTCCTGTGCCAAACGCCGGCTGTACCAGGCAATCTGACGATCGTAGTGCAGGTATTGAGCCTCACGGGGAAATCTCGCCATCGATTCTTCGCATGTGGTCTTGAGATCTCCAAACATTCGCTCCTCGAGTCGTAACCAGTCGAAGCGACACTGTACCAACAATCCCGTGGTCGCGTCGGCGTGACGAATCACGACCTCCGGCTTACCCTTTGACAGAAACTCACTGACGTCCGGAGAAGCGAACGCAGCATCATGCATGCGATCGATGTTCTCGACCCACGCCGGCTTGAGCACCGTCTTCGCCTCATTGGCAATTTCCCAGTCCTCACAGAACTTGGCGTTCCGATTCCAGGGCTTCTCTTCGCCCTTGGCGTTGCGATACACTGCGGGATGGACGACGAATTCAGGGTCCGTCGGCGAGGTCAGGTCGCGACGTTCGAGAATCCTCGCGTGAGTCGCCCGGCCGATGGTGAGCGCATCAGAAGCCGGACGACTGAACCCTTCGATGTACTTGGCATGGAACATGGCCAGCGAACCGCCGGCTTCGGGATCGCTATCCATCAACGCGTGAGAACCGATCGCGACCATGGGGACACGATGATACTCATTCGCTGGCTCATTCTCGATAATCGACATGGGTGATCTCTTGATGCCTTAGTGGGACTGCTGGCTTTGGTCGTCCAAGATGGCCGGAGCAACCGTGTCGACCTCCGCTGCCGACAGTTCCGGGTCCAGCACCTGCGGATCTGCCGCCGACGGGACCAGAACGGTCTTGGCCGGCAACCCGACCATCACCCGACCCGCGGAACGGACCCCGGCATCTGGGCTTTCACGCAGATGCCCTGAGACAACCGCGACCTGTGATTCGCGCAGGCGATACGCGCCATTGCGGAAGACGACTCGGCCACCGTCGTCACGGACATCCTGGATGCCGCGGCGAACCTGCTCGCCGACGTTGGTGAAGGGGTCCGCGCGAACGACGAGGCAGGTGGTGCGCGGAGTGATTTCAACCGCGCCGTCGGCGACACTGCGACGTCGCGCGAGGATCTCCTCACGACGACGGACAAAGCGCAAAGGGGCGGTGGCTACTGATGCTGAGCTTGCGTTCATGGGGTATCTCCGCCCCCGATATAACTGCCGGAAATCAGGTCGGGAGAAAGTCCTCGGCCAAAAACCGTCCTTTGGTTATTTTTGTGAGGAGAAGCCCTGAAACCTGATACCCAACGGCCCTGTCCTTTGTTGCCTTTTATCCATTTCGTGATATAGTGCCATCCTCTGGAGAACCACATGGACCTCAATACCACCCGACAAGACCGCGTCCTTGCTGCCATCTTCACGGCGTGCCAAGACATCCCCCCTCTGCGGGCAACGGCTGACAATGAGTCCTGTGGATCGACGTACACCCCGCTCGGTGACATTCTTAAGGTCGTGAAGCCGCTCTTGGCGAAACAGGGGCTTTTTACCACCTTTACCACGAGCTTGGTGGGCAATGTCTTCACGGTTCAGATGCGTATCATCCAAATCGACACCGGGGAAATCTTCGGCTCAGAATTGCCGTTTTTGGTCGATACCGGTTCCGCCCATGAGATCGCCAGTTTGGTGACGTATGCGCGTCGTTACTTGCTCGACGCCGCCTTGAACCTCGAGTTGGGTTGCGATTCACTGGATGATGACGGCCAGCTGGCTCAGCGTGGCCATGTAAACGGTGCGAATCGCCGCGGTACCCGGCCCCAAGCCACGCCCATCAGCAGCCAAGTCCATCCGGGCAATGGGACCGATGCTCCGGCGGAAGCCCCTCAGCAGCCACTCCCGGCTCCCGGCCCGAAAGCCATCGATCCCAAAGTGCAGGAAGGGATCCGCATGAACAACGTGTGGACCCGTCTGAAAACCACGATTGGAAAAGCCGGAGCCGAAAAGGCCTTGATGGATGCCGTAGGCACGACCTATATCAAGCTGGTAAAGCCGGACCACTATGCGGCGGTCTGTGCCGCGCTCGAACTCAAGCTGGCGGAAACGCCGCCGCCTGGAGCCCAGGCCGCCTAACGAAAGCCACCATGCAGCGTCTGACGTTCAACTCGGTGCATCTGGGTGGTAACCTGGTCACCGACCCCGTGTTCTCAGTCATCAGTGACGTCAACACGCTGTCCTTCGTCATTGCCATCGAAGACGGATCAAAAACCACTCCACACACCAGCAAAACCCCTTGCCGTGCGACGGGAGATGTGGCTTCCACCATCGGTAAATGGTTTGCGCAGAACGATCGAATCTTGGTTACGGGAATCCTCCGTACGGTTGCGCTTTCCGGGAAAGGGCCTGAACAACTGACCCTGCTCGTCTCCAAAGTGCATATGATTGAAAGCCCAGCGCAGCGTACCCTGTCATCGACTCCCGAACGCGTCTCAGGTACGCGGCAGTACAAAACTCGCGTCGATATCAAAACCAGGGATCGCGAAGGATAATTTTTATCCCGGAATGCTGGTTAGGCGCCGGACAGGGACCACGCTCGCTCGTTGCTCTTGGTGCCTTAGATAAAATAGTGAGGGCGTAGAGCCGAGGACTTTTTCCCACGCACCCTGGTGGCAGATAACTTGGGGTGCATGAAACCCCTCCTCGCCCCCGCCGCACCCCTTCCTGCCGCGCCCGCGCTTCTCACGCACTACCAGAACCTGCGGGCCCGATACCGCCTCGCCATCCGATCTCTGATCAAGCAGTACAAAAACCTCTATCCGCGACGCCTGGACCGATTTGTGCCGGTGTTGGTGCCCATGAAGTGGACGGTCATCGATCCGGGATGTCCCGACCTCATCTACAATAGCATGCGCGATGATATGCCCTTCGGTTCGATGGCATGGGAACTGTCTGGTTTGATTCGCGTTACCGACAAGGGACGAACCAAGCACAAGGTCATTTCCAAAGCGAGTCTATCAGTAGACGCGAAGTTACCGTGGGTGTGCCAGATCATGGATGGTGGCTTCAATAACGACGAAGCCCGCCGTGTGCAGGTGCTGATGGCACGCATCAACGCGGTGGTGATTCGCTACCGTAATTTGCACGAACACTTCATCGTTATTCTCGAACATGCTGAGCCGTTCAACTGCTCAGATGATACGTCGTTGCTAGGCGATGACATGCCTCCGAATCCCTACGAAGGTTTGCCGGACAGAACCATTTTCAAGCGCAGAAAACAGGCCAGCGCCGAGACGGTCCGCAAGAGCCCTGTGGTCGAGGAGTAAGTCATGCTCGTCCCCCCGGACTCCTCGTTCCTCTACCAGCGGATGGAAGCCGATGCTGACCGTCCGTTGAATCTCTCGACGATCCGCCTCCTCTGCCAACAAGTCAGTCGCATTGCCGAGCGTCACCACATCCCGTGGTCCCTGATTGGCGGGGCGGCAGTCGCGCTGCACCTGGGCGCGCTCAATCATCCCGCGGCTGAGACCCGCTGCTCGTGCGATCTCGATGTCGCTGCCCTCGATGTTCCGAACGGCACTCCTATCAAATGGGTCTCGCCGCTCCTGGCTGGAGGGATGATTGGCAAACTCAGTGGGAAACGGATCGATTGGTTAGTGCGCAAGGGTGCCCATGAACCGCTGCGATTCCTCCAATGTCGCCTCATTGGATCCTCGACGCCCATGTTCAATGGGATTCCCGTCGCGCCGCCGGACGCACTCTGCGCGCTCAAGTTGTGCATCGCGCCTAAAGGGTTCCGCCCCAAGGATCGTTGGGACTGCCGCCTCCTGCTTGCTGTCGGCGCCGCCACCATTCCGGGCATCACCGAGTGGATAGAGAAGACGGTGAGCAATCGTGAAATCCGCGACTATTCACTGCGAAACCTCACCCAGATCGAGGCGTTGCATCTGACGGCTGCGTGATTGGTAACAAAGGGTCGTTTCTCAGCCGAGAACTTTTTCCCACGCGCCGAATCGTCCGCTACGAATGACCCCGAGGACCTCATGAGCACCAGCACTGCATCCATCCCGGCTCCCACGCCCACTGTTCCCTCTGCTGCGACGGTCGTGCATAGCGCTGCCATCAGCAAGTTGACGTTGCTCAATCGGTGCCGCTTGGCCGCTGAATATGCCGGCAGTTATGATATCGTGAAAGAGACCTCCACCCCGTTGGTCTTTCAGGATGAGATCTCCAAAAAGAACCGCCTGGCAATGGTTCGCGTATACGAGCTGGAATCGCCGGTGGGATCGAGCGGAACGCCGTCTCGCAGCATCATCTGCGTCGGTCGGATCCATACGCCTTCCACCGAGCCGCCTACTGCCGACGTGTGGCGTGTCTGGTGTGGGGACTCGACCCTGGATGGGTCGCTAAGCGCACGTGATGCCGAATCTCGCCGGCGTGACGCGTTGCGTGGAATCCCGCTCACGCTTCAATCCAAACTCAACAGCGCTCTCCGGACTTCCACGGGCAGCATGCGGCCGTCCACTTCGCCCGGATCCCACTTCTGGGCGTCCTACCAGCGCACACCAGAAAAGATGGGCTGCAAACATGTGCGTCACGCCATGCGGGCGCTCATGGATCGTGCGGGTGGTCTCGAGGCTGTCCTTGAAGAAGTCGAAGCGGCCTACCAGGACACGGTCCTAGGTACCGCGCCAGCTGGTGGGGCAGCCTCCACCGGTGGGGCAGCGACGACGTCCCCTGCGAGCGCGGCATCCAGTTCGTCGGTTCCTGTTTCCCCGACCTCTCCTTCCGCGCCAACGCCATCTGCCGGGTCTCCTCTTGTTGCACCTGGAGCATTCTCGGCGACCTCCGCCCCGACGGTTGAGCGAGCGCTGGCCATCCTCGAAACTCGCATGCGTGCGAATGGCCCTATGTTCCGTGAGATTCTGGATGTCGCAGGCCCATCGGTCGAATGGAAGCAGCCGGTACTGATTCTCGGTGAATCTGGCTACGGCAAAACCCACACTGGCCGCGCCATTGGAAAGAGCGGCCTCTACGACCATTTCTTTGAATTCGCCGTCAACCCTGAAACGGACGGACTCGATTTCATTGGCGGACCGCGGCGGATGTCGCAACCGAAGGCGGACGGATCCGGTGACGAGACCATCGACCGCCACATGGACTCGGATGTGGTGTCAGCCTTCAGGCTCGGTGCCTCCGGCAAGAACGTCTTCCTCCTCCTCGATGAAATCGGAAACGCACGCCGGGAAGTACTGAATGCACTGAAGAACATCCTGAACCCTGATCATGACCACTACATCGTAAAGACTGGCCGTGCGTCCGCCGTGGTGAATGGGATCGCCACGCCAGAGGAACTGCGCGTTCCGATCAAGCGGATGACCATCGTTGCAACCACCAACATAGGTGTGGGCTATGAGGCGAATCTCGCTGACCGCGCGGTGCTCAACCGCTTCTGGAAGATTTTTCACGAGATCGACCATGACCAGGTCGGGCAGATCGTCGTCAAAGAGGCAACCGGTAAGGGCTTCAGCCGCGACTGCTCCCTCCAGCTGGAACGGTTCTATAGGAACATGCGCAAGCTCCACGCCGACAAACTGTGCGAGCGTCTGCCAAATCCGCGCGACTTCTGTCGAGCTGTGCGATTGGCCTCCGACGAGCAACACCTCCCGAAGATCCTCGCGCGTATGGCCCAGGACTGGTGTGGCGATGATCTCGAAGGAACCCCCAACAAGGATCAGGCTGAAACCATCCGCGAGGCCGTCAAAGACGCCTTCACCATCAAGGACAAGAACTGGAACTGGAAGCCATGAGCGCTGTGACGCTGGTCTCCTCCTCCGGATATAGCCCGGTGCTGCAGCCGACCAAAGACTGCAACATCCATCAAGATGCCGTCGTCGGCATCCGAAAGGCCTACCTAAAGATGCGCTTTTCGGACCACGTTCCGGAGGCCTGCCATCTGCGCTTCGTCCCTCCGGGATTGTGTACCGAGATCGGAAGAGTGGACGATTCCCTGGCGCAGACCGCGTGTTGGACCTACATCGGGGAGCGGCCTGATGGCGGTGCACCGTACCACCTCATCTGCATCGGCGAGAAATGCCTGACGTCCACGAGGACTGACACCTCAACTCAACCAGGCGCTCAGCTCAACTACTTGACCAATTTGCTTGAACATGAAGTCGGTCACCTGCGGCACACCGACCGAGACTTCACCAAGATTCAAGCGGTGGCCGAGACGCACAAAATGTCGATGGGGGCGATCAACGTCGGTGAGGACTGCCGCATTGAGGCACTGATCACCAAGGAGCGGGACCACCACTTCGCCTGGGACACGTACCGTGATCCACCTGGACCAGAAAGCCTATCGAATCCGCCGAATGCCATGATCACCGCGCGGCACTTCGCCGGCGACCGGACGTTGGTGGCCGCTCGACTTTCTGCCGCAGAACTGTCGGAGGCACACGTCGATTGTGTGCTTGCATACTATCAGCAGCTGGTCGACGCACCGGACACCGTTGCCGTGGTCGGCATCATGCGTCGCTTCTGCGACGATTACCGCAAGATCGATGCACCGGAGGATTCATCTGGCGGCGAGAGTGGGGCACCGGGCTCACCTGGGTCGGAATCTCCCTCGCAGCCCGGCTCATCTTCGTCCGGGGCACCATCAGAGGGATCCTGTGGATCGTCAGGAGCAAAGGCGCCAGAGAAGCAGGTAGCCGACAAAGATCAGACCACTGGTAAGCCCAGCCCAGGATCGGCCGGAACTGATTCGCCAGGGAATGCCTCCGCGACGGAGTCGACTGGGACATCCACGAATCCGCCGGCAGATCCGAAGGCCGGATCGTCTGCCCCTAACAAGCCCGGTGATTCCGGATCTGACGCAGGCGGCACCACAGCGAAATCCACGTCTGGGTCGGGTACCGGTACTGACGGACAGGAGAATCGGTCGGAGAAGTCGGCCAGAACTTCAGGCGGAGGATCCGGCTCATCGACCATACCGCCATCGTCTGCGGCTACTCCCACCGCCGATTCCGCCTCCCGTGGGTCCGGGACTACACCCGCAACTCCCAGCCCAACCCCGAGGGCCTCCGCACCGGAACCTGCTGTTGGCACGACCCCTGATCCAACCGCGGCAGTGACCACCTCGAGTGCCGCTCCCAAGCCCGTTCTGCCAGAACAGGTACTCGGGGAAGCACCAAGCGACATGGAGCTCTCGGGGTTGTTGGCATCACAGGGTGACCTCCTGGACACCATCATGAAGCGCTGCTTCGATCCGACGGCCATCGCGGTGAGTGACAAATCGCCACCTCCTGGCGAAACAGACTCGGGAATCGGCCTCCACACGGAGGTCGAATACTCGGCTGGTGGCAAGGTCCTCGGAGCACTTCCCTGGGGTGCAATCGATCGACGCCGCGTGGATCGATCCGTCGCCACGCTGCTCCAGGCCATGCGTGGCCGCCAGGAAATCATTGCCACCGACCGGCCAACCAGACGTCTGGACCACCGTCTTGCCACCCTGGGATCTGAGCGCCCCTATAAGCAGCGCGTTGAAGCGGAGCAGGGCACCGGACCGCTGAAGATTGTCATCATCATGGATTGCAGCGGATCGATGTCACACGAGAGCAAGGGGATATCCCCGATCTCCGAAGGGCGGCATTTTGTTGCCGTGCTGAACGAGATGGCCAAGCGACGTCGCGTCGAAGCGATTCTTGCCCTTTCTAAGGTCAAAGGGGCTACGGCCTGGTGCCAGGCGATTCGGCTGCCGATGCCCGACAAAGACATCCTGCGAATCACCGCCGACGGCGACGGCGAAGGATTGGCGATGGCCCTTGAACGACTCGCCCCAGCGATCCGAGATGCCGACATGACCGCGCTCTATACGGACGGGAACATCACTGATGTCCCGATCGATAAGCAGAAGCTCCACCGCAAGGGCGTGCACCTCTATGGTCTTTATGTGGGACCGGACAGCCGGTCACCCAACCTCCGCACCCACACCGATTATCCGATCACTGCCGACTCGCTTGAGGTCCTGACTGGACGCTATGCGAAAACCCTTCTCTCCAATCGCGCCCGTCGTCGCACCGGCGCCTAACCTCGAGAAAAGCATGCAAACCGCACCCCTCATCCGCCCCTCACCCTCGACTGCGGCCACGTCCCGTGCAGACCACCTGCGACGCTTGCTGTACAGCCCCGAACGCATGGCAGCTCGCAGGGCCAACCCCGAACTGATCACGCTCTTCGCCCAGATCCCAGACCAATCCCTGGTGGATCTGGCCACCTTTGCCGAGAAGCACCGCCTGGTGCTCACGGGCACGACTCAGGAGGTCATGTTGCTTCCGCGTTCCGTGGCCAACGGCGTTGCCTGGGAGATTGCCTGCCACCCCGTCGGTTACTGTAAAATCGCGCGCGCGACCGGGCTCTACCGCCCAGGGGCTGAGACGGTGGCCTATGTCGACGACGGCCTGGTCGTCACCGCCCACGGCTATTACCGCGATTCGACCAGCGATCCGTGGTCGTTCACCACATCGGCATTTGCACACTTCCACACCTACGCAGAGCTGACCACGCCGGATGAGGGCGCGAGGTGGGAGCCGACCACCGAGTGGAAGGCAACTCCGGAGGTCCGCCTCGCGGAGATCGCCCGCGTTCTCTGTGTCCAGAACGCCATTCCAGAGCAGCTGGCCCATGTTCGTGTAACTGGAACGGATCTGGAGTCGCTCCGCAGAATGAGATCCACGATCTTCTAAGCGGCGATCGGTTGCAGAGTGTCCCATTGGGCATACACTCCCGACGGAGGACAGATCATGGACACCAGGAAAACACCCGTCTTCACCCGTGTCTCCATCGAGCGCCAAGCCAAGATTGGCGACGGATCCACTCCGGAGCAGGTCGCAGCTGACGACATCTTTGGAGTGCGCCCACACGACGACTTTCCGGGCATCATCTACGAGACCATGCTCTACGAATGGTCCCGCATCACCATCGAGTATGACTCCCTGATCAAAGCGGGTGACGGCTCACTCCGACCCCTGCGTCGGATCTATGCACGCGATCTCGACGAAGCCGGCCGCGCTGAGCTCATCCGGGCACGGCGGGATCAACACCGTTATCTGTGATGTTGCCCAGCTATGCCTTTCCGCCATCGTAAGGCCACATGGACGCTGATTCCCCACCGCTGACACCAGGAACCGTTCTTCCCGACGGTTCTGGCGTTCCCACCTACAAAATCATTGAACACATCGCCAACGGCGGCATGGCCGGGGTTTATCATGTCGAGATCGTCGATCGGACTGATGGCCCGTTTGCGATGAAGATCAACTTCCAGGCACGACGCGCACCGATGTTCTACCGCGAAGCGCAGTGGCTCAGCATCCAGAAGCCCGGCCTCGTCCCCTGCTACTGGGCCGACCACACGGTGATCGATGAGACACCAACGTCGGTTTACATCATGCCCTACCTCCATGACGGCAGCTTGGTGAGCCGATTGCACAGAAAGTCCTACAACCACGCCGACGCGGTGTCGTGGATCTACTCCATCTCCGAAACGCTGGAGTCCGTTGGTTGCGTCCACCGCGACCTGAAGCCTGAAAATGTCCTCATGATTTCGAATCAGCCCTTGGTTGCCGACTTCGGGCTGGCCATTCATGCCGACATGAAAGTCAGAGCCGAGTGGGGTGAGGTTCCGGAATATGTCGTCGGCACCCCTCCCTACATGTCACCCGAGCAGCATCTCACCAAATGTCTCCCGGAACTCGATTGCCGTAGCGACATCTATACGCTCACGCTGATGCTCCATGAGCTGTGGTTTGGTGAACTCCCATTTCCCAGCGACATTTCTTCCGAAGAAATGCAAAGCCTGAAGATTAGTGGGGCACTGAAGCCAATCGCATCGACCAAGATCGTCTCGGCTGACGAGTTGCTGATCAAGGGTCTGACCAGTCTGCGAGCCCGCCGTTACCAAACGCATGCGGAGTTTCAGGCCGCCTTGCGTCGGGTGCATGTTGATGTCATCGCCAATCCTGTGCCTCGGTAAGGTGAACTCGATGGCCTGCCGTTTGTGAGACGTCTGGAGCAAGACTGGAGCCTTGATCGCGACGTTTCGTGCTACCGATAGGAGGCATGCGTTCAACCACCCGTTGTGCCGCCGCGAGGTGAACCACATACTCACGATTATAGATTATAGATTA
>Ga0163144_10015351_pt1 | contig 15809 bp, 11 predicted proteins | sample OliLak19BULKMAT1_FD_123175 | JGI IMG/M metagenome (GOLD analysis project Ga0163144, IMG submission 123175) | Freshwater microbial mat bacterial communities from Lake Vanda, McMurdo Dry Valleys, Antarctica - Oligotrophic Lake LV.19.BULKMAT1 | ecosystem: Environmental > Aquatic > Freshwater >...
GGGCGCCCGCACCATCGGCATGCGTTGGGGCCGGCGATCCATGGGCATGCGTCGGGCCCCGCGATTTCCGCCCGGGGCGCGCGTAGGGGCGCCCTATAGGGCGCCCGTACCATCGGCATGCGTTGGGGCCGGCCCCCCGTGCCGCGCCAGATACCGTACCGGATTCAATCCGATATATCGTCGAATGCGGATCAGTGCCGACGGATCCCGCACCACGCGGTCGTGATATCCGCGGTGCCAGCCCGGCCACGGGATCCCTCGTTGGCGCAAAGTCACTGTCACCCCGCGCTTGAAATGGTTGATGAGCACTCCCAGCGAACCGCTTCGCCATCTGGGTTCGATTTCGGGCGGACGTCCCGGGCCCCGCTCTTGGCCCTTTCCCACGCCGGCCGGTCTGATCAGGGCGTGGAAGTGATCCGGCATGACCACCCAGGCATCCAGCGAGACCTCGGGATGAAGTGTGTGGAGTCGCGTCCAGCATTCGCCGACAACTCGCCCAGCCTCGGTGGAGACAAGTCTTCCGAGTGCAACGTGTGCCAGGGATCGGGTGTGGCGTTTGGTTCCGATCGTCACGAAGTACCAATCGGCGCGCCGGTAGTCCCAATCGGGTAGTCGCATTGCAGCCCGAACTGGTCGAGGCCTGGTGGTAGGCAAACTGGACTCCTGGTTGTCGGTGTACTCCGTGCCCAGTCACCACCATGGCGAATACGAGGGTAGGACCGGCAACCAGAAATGCGCACCGTGGGGCATCTAAACGCGGCAAGCGACGGCCGCCCGCCACCCCTCCACCCCACTACCTTTCCAGACCCCCTGTCGGAGTCCGGATGCTGCCCTTTCCCGAATACGCCCAGTACGACGGTCTCGGCCTGGCGGATCTGGTTCGCACCAGGGCGCTGTCGCCACTGGAACTGGTCGAGGCCTCCATCGCCAGGATCGAGGCGCTGAACCCCCCGCTCAATGCCGTGATCCATCCGATGTTCGAGCAGGCCCGCCGCGCCGCGTCGGCCGACCTTCCCGACGGTCCGTTTCGGGGGGTGCCCTTCCTGGTGAAGGACCTTCTTGGGACCGTGGCCGGTGAGCCGTTCCGCTGTGGCAGCCGCTTCCTGCGGGACTACGTGGCGCCAGCCGACAGCGAGGTAATCCGGCGGTACCGTGCGGCCGGATTCGTGATTGCAGGCAAGACCAACACCCCGGAATTCGGGTTGACCCCCTTCACGGAACCGGTGCTGTTTGGCCCCACCCGCAACCCCTGGGCACTGGATCGGACCCCCGGCGGGTCGAGCGGCGGGTCGGCCGCGGCAGTCGCATCGGGGATGGTTCCGGTCGCGGGGGGTGGTGACGGCGGTGGCTCGATTCGGATTCCCGCCTCCTGCTGTGGCCTCTTTGGCCTCAAGCCCTCCAAGGGCCGGGTGCCGACCGGCCCCGACATCGGGCAGATCTGGCAGGGTGCGGTGGTCGAGGGAGTCCTGACCCGGTCGGTGCGCGACAGTGCCGCCGCGCTGGACGCGATTGCCGGCCCCGATGTCGGCGCCCCCTACTGGGCTCCGGCTCCAGCGCGGCCGTTCCTCGACGAAGTGAACCGCGAGCCGGGCCCGCTCCGGATCGCCTGGACCACCACACCGCTAATGGGCAAGTCGGTGGACCCCGCATGCGTCCGGGCGGTCGAGGAGACGGTGACGCTGCTGCAGGAGTTGGGGCATCAGGTCGAGCCCGCCGCCCCGCTGGTCGATGGGCCGGCGCTGGCCCAGGCGTTTCTCATCATGCTCTGTGGCGAACTGCGCGGGGATATCGCGGATGCGGAGCGGCTGCTGGGCCGCCGTGCGAGGGCGCCGGAGTTTGAACCCGCCACCTGGGCGCTGGCGCTCCTGGGTGAGCAGCTCTCCGCCGCGGACTTCGTCCAGGCGGTGCGCCTGCTGGAGCGCACCACCCGTCAGGTGGGACATTTCTTTTCGCAGTGGGATCTCCTCCTGACGCCCACCCTTGCCATGCCGCCCTTCCCGATCGGGGCGCTGCAGCCGACTGGCCTCGAGCGTGCCCAGCTGGCGGTGCTCGGCCGCCTCAATGCCCGCCGCCTGCTCCGCTGGGGTGGCGCACTGCAGCAGGCGGCCGATCAGGTCTTCGAGTTCATCCCCTGGACACCGGTCTTCAACGTGACCGGCCAGCCGGCGATGTCGGTGCCGCTGGCGTGGACCGCAGACGGGCTCCCGGTCGGGGTGCACTTCGTGGCCCCCACTGCCGGCGAGGCCACCTTGTTTCAGTTGGCGGGGCAGCTGGAGCGCTCCCGCCCGTGGTTTGCCCGCACCGCGCCACACTTCGACCAGGGTGGGGTATGAACCGGAAGCTTGGCCACGGGATGACCCTGATCGACCTGAAGTATCGGGGTCGTCCAGGGTATATCGCCGCCGGGGTGATCGATTCGGGTGAAGGGCTTCTCCTGGTGGACCCGGGTCCGGCGGTGACGCTGGGGGCGCTCCACAAGGGCCTCGAGCTCCTCGCTGCGGACATCGGCGATGTCACCACCATCCTGCTGACCCATATCCATCTTGACCATGCCGGTGGGGTGGGTACCCTGCTCCGCCAGAACCCCCGGATCCAGGTGCTCGTCCACCAGCGCGGTGCGCGGCACCTGGCCGATCCCACCCGACTGGTGGAGAGTGCAACACGCATCTATGGCAATCTGATGGAGACCCTCTGGGGCGAGATTGCGCCGGTTCCCGCCGAACGGATCACCCCGCTCGAGGGCGGCGAGCGCCTCCTGCTGGGCCGGCGTGCGATCGAGGTGGCCTACACGCCCGGGCACGCCGTCCACCATGTCAGTTTCCTCGATGCCCCCAGCGGGCACGCCTGGGTGGGAGATACTGCCGGGTTGCTGCTGGTTGGCGGGCGTTTCGCCCTGCCGGTTACCCCACCGCCGGATATTGACCTCGAAGCCTGGCGGCAGAGCCACGACACCATCGGGCGGTGGAAGCCCGCCCGGCTCATCCACACCCACTTTGGTCCCGGCGATGACCCGGCGTCGCACCTCGATCGGCACGAGACGATGCTGGCGGACTGGGGGCAGCGGGTGCGGGCGTCATTGGCCGAGGCGGGCACCGACACCGAACGCGCCGATCGGTTCATGCAGTCGGTCGAGGCGGGCTTTCAGGATGTAATGGGGGCCGACCAGGCGGCGCGGATCGGGTTCGGCGGGGTGCGGGACAGCTGGCACGGGCTGGCGCGCTATTGGCGGACACGCAGCCCGGAATAGCGCCACCGGCGGGCAGTCTCACTCCTGCCCGTACCACCTCCGCAGTCGCTGGATATCCGCCTCCAGGTCGCCGGTCGGCCAGACCGTCGGCCCGAAGCCCACCAGTTTCCGGCCACGATCAAAGAACCCGCAGACCACGGGAACATCGGCACCGAAGGCAATGCGGTGGAAGCCGGACTTCCACCGCGTCACCGACTTGCGGGTCCCTTCGGGGGCAATCGCCAGGACCATGCGATCGCTGTTGCGAAACGCGGCCACGGCATCGTCGACCACTCCCCCCGGTGCATGGCGATCGACCGGAATCCCGCCGAGTCGTCGAAAGATCCGGTTCATCGGGCCACGAAACAGCTCTTGCTTGCCGATCCATCGGGCGTCGATCGATTGGGCCCAGATCAGGCTCATCCCCACGATGAAATCCATGTTGGAGGTGTGGGGAGCGGCAATGATGACGAAACGCGACTCGTCAGGAAGGGCGCCGACCATCCGCCACCCCAGGAGGCGCAGGATGCTTCGCCCGATCCAGCGACGCACCGGCCCGCCGCGACGCGCGACCAGTGGCGGGATCGACTGGAGCGGAGGGAATTCGCTGCTGGGCAGGGTCATCGAGGTCCTCTCGGCCTGGGCTGGGGGGCGCGGTGGGCGGCCGAAGGCCCGTGCAATTCTAGGCGCTGGATCCAGCCCGGCACAACCCAGCAATGATGCTACCCCTCCAGCCGGCATCTTCCACGCCCGCGGATCAACGCTAGATTCCGAGGTTGTCTTCCCCTTTCCAGGAATCGTCATGCGCCAGATGCCCGCCGTGTTGTGCCTCGCCATGCTCGCCGGGTGCGCCACCAGCGAACCTGCCGACCTGGTGTTCCAGAACGGTGTTGTCTACACCGCCGATGAGGCGATGCCCAACGCCGAGGCGGTCGCGATCAAGGACGGCATGGTGCTGTTCGTCGGCACCAACGCCTCTGCCGCTCGGTATATCGGTGATGCCACCGAGGTGATCGACCTGGCCGGTGCCACGGTCCTTCCTGGGCTGGTGGACGCGCATGTGCACCTGACCGGTATTGGCCAGCGCGAGATGAACCTCAATCTCGAGGGGCTCAACTCCCTCGAGGCGTTCCTGGCCAAGGTCAAAGAGCGAATCGACCAGACGGCGGCGGGGGAATGGGTGGTGGGCCGGGGATGGATCGAGACGTTCTGGAGCCCCGCGGTGTTCCCGACACGGCAGGATCTGGATCGCATCGCCCCGGCCCACCCCGTGGTGCTGACCCGCGCCGACGGCCACGCCTCGATTGCCAATTCCATGGCGCTCCGGCTGGCCGGGGTCACCCGCGCAACCCGGGCGCCGAGCGGGGGCGCCATCAACATTGACGCTGGCGGCGAGCCGACCGGCATGCTGATCGATGCCGCTCAGGGGCTGGTGCGCCGGCTGGTCCCGGCCACGACCGACGCCGACCTCGATCGTGCCGTGGAACTCGGGGCGGATCGCGAGGTCCGGCTGGGCTGGGTGCAGGTGCACGATGCCCACGGTAGCCTGGCCGAGGTGGATCGGATGCGTCGGCTGTACGGGGAGGAACGGATCAAGCTGCGGATCTACAAGGCGATCTCCGGCCCCTCCGCTGATGCCGACTCCCTGATCCAGCTCGGCCCCTCGATCGATGAGTTCAACGGTCGCTTTACCGTGCGGACGATCAAGGCAGTGATGGACGGGGCGCTCGGCTCGCGGGGCGCGGCCCTGCTGCAGCCCTACTCCGACGATCCGACCACCAGCGGGCTGATTACCACCGACACGACCCGCCTGGCGCCGATGCTCGTCGCCGCACTCCGGGCCGGAATCCAGGTCGAGACCCACGCGATCGGGGACCGGGGCAACCGGCTCCTGCTCGACATGTACCAGGCGGCGATGACCGCGGTGCCGGCGGCCGAGCGTCCGACTCCCGATCCGCGCTGGCGCAACGAGCACGCGCAGATCGTGGACCCCGCCGACCTGCCGCGGTTCAAGGAGCTGGGCATCATCGCCTCGATGCAGCCCTCGCACGCCATTGGCGACCTGCATTTTGTGCCGGCGCGGATCGGCTTGGACCGTGTCGCGGGGGCCTATGCCTGGCAGACGCTGATGTCCCAGGGCGTGCCGGTGGCGGGTGGGTCGGACGCTCCGGTGGAGCGCGGCGAGCCGATGATCGAGTTCTACGCCGCAGTGGCGCGGAAGGATGTCCGGGGCTTTTCCGGGGAGGGGTGGCATCCCGAGCAGGCGCTGACCCGGGCCCAGGCACTGCGGATGTTCACCTACTGGCCGGCGTTCGCGGCGTTCGAGGAGGATCGCCGAGGGATGATCACCGCCGGCAAATGGGCCGACCTGACCATTCTCGACAAGGACATCATGCAGGTGCCGGAGCCGGAGATCCTGACGGCGAAGACCCTCTTCACGGTGATCAACGGGGAAATCGCGTTCCGCGTGACTCCGTGAGTCATTGGGGGGCGCTGCAGCGCCCCCCTACCACCACCCCATCCGGTCGAGCAGCCGGGTGACGTGGGCCAGGTGATGGTCGCCGTGCCAGGCGTAGTGCAGAATGACGGTGTCGAGCCGCTGGGTCCCCGTCTCCGGATGGTGGTACTGGCGGCTCCACTGTTCCGGGGACATGGCACGGAGCAGGACGACCCACCGGGCATGCAGGGCGGTCAGCAGGTCGAGCGAGATCCGGACCGGTGTTTCCACGGAATCGGGGAGCTCGGCCCAGGCCTCCTGGTCATAGGGGCGAATCGTCGGCGCGTCTTCCGACAGGGCCAGCTTGATCCGGACATAGGCGTTGAGGTGGCTGTCGGGAAGGTGATGCGCGAGCTGCCTGACGCTCCAGCCGCCGGGACGATAGGGTGTGTCGAGTTGGGCATCGGTGAGCGGCTCGACTGCGGCTCGGAACGCCGCCGGCAGCGCGGCGATCCGGCTGATCGCGGCGCCGATGGCGGCGGGGCTCACCTCGGAGGGTTCCACCCAGGGACCGATCGGGTATGAGAGGTCTTCACTCATGGCTGAGTTGCCTTCTGGTTGGGGGCGTCAGACCAAACTTCGATGGTAGGGGCCGCTACGGCAGGCTCACGCGGAGGCGCGGAGGAGGTGGAGCCGCGGAGGTCCGGCTCCGTGCATCCCTCATGAACTGAAGGTTGATGGGGTTTTCAATCCCCCACCATTTGTTTGCCACGCCATACACTGATGGACCCAGCCTTGGCTGGAGTTCTTCGCGTCGCCGCCTCCTCCGCGTCTCCGCGTGACCCCGCAGATCCTCGCCTGACGCCAAAGGCGCGCGTCAGGTTTCCACCGGCACTCCGGACCTGGTTACGGCCAGTTCGGAATTGGCCGCCCCGGTGTCCAGGGGACACCTGCGGCCTCCGCCGCCCGCATCAAGCGCGGCAGGTCCTGCTCCACGATGGTGCGCAGCTGGGGCAACCAGGCCGCGAATTCGGTGGACACGATCTCGTACTGCCGACGATGGGTCTGGGTCGGCGCCATCGTCGTGCTCCAGGTGCCACCCACGATCCGGCCCAGCCGGTCCTGGATACTGGTCATGTCCGGCTCCTGGCGCCGTGACAGCGTGGGGTCGCCGCTCATGGCCACTCGAAGATCGAGCATCCTGGTGGTCAGCATCCGGGCGGTATCCATCAGCGCCGCGGGCACCGCCGGGGTCTGGTCGATTGCCCGGCGCAGCGTGGCGAGCTGGCTCTCGGCCTCGCTCATCGCCTGCGCCGCGCCCATGACGACCCGCTGCAGTTGCGCCGACTGCTGATGGAAGACCGCGATGGCGGCGCGGTCCCCGACCGGAATCGTCGGTTCAGTGATCGGGACGGCGCGGAAGCTGACCGGCGGCACCAGTTCGGTGGTGATACCGTCCACCACGGAGGCCAGACTGACCCGGTAGGTACCCGGCGGGACGATCGGACCGTTCCCGCCGCCACCGCCGCCACCGCCGCCACCACCACCCCCACCCCCGCCGCCAAAGCCGCCACCGCCGGTCGCCGCAGTGGTGACTGGCGTCAGCGAGGGGTACCGGAAGTTCCAGGTGACCCGGGTCAGTCCGGCCGAGGTCCGGCCGTTCAATTTGCGAATGATGTTGCCCTGGCTGTCGGTGATCGTAAGCACGATGGCCGGGGCTTCTTCCCGATCCTCCGCGCGCAGGGCGTCCCACGAGGGGAAGGGGATATCCTGGCTGTCGCGGGCGGCGGCGCGTTCCGCCTCTCGACGGATCGCTTCACGGGTCCGGAGACCGTCGCGCAGGTAGTAGGTGATGACCGCGCCAAACTCCGGGTTCGAGGCGGTGTAGAAGAGGTCGCCCGGGCTGCCGATCGGCGAGGCAGCCACGAACATCTTGGCATCGCGAATCGGCAGGATGGTGGCGGCACTGCCAGCCGCGATCGCTCCGGTCCGGAGGGCGGAATAGTCGTCGAGGATCCAGAACCCGCGGCCGAAGGTGGCCAGCACCAGGTCGTTCTCGCGGCGATGGATCGCGATGTCCCGCACGGGGGTGTTGGGGAGGCCGCCACGGAACTGGGTCCAGCGCTGGCCACCGTCCTGGCTGAAGAACGCGCCAAACTCGGTCCCGACGAAAAGCAGGTTCGGGTCGACATGGTCCTCGGCGATGGTCCACACCGAGCCGCGCTCTGGCAGGTTCCCGGTGATGGAGGTCCAGGTCCGGCCGGCATCGGTGCTCTTCAGCACGTACGGCTTGTAGTCACCGCTCTTGTGATTGTTGAAGGTGGCGTAGATCGTGGCCGCGGCGTGCCGCGACGGCTCCACGTCGGAGACGTGGGTAAACTCGGGCACACCAGGGAAGGTGGCGGTGGCCCGCCAGGCCGCGCCGCTGTCCTCGGACACGTGCAGCAGGCCGTCGTCGGTCCCGGTCACCAGCATCCCCTCCTGCACCGGGGATTCGGCCAGCGACACGATGCTGCCGTAGAGCGAGGTGGAGGTGTTGCGGGCCACGGCATCGATGTTCTGGACCCGGCCGAACATCGGCAGCCGGTTGCGATCGATCTGGCGCGACAGGTCCGGGCTCACCTGGCGCCACGAGTCGCCGCGATCATCGGAGCGGAACAGCTTGTTGGCGGCAAAGTACAGCCGGGTGTTGCTATGGGGGCTGATGATCAGCGGGCTGTCCCAGTTCCAGCGCAGGGAGGAATCGCCGGGCTCCGGCTGGGGCTGGATGTTGATGCGGTTGCCGGTCTTCCGGTCAAAGCGCACCAGCTCGCCGTGCTGGGACTCGGAGTAGACGATGTTGGGGTCGGTCGGATCAACCCGGGGCTGGAAGCCGTCGCCGCCGGTGGTGATGAACCAGTCCTGGCTGAGGATGCCCTCGGAATTGAGCGTCGCCGAGGGGCCGCCCACGGTGTTGTTGTCCTGGGTCCCGCCGTAGACGTTGTAGAACGGCAGGGCGTTGTCGAGGTCCACGCGGTAGAACTGGCTGATCGGCAGGTTGCCGTGGAAGACCCAGCTCTCGCCCCGGTCCCAGGTGGAGTAGAGGCCGCCGTCATTGCCCGACACCATGTGGTACGGGTTGTCCGGATCGACCCACAGCGCCTGGTTGTCGACGTGTTTGTTGCGGCCCGGCACGTTGCTGAAGGTGGCGCCGCCGTCGGTGGTGACCCGGATGTTGACGTCCATCGAGTAGACCCGGTCGGGGTCGACGGGGTCGGCGGTCAACTCGTGGTAGTAGAACGGCGGGCCCGCGGTGGTGGCGCTCATCCGCTGCCAGGAGTTGCCGGCGTCGCTGGAGCGGTAGAACCCGCCAGCACCTCGTGCGGCCTCGACAATGGCATAGATCACGTCGGGGCGGGTCGGGGCGATGGCCATTCCGATTTTGCCGAGCTCCTCGCCGGGGAGGCCGCGGGTCAGCCGCCGCCAGGTCTTGCCGGCGTCGGTGGACTTCCAGATGCCTGATCCGGGACCACCGTTGATCAAGGTCCACTGCCGCCGCTGCCGCTGGTAACTTGAGGCGTAGAGGACATCGGGATTGCGGGGATCGAGGTGGACCTCATAGACGCCGGTCCATTCATCGATCTTGAGCACCTGTTCCCAGGTCGTGCCGCCGTCGGAGGTCTTGTAGAGACCGCGCTCGCCGCCCGCGCTCCAGAGCGGCCCCATCGCCGCCACGTAGACCACGTCGGAGTTTCGCGGATCGACCTTGATCATGCCGATGTGGTTGGAGGTCTTGAGGCCCATGTTGGCCCAGCTGCGACCGCCATCGCTCGACTTGTAGACCCCGTCGCCGTAGCCGATGGCGCGCTGGCTGTTGTTCTCCCCGGTACCCACCCAGACCGTCAGGGTGTCGCTCGGGTCGATGGCCACGGCGCCGATCGAGGATGCGCCCTCGCCGTCAAAGACCGGCGTGAAGGTGGTGCCGGCGTTGCGGGTGATCCAGACGCTGCCGTACGCCACCCCCACGACCCAGAACGACTTGGCCTTGGGATGAATCGCGATATCCCCGATCCGGCCCCCGGTCGAGGCGGGGCCGATGTTCCGGAATCGCATCAGGCTGGCAAAAGTGGCCGGGGTGGCTCCAGCGGCTGCCTGCCGTCCTCCGCCACCTGCCCCACTCGCGGCACCAGGGCGGCCCTGGGCGGAAGCGGTGAGCGAAAGAACGGCGAGGAGTGCTCCGGACAGGACGAGGGCGGGGCTGAGTCGCATCGGGCAGGTTCCGTGCTGGAAGGTCAGGCAGGGTGCGTCTCGCGGCGGGGAAGGGAGCCGCGATCCGTCCGGGGAACTGGGACGATAGCCGCGAGAGCGCCCCGGCGTAAGGTGGCCACTTCCCGGACCTGTGCCGGTGGCGAGCGCCGCACTATCCTTTCCGGATGCGGCCACCGGTGCTTTCAGATGGGTACCCCGACCTCTCCCCATCGGCGCTCGCCCCCACGCCCGTGGCGATGGCCCGGACGATTCCCTCGGGGTGGTACACCGAACCCCGGGTTCACGACCTCGACCGGGAGGCGGTCATGGCCAGCGCGTGGCACTACCTCACCGCGGTCTCCTCGCTGGGCCGGCCAGGTGATGCGGTGTCCGGGGTGGTGGCGCACGACCGTTGCGTGGTGCACTTCGACTACTACTACATCGATGCCGGTTCCGAGGCGGCCCGTGAACAGGCAGAGGATGATCAGGAGTCGCGCCACCGGATCCAGCTCGAGGATGTCGAGATCTGTGAGCGGGTTCAGGTGGGGCTCGGATCACGGGCATACGATCGAGGCAGGTTTTCGGTGGAATGCGAGGAGGGGGTGCACCATTTTCAGCAGCAGCTGAAGGCCTCGTACGGCCGGTGGTTGGCGCAACAGGGGGCGTAGGGCCCTCGAGCGGAGACAATCCCCCTCCCGCTGGATCCTCTTACCTTCTTGCTTTTACTTTTCCCTTCTCCCTTCTCCCTTGTCCCTTCTCCCTTCAGGTACCCATGTCTCAATCCTTCGCCAATCACACCCGCTGGTTTCCCTGGTGGCACTTCTTCGCCGCTCCCATCCTGTTCGGGTATGCGGGGTATAGGCTCGTTGCGGCGGTGCGCCAGCCGTCGCTGGCGAGTGCGGGGGATGCCGTCGTTGCCGTTGGCATCGCCTTCGGCGTTACGCTGGCTCGGGTCATGGCGATCACGGTGCAGAATCGGGTCATCCGGCTGGAGGAGCGACTTCGGTTGGCGCGCCTGTTGCCGGCCGCGGACGCCGACGCGGCCATCGCCGCAGTGACCACACGGCAACTCATCGCCCTGCGGTTTGCTCCCGATGCCGAGCTCCCCGGGCTGGTGCGTCGCGTCCTGTCGGGTGAATTGACGGAGCCCAAGGCGATCAAGCAGGCGGTGCAGGAGTGGCGGGCGGATTGGCTCAGGGTGTGAATTGAAGCGAGAAGGGAGAAGCGAGAAGTAAGAAGTTCGGGGTATCAGGTGTCAGGTATCAGGATCTGCGGGGAGGGGGAGCCGAGAAGCGAAGGGAGAAGCCGTCCCAGCTGGAACGGCTTCTCCCTTCTCCCTTCTCCCTTCTCCGTGCTACTGCGGAGGTGCCTGACCGATCCGGGCGATCCGCCGGTCAATCGCTGGATGGGATGTCTCGGGCAGCTGGCCCTTCACCGCCTCCAGCGCGGCCCGCGCCGAGTCGGCGAAGCCAAGGCCCTCGAAGGCATCAGCCAGCAGGAGGGCGTGGCGGGATACCAGGCGAGGCTGGTCCGCCGGGGGGGAGATATCAGCCAGCAGCCCCCTGGCTCGGGCGGGATCACGGCGATCGATCATCATCGATTCTACCACCAGGTACTCGACGGTGGGATCGCCGCCGTTGCGCGAGGCGAGCTCGTCGATCAACCGAGCCGCGTCGACGTGCCGGCCTTCGGTGCGGTCCTGGACCAGATTGTGGTAGAGCGCGGCGGTCATCAATCGGTTCAGGTCGGCCGCCTCACCGCTGCGAACGCCCACCCCGCCGGCGTAGCTGTACACCAGCTCGCCGCCATGTTCAGCAGCCTCAAAGACGGCGAATCCTCCGGCCAGCCCGACCACGGCCGACGCGGCCAGAATGCCGCGCTGCCACTTCCGGCCGGCACCGGCCAGGGCGATCAATTCGAGTGCCGCCACGCCCAGGAAGATGTTGCGGGCCCGCTCGCCCCACTCCTCATGCTCCACGACCGCGTCGCGGGCCCCCGGCACCCGCTCGACGGGGCCGTGGGCGTCGTCCCCACTTTGGACCGCCAGCACCGCCGCCACGGTACCCAACAGCAGCAGCGTGGTGGCGGCTGGGCTGGTCCATTTCAACTTGCCGGTGAGCGAGACCAGCCGAAGACCCACGCCAACGATCAGCAGGGCCACCACGAAATGCACGATCTGGGGATGAAAGACGCCGATGTCAGGCATGGGACTCCTGGGGTTCGTTTTCGGCGGCAACCTTGGCCGCGACATCCGGCGGCGCTTCAGCGTAGCCGTGGGGCGTGACGTGGTAGGTGCCGCGACCGTGGGTAATTGAATACAGGGTGGTGCTGTAGCGATAGAGCTCGGCTTCGGGCACGATCGCCCGGACCTTGATCAGGCGGCCGGCCTGTTCGGTGCCCACGATATGGCCCCGGCGGGCACTCAGGTCGCCCATCACCTCGCCGAGGACATCATCCGGGGTCAGGACCTCGATGGTGACCAGCGGCTCCAGCAGCACCGGCTTGCACCTCGGGGCCACGTTCCGGAAGCCCAGGATGCCGGCCATCTTGAACGACATTTCATTCGAGTCCACGTCATGGTACGACCCGTCGTAGCAGGCCACCTGGAAGTCGACCAGCGGGTACCCGGCCACCACTCCCCGCTCGGCGGCCTCCTGCACGCCACGGTCCACCGCCGGGATGTACTTGCTGGGGATGACTCCGCCCTTGATCTCGTCCACGAAGAGATAGCCGGCGCCGCGCGGCCGGGGGGAGATCCGCACCCAGCAGTCGCCGAACTGGCCGCGGCCGCCCGATTGCTTCTTGTGCTTTCCCTGGCCCTCCGCGCTGCCGCGCAGGGCCTCCCGGTAGGCAATCCTCGGGCGGGTCAACTCGGCTTCCACGCCGTAGCGCCGCTTGAGCCGGTCCAGGATGATCTCGAAGTGGCGTTCCCCCATGCCGTGGATCAGGGTCTGGTGCAGCTCCGAGCTGTATTCGAAGTGGAAGGTGGGGTCCTCCTCCTGCAGGCGGTGCAGCCCCGCCGCCAGCTTGTCCTCCTCGCCGCGCTTGAGGACCTGCACCGCCGCCACCGCCACCGCCTCGGGATAGGGGATCGGGTCGAGCTGGACCGGGTGATCCTTGCGGCTGAAGGTGTCGTTGGTGTGGGTGTCCTTGAGCTTGGCCACCGAGCCGATGTCGCCGGCATGGAGCATCTCCACCTCGCTGCGCTCCTTCCCCTGCTGCACCGACAGGTGCGACAGCTTCTCCGCCAGCCCGTGCTCGGTGTTCCAGAGCTCGTCGCCATTGCGGATGGTGCCGTGGTACAGCCGGAAGAAGGAGATCTCGCCGACATGGGGTTCGTTCAGGATCTTGAAGACCCGGCCGAGCAGCGGGGCCTGGTCGGGAGCTGGCGCCTCCAGGGGAGAGGGCAGCAGCTCCACCATCTCGGTCAGCAGCGCCTGGACGCCCCAGGTCAGCTCCGGACTGCCGCAGAACATCGGCACAACCTCGCCGGCCAGCATCGCCTGCTTCAGCGCCTTGACCAGGCGCGGGCGGGGGATCTCCTCCCCGGCCAGGTACGCCTCCAGCAGCTCGTCGTCGGTGGCGGCGATGGCCTCGGTGAGCTGTTCGTCGTACTTGGCAAACTGCTCGTAGAAGGCCTCCGGAATCGGGGCCTCGACATACTCGCCGGTGCGGGTGCCCGACTTGTACATGTGGGTCTTTCGGGTCAGCAGGTTGATGATGCCCGTAAACTCTGCTCCGCTGCCCAGCGGGATTTCCACCGGCACCACCTTGGGGGAAAGATGCGCCTTGACGTCGTCGAACACCCGCTCAAAGTCGGCGCGCTCCTTGTCCATCTGCGACACAAAGATGATCCGCGGCAGGTGGAGGCGGTCACACTCGTCCCACGCGTGCTCGGTGCCGACCTCCACGCCGCTCACCCCGCTCAGCACCACGACGGCGCTGTCGGCGGCGTGCAGGGCGGCCACCGTCTCGCCGAAGAAGTCGAGGAACCCGGGGGCATCGATCAGGTTGAGCTTGGTGTCCATCCACTCGGCGTACGCCAGGGCCAGGTTGATGGAATGCTTTCGCTCAATTTCGTCGGGGGAGTAATCGGTGAGGGTGGTGCCGTCCTTGATCGAGCCATGCCGCCGGCTGGCACCGGAGACGAAGGCCAGGGCATCGACCAGGGTGGTCTTGCCACTGGCCCCGTGGCCCACGAAGGCCACGTTGCGGATGGCCTCACTGGCGTAGGTTTTCATGGGACCCGCTTCCGGAGGGAGGGACCCTGAGTTTGCGGCCGAATCAGTGGGTTGTCAAATCACTTCATGATTCCTTCCAAGTCTCCTTCACGCTCGTGGCCCCACCGGCCAGCCGCGGCGGCGTTTGCCGACCCAGTCCCCTCTGCCTACTCTTCCCAGATCCCCAGTCCCAGGATCGGCATGGCCATTCCAGTGCGGAAGCGAGAGATCTTCGGCTGGGCGATGTTCGACTTCGCCAACTCCAGCTACACCACGGTGGTCATCTCGGTCATCTACTCCGCGTTCTTCGTGGGGTACATCGTGCCGCAGGGCTCCAGCACCCGCGACTCCTACTGGTCGCTGGCAATGATTCTCTCCACGGTCCTGGCGCTGGTCCTTTCCCCCCTGGCCGGGGCGATCTGCGACTTCAGTGGCCACAAGAAGCGGTATCTGGCGCTGGCCGCCATTGTCTGCTCGCTGGGTACTGCGGCGCTGGCTCTGGCCGGACCGGGGCAGGTCTGGCTGGCGATCTTTTTTCTGATCATCAGCAACGCCGCCTTCATGCTCAGCGAGACCTTTACCGGCAGTTTCCTCCCGGAAATCAGCACCCCGCAGAACATGGGCAAGATCTCGGGGTTGGGGTGGGGCATCGGGTACCTCGGCGGGGTGGTCAGTATCATCGTGGCGGCCCAGCTGGTTATCGTGGCCGATCCCGACACCGACCTGGCGAAGTTCGTGGCCCAGAATCAATTGGCCATGGTGGTGGTCGGCATCTTCTTTCTGACCGCCGCGCTGCCCACTTTCCTGCTGCTGCGCAACCGCTCCACCCCGGCCCCCGGCTATGAGAACGCCGGCCCGATCATGCTCTTCAAGGCGGGGCTGCGGGAGTTCAAAGGGTCGCTGGCGGTGGCCAGGCAGTACCCGATCCTGTTCCAGTTTCTGGCCGCCTTCATGGTCTACATGGCTGGGCTCGATGCCATCGTGAAGTTCGTCGGGATCTACGCCCGCGAGGAGGTCTCCCTCAGCGTGGCGGAATTGACGGGCCTGTTTCTGGTCCTGCAGTTCAGTGCCGCGGCCGGCGCCATCGCGTTCGGGGCACTGGAAGGGAAGATCGGCCCCAAGAAGACTGTCCTGGCCACCCTGGTGTGGTGGATCGTCGGGGTCATGGGGATCTACATGCTGCCCACCATCGCCGAGGTGACTGGCGCTGACCCCAAACGGATTTTCCTGGTCCTGGGCCTCTTTGCCGGAGCAGGGATCGGCTCCACCCAGGCCTCCAGCCGCACCGTGGTCGGGCTGCTGGCCCCGCCCGGCCGGGTAGCCCAGATGTTCGGCTTCTGGAGCATGTTCTCCCGCGGCGGCACCCTGCTCGGTATGAGCTTCGGGTTCCTGGCGGACGGCATCGGCTCGCGCCGGACGGCGGTGCTCCTGATCGTGGCCTTCTTCGTGGTGGGGGCGGTGATGCTGTGGCGGACCGACATTGACCGGGGGCTGAGGGAGGCGGGGGGGCAGCGGGGCAGGGGGGCAGTGGCGTAGTGGCGGGTCGGCGGGGCCGCGGGAAGGCAACTGCATGCCTGAACTGCCGGACCAGCTCCACACCACCAACTCCGGACCCGCCTGGTCATCCATCCATTTACCTTCATTGCCGACCCGCCGACCCGCCGACCCGCCGACCCGCCGACCCGCCGATTACCTTCCA
>Ga0163144_10015357_pt1 | contig 15805 bp, 6 predicted proteins | sample OliLak19BULKMAT1_FD_123175 | JGI IMG/M metagenome (GOLD analysis project Ga0163144, IMG submission 123175) | Freshwater microbial mat bacterial communities from Lake Vanda, McMurdo Dry Valleys, Antarctica - Oligotrophic Lake LV.19.BULKMAT1 | ecosystem: Environmental > Aquatic > Freshwater > Lake...
AACGAGCAACTTTGCACTCAATAACGGCAACGTCAGTCCCAAAGATTTGGTGACCGACGGGGCGCATATTTGGGTGGTTAACGACAGCACCACCGACAAGGTTTTTAAATACTCAATGACCGGTGCGCTCGTTGGAAGCTGGACGATCGCCACAGTAAACAACGCTCCCACCGGAATAACCATCGATCCCTCGAGTGCAACCCAAAGTATCTGGATCGTTGATAACGGCACGGATCGCGTTTACGAGTACACGGACAGTCGAAGTCGCAACTCAGGTAGTCAATCAGCTGCGATTACTTTCGCTTTGGCAGCAGGTAATACTAATCCACAAGGTATCGCTGACCCTCCAGCCAATTCGATCAATGCCTCAACAACGGTTGCAGCAACGTCCGTTGCCGCAATTGAAGCACCGTCTGACCAGATGTTATCTGCACCCGAGTACGTACAAGGCCACGTGGCACTCGCTAGTCGTTCGATTGCGGTTGGATCCGTCTCCAATGACAACACACTAACAACGAGCAAATTGCTAAATGGCCAACCTGCGACACTCGTTCTGGAGAAAGGCTCCGTGATGGCAACGATAGTGACTCCAACGCCTCGGCTTTCGACCTCGAAGTCGTCATCTGTTGCAGTACGGGACGAAGCTTTTTCAAGCGTTGATTTGCTGCAAGACGAGGATTTACTGGATCTACTGACGACTTCGGTCAAGGGCTCGCTGAACAGACTAAGAATATAACGGCAGGTTCCCACTCGCCGCCATTAAATCCTTTTCATCGTAGGGTCTAAGCTAGGTGCTAGCCACGCACCTAGCACCATTGATGGAAGTGAGTTTCCCGGCACTCTTATACCAAGAATCAAGTCCGCGTACTTGCGACTGCTGCATGCGCTGATCCCTCCTGAAGATCGACTTGCTCCTGCAGGTGCGAAAACTGTGCTTGGGAACAGTTCTGATTCGGCACCTGGATGGCTATCACGCCCAAGCCATCCTTGGGAACCGATGCTCTCAAAACTGAATCGGCTACGAGACCATTTTGCCTCTTAAGGAATCGGATTTGCTCTCAGAATTGAGACTACCGAGTTTGGGAAATGGTAAAAGCATTACTAACTCAGGACTAACCGTCCTGAGTCACCAAAAGGCTTTCTTTTCGACGCGTCGGTCGCCCAAACCGACGCGCGCAGAACATTTTGCTGCATCGGTGTGCTAAAACGACGCATGTTTGTTCAGCAAAAATTTACTGCGCCGACCGACCAACCGAACGAAGACCGCTTGGACGCTCAAGACACGCCCTCCCGAGTTGGTCAAAGCGAGAGCTGTTTCTGCGCACCTAACCGTCGGGGGTTGACCAGAGCCACTAAGCCAAGTTGCTAATGTTCATTTATTAAGTCGGTCAACTGCGATCATACACTGGTCAGTACCTGGATATGCCTCGCAAGTGAGCCAAAGTAAACTCCGGCATGATCCAGAATGTCAAAAGAGCGGCAGCCGAAGCAGAGGGGAGAATTTTCAATTGAGCGAGGCGGAAATTCATTGGTCAGTTGAATTGCAATTCGAGTGGGGAGGAGAGTATTCTTCATTTAATCGGTTTAGGCGTTGGCATGAGTGCGTTGACTTCCTTGCGCCAGGCGATCAGCTTTTCGCGCATGGCCTTGGTCTTGTCTGGATGCGTTGCGGCGAGATTGTTCTTTTCGCCGACGTCCTCAGGGATGTTGTAGAGTTCGAGCGAATTGTCTTCATACCACTCGATCAGTTTCCAATCGCCGTCGCGAATCGCACCATGTGGCGGGCCGCCTTGGTTGGAATAGTGCGGATAGTGCCAGTAGAGAGGTTTGCCGCGCGGTACGGCTTCTCCCTTGAGAAGCGGTAGAAAACTGACACCATCGAGATGTTGCTCAGGCTTCAAAGTCTGACCAGCGAGTTGGAGCAATGTCGGATAGAAGTCTGTGCTAATGACCGGCGTTTCGCAAGTTGTTCCAGGTTTCGTCACTCCAGGGGCGACAACAATCATCGGCTCGCGAACGCCTCCTTCGTAAGGCCAGCCCTTGCCGCCGCGCAGCGGCAGGTTCGAGGTGGGTCTACCTTCCGAAGTTGAGAGTCCGCCGTTGTCTGACATGAAAATAATGATTGTCTTCTCGGTTAATCCATTTTTCTCTAACGCCGTAAGGACACGACCGATGCCCTCGTCAAGTTGCTCCAGCATCGCGGCATACTTGGCGTGGTTCTGTACTAATCGGACTTTGTTCGCACCCTCCTGACCCCATGCGTCCGGCGGCGCACTCTCGGCTTTCTTTTCGTACTTTGCAACGAGGTCTGCCCTCGCGCCGATGGGCGTATGCACTGCCAAAAAAGGGAGGTAGGCGAAGAACTGTTTGTGTTTATGTTCATCTATAAAGTTTACAGTTTCATTCACGATGCGATCCGTCGTCTTCGGATCATCCTTGTGATCTGGCACGGGCAACTCCGATTCCGGATACCAAAACTGCACATTCCCCTTCGTTCCGGTGCCGTTGACTAATTTTTTCGGAAAACCTTGTGTACCAGGGTAGAACTCGTCTCCGCCGAGATGCCACTTGCCTGCAAAGAACGTTGCATAATCCGCATCGCGCAGCGACTCGGCGATGGTAACTTCCTGCAGTGCCAGTTGTCCCACGTTGGGTGCAGAAAGAAGTTTGCCTGAGCGGCCACCGGGAATGAAATCCGTAATGCCGAATCGCGGCGGGTACTTTCCGGTCATGATACTGCCGCGCGTGGGCGAACAGACGCAGCACGCCGCGTAACCTTGATTGAACTTCATCCCTCGGTTTGCCAGCGAGTTGATGTGCGGCGTCTCATAAAACGTTTTCGGGTTGAACGCACCGATGTCCATGCAACCAAGGTCATCCGCAAGAATGAAAATGATATTCAGTTTGGCAGTTTCGGCGGAGTCAACCGACGCCAGTGGAACGAAGCAGAGAAGGAGTGAAAGGGCGTTTTTAAGCATCATGTTCTGAGGTTAAAAAGACGAGACTGCGGCGAAGTAGGTAGGCAGACCAGTAAAGCACATTTGATCCCAAGTCGCAAACACCGTATTCTCAATCAGCTCAAGAATTCGGCGGCCCATGATCGCGGAATTCTCTTGATGCAAGGAGCCAACGTCGGCAGGGTGGCACTGTCGAATCGTAGAGGGGTCAAACAGCACGTGACAGAATTAAATCGCCGCCGCCGAGCAGCATGACCCAGATGAAAGCGGTCAACCAGTGCATGAAAATTGGGACCCAGATCGATCGGCTTAAGATGTATCCGAGGCTACATACGACCCCGAGAAGAAAAACGATCGATAAGAAATAGGGGCTTAAAAAGTAGGGCTGCGCATGGGAGCCAAAGGTGAGTTCGAAGAGGGGTCGGGAGGCGGTGAACACTGCGGAACTGAGAAAAACCTGTGCGGCCGTATACTTTCGTGGGCCGTCGAGCGAATCGCGAGAAATCATTAGGCCTCTAAAAAGAAGCTCCTCGGGGATCGATGGAAATAGAATCAGCAGAGCGGGTATGTACCAAAACTTTTGGATATCAAGTATTCGAACGGTGAATAAGTCGCACGCAAAACCAAGGGTAAGTGCGATGATACCAAACACGATCAAGATACCCGCCCAGGCGGGAAAGTTGCGAATGGGCGATGACTTCAAGCTCTCCCAGGTTCCCCGAAGTCGCAAAAGCAAGGCGGAGCCTATCGTAAGCAAGACGGAGCCTATCGTAGATGATTGAGTCGTGTTGCCTCGGTCCGGATTCATCAGGCTGGCTTGCTCGTGCTTTCGCTAAAGTAAAAAACAAACCTGCTCTGATGGCTCAAGCACAATCGTTATTGATGCGGGCTCTATCGAAATTTGTCCGACTTTTCTAAATCCTGTAGAGGGCACAAGCGACTTGGGCGCCCGGTGAAACGGATGCAATCAGAATTGTTTCGCCTGACTTGAGCTTGCCGGTTGCTAAGCCGTTGATCAACGCCAGCGGGAATGCTGAGGTAAAGGGGTTGCCGAGTTCATCTGGATTCAGATTGATTAGCTTTGAGTCGTCGAAGGCCAGCCTGGCGGCATATTCACTCATCCAGGCGCTTGAATGCTGAGTAGGCAAAACCCAAGTCACATCGTCGAACGAAAGGCCCTGCGTTTTCATGAATCGCTGACTGCCATCGACGAGGCAGTCGAGCAGCTCTGGCCAAATGTCTTTTTGATCTTCGCAAGTGATCTGCATTCTTTGGATGGTACCGTGCCAGCCAGAATGAACTTCCCGAAGTCCCACGTGCTGCGGATAGTCCGCAAACTCAAAGCACTGAAAGCCAGAATCGTTGCTGCTTTCGTGTAACAAAATGGAAGAGGCCATCGTACGCACATTGAGCAAGTGGTCTGGGCGGCGAATGATGTTATTTTCGACTTCTGAGGCTACAACCATGACCTGTTTGGCGCGTCCGACGCGAACGAACTCACTTGCTAGAAAAACAGATTTCAGAAAGCCCACTTCTCCGTTGACGATGTCGAAAGCAAAAGTTTTATGTTCATCAGCGGGTTCTCGTATATCGTTCATGCACAGCACGCCTGCGGACAGTGCAGCGATGGCGGGCTCCATGATGAACTCGCTGCGGTAGGTGCAGGCGGCAATCAGGATATCAATTTGCTGCTTCGAGTAAATTGAATTCGCGAGGCACTTTTCGGACGCTTCTGTGATCAGTTGTACGGTATCCGCCTCGTCGCTGCCTGCGTATTCGACGGAGCTGATCGATTCGATCGCCAACTGCACAGGCAGAACGAAGGTCTCGTCGGCATCCGTTTCGGCGGCCTCGACCGGCGGAATTCGATTTGAACTTTCTTGACGCATGCGGTTCGGCAAGTCGTCCATTGTGTAGATGGCTGTTCCCGTCGATTGACCGGAGCCTGAGATGCAGAACACAATCGAATCGCCCGCGTTGATTTTGCCGTTATGAATGAAGTCATGCAGCGCAAGGAAATGTGAATTGCTGGAAGTGTTACCGCGATGGGTCAGGTTGTTCACAATTCGATCTGAGAAGTCGAAGTTAAGCAGTCTTTTGATCTCGCGCATTCCGGCTTTCATCGTCAACTGGGACGTTTGGTGCGGGATTAGATGCTGGACACGTTCATTCGCCCATTGATTACGCTTGAGGATCATTTCGGTATGCTTTGCCGCGTGCGGAATCACGGCCTCCGAAACGCGAATCGCATCCGTAATCATCGACGCGCCACCATGGGCTTTTTCGGTCGGTTTTGCAATGCAGAAGGGACTGTATCTGCTGAGTGTATAAAGATCGAAATCGACCATTCCTTCATTCGCTGCTTTGGAGCGAGTGAGGATGATGGCGGCACCTGCATCGCCCAACGTTAGACTAGCAATTTGGCTGTCCACGAAGTCGACAACTTCTTTCTGAGCGGTGTCGATGAGGTGAGTAATGTATTCGCCACTGACGACCATACCGTATCGAATTTGTCCGCTTCGAATCAACGTTTCAACTAAGTAAACTCCGGTCCACATGCCGGCGCAGGCATTCGAGATATCAATTGCTAATGCATTATCGCGAAGTCCCAGCCGAGTTTTTAAGCGGAAGGAAGTCGGTGGTTCGAAGAAAATCTGATTCACACCATCAAAACGTGAAATGTTGGTGGAGACGATAATGTCGATATCCTTCGGATGGATACTCGATCGTGAAAGGCAGTCGAGCGCCGCCTTGTAAGCGAGATCAATTGCGAACTCTGAAGTTCCCGCGCGGCGTCTTGTCTTGATGCCAGTCAATCTCTCGAGCGGCATCCTGACTTCATTTACGCAGCCCTTGAGAATATCCGCAGTGCTGACTTCTTCGGGTGGAAGATACGTCCCGACGCTTTCAATCACGATATTGCAATCAGAGTTCATTGACAAACAACCTATACGATTTGCGTATTAGAATTCAAGCCGCAGCGAACATCACGACACGTTTGAGAGCGAGTCGACCGTCGGATGTGAAAGCTGTAGATGTGTTGAAAGTTCAGATATCGTAACGTACTGAAACAAGAGATGCGGGCTCATTTCTGCGTTTATGTCATGAAGTGAGACCCCTTTTTGACGCAGTCGCGAGATAATCCGAAGACTCTGCAAAGAGCCTCCTCCGAGTTCGTAGAAGTCGTCATAAATTCCAACTTTGTCCACTTCTAGGACTTCGCTCCAGACGCTAGCGATAGCTCTTTCAAGTGCGTTTCTAGGCGGAGCGTGATGTCGCTCTAGATTATCTTCGATTCGAGGAATAAAGGGTAAGCTACTAAAATCAACTTTCCCGGCAGCGTTTAGTGGCCAGGACTCGACGACAGCAAACCGCTCAGGAACCATGTAGTTGGGGAGTGATTGCTTGAGATGCGACAAGAGTTCGGAGCGAGACGGTTCCAGGTTGTGTTGAGTGCGGAGGTAACCGGCGAGGAAGCTATGCTGGTCGTCGACATCTAACCGCACGACAGCACTTAATATGCCCGGAAACCGCAGAAGAGCCGCTTCGACTTCACCTGGTTCAACCCGATAGCCGCGGATCTTAATTTGGCGATCTAACCTACCGAGAAATTCCAATTCGCCCTTGTCGTTCCAGCGCGCTAGATCACCTGTCCTATAGATTCGCTCTGGCGAGTTCTCAGTGATATTAACTGTCTCAAAACGCTGATTTTCTGAACATTTTTCATCAAAGTAACGAGTTGCCAGCATCGGTCCGCCGAGCACTAGTTCGCCATGGGTCCCAATCGGAGCCAGTTGTCCGTTGGGTGTAATGACGTAAGCGCGAGAACCGGGCTTGGGGCGACCAATGGGCACTTGCTGAGCCGAGTAATCAACCACTTCATGTACCGTGGCTGTGACGACCGCTTCGGTTGGACCATACGCGTTCAGCAACCGAATGCCGGTGGACTTCCATTTCGCCAGGGAACTAACCGGGAACGCATCGCCTCCAACAATCACCAGCCGCAATTGATGAGTGTTGTCAATGTAAGCACTGCACTCGGAAAAAAAGCTTGGCGGAAGGTTGGCGACAGTGACGTTCTTCTCTTTGACTTCGCGCCAAAACCCGTCACCGGTGTACATGATTTCGCACCGCATGATCACCGCAGCACCGCACGACCACGCGGTAAAGAACTGTTCAAGCGAAGGGTCGAACGTGAGATCACAAAACTGCAGCACTCTGTCAGTCGATTTCATAAGGTAGACTTCAGCCATCGCCCTCGCGTGCTGCGAAATCGCTTGATGACTTACTTCGACGCCTTTGGGAATACCGCTCGAGCCGGAGGTGTAGATGATGTAGGCTGGGGAGCTGTCTGTTAGCTGCGACTGAGTTTCTTTTAACAGCAAGTCGCATTGCTTATCAAATTCCTGCTCGGCTAGCGTGTCGGGTGACACAATTCGAATAACTTTGTTTTCGCCCACTTCAAATTCGCTTGGATCGCGATGAGTCACCACCAACCTAGGATTGCATTCGTTTGAGATTTTCGTGATGCGTGATTGGGGCGAATCCGAGGCGACGGGGACGTACACGGCACCGCACTTTGCCACTGCGAGCAAACACACGGAGCTCAGTGGACTGCGGGGAAAACAACATAGGATCGGCATGCCTGGTTTAACGCCAGCGCTGATGAAATAGTTCGCGACCGCGTCCGACCACTGATCTAACTCTGCGTAAGTCCACGAGTCGCTTCGAAACTGAAGTGCCGTCGATTCGCTGTAGTCTCGAACTGATTTATTCCAAAGTGAAACTAAGGTGTCGGGTAAAGAGTCAGGCAACCTGCCGGGCGCTGGTGAGCCACCGCTACCAGTCTGGGAATCTACAGCATCGTTGCGAGACCATTGCAAAAGTTGCTGTCGCTCCTCGGGTGAAGTGAATACGTAGGCATTCAAATCGTTGTGCGGATTGTCTATTACGGCTCTGAGCATGTTGAAGTAATGCGATGTGAATCTTCTCGCTGCGTCGTCGCTGAGTAGGTTACGATCATACTTGAGAACGCAGCTAAACGAATTCGTACCCTCATACAGCTCCATCGTCAAATCGAATTGACCTTCTTGTTGACGAAGCGGATAGGCTTGCGCTACTAGCGATCCCCATTTGATTGCCGACGCAACGCCAGACATCAAGGAGGAAATTTCAGCGAAGGCGTGCGGCTTCTGCAACCCAAATACCATGCGACACAGCGGTGCGGCATTTGAAGTGCGAACTGGATTTAATTGCTTGACGATTAGCGGGAATGGAAGATCGCTCGCCTCTAACGCTCCAAACATGCGATCCTTCACTTGCGAAACTAAGTCGGAAAATTTCATCCCGGCGACAAAACTGCCGCGAATTGGCAGGACGTTCACGAAGTAGCCGATACCGTTTTCAAACTGAGGTTGAGTCCGTCCGTTGGTGGTTGTGCCGACGACAAAATCAGACTGTCCGCTGGTGCGATTTACAACCAATTGAAACAGAGCCAGCGAGGTAGCAAATGGAGTGGCCGCTAAACGCTTCGAGAGTTGGCGCAGGCCGAGTCCTAGCGATTCATCCATCGCGCAGCAGTGCGAAGCGGCATTTCGTTCTCCAGTTTGTGGCCGCGGAAAATTCCATGGAAGCTCACCTGGAACCGGTTTACCTTGCAGAGCTTTGTCCCAGTACGCGGCTTGTTCTTTGCCAGCTTCGGAGCTCAAAAGTTCGCGTTGCCATTCGACGAAGTCTGCGAACGACGCGCTGTGCGCGGGTAGCAAAGCTGTCTCGCTGTTGATCTCAGCGGTGTACAAAGTTTGCAGTTCGCTTTGCAAGATCCACAGCGAGGTCGCATCGAAGATGATGTGATGCAAAGTGAGCAGCAAAATCGATTGCTCGGGCGACTGCACGAAAAGCCTAGTTCGAAAAAGAGGGCCCGCTTCCAAGTCGAAAGGCAATGCATATTCCGCTTCGACCTCACCGCGGACCGCATCCTCGCTTAAAGCCGTCGCATCGATAACTTTGAAATCTGCTGGGTCATAGCTCTTCACGCGGCATTGAAGTTGCGAGTCCAGTTGAGTGAAGGTGGTGCGCAACGAGTCGTGCCGGACTAGCAACTTGTTCAGTGCTGCGGTTAGCGCCGCGACATTCACTGGCGAAAGTATGCGGAGGGCCGCTGCAGCATGGTAGGAAGCGCTCCGAGGGTTTCCTTGATGGATCAACCAAAGCGCCTCTTGACCATAACTAGCCGGGTAGAGCTTGACGGCTACTTCGTTCGACTTTAGCTCGGCCTTAATTAACTCAATCAAACCTGTTTTGTGTTTGCGAAGTGTTCCCAACATCTCTTGGGTCATCGTCCCCTTGGGCGCTGAAAACACGAGGAGATCGCCTCGAATGGAAAGCTTGACTCCCCGGCTGCTCAAATTTTCATACAGTTCACGCGTGTTCACAGAGCACCTTCAATCCAATCAACACTTGCTTCGCTTTCATCGACATTCAGCGATCGATCCCGGCTGTTATTCTTAACCAACTGCCGCAGCGTCACGCCCCCCAACAGACTTTGCATTGAGACCTTCATACCTGTCTTTAGTTTAATGTCGTGCAGTAATTCATAAGCCATCATGGAATCAAGTCCCATCGACTCGAGCGGCTCATCCAAGGAAATCTCGTCTTTCTCGCAACCTATGATCGACGCCAAACGAGATTGCAGATGTGACTGAATCTCATCGCTGAAATAGCTCGATGTGCAATCGTGTTCGACGACCGAATTAACTCCTATGTTATCGGTTAACGAATCGGCCGTCTCCTGGAGTAACGCAGGAACTAGGGTGAGTTCGAGGTGTTTGATTTTGGCGATGAGTTGTTTTTGAGCGTTGTAGAGCTCAATGTCGACGAGTGTTCGATTGGTGGGTAGGCTGAGAGTATCCGGTGATTCGGCTGCGTCGGCGTAGGCGGCTAACGTGGTGACGAAGTGGAGTGGGCCAGCAAGATCTTGGTCTTGATGCTGGTCGGTGATGGCGAGCTTGTTGACTTGATAGCTGGCTACAGCCGTTGGTAGCCACAGTCCGCTCGACGGTGGAAGCAGGGCGGCGATGCTCTGCAGGCAACCGTCTAGCAAGGCGGGATGAAGCAGATAAGGTGACGGCGAGCCAGTTTGAAATAATGCTGGTTGCGAAAGTGCTGCGTGAGTTGCTTCGTGTTCATGGCAGATGGCGACGCTACCGAACGCTTGAGTATCGGAAGCTTGCAACTGCGTGAGACTTCGGAAAGCGTCTTTGTACTGCAAACCAACTTGATCGCAGTTTGCATAATGCTGATCGATATCAAACTGCTTACCGATCTTTGAAGTAATGGCAGCGGCTGGGCCGGTAAGTGAAGCGGAAGTTGCATTCAGTCGAAAGCGAGCGTGCCGTTGCCAGCCGGTTGACTGTCGACTGAGTATCTCGCCGCGGTATGAAACAGGTGTCCCTGAAGCAGGTGTCCCTGAAACAGGTGCCCCTGAAACGGAAACGCTGGGTCGATGGCTTGTGTCGTCGGTGGCGAGCGGTTGCAAGACAACTTGAACTCGCGTTGAATTGGCGGGTGACCAGTACAAGGCTTGTTCGAGCTGTAGCGATTCAACAGACACGGTGTTGTCTGACGACATCTGCTCGTAAAGTTCTAAGCCGGCGGTGAAAGCAAGCTCCATAAAGCCCGCGGCCGGAAAAACACTTTCGCCATTCAAGCAATGCCCAGCTAACTCTGGGAAACGCTGCAAATCGGTTTCATAGATCACGCATTCGCTGCCAACATCCAGACGCTCGCCAAGCAATTTTCCTGACGGGCCTGACTTGGTTGACGTGCCTGACTTGGTTGAGGTCAGCGATTGAGCAAGTGTTCCCAGACGTAAGCCTTCGGAAACTTTTGGTGAACTGGTTGGTGAACTGGTCTGGGCGTTGGCTATTGTAGGTTTGAACCAACAGCGTTGACGCTGGAAAGCATACCCAGGTAAGCTCACCGTTCGGCGACGCACGGGGCTCTGGTCATCTTTGCGATACAAGCCAAGCCAATCGATGTCTTCGCCGCTTACGAAGCGTTGCATTTCGCTCAGCCACTGAGCCGCATCTACAGAGGTTGCATTCAATGAGTCGGTTAAGGTGTTAACTGCTGAGTTGTTAACTGGGGCGGCGCTCCTCAGGACGAACGGACTGACCGGATGCTTGGCGTCGGCTAACTGGTGAAGTCGCGAAATGAGTTCGGCTCGAGTTGCGAAGCTCACGATGCCGCGACAAGCGAAATCGATGCGGCCCGTGTTGGCCGCGTAAGCGATGTCATCCAAGCGGGCCGTGGATAGTTCGCTGCTGTTGTTGCTCAGTTCGTGCGATTCGTATGATTCGTGTGATAGAGCCGCTGCGTATCGAAGTGCGAGTGCGCTCAGAGCGTCAGGGGTTTTCGCGGATACTTTTAACCACAAGTTCGTCTGCGGTTGTTCGGCTAGTGATTGCGTGGTCTCAGCAACCCGCGGTGCTTCTTCCACGATCACATGCGCGTTGGTGCCACCGAAGCCGAAGCTGCTAACGCCAGCGCGACGAACGTGATCTGTTTGACGAGGCCAAGCGATCGATTCTTGCGGAATCTGCAGACCGGGTTGCCAGTCGATATGCGGGCTTGGTTTTTCGAAGTTGATGTGGGCTGGGATACGTTCGTAATGAAGTGATAGGCAGGTCTTGATCAAGCCCGCGATGCCAGCCGCACCTTCGAGATGGCCGATGTTTGTTTTGACTGAACCGATCCAAAGCGGTCGATCGCGACGCGGTGCGAAGACCGATGCGAGTGCGCCCATTTCGATCGGATCGCCAAGTTCAGTGCCCGTACCATGAGCTTCGATGTAATCAATGTCCGCCCCAGTTAAACCGCTGCGCTGTAAGGCTTCGCGAATAACCTCTTGCTGCGCCAATCCATTGGGAGCAGTGAGACCATTGCTGCGGCCATCTTGATTGACGGCTGAACCGCGAAGGACACAGAAGATTCGATCGCCATCACGTTCGGCATGTGAGAGTCGCTTCAACAGCACCGCTCCGCAACCTTCACCGCGCACAAACCCATCCGCCCCATCCGAAAACGCGCGTATCCGACCGCTCTGCGATAGCATCCCGGCTTGCGAAAGACCGATACTTAGGTTGGGAGCCAAAATTAGATTGACGCCCAACGCCATGGCAACATCGCATTCCGTATTTCGGATGCTCTGTATGGCGGAGTGGACTGCGACCAACGATGACGAGCAAGCAGTGTCAATCGACAGAGCGGCTCCTTGCCAGTTTAAGAAATAGCTAAGCCTTCCCGCAGCGGTGCCGTGTGCATTTCCAGTTGCAAAGTAAGGGTCGATTGCATCTAGGTCGCGTTGACCGTTCATTTGAATAAGGTAATCGCTCGAACAGATTCCGGTGAAAACGCCGCATCGCTTGCCATTCAAGTTGGCCGGTGAAATTCCGGCGTGCTCAAGCGTGATCCAGGCAGTTTCCAGTAGTAGTCGTTGCTGTGGATCGAGGCAACGTCCTTCGCGCTGCGTAATCTCGAAGAAGCGTGCATCAAAGGCATCAATGTCTTGAATGTAGCCGCCACCTTGAAAGGCGATTTTGCCTATTTCCTTGCTACGGTGCGATTGAAACTCTTCGCTATTCCATCGGTCGGGAGGGAGATCAGAAATGGCATCCTTGGCCGAACCAAGAAGACTCCAAAATTCGTCAAGACTTACTGACTTAGGAAAACGACAGCCCATGCCCACGACTGCGATGGGTTCGGATTGCTGCTTACGATGAGTCGCCAGTTTGACGGTTGATTCTTGCAAGGCAGCCAGAATGCGTCTTTGCTGTTCCGCCGAATTCAAATTGAGCGGTTGGTGCGCTATTCCCATTGGCTGAGCTCCGAAAGCAAATTCTCTAACTGCGAGTTGATCTCACCCAGTGCGGCCGGGGGTTTAATACTAGGCACTTTCGAAACCATTAAATTCATTTCAAGAAGTGACGGCAGTTGCAACTGTTCAATCATGTTCCTCGCGAACTTGTTGATGGTCGAATGATCGTAGACGGAGGAACTCGGTAGTTTCAAATCCCAGTGGCGATTGATCGCGTCGATAAACTCAATCGTTGTCAGTGAGTCGAGACCTAAGTCAACGAACGAAGTGTTGGTTGAAATCTCAACCACATTCGAGATTCCCAAGATTGTGGCTAGCGTTGCTGCCAGCTGTTCAGAGACCCACGCGAGGCGATTGTTGGGGGGAAGTTCAAGAAGCTGTTTTCGTAAATTCAGATCAACAGCCGCGACAGCAAGTTGTCGGCTCTGCAATTCGAAAAGCCGGCGACTCTGCAAGGAAGGTTGCATTTCCGTTACTTGCAACGGAGCCACTATCAGTCGCTGATCTGAAACGGAAAACAGGCTGCTCAAAATGGATCTTCCACTTTCCAGATCAATCATCTCAATGCCTCGAAGATCTCGACGGTTTTGAACCAAACGCCTGGCTGCTTCACCGATCTCCGCCCAAGGTCCCCAATTGATGCTAGAAACGGGTAGATTTTGCGAAAGTCGCCAATCCGCTAAGCCATCCAAAAACGCGTTCGCCGCCGCATGGTTTGCTTGCCCGGGAGCTCCGAGAACGGACGCTAGCGAGGAGAAGATGATGAACTGGTCAAGGTTATCATCCTTGGTCAGCGAATGAAGGTTCCATCCGATAGTTGCCTTCGATTTCCAGACTTGCTCGGTATTGACGGTAGTTAAATGAGCCAGCATGGAATCGGCGAGCACACCTGCAGAATGAATGACCCCAGCAATAGGAAGTTGAGCACGAACAACTTCCAACGCTTTCCTCAACTCTTCACGGTCTGAAGCATCCGCCTTTAAGTGAAGAACTTTGACGCCAGCGGCTTCCATGTTGCGAATCGTCTGAGCTTGTGCTGATGTCGGCGAAGAGCGACCAATTAAGGCGACTAAACCGGCACCGTTATCCGCCAAAATGCAGGCTGCCAGCAGTCCTAGATCTCCCAACCCGCCGATGACCACATAAGCGGAGTCTTTGCGGATCGACTGTTGCGTTCGATTCACAGTATAAACGGACGGACTATCAGTTGCGAGCACAATCTTTCCGATGTGCAGCGCGCGTTGCATTTTCCGGAAAGCATCACCAGCACGCCGCAGCGGGAAGGACTCGATCGGCGGCGCACTCAGTTCGCCGCGGGCTACGCGAAGCAGCACCTGTTCGCAGCGAGCCATTAAGCTCTGGGTGTCTTCGCGCAGCAACGCAGTTAAATCAAAACAGCGATAGGTTACATCAGGTCGCATCTCAGCTAACGACGAAGCCAGCTTCGCAGTCGGTTTGGTGATGTCGATGTACAGGCCGTTTCTAGCAAGGCAATGGAGGTTCTCTTCGGCGAAGGATTCGTCCAAGAGATTCAAAATGACGTCCACTCCGTGACCATCCGTATCGCGAAGTAGTTCAGCGGCAAATCCCGGCGTGCGCGAGTCGTAGATGTACTCGCAGCCCACGGAGCCCAAAAAGGAATGCTTAGGTTTGCTTGCCGTGACAAAAATCTTGGCTCCTTGCGACTTCGCAAGTGAGACAGCCGCTAGACCAACCGCGCCCGAAGCGGAATGTATTAGCACACTTTGATTTGGCTGGAGCTTTGCAAAAGTTTCCAAGCCCACAGAGGCTGAAAGGTAAGCAACCGGCAACGTCGCAGCAGTTGCAAACTCCATCTCACCGGGAATCGGGCAAACAGCATTCGCTCGAACAGTCACATGCGTTGCCAGGCTATCCGGAGCGATGGCAATCACGCGATCACCCACCGCAAAACGTTGCACATCGCTTCCAACGCTAATAACAATTCCAGCGCACTCGGCCCCCAATGGCACATCTTCCGGATATTTGCCCAACGCGATCAAGATATCGCGGAAGTTGAGTCCTGCGGCTCGCACTTCAATCTCAATTTCATCGGTACCGAGCGGCTGCAGATCCTCGTGTTGCAAGGTCAGCGAGTTCAAATCGCCTCGAGTAGCAATCCTAAGCACTTCACGTTGCCGCCAACTATTGTGATCGCTGGCTGGCAGTAACCGGCGGCCAAGACGAGTTCCGCGGCGGAACGAGATTTCTATTTCCTCATCGAGCTCATGATCTGGCACAAGCAATTCGTCAACTGCGCAAGACCAATCGTCAACCTTGATTGGATCGAGGTCGACTGATCGACAAATCCATTCAGGTTTTTCAAGTACGAGCGTCCGAAATAAACCTTGCAATGCGCCATAAAGCAGTTGCGAATCACCTTTCGGTTGCTGCACACGATCACGGCTGAGCGTGACGCCAGATGTCAGCAGACTGAAACGCAATGACCGCTCGGCATCGGGAAGAGTGGCGGTGAAATCCATTGCGGCGCGAATGAGCGTAATTAGCTGTTGCGTGACATGCAGAGCCTCAAGGTCGACTGATTCATCACTTTCATGCGCGGCATGAATCGGTCCCAAGAAAACAACATGCATACCGCATGATAGGTGATTCAATGCCGAGGATTGAATGGCCTGAATTTCTGATAACAAGGCATCAGGGGACACCGAATCCAGAGAAACAAGGTGGCAGCTCACATTGAGTGAGTCCAAACACGCTTTAAAGTTCGCCCCTTCGTCCGCGCGTGAGGCGAACACTAACAGACTGCGTTGTTCAAGCGGCGATTCTTCGCGAGCGAGTTGCAGTTTGGACTGCTTGGTCGCAAGGATCAAAACATTTTCAGCGATTTCTGAAGGCTTGCCTGGACTATTCCGTTGAGAGCTACGAATGCCGTCAAGCGCGTCCACGCTATTGAAACCGTGCTCGGCGAGCAGCGTTTGCCATTTAGAAGGTG
>Ga0163144_10015358_pt1 | contig 15803 bp, 15 predicted proteins | sample OliLak19BULKMAT1_FD_123175 | JGI IMG/M metagenome (GOLD analysis project Ga0163144, IMG submission 123175) | Freshwater microbial mat bacterial communities from Lake Vanda, McMurdo Dry Valleys, Antarctica - Oligotrophic Lake LV.19.BULKMAT1 | ecosystem: Environmental > Aquatic > Freshwater >...
ATGGGAAAAGATTTATTTAGAGCAATTGATCAATCGCGTGAAGTTTCAGAAGAAAAGATAGCAACGGCAATTTTAGAGTTAAAAGATAAAACTACTCGTGCAGCACAATCTGCAATTGGGCGATTATTTGGGCTGGCAGATGCAGTGGAAGAAAAAGTTATTTTAAAAGGAGAGTTGCTGGACAAATTAAATCGACTTAAGAAAAAGTATAACGTCGATGCGACGGCGGAGCTTTTGGAGATTTTATTTGATCGAGATTTAAAAGATGTGGAAACAAAAAATAATGTTAAGACTGCGGAGAAGAATTCTCGATACATACCGGTCAAGGTAAAAGTAGTAACAATCGCGCGCGCGCAAAATCAATGTGAGTATATTGGTGCTAGTGGCAAGCGTTGCACGGAAAAAAGGCATTTGCAGTTTGAGCATGTGAAGCCTTTTTCTAAAGGTGGGACAAACTCACAGTTAAATGTTAAATATTTTTGTAGAACACATAACCAATTAACCGCTATGGAGATATTTGGACAAAAACATATTAATAATTATTTTTTCCGACACCGCCCTGAATAATGGCAATACCTGCACTTGTGCCGAGACGTGATGCGCCTGCTTCAATCATTTTCATGGCCGTTGTATAATCGCGCACGCCGCCTGAGGCCTTAACTAAAGATTTTTCGCCAACGGTTTTTTTCATCAGTGCTACGTGCTCAGTGGTAGCGCCAGAAGTGCTAAATCCAGTCGAGGTTTTTACAAAATGTACTCCGGCCAAAACGGCCAGTTCGCAAGCTTTAACAATCTCAGCATCAGTTAAAAGACAGGTTTCTAATATAACTTTCACGGTTTTTCCTGCGGCAGATAAAACGACTTCTTTCATATCTTTTTCAACAAAGGCCCAATCTTGAGATTTAATGCAACCAATATTTATTACCATATCAAATTCACTGGCGCCGGCGGCCAATGCGAATTTAGTTTCCGCTGCTTTGCTTTCGGTCGAAGTCGCCCCAAGAGGAAATCCAATAACGGTGCAAACTAAAACACCGCTATCTTTAAGTTCAGCAGCGCAAAATTTCACCCAACTCGGATTGACGCAAACACTTTTGAATTTATGGCCACGGGCCTCACTGCAGAGATTTTTGATTTGTTCCTGCGTGGCCACAGCAGCGAGGAGAGTATGGTCGATATAAGAAGCTAAATTTAGATTTGTCATATAAATACCTCCTCGCTATTATGCCATCACCAACAGGAGTTTTACATGGGAATATTGACTGGAAAAAAAGCACTTATTTTAGGCGTCGCTAACGATATGTCGATTGCTTGGGGAATTGCCCGCGAATTTAAAGAACACGGCGCGAGTGTGGCCATGACTTATTTAAATGATCAGTTAAAAAAACGTGTACTGCCATTGGCGGAGCAAGTTGGCGCGGATTTCACTTGTGAGATGGATGTGACCAACGATGCCCACTATCCACTCTTAAAAGCAGAAATAGAAAAGCACTGGGGCAAATTTGATATTTTAGTTCACTCACTGGCCTTCGCTGATAAAAATGATTTAAAAAATCCTTTCGTGCAAACTAGTCGTGCTGGTTTTGCTATGGCCTGTGACGTGTCGGCCTATTCACTAGTCGCCCTATGTAATAGCTTAAAAGATATTATGCATGAAAATAGTTCTGTGATTAGTTTGACTTATCACGGCTCGCAACAAGTAGTGATGAATTATAACGTCATGGGTGTGGCCAAAGCCGCGCTAGAAGCGAGTAATCGTTATTTGGCCGATGATCTAGGGCCGCAAGGCATTCGCGTGAATTCAATTTCCGCCGGACCCATTAGAACTCTGGCGGCATCAGGTGTATCAGGACTTAAAAATATTTTTGCGAAAGTTGAGGAGCGTGCTCCGCTTCGTCGCAATGTCACGACTCAAGAAGTGGGCGGCGCGGCAGTATTTTTGGCCAGTGATTTATCGCGCGGAGTGACCGGTCAAATTTTATATGTTGATTCAGGTGCTTCGATCTTAGCGTTTTGCTAACATAATTTTTTTTAGTTTTTCCGCAAAAATGGGATAGTCTTCTTTTGCAGTATTTTCTGGTACCACAAAAGTTTCTCCATAATAAGCATGAATTTTTGAAAAAGGGTAAGGCAGTTCAAATTTGTCCCAAGCTTTTTTGAAAATAAATTTACTTTCATTGACAATAATAACCGGAGCAATGGGAACTTGGGTTTGGCGCGAGATTTCAAAAATACCAAACTTTGGTGTAAGCGCCGGACCGCGCGGCCCATCTATAGTTATACCGACGTTAAGTTTTCCTTTTTTCATGGCATCGATAATTGTGTGCATAGCTTCTTTGCCATTTTTGGAAGAACTGCCACGAATTCCACTATGGCCAAAGGCCTCAATTACCCGCGTGGCAAAGTCACCATCTTTTGAATTTGAAATTAAAACACTATAAGGTTTTCTATTATTGGCAAAAAAACTAGTCAGAATATCTTTATGCCAAAAGGCCAAAAGATGCGGGGTTGGAGTGTCGCCGTGTAATTCAAAACGATAACTCCAGCGCAGTAACTTCATAAAAGTAACAGTCAAAAAAACTAAGATTTTTTGTTTCATAATTAATATAAAAAGTTTTGGTGAATGTATTCAATGGTCTTACGTACATTTTCTTCCGGCGTTTTTTGTAAAACTCCGTGACCTAAACCGCAAATCCATTTATTCATTGGCACATTTTCTTTTTTTAAGTGATTAAAAAATTGCGCCAAATTTTTTTCTAAGTCGCTCCAAGGTAAATGCAGCCACACGGGATCAATATTGCCTTGAATATAAAATCGATCGCCAAATTCTTTTAAGGCACTAGCTAAATTCATGCGCCAGTCAACGCCTAAAACGTCGATGGGTAAATGAGCAATGGATCTTAAGTAATCCAAATGAGTCATTTTAGAGTAATAAACGATTTTAGTTTCAGGATGAGACTTTTTAAATGTTTCCAGTAATTCTTTTAAACGAGGCACAATAAATTCTTGATAATCTTTTAAACAAAGTTCGCCGCCAGCAGTATCAAATAAACAAATAGCATCAGCTCCAGCGCGGGCCTGCACAAACATTTCTTCTAAGACTGTGGGGATTAAAAATTCGCAAAATTTATTAAAGCGCCCATTGTATAAACCTTTTTTTGATTCTATGAGTCCGCCGCTATGAGAGCCTTCTGTGGCGTAAGTATAAAGTGTAAAAGGTGCCCCTACAAAACCCAGCATCGAAACATGAGGCGGCAGGGATTTTTTTAAAAGTTTAATCGCCTCGCCTTGAAAATTATAAAAATTTTTCGCATCTGATTTTGGTTTTAGAAGAGAAAAAATATTTTCATTAGTTAAATGGCGCTCTAGTGACGGCGGACCACTATGATAAGAGAGCCCTAAATTTAAATGCTCTAGAGGAAATAATAAATCAGAAAATAAAATGGCCGCATCAAAATTAAAATCTTCAATGGGGCCCATGGTTATGTCATGGGCCAGCTGGGGATTTTTACACATACTCATAAAGTCAGAATCTTTCTTTATGTTTTGATAGTGTGAGTGATAACGGCCTGCTTGGCGCATAAACCAAACCGGAACTTGAGTTTTATTTTCAGTTTTTAATCTTGTGTTAAATAATCCCATATTAATTTCCTTTAAGGGCGAGTTTATAACCAACGCCGCGAATACTTTCAATGGCCATTTGTCCTGACTTATCGCTATCGCAGAAACGGCGAAGCCCCACGATATAATTATCAACTGTACGGGAAGAAGGATACGCCTCTTCACCCCAAATCTCATCAATAATCTGCTCTCTTGAAATCACTTTGTTTTGATTTTTAAATAACAGTTGCAAAATAGCACATTCTTTTTGCCCTAAATTAATTTCATTATCTTCTGCATCAACCAGACGATAACTTTTAAAATAAATTTTAAGTTTACCCACTTTTATTTCTTCTGGTAGCTCTGCCTGGATTTTTTGAAATTTTAAAATCTTCTCTAATCGCAAAGTTAATTCTTTTAGCGCAAAAGGTTTAGTAATGTAATCATCCGCGCCTATTTCAAGTCCCGCCAATTTAGTTTCAGGATCGTTATAAGCAGATAAAAAAAGTAAAACGAAATTACTTTTTTTTCTCATTTTTTGCGCCAACTCTAAACCCGTAATTTCCGGAAGTCCAATATCCATTAAAACGACATCGGGTTTTTTTTCATTAAAATATTCCATCGCCACGCGCGGGTGATCGGCCCACTGACAAGTGTGACCTAGTCCAGTCAAATAACTGCTCAGCGTTTTGCCTAAATTCTTTTCGTCTTCGACGATGAGAATGTGACTCATAAACTGTGCCTAAAGGTTAGAGTAAATTGCAAGTTTCCTTGCGGCGTATTTTTTTCGATTTTAAAATCGCCCTGCATTTTTTTCATTAAGTTCTTAATTAAATAAAGTCCGACACCAGAGCCGCGTTGCGATTGGTGTTGATAAAAAAGATCGCCCAGTTTTTTGATGTTGCCATTAAATTGACCTTGGTCTTGATATTTTAAAACAATACCATGGATGGTTTTTTGCAGATCTAACTTGGCCGACTTAATTTTGGTATGTCTTAAAGTGTTTTCAATCAGGTTCCTGAAAATCATCTCCAGTGCTAAAATATTTCCCATCACAGTGTCGGTATTATTAAAATTATATTGAAAATCAAAATGTTGATAGTTTTTACGCAAAAAGCGTTTTAAAAAGTCAGAAATTTCGATTCCCGTTAAATCAATTTCGCCGCCGCGCTCCAGCCTTGAGAGTTGTAACAGTTGATCTAATTGTTGCTCTAGAGTTTGTGTGCCTTCGATCAGGCGATGACCCAATTCTTCTAGGTAAGCATGATCGTGATTAGGGTTTTTAATAATTTCATTTAAAACTTCCGATTGCAGCCTAATGCTGGCGAGCGGCGTTTTTAATTCGTGAGTTAAGGAAGCAAAAAAAGTTTGCAGTGATTTAGAAAGTTTTAAATCTTTGACGTAAAAAATTACTAAGGTTGCGCCTAGCAGGACAATCAGCATAAAAAAAGTAGCGCCTTCCCAGGTGAGCATGCGATAAAATTTGTGTGTCTCCAGCGAAGGACTTAAAGCGACAATTTGATCTTGCATCTTAAGCATTAAAACGTACCACCAGCCGCCCAGAATAATCAAGACTACTGCCCACAGAATCGCCAAAATAATTAAGAGTCTGGTGTTTTTCAAATCTTAAGCCTTAGGGCCAGATCATCAATGACTTTTTGATCGTGGGCCAATGAAACAAAACCAACTTCATAAGCGTTAGGTGCTAAATAAATGCCGCGCTTTAATAATTCTTTAAACAGCGGATTAAAATCCTGCGCGATATTTGCTGGTAACATAGAAATTTTTCTTAAATCTTTAACGGGAGAAAACCAAAAAAGTGAGCTGTGAGAAATAATATTTAATTTTTGATAACGACCATTTTCAAATTGATCTAGAAAATTTCTAAATAGTTCTACGATTTTTTGCGTGGAGTGGGCAATAGCACCATAAGTGTCGCTAGTTAAGGCCTGAAGGTTAGCGAGTCCCGCACTCATAGCGAGCGGATTCGCACTTAAAGTTCCCGCTTGATAAACTCCGCCCAAGGGAGCAAGGCAGCTCATTATTTTTTGTGTACTGGCCACGGCGCCCACCGGAAATCCGCCGCCAATAATTTTTCCGTAGGTGACGATATCAGGCGTGATACCCGTTAATTCACTCATGCCGCCAAAGCTCACTCTAAAACCCGAAATCACTTCATCAAAAATTAATAGTGCCTGATGACGATCACACAAATCGCGCAGTCCTTGCAAATATTCTTGAGATTGAATCAAGAGTCCATTGTTGGCAGGAAGTGGCTCGATAATTATCGCTGCAATTTGCTCGGGATGATCAGCAAAACATTTTTCTACACTAACCAAATCATTTAAATCTAAAATCAAAGTATCTTGTGAAACGCCTTCAGGCACTCCCGCCGATGAAGGATCACTGCTACCAGCGAGTCCAGAGCCGGCCTTAATTAACATAGAGTCCACGTGTCCGTGGTAACAACCATCAAATTTAATAATTTTATTTTTTTTGGTAAACCCTCGCGCTAATCTTAGCGCTGTCATCACCGCTGCAGTGCCCGAACTCATAAAACGAATTTGTTCGATGAAAGGAATTTTTTTAATAATAAATTCTGCTAGATCTAGTGAATAGGGCTCGCATGCGCCATAAGACCAACCGCGCTCCAGTGCATTTTTTGCGGCGGCTGCAACTTGTGGATGACGATGACCTAAAATCATGGGGCCAAAACTCATACAAAAATCGATATATTGTTTTCCTTCCACGTCTTCTAAATAAGCGCCCCAAGATTTTTTTATAAATCGCGGTGCCATTTCCATTCCCTTAAAACTGCGCACCGGTGAGTGCACACCGCCGGGAATAATTTTTTGAGACCTAGCAAAAAGTTGTTCTGAAGTATTCATAGACTTGTCCTTAATTTTGGCCACATCCTATAACTAAATTAAGCTTTGGGCAAAATTAATGCTCATGGGTAGAAGTTGGGTCTTTTTGTAATGGCTTTTTTCTCACCGCGTAAAGATCCAAAAGGCCATTATTAATCCTCGAAATGATATTTTTTGTAAAAAACGTTTAAGAACATCAATTCCTGACTAACCAAACATTATAATCTATGTTAATTTGACCTGCCGTTTTTAATATTTAACAACAGTTGACTTTTTTATTTTAGGAGTTGTTCATGAAAATTTTAAAAAGACCACTTATTGGCCTTTTACTACTTGCATTGTCTATTTCTGTTAATGCCGAAGATGCACTAGGTACTCGCGACAACCCTGTTAAAATTTTCTTTACGCCTTCTGTTGACGCCAACACTATCGCCACCAACTCCACGCATTTTTTAAAATTTATGGAAAAAGAAACGGGTCTTTATTTTAAGTCTGGGATTCCTGCCAATTTTATTGCAGTGGTTGAAGCTTTCGGATCAAATCGTGCTGATGTTGCGGTTATGAATTCTTTTGGGTATCTACTTGCTCACACAAAATTTGGTGCTGAAGCAAAATTAAAAGCACTTCGCCACGGAAAAGACTACTACGCTGGGGCCATCTATGTTTCAGAAAAATCAGGAATCAAAGACGTTAAGGGATTAGCGGGAAAGAAATTTGCTTTTACCGATGCCTCTTCAACTTCCGGTTATCTCTACCCACTAAAAATCTTTAACGACTCTAAAATTAAACTTGGCAACACTATGTTTGCCGGCAAGCATGACAACGTGATCACTATGATCTATCAAGGTCAGGTTGATGCAGGAGCAGCTTTTTACTCTGACGCTTTCGATGGCAAAATCAAAGACGCCAGAGAGAGAGTTATGACTCAATTCCCGGACGTTGAATCAAAAGTAAAAGTTTTAAAAATAACCGATAAAATTCCTAACGATCCATTTGTCTTTAGAAAAGGCATAGATCCAGCAATGATTAAGAAAATTATTGATGCCCTGGTGAAATACATCGCATCTGCAGATGGAAAAGAAACTTTTAAAAATATCTACGGCATTGATGGCATCGTTCCGGCATCTAACAAGGATTACGACTCTCTTCGCACTGTGATTAAGGCCGCGAACTTAGATATTGGAGCATTGGTTAAGTAATTATAGTTTTAATCTTTAAGGAATAAATTGATATGCTAGAAATCAAAGGTCTTGAAAAGGTTTACCCGAATGGATACCACGCTTTAAAAAATGTTTCTTTTTGCGTGCCAAAAGGGGAATTTCTAGTGGTCATCGGTTTATCTGGGTCAGGTAAATCTACCATGCTCAGATGTATCAACCGCCTGCACGATCCTACTGGAGGGGAAGTGCTTTTTTGCGGAGTGGATACATCAAAACTCAAAGGATCAGCGTTGCGAAAAATCAGATCTGAAATTGGCATGATTTTCCAACATTTCAATCTTATTCCTAGAAAAACAGTTATGGAAAATGTGCTCTCTGGAAATCTCTCAAGGACAGGAATTCTGGCCTCAATCTTAGGAATTCATTCTCCTGAAGCTAGGGCCCTCGCGCAAAAATACATCGAGATCGTAGGCCTTAAGGGCAAAGAAAGAAATCGCGCCGATAACCTTTCCGGTGGTCAACAGCAGCGTGTCGCGATTGCTCGCGCGCTGATGCAAAATCCCAAAATTTTATTAGCAGATGAGCCAGTGGCTTCACTTGATCCGGCCACTTCTCACTCAGTGATGCAATACTTGAAGAAAGTAAACGAAGAATTAGGAGTTACGGTTATCTGTAATTTGCACTTCTTGTCATTGGTCAGACAATACGCTCACCGTGTTGTTGCTTTAAAAGGCGGAAAGTTGATTTACGATGGAAAACCCTTGGAGATCAATGAAGAGTGGTTCAAAACTATTTATGGTGAAGATGCCGTTGAAGTAACTATTAATTAAAGAAACCATCTAGAGATATATATGAAACAAAGAGTGCAAAAAAAACCAAATAAATATATTCAAGGCTGCAAAGCTTTCGTTCTCGATACACTTACCTGGGCCTATATATTGTTGGTTGGTTACAAAATCGTTTACGAAAAAATGATTATCGATGAACGCTATCCTGAATTTAGCTGGGAACAGCCTCTACTTGCTCTTTATATTGGTCTGGCCGTTGCTGCGATTCTTTTTTTTACCAAACTCTCACTTGGTCGAGGGCTTTTTGGTTTAATTAAATTTGATGAAAACGAAGGCCCTGCATCACAACCTTTTGCCTGGGTAGGCTATCTTTTAATTGTGCTAACATTTATTACTGGTTTTTATGTTTCTCAAATTTCCATGAAAGAATTCCTGTCTGAGAGCGGACTTGAAGGAGCGAGACGAATTTTCAAGGCGCTTTTTAGTCCCAATTGGGCGGTCTTTGAAGAAGGATTATTTGCTGCGATCGAAACTATTTACATGGCCTTTATCGCTACAGCAGTTGCTATTCCCATTGCTTTTGTATTAGGTTTTTTTGCCGCCAGAAATTTAATGAATACAAATCGATTGGCATTTTTTTGTTATAACACGCTTCGAGCATTTTTAAATATTTCTCGCTCAATCGAACCGCTGGTTTGGGCGATTATTTTTTCCGTTTGGGTTGGCATCGGACCCTTTTCCGGAATGCTCGCTCTTTGTATCCACTCAATTGCCTCGCTGACCAAACAATATTCTGAGCAAATCGAGTCAATTGACGACGGTCCAATAGAAGCAATTACTGCCACGGGGGCCCATCCTATTCAAGTCGTCTGGTTTGGGGTCGTGCCTCAGATCGTGCTGCCCTATTTGTCTTATACTATCTACCGTTGGGACATTAACGTTCGCATGGCAACAGTTATCGGCCTAGTTGGCGGCGGTGGTATCGGTAATCTTTTAATGCAATACCAAGGACAGGCCCGCTGGAATGAAGTGGGGATGCTGGTGATACTAATTGCGGCCATTGTCTGGACCATGGACTGGGCATCTTCTAAATTAAGAGAAGCTTTAAAATAATTAAGTAAATTTTTTGTTAAGTCGCTGGGAGTGCTGCCTGGTTTGGGGTTAATAAATCAACTTGTTGGTTGTGAGCAGCTAGGCCAATGGATTTTACAATCGCGCAATCGTAAATCTAAGCTTTTGCCCAATTTTTAAACTCATCAATATTGGCAAACACCTGAACCGGAATTTTTTGCGCTAAAAACTGATCATAAGTTTTTCCCATGCCGCAAGCATGAGTGGCATTTTTTATTTCCGGGAATTTGGCTAGATAAGTTTGATACTGGGAAAAACTGGTCCAGAAAAAGATTTTAGTTTGAGCTAACCTCATTTTAAAATCTTCCGTAACATCCATCATAGTATATTGATAAACCCCTAAGCTTTTTCCAAAAACGCCACTGGCGCCGGCCCGAGTCAGAGATATTTTTTCAGGATAAGACTGCATCGCTTTTACCAGTTCAGAATCAACGAGTGCAGATAAATCGACTTCACCTAGAGGACCGCAAGCGCCATGTACCCAGTGACCTAGTTCTGCTAATTTTTTCCACGTGCGCATGCCCGAGGCCCAAAAGGCGCCAGAACATTGCTGTGCTAAGCGGGTGGCATGACCTGAGGTAAATAAAATATGTCCTTGGGCAATAGAAATGTCTATGGGTGTCTTTTCGATATACTCATCATAAAGAAAACCATCTTTAGTGACATTTTTTTTTGGCATACCTAAAAATATCGACGTCGACTTCGGCGCCGAAGTTCGTTTAAGATCTAAATAAGTTTTTTGAATAACTTTTTCGTCAATTTTTCCTTGTTCAAAATAAACAAAAAAATCATTTTTCTTTTGTACGTGAATGCCCACTGCCAGGTGACAGCCGCCACCATAGGCGGTAAATATTTTTCGCTCACGCGAAATTTCCTCAGCACTTTTTTCGTGATGCATTTTTTTTAAAATATCTTTTATTTCACTCGAGGCATTGCCATGACATTCAATCGCCAGCGCTCCTTGAGAGGCACTGGAAGGGAAGGATTGTAAAGGAAGTATCATTAAATCCAAGTGCGCCAGTAGCGGAATAATTTCTGCTCGCGCCTTCACTTCCATTAACAGTCTCTCCACTCCCGCCAGCGCTAAAACAATGGCGTCGTATTCGCCCTCAACTAATTTTCTGAGCCTTGAGTTCACATTTCCGCGGAGCATGGAACAGGAAACTTTTAAATCATTTTGGGGTAAGTATTCATGCAATCTGCTTTCAATATTCACAATTCTGCGCGGAGAGCTGGTGCCGACGTTTAAGGTTTTAAGCGTCTTAAGTTTATTTTTAATATCTTTTCTAATAAATAAAACATCGTGCGGGAATTGGCGCTTTGTGATGGCCGCGAGTTTTATTTCGGCCGGTCTAATAGAACCTAAATCTTTGTAGGAATGAACCACCAGATCGACTTCGCGTGAAATTAAAGCTTCATCTAATTCTTTGGTGAAAAAATCTTTGCCTTCTAATTGCCACAAGGGTTTATCAACAATTTGATCCCCTTGAGTTTTAATCACTTTTAATTCAAATTTTTTGCCCGAAATTTTTTCTAATTCTGCTTTGACTTGGCCACATTGCGTGAGCGCCAAGAGGCTGCCTCTGGTGCCGATGATGTAGGGTTTAGACATATACAGGTTTTGGTGTCACATGTACGCGATTGTGCACAATTTGGTTAATCGATTCGCGAGCAGAGGTAAGCTTCTGCTGTTTTTTTTCATCGAGTGACGCGCCTTCAGTAAAAACATCGGTTAAACGCCAAACGCCTTGCTCTTTTTGCCGCGGGGTAGAAATCACGCTGGGTGCACCTAAATCAATAAAGATTTTTACTGTGCCTATTATTTGGGCAAAATAATTTTCTTTAAAAATTGTGCAATTTTCTGAGCCAATAGTATTAATCACAAAATTAAAATTAGCGATCTCGTTGCGCTTAGTCCAGTCTTGAGTTGCAATAGAATATTCTTGCGCCAAACGCTGCATTAGTTCATTATTTCTTGCGCACAGAGTGACTTTAAATTTTTTAGTTAGAAGTTTAATTAGTCCCAGCGCCAGCATACCCGAGCCATAAATCAGCACACGCGGCTCTGCAATATTTTGCGGCAAATTCGTCATTAAAACTTTGCGCGTAATGGCGGCATAAGATTGCCCAGTGATTTCTTTTAAATATTCGGTACGAATTTTTTTAGTGTCTTGAAACAGTTTTTCCAAAATGCTCATTAATACTTTATCACGTCCGGGACTTTTTAAATAAACCTGGTAGGCCTCCTTAAATTGGCCCACCACTTCGTTTTCGCCTAAAACTTTGCTCTGTAGTCCGCAAATAATTTCCAGTAAATAGCGATAAGCTTGGCCGCCTTCATAGTAGAGGTAAGCAGAGGGTAGCGCCGCTAATGAATGTGCGCCGTTGTTGTTATGGGCCACTATCAGAGTTCTTTGACAAGTGCGCATGATATAAGGGATATTTTCACCGGACATATTTGTGATGGTGAGAGCAGCAAGGTCTGCCTCTGGCGAGTGGGCCGGAAAATTGTATACGCGTAGTGCATTAAACATGTCCTTTAAATTTAGAATATGAAACAGGGCCAATTGTCATAAAAATGTAGAATTCTTTTTTTTTTACATAAATTTAATGTTTCATTCGCATATTTAGTAGGATTAGCCTTGAAGATTTGTTATGTTTTCTAGTCATTTATGGGACAGTGGAAGATTATGCTTAGTGCTTTTTTTATTCGGCGTTTTAAAGTTTTTGATAAAAAATTAGAGGATGCTATTACCTTTTTTATCAAACACTACGGAAAAAGTCGTTTCATGATAGCCATGTCAAAAAAAGCGCAATACATGGGATTAGAAAAACTTTTTCTAAAAGGTCCCAAGGCCTTTATTTATTTTTTTCTTTTTTATTTAGTTCGCGACACAATTTTGTACATATTGCTGCCAATATATTTTGCTTATTTTACGACTCGCTAAGGAGCTTTTATGGAATTAATGTTTTCACACACAGGGATTTTAAAAAGAGGCAAAGGTTTAACTTTTGATGACGTGCTTTTAGTGCCACGTTATTCAGAAATTTCTTCTCGCCGGACTCCAGTCCTAAAAGCAAAAGTTACCAGAAACTATAGCGTCGACATTCCGATTGTGACGGCCAATATGGATACTGTGACTGGCGTAGAAATGGCCTGCACCATGGCAAAATTAGGTGGTCTCGGCATTCTGCACCGTTTTATGTCGCCAGAAGAACAAGTGGAAGATGTTAAGGCCATCGCTAAATTTTTAAAAGAAAATAAATTAAATACACCGATCGCAGCTTCTATTGGCGTTAAAGAAGAAGGCATGAAGCGCGCTGATTTGTTAGCGCCTTTTGTTCAAATTATGACTTTAGATATCGCTCATGGCGATTCCATCATGATGATTGAAACTTTAAAATATGTGAAAAAAAATTATCCCAAACTAGATGTGATCGCCGGAAATGTGGCGACGGCGGAAGCGGTAAAACGTTTAGTGGATGCCGGCGCTGATGCAGTTAAAGTCGGTATTGGTCCTGGTTCAATGTGTACGACTCGAATTATTACTGGTCATGGTGTTCCGCAATTAACCGCCATCGCGCTTTGTGTGGAAGAGGCGCGTAAACATAAAATTCCGGTTATTGCTGACGGTGGAATTAAAAATTCTGGAGATATGGTAAAAGCTTTAGTCGCTGGGGCCGAAACTATTATGGTGGGTTCACTGGTTTCTGGAACTATTGAAACTCCCGGAGAAGTTAAGGGCGGCATGAAACTTTATCGCGGCATGGCCTCAAAGTCGGCGCAAGTTTCTTGGCGCGGGGAAATGCCAAAAGGTATGGCGGCAGAAGGTGAATCCACTTTAATTCCTTGCAAAGGCAGCGTGCAAAATGTGATAGATGAACTAGTTGGCGGCATCAGATCAGGTATGACTTATTTAGGTGTGGATAATATTTTGGCGATGAGTGAAGCCGGCCTTTATATGGAAATGAGCACTACTGGTATGAGTGAATCAAAACCACACGGTGTGAAACATCCTGTGGTGAGTTTATAAAAATGACAAAAGTTTTAGAAATTGTTTTAAGTTATCCCAAGCTCAAAGCTCGTTTAGAGTCTAAGCCTGATGCCAGTGAAAATATTGAAAAAGTAAAAAAAATGGTGCAGGAAATTCAAGCCGAATTTTCTGAAACCGCCATTGGCATGCTTAAAACTTTTCTGGATGCCGCCTTTGGTGGGCTCTATGATGGAGTCAATTACACTGTTGCGGTAAAACAAGATTTTAAAAAATTAGTGCAAGAAAACAATGTGATTTTAGTGCCTAATCATCAATCTCATGTGGATTACTTGGCCTTAAATTACATGATTTATAAAACCTACAAAATTCCTGCCTTTATTGCCGGCGGAATTAATTTAAATATTTTTCCCATTGGAATACTCTTTAGAAAAACCGGTTGTTTTTTTATCCGCCGTAGTTTTAATAAAGACATCCTCTATAAATTAACTCTTGAGGCCTATCTTTATTCTCTGATGTATGAAGGCCGTTTAATCGAGTTTTTCTTTGAAGGCGGCAGATCGCGCACCGGAAAATTATTGCCACCTCGTTATGGCCTGTATCAAATGATCATGGAAGCGCATAACGATTTACCACCAGATAAAAAGAAGCCGTTGTTATTTTTTCCCGTCAGTATTAGTCACGAGTATGTGCCGGAGCAAAAGTCCCTTGCACGGGAATTAAAAGGCGGCAAAAAAACCAAAGAGAGCACTGGTCAATTATTAAAAATTTTTAAAATTTTATCTTATCGTTTAGGCACTATTCATATTCATCTTTCTGAACCAGTGGCCTCCGAAGATTTTAAAAATTCTGATCAAAAAAAATGGACTCAAGACTTGGCCTTCGAATGCTACCGCATGGTGGGGAAAAATATGATGGTGACGCCTTCGTCACTGCTCTCACTTATTTTATTAGATGTACCATCTGGCGCTTGTAAATATGAAGATATCCTAGAGCATGCTAGATCTATTTTAAAATATTGCAAACGCTATAATGTGCCGATTACAGAAAGTTTATACGACAAAAATTTAGAAACGACCATTAAGCGTGCACTTGTAATGTTTATTTCAAATAAAAAAATCGATATGATTGGCAAAGCCGATTTAGGTCACGTTTATTACGCCATTAAAGAAGAATCGCGTTTAGAAATGCTATATTTTAAAAATAGTATTTTACACCATTTTATTGTCCCATGGATTATCAACTCAGCTTGGCTTAATTTTTTTAGTGGCACCATGAAAGACGTTTCTGACTTAAAGCGCTTTTTCTTAACTCAAAGAGATAAACTTAAAATTGAATTTTATTTACCTTCGGTTAAAGATTTTTTTAATCAGGCGATCCAAATTATTTCCCATGCCATTGGACGCAAAATTGAAACGCTCGATGATTGTATGCATCTATCCAATCACGAACTGTATGAGCTGGCGGCAAAACTAGGAGTTTTTTCTCGCACTTTAACTTTTATTAACGAAGCTTATTATCTGAGCAGTGCCGCCATTTTAGAACTTTCGCGCCAAGGGATGAAGGAAATTTCTAATGATGATTATCTTAAAAATGTAAAAGAAATTTTTAAAGTAGAACTGATGCAAGGCAAGCTAGTGCGCTACAACGAGAGTATTAATAAACCGCTTTTGGACAATAGTTTAAATTACCTGGAAAACCAAAAAGTGATTGTCTTACACTTAGGTGGGTTTCAAATTACGGACCCGGATAAATTAGGTGAGTTAGTGACCGAGTATCAACGCAGCCTTAAACAACAAAAGTCCATAAACATGAGAGCTAATATATGAAAGATAAAGTGAAAGAATTTCCTGGTAACCGGGCAGAGGTCGAAGAGTGTTTGCGCAAAATTTTTATTTACCTAGGAGAAAATCCTGATCGCGAAGGTTTAAAAGATTCACCTAAACGCGTGGTTAAATCTTGGGATCGATTATTTGGTGGCTACTTGCAAAAACCAGAAGATATGCTGACGACTTTTGAAGAAGACGATGTCATTCCTTATAATCAAATTATTTTATTAAAAGATATTGAATTCTTTTCGACTTGCGAACATCATTTTTTACCTTTTGTTGGTAAGGCACACGTCGCCTATATTCCCAGTGATAAAGTGGTGGGAATTTCTAAACTGGCACGCATCGTAGAAATTTATTCTCGTCGTTTGCAAATTCAAGAGCGCGTGGGTAATCAAGTGACTCAAGCTTTAATGAAACATTTAAATCCCAAAGG
>Ga0163144_10015366_pt1 | contig 15797 bp, 12 predicted proteins | sample OliLak19BULKMAT1_FD_123175 | JGI IMG/M metagenome (GOLD analysis project Ga0163144, IMG submission 123175) | Freshwater microbial mat bacterial communities from Lake Vanda, McMurdo Dry Valleys, Antarctica - Oligotrophic Lake LV.19.BULKMAT1 | ecosystem: Environmental > Aquatic > Freshwater >...
CAGTCGCAGTCGCAGTCGCAGAATCTACGGCTTCCGATTTCAGCAAACCTGAACCAGTTTCAAGTTAAGAGCTGCCCGGCTTGAAGCTAATTGGCATCAGCGCGCGCTTCGTGCCCGGCAAACCTGGAGAACACGGCTCGGGCTCAGTGCACCGCCTCGCCGTGGTCGATCGCGTCAATCAGCTGGTGTCGCGCGTGGGCGCGATTCCACTTGCACTGCCACTGCTTAGCGAACTTGAAGGCTCGGCACGCAGCTGCGCGCTGGATGGCTTGGTAGCTCGACTGGATGGACTTTTGCTCCAGGGCGGGACCGATATTGAGCCACATCGATTTGGCGAGCCACTGTTGTCGGAAGAGTGGCCGGGAGACCCGCTGCGCGACCAGCTGGAGTTTGATCTGCTCGAACGATGGCTGCATGCCGACAAACCGGTGCTCGGCGTTTGCCGCGGGCATCAGGTGCTGAACGTTGCGCTCGGCGGCTCGCTCTATCAGGATTTGCCAACCCAGCACGCGTCCGACGTTGCCCACGATGCACCGGGCTACTGCGACGCCAAGCACGCGGTGCGCTTGCAGCCAGGCGGCTTGTTGCATACCTGGCACGGCGTCAAAAGCGCCTTGATCAACAGCGCCCATCATCAGGCAGTCAAGCAACTGGCCCCCGGCGCGCTGCTGGAGGCCACCGCCCCAGATGGCATCATCGAAGCCTTCCGGCATCCGCGTTACCGCTTCGCATTCGGCGTGCAGTGGCACCCAGAATTTCACCTGGGAGCCCCGCTGCTGGACCCAAGCGCACTGATGCAGGCGTTTGCCTCACACTGCTAGCTAGCAATGGCTTAGGAAGGCTAGGGACCAATGGCTTACCCAGGCATCGGCGACCGATCGATCCCGTAGCCATAACTGGCAGCGAAAAGAACGCGTCCATCTCAATCCAGAAAAGCCCGAAAAAGGAAGCATCTCCGGGCTGACAAATCCGCGCCAAATAGCCTGAAAAAGAGCGGCAGCGCTGCGCGAAGATTGCTTGTCATCTCGAGCGAAGGGAGAGATCTCAAGCCACCGAGGTTGAGACTTTTCCCTGCGGTCGAAATGGAAGCTGTGGGCGTCAGGGCTCCGAGTCACGCCGGAGCATGCAACGCGGTTTGAGCCAAGCTGGGCTCATGCATTCCGCGACTGCGCGCGCAATGACGGTTCTGGGGCTGCAAGTCAGTTGTTTCGACCGGCGCTCAACTCAGAACCGTCACTTCATCGCCGGTCCGAAGCGTGCCAAATCCACGTGCGATCGCGTTCATGCCGAAGATGATTCCGTTCGGACTGCGTCGGTAGGACTTCAAGGTATTCAGAGGCTCGCCCAGCGGATCGCGTGCACCGTCTTCGGGCTGCACCGTGGTGAATACGCAGCGCGTGCACGGCTTCACCAGATCGAAACTGAGCGCGCCAATGCTGATCCTGCGCCACAGATCCTCCGCATGCGCCAAAGCTCCGTGCAGTACGAAGTTGGGTCGGAATCGCAGCATCGGGAGCGGTTGAACCAGCCGCGCGTTCAGGCCATCGAGCGCGGCTTGGCTGATGATCAGAAACGGATAGCCATCGGCGAAGCTGACTTCATCGGATGGGTCGCCATGAACCGCATCCACGCGACGGCTAGCGGCATTGTCCATATAGACCAAGATGGCAGTGCGCCCCAGCCAGCGACTTACCACCTGGTTGACCGGATCCGGACTTGGCAACGCCTGCACGTGATCGGACCAGATGCGCACCCGGATGCGCTGCGCGCTTGCTGGCGGCATCGGTACGTGCAGCAACTCGCCGGAGGGATGCTGCAGCACCAATCCCTGGCCATCGCAGCGTGCCATCCAGCGCACCAGATTGCCCAGCTGGCGGCCAGTGATGAACACCCCGTCGGCATCACACAGCATCCAGCGCCGATCGTGCTGAATTCCGCGCGGCTCGATCTGTGCTTCCGTCAGCACTTCAGCCATCCCTGACTTCAAAGGGAAGCGGTAGATCTCGCCCAGCGTGATAGGGGCACTCATTGGACCGCGCAGCAGGTTTCTAGGGGTTCCCGCAGCATTTCCATGCGCCCGCGTGCGCTAAAACGGCAGCTTGAGCTTGTTGTTCAGCGCCAGCAGCTGCTCCCGGAAAACGTCCTTGATGCGCTGCAGGCTGACCTCATTGTCGGCATCAAAGCGCAACACCAGCACCGGTGTGGTGTTTGAGCAGCGCACCAGGCCCCAGCCGTCTTCCCAATCAGCCCGAATGCCATCGATCGTGGTAATGCGCGCGCCGCTGAAGCTGGCCTTGGCTTTGAATTTCTCCATGAAGGCGTAGTGCTCGCCCTCGACCATGGGGATTTTCAGTTCTGGCGTGCTCACGCTGTCGGGCAGGGCATCGAAAAGTGCGTCCACGTCCTGGCCCGAACTGGCGATGATTTCAAGCAGTCGGCAGCCAGCATAAAGACCATCATCGAAACCGAACCAGCGCTCCTTGAAGAAGAAGTGCCCGCTCATTTCACCGGCCAGTTCGGCGCCAGTCTCGCGCATTTTTGACTTGATCAGGGAATGGCCGGTTCGCCACATGATCGGGACGCCGCCCGCGGTACGAATCACGTTGCCTAGGTGCCCGGTGCATTTCACATCATAAATGATGCTGGCACCTGGATTGCGCGTCAGCACGTCTTGCGCAAACAGCATCAGGATGCGGTCCGGGTAGATGATCTTGCCCTTCGGCGTGACGATGCCGAGCCGGTCTCCGTCACCGTCAAACGCCAGACCAATGTCGGCGCGCGTTTGTTTGACCGTAAGCATCAGATCGCGCAGATTTTCCGGATCGCTCGGGTCGGGGTGGTGATTGGGGAAGGTCCCGTCGACGTCACAATAGAGCGGGCTAACCTCGCATCCAATGGCCTGGAACAGGGCTTCAGCGATCACGCCGGGAACGCCGTTACCCGAATCCACCACGATGTTGAGCGGCGTATCGAGCTGGATGTCGCTGGCAATTCGCTCAACATAGGCCTTTAGGACATCGATGTGCTGCAAGGCGCCCTGGCCGGTGCTGAAGCGTCCTTCGGAAATCCGCGCAAACAGATCCTGAATGGCCTTTTCGGCCAGAGTTTCACCGCCGATCACGATCTTGAAGCCGTTGTAGTCAGGCGGATTGTGGCTGCCGGTCAGCATCACACCGCAGCGCGTGTGGAGCTCGTAGGTCGCAAAATAAAGCACCGGCGTGGGCACCATGCCAATGTCGATCACCTTGCATCCGGAGGCGCGCAAGCCGTCGATCAGACCCTGGCTGAGCTCGGGTCCGGAGAGCCGGCCATCGCGAGCTACCACCACTTCGCCCAGGCCGCGTGCGCGCACTTCCGAGCCAACCGCGCGCCCAATCAGATTGGCCACGTCGGCGTTCAGGGTTTTGCCGACCACACCGCGAATGTCATAGGCGCGGAAAATGCTTCGATCGATCGCCACTGCGGGGACCGCGGAACTTGGCGTGCGAGCTTGCGGCGGCGGATCGGTCTTGGCAGCGTCAACACTGGGCAGCGACTCGGCGGCTGCGCCACTCACTGCGACTGGCGCTGCTGCTTCAACGATAGCTTCGGGAACACCAATCTGCTCCCGCGCCGCCTGCTTGCGGCGTCGGTTCTGGGTCAAGCCATGCGCAAGCTCGGGTCGAATTCGCATCAGAAGCAGCGCTAATGCGCCCGCCAGCGCAGCGGCAGCAAGCAGAATCAGCGTCAGAAAGCCCATGTTCGCGTCAAGAAACCCAACGCTAACCGCATAAGCCACCGAAATCATGCTGCCGCGGATCGGGAGCCGCGTGTGGGAGCGCAAAACGAGCGTATTGTCGCCCGAACCGTAAAGCGCATAGTCATCGCCCTTACCTTGCCTGACCTCAACGCGGCCGGGGCCAGGCCACCCAGCAATTGCTTTCTCAACGCGGTCAGCTTCGAAGAAGGCGAGCACGAAACCGAGGTTTGCGCCGTCGCCCTTAATGGGTGCGGCAAGCGCAAGCTCGCGCCTCGCATCGGCATTGAGCAGCAGCTGAACCTGAGAGATAGTCCCGCTCGACTCGGCCTGCCGCAGTAAGGAAACCCGGCCAAAACCGTAGCTTGACAGCCGCTCGCCAAGCGCACCCAGCACATCGTTCCCAATCAAGATCGTGACTTCGGTGTTATCAATCAAGCGCGGCTTGAGCCAAGCCAGCGCGGCTTGTTCTGCTTGGGCCGGGTCCGGCGCACTTTGGATGGCTTGCGCCATGGCGGGATCGGCGATTGCCTCGGTCGTGACGCCGATCGCCTGCGAAACGATCGCGTCAATCTGGCTTTGGGTATCGGTTGCAAAGCGCTCCAGCGCGCTGACCTTAGCCGCCCGCTGCTGCGCCTGTAGCGCTTGCCAGCCCAGCAGCGTGGCAATCACGAGCAGCACAAAAAAGCCGACGAACTCGGCGATTTTTTGCGCCGTGAGCGGCGGCTTGCCCGACTCATTGAGCTGGGCTTGGCGCGCTAAATCACGCGCGGTTAACGGCTTTGCCATTTTCCAGGCCTCCTTGAATGCAAACTTTCCGCGACCAATCCCCTGTAGATGATCGCGCTGCATCAACAGCGATTGTAAGCACGGATGCACTCGCATCTCCACGGGGGGATACGAGTGGATCCAGAAACCTGTGCAAAAACGACGTGCGATCTTGATCAAGACGCACGAGAGTGACCAATCAGACAGCCGCGTGCGACCACGCATAGTAAATGATCAAGCCGCCGCCCAACGCGAGGCGATACCAAACAAATGGCATCAGACCGATACGGCGGATAAAAGCCATTAAAAAATGTACCACTGCGAGTCCGGCCAGCGCGGCAATTGCTGCGCCCAGCAAGAAATCCCCCAGAATCACGGGTTCAACGCCGTCAATCAGGTCCTTGACGCCCTTCGCTGCCGCCAGCATGGTGACGGGGACCGCCAGCAGGAAGGAAAAACGCGCTGCCCCGTGTGCGTCCAGCCCGCGCAGCAGCCCGGCCGTCATCGTGATGCCGGAACGCGAAACGCCAGGGACCAAGGCAATGGCCTGCGCCAAGCCAATGATCAGCCCGTCGCGCCAATGCAGATCTTCGATGCGGCGGGCACCGGCGCGACGCACGGCAAACCACAGTAACAACGCAAACAGCACCAGGTTGACTCCGATCAATACCGGATCACGCAGCCTTGCGGTCAAGCCATCCTGGATGGAGATCAAAAATCCGATCACCGTCGCCGGTACGGTTGCCAGAGCCAGGATCAACAGCAGATGCAGCGGCTGCGACACTGCGTGCCCGAGCCGGTAGCGACAAGCCGCCGAAAGCATGTCGCGCCAGTCACGGCGGAAGTAAACCAGGACCGCGATGAGGGTTCCAAGATGCAGACCAAGATCAAAGGTCAGTCCCTGGTAGCTCCAACCAAACCACAGGCTCGCCAGGTAGAGATGCCCTGAGCTGGAGATAGGCAGGAACTCGGTCAGCGCCTGCACGACGCCAAGAATGATGATTTCAAGAATTGGCATAGCTTTGTGAGGGTCCAGATCAAGTCGACGCGCAAACCGCGCAAGCTTTAAGAAGTCCGGTGAACCGGTCGCAGCCGCCATGCAGCACAGCGCTGTGCTGCCGACCGATGACCTAGCTCATCGTCATCGGAAACGCCAGCACAACAGCGCGTGCGTCCCGACCCAAAACCATCCAGCGTGCGCTTGCTTAACGCGGCGCAGAGTACCCGAGAGCGCCCTCACACAGGCAAGCCCCCGAGCGGGGCAAGCCTGCGTTTGCCCTTGCTTGGTCCGAATTGGATCAGGTGCCAGCCGCCAGTAACCCCGCATTGAGCGAGTAGGTGCCAACCAGCTCGGCCTGCGCGAGGATGCAGCCGCGCATCGCGGCCTGAGCATCGACCAGCCCAAAACGCTCGGGCACACTGAGGCGCGCCACGCTCAAGGCATAGAGTCGGAAGTGATAGTGGTGCACACGAAGATCGTTCCATGGCGGGCACGGACCGTCATAGCCACAGTAGTCGCCGTCCTTCATGAAACCGGTGTAGTCATTGCTGCCCTGGCGCGCTCCAAGCGGTCCAGGTGGATTGGCTTTGCCGCCCTTCGGGGTGCCGTCGGCACAGCTTCCTGCGGCCAGCTCACGCAGATCGCTTGGCATATCGACCATCACCCAATGTACAAAATCCTGCCGCGGCACGTCGGCAGCGATGACCTGCCCCGCCTGATTGAAGCGGGTAAAGTCAATTGGCACATCGATATCGACGCAAAATAATGCAAACGATTGCGTGCCCTCAGGCACCTCCGCCCAAGCCAGATGCGGATTGCGGTTGCTGGATAAAGTCATCGGCTCCGCGATGCGCGCGTAGGCGAACTCGGACGGTATGGCGGCATGGTGGGCGAAATTCTGGCTGCTGAGTAGCATGGGTTTGGCGTGCGCAGGATGGGAACTGGATTCTGGCATAGGCAAGATTGCGCAAGCTTGACGCCGGCATGGCTTAAACTCCCAGCTTTTATGCCTTTGGGCAAAATTCATGAGTGATGCAATAAGTCGACCCGCAATTGAGCTCAAGCAGGCGCCCGTGCGGGGCGCGCTGTTTCAGGCCGCGTTGATCGGAACTGCCTGGTTCATCGCACTAGCAGGCATGGCCATGCTGGTCTACCAGTTCGCGCACGAAGCGCTGATCAATGAAATCCGTGCCGGCCTGGCCCGCACGGCGAAAATAGCGGCGCGCACCATCGACGGCGATGCGCACCCGGGATTCACGCGTGCGGACCAAGAGTCCTCCGCCGCCTATCAAAACGCCATTCGTCCGCTGCGCGAAATCATGCTGGCAGACAAGCAGATTGCGTTTGTCTACAGCGCCGTGGTGCGCAATGGCAAGATCTATTTCGTGCTTGATGCAACCTTGCCGCCGGTACCGGGGCAACTGGACGAATCGGTCGCGATCATGGAGCAGTACGATGTTCCGCCACCGGATCTGATGCTTTCGCTCACGCGTAAAGAGCAGATCATTTCCAATAAGCCGTACACGGACAAATGGGGCACCTTCATCAGTGCCTATCAGCCGTTCTACAGCACAACCGGTCAGTTTGTCGGCGTGGTGGGCGTCGATCTAACCACCGAGGACTACTTAAAGCGCCTGCGCCCAATCAAGCACGCAACCTATGTGGCGGGCACACTGGCGCTGTTGATCGCGCTCGCGGCAGCTGGCGGTGTTTGGTACCAAAGGAAAACCGACCGCAACGTCCAGGCGCTGGGACGGCAGCTGAAAATCGTCAACGCGCTGCTCAACGTCTCACATGCGCTGGGTAGCAATGTGGGTTTGAAAAACCTGCTGCCGGTGATCGTCAACAAAACCACCGAAGTGATGAACGCCGAGCGCACCAGCTTGTTTCTCTACGACCGCGAACGCCACACGCTCAAGGGCCGAGTGCTGCAGGGCATGCACGAAGGCCAGGAGCTGCGCTTCTCCGACGCGCGCGGCGTGGTTGGACGCGTGGCGCGGACCGGCGAGATTGCCAACGTTGCAGATCCGAAAACCGATCCTGATTTTGATGCCGGCTTCGATCGTGAGTCTGGCTATATCACGCGCAACATGCTGGTTGTGCCGGTACGCGACAGCAAGAATCGCGTGATGGCAGTGTTGCAGGCGCTCAACCGCAACAGCGCAATCGGCTTTGATGCCGATGATGAAGTGATCATCAGCGCCCTGGCGGCGCAGGTGCAAGTTGCGCTTGAACGCGAGCAGATGGCGCAGGCTGCGCTTGAGAAGCAAAAGCTTGATGACACGCTGAAACTGGCGCAAACCATTCAAATGGGCATGCTGTCCCGAGCCTTCCCGGACCCGGGACCGACCAACGTTGAGCTGTATGCAGATTTGTACCCTGCCAAGACCGTAGGCGGTGATTTCTACGACTTCTTTGTGCTCAACGACGGCCGTATGGGCCTGGTGATGGCGGACGTTTCGGGCAAAGGCATTCCGGCCGCGCTTTTGATGGCGAAAGCAATGACCTTGATCCGCGCCTTCGCTATTCTCGACGTGCCTCCAGGCGAGGCGCTGCGCATGGCCAACGATGACCTTGCACGCGAAAACGATGCCGCGATGTTCGTCACCGTATTTCTGGCCGTCCTGGATCCGTTGAGCGGACAGCTGGTGTACGCCAACGGCGGCCACAACCATTCCATTTTGATGCGCAAGGGCGAGCTCAGTTTGCTGGACGGTGCCGACGGCGTGCCGCTGGGCACCATGGACGGCATGACTTTCGAACAGACCACGCTCCAGCTGGCTGCGGGTGACGTGCTGTACATGTTCACCGACGGCGTCAACGAGGCGATGACCACCACCTACGAGGAATTCGGCGATCCGCGCATGCACGCGGTGTTAAAGAGCCTCGAAACGCAAAGCGTGGCCGAGATCTCGCATGGCATCGTGGCAGCCGTGCGCGCGCACGCCGCCGAAGCCGAGCAATCGGACGACATCACCGTGATGACGCTGCGCTGGCGGGGTAAGACCGCCTGAGCTCAGCGCGCTGTGCCAGCGCAGCGCCGTTGCCGATCAATGCCTCGCTCCCGGATCGGGTAAAGACATCACCCGAGCGCAGCAGCGGTTTTGCCTGAAACTTGCTCAGCTTGGGCGAAACCGGAAGCTGTGACCACGTCATTTCGACCTGTACTTGTCCCTCGTTCTGGGCGGTTTGAGATCTCCGCCTTCGGTCAAGATGACAGGCCGGTCGAGATGACGGTCGAGATGACAGGCATCCACCATGCCGGCGGTGAGTTTCATCCTCCGGCGTGGCTTAACGCCATGAAGGTTACCCGTGTTTGCGCGCGCCCGCTATTTCCAGCGTGCAGTAGCGCGTAGGAACAAGGCACAACCCAATCCCCAAGCGCCATTCAACAGCAGTGCGCCAAGCCAGAGCTTGGGATCATTGTTCGCGATGCCTTTGAGCGGAAACACCAGCAACATTGCCACCAAGCTTGGCGCCAGGGCGCCCAGCACCAGCCATCGCCAGAGCGAATGCACGCCGCCGATCGCGCGCAGCAGATAGCCAATCGCAACACCCCAAAGGCCGCCCCAGAACGCCAGCGAAAGCACGGCTGGCACCGCGAGCGGACCCGTCGCAGCAAGCGAAAACGGCGCAATCGGACTCACGCCTGCCAGATAAAGCAATCCCATCAGGCCCTGATGAAAGATCAGCGTCGCCAAAAAGCCGGCAAGAAAGAACTTGATCAGATTGATCACGACAGCAACTCCAGAGCAAGGCACGGACCCGTAGCTTGCATCCATTGCCGAGCAGAATCGAGTGCGCAAAGCGTGCGCGACTGCAAGGCACGCGCAACGGCGCTCGCATTGATTTGGTTCTGCCCACACCATGGCGCCAATCCGGGTACCGCCAGCCCGTCGATGTGCCGGTCTTGTCGATGTGCCGGTCTTGAGGGCAGCTGTCGAAGCGCCAAGCGCGGTCTTTGCGTACCACTGCTTCGCATCGGCATTGAGTCACCGCCACGGCACGCAGCCACCGCGGACCACAAACCCATCGCCAAGATGTCGATTGCCTGTCCTTTCGCCAATTGCCTGTCCTTTCGCCAATTGCCTGTCCTTTCGCCAATTGCCTGTCCTTTCGCCAATTGCCTGTCCTTTCGCCAATTGCCTGTCCTTTCGAGTGAAGGGTAAGGTCCCAATGACGCAGCCACGGTCATTCTGCGCGGAGCCGTCAGGCGCAGTCGCAGAATCCATGATCGCCATGAGGTTAGATTTCGTGGCTACCTTTCCCCTCCCCAACTTTTCCCAAACATCGGGGAGCGAGCGAACAAGCCGATTCGGAGCAGATTTTGTCGAAAGCGAACGCGTTTCACTCTAAAATTGCGCCCAAAGTGAGCGGACCGCGCTTTAGGTTTGTAGAGGTTTCCTCGCCCTTTTTTCAGCTCAGCACGTCACTGATCTTTTAGCCCAGGTGCCGCGAGACCGCTTGTCGGCCATCGGGCAGAAGTTCACGCATACCCTGCTGATGATCAATCGCAACCGACTATTGAAAGATCAGCGCTGATGAGTCGTTCCTTATTTGTTATATGGCGTTCAGGCTTGCAAGAGCAGGGGTTCTGGGGACCCGTGGGCAAGCTGGGTCATGAGGATGGTGTTTACCGTTTCCGATACACGCGCGGCGCGGAAATGCTAGATGGCTTTGCACCCTTTCCCGACATGCCCGACCTCAAGCAAATCTATGAGTCTGTTGCGCTTTCCCCCCCTGTTTGCAAACCGGCTGCTCGCACGCTCACGCCCGGAATATGAGGATTATCTAACCTGGAGTGGATTCAGTAACGCGAGCACTCCTGATCCGCTGGCGATTCTGGGCGTGACTCAAGGCCAACGAAAGACGGATGCCTTGGAGGCGTTTCCCTTCCGGGAACGAGATTTGGACAATCGATATACCTGTGTTTTTTTCGTGCACGGATTGCGACATCGATCGCAAGCTGACTTAAGGCAGGTTTCGGCTTTGCCCGAGGGGGTCGAGCTCGAACTGCGCCCAGAGCCGTTGAATCCGAGGGACCGCAACGCAATCGCTGCGTATGCGAAGGGTGATTCGTGTGATTTCCAGCTCGGATTCATCCCTCGATTCCTAGCGCGCGATGTCGCTAGCTTTCCCAGTGCGGCGATCAAGCTCACGGTACGTCGAGCCAGCCACAATGCCCCTCTTCAGCAGCGTGTGCTGTGCGTCCTTCGCGCACCCTGGCCGGTGGGATTCGAGCCGTGAGCCGGCGATGAGTACCAGTCAATCGCACAACCGGCTCAGGCACTTGCCGCCTGAACTGTCGTGAGAACAGCGCACGATTTTGACCTCACGGCTCCCGTTTCACCGAAACTGGCGTGACCACCTCGCTTGACTCCCAACACCGCAGCATAGGCGCGATCGCAATGCCTATTCCGCATCCATTTCCGCCGCGGCTTCGCGACCCTGTTGTCGGATCAGGGCCTCCTGGCGGGCGTCTTCAATGGAGTCGAGCACGGCTTCAACATCGGCTTGGTGCGTGTCAAACACAAAGCGCCCGGTCAGTTCGCTGTGCGCGACCAGTTCGCCCTGCTCGAACAAGGACCACATTTCCTCGCCGTAGTAGGTCTCCGCCAGCTCTGGGGCGAAGCGCGCAAAGTAATCGCGCAGGTTGTGCACATCGCGCAGCAAGAGGGCGCGCGCGGCGTTGTTGCCGGCTGCGCTAACCACTTGCGGGAAATCAATCACGATCGGTCCTGAGTCTGAGAGCAAGACGTTGAAGGGCGAAAGATCGCCGTGGATCAGGCCGAGACAAAGCATACGCACCACATCGGTGATCAGGCGCTGATGAAACTGCCGCGCCTGCTCCGGCTCCAGCGTGACCTCGCCGAGCCGTGGCGCACTGAAGCCTTGCGCATCCACCACCAGCGACATCACGAGCACGCCGTTGAAGTATCCGTACGGAGTGGGCACGTGCACGCCGGCTTCAGCGAGCTGATAGAGGGCTTCAACTTCGGTGTTTTTCCATTGCGTTTCAAGCTCACGGCGACCGAATTTGGTGGCTTTGCTGAGCGCGCGCGACTGCCGGCTGCCGCGCAGCTTGCGCCCTTCCTGATACACCGTGCGGGCCTGAAAGCTGCGCTGCGCCATGTCCTTGTAAACCTTCGCGCAGCGCACGTCATCACCGCTGCGCACCACCCAAACGGTGGCCTCTTTGCCGCTCTTGAGCGGACGCACAACTTCGTCGATGACGCCGTCATCAATCAATGGCTGCAGCTCTTTCGGTGTTCTCATCGGCCTTTCTTCACGGGCTTGGCTTCATCGGCATTACGTTATCTAAGTTCGCGGCTGGATCGGGTAGCGCAGTATGGCCGAACACGGAGGCAGGCTTCACCGGATCGTTGGGCCAGCAGGCGGCATTCATGTCCGAAAACGGCGAGCAGCGGCTCAGCGCGGAAGCTAGACTGATCGCTACCGACGCTCTGATAGCAGCCACCCATGACCAACCATAACGCGATACCGCCCGCAGACGGGATGCCAAGCGCAAGCCTGTGCGAACGTGCGCGACTGGCCAAGGACGCGCGCTTCGACGGACTGTTTTTTATCGCGGTGAAAAGCACGCGCATCTATTGCCGACCCATCTGCCCGGCGCCGGCACCGAAGCCTGCCAACATCAGCTACTTTCCAACCGCGGCTGCGGCCAGCGCGGCCGGTTATCGACCGTGTTTGCGCTGTCGTCCAGAGCTTTCACCCGAGCGCCGTTTGAGCGCGAGTTCAGAAGCGATGCGCTGCACCATGGCGCGGATTCAAGATGGCGCGCTACAACTGGGCAGCGTGACGGCGCTGGCGCGCAGCGTGGGACTAAGCGCACGTCAGCTGCAGCGCAAGTTCTTGGCCGATATCGGCGCCACGCCGCATCAGGTGCACGCCACGCAGCGCATGCTGCTGGCCAAGAAGCTGCTCAGCGAAACCAGTCTTTCGATCACTGAGGTGGCACTGGGTGCGGGCTACAACAGCATGCGCCGCTTCAACGCGGCGTTCCTGGCCGAAAATGGCATGCCGCCTTCGCGTTTGCGGCGCGCTTCCGGAGCGGCTGACGCATGCAGTCCTGCGCTCCGGCTGCGCTTGGCTTATCGGCCTCCGATGGACTTCGCGCAAGTGCTTGGCTTCTGTGCCAAGCGCGCCATTGCTGGCATTGAGCGTGTGGTCGGGAACAGCTATGAGCGCGTCTTCGGGCCACCCGAGCAAGCTGCGCGCATGCGGATCAGCGCTTGCGCAGTACGCGCCGAGCTGGTCCTCGAGCTGTCGGGCGTGCCCATGCTGCTGTTGCGCGACAGCGTGCTGCGGGTGCGCAGGATGTTCGATTTGGACGCTGAGCCGGGCGCCATTGATGCTTGCCTAGCATCCGAACCGGCGCTTGCCGATAGCGTGGCGCGCACTCCGGGCCTGCGTATTCCAGGCTCCTTCGACGGCTTTGAACTGGCCGTACGCGCGGTGCTTGGACAGCAGATCAGCGTGGCTGCCACCGTGACCCTGCTCGGACGACTGGTACAGGCATTCGGACAGCGTCGCGCGAACGCAGAACCCGGATTCGAATACTGCTTTCCCACGCCGCAAACGCTTGCCGATGCCGATGTGGCACAGATTGGCCTGACCCGCGCACGCGCACACACGCTGCGAGCGCTCGCCCAAGCGGTGCTTGCGGGCCGATTGAGCTTTGCCGCAGGACAGCGTTTGGCGGACTTCCTCGCCGCCGCGCAGGCGATTCCGGGGATTGGCGCGTGGACCGCAAACTACATCGCGCTGCGCGGATTGATGAACCCGGACGCGTTCCCGGCCGGCGATCTGATCGTTTTGCGTCAGCTCGGATTGTCCCGCGGCGCGAAACAAGAGCGCATCGCTATCGAGCGCGCCGAGGCTTGGCGGCCGTGGCGCGGATATGCGGTGCTGCACTTGTGGTCCGAAGCTTCACGACCCGCGCCAAAAATGGCGTAGACCCTATGAGATCGACCCTATGAGATCGACCCTATGAGATCGACCCTATGAGATCGACCCTATGAGATCGACCCTATGAGATCGGCCCTATGAAATCGGCCCCAATGAAATCGGCCCCAATGAAATCGGCCCCCATGGAAGCGACCCCAATGAAAGCGATCCCGTTGCCAGCCGAGTGGCTTGCGTTTGACCAGATTGACAGCCCGATCGGCGTATTGAGTATTGCAGCCGACCCGGATGCACTTCGACATATCGAGTTCGCCGAGAACCGGCATCCAGCGGCACGCGCACATTGGCGCCAAGTACCGGCCGCCTCGCATGCGGTTTTGGCGCTAGCGCAAGCGCAATTACGGCAGTATTTTGCCGGACAGCGGCGGCAGTTCGAGCTGCCCTTGGCGCCACGGGGAACGCCGTTTCAAGTGCAGGTTTGGCGCTTGCTGGGGCAGATTCCGTATGGCGAGACGTGCAGCTATCGCGATCTGGCGAGTCGCCTCGGGCGAGCCCGCGCCACGCGTGCGGTCGGTGCTGCCAACGGCCGCAATCCGCTGCCGATCGTGCTGCCCTGCCATCGCGTGATTGGACAAGATGGCAGCCTGACTGGATTCGGCGGCGGCCTGACAATGAAGGCAGCCTTGCTCGCATTGGAGCGCGAAGCCAGCGGCTTTGCCTTGCGCGCTTGAGTGCGCGCGCGACGCCTCAGCGCGCAGGCGTCAAGCGCGCAGGGGTCAACCGCCGGCCGGGCCTGAAAGCGAGCGACTTCTCGAGGATTGCTGCTCTTTGGCGACGCTTGAGGCTGATGGGCGACGCTAGATGCCGTCGTCGCCCTGCTCAGGCGTTGCCAAGCGAGCTTGCGGAAAACGCACGATGGCGGTAGTGCCGGTGCCGGGCGTGCTGCGCAGCTCGACCGGCCAGCGAAAGCGGTCGCTGAGCCGCTTCACGATGGCCAAACCAACGCCGTGCCCACTCCTGCTGCTGGCAGTGCCGTGGGCACGGAAAAAGGGCTGAAACGCGCGCGACAGCTCAGCTTCGCTCATCCCCACTCCGGTGTCCTCAACGCGTACTTCGCGCTCGGAAACCACCACTGTGACCGTGCCGCGATCGGTATAGGTGCAGGCATTGCGGATCAGATTGCTGAGCAAAACGCTGACCACTTTCGCCGGCGCGCGCAGCAGCAGTTGCGCCTTCGGCTGGTAACTCACGCGCACGTCCTTGTTGCGCAACAGCGCTTCCGCGCGTTCAAGCTCATCGCGCACCAAGCGATTGATCGAGACGTCTTCATTAACCAGACCGCTGTCTTCATCCCGGGCCAAGAGCAAAAATGACTCGATCAGCGATTCCATATCGCGCGCCGAATGCAGGATGCGGCGCACGTTCTTCTCGCCGAAGGAGTCCAAACTGCCGTCATCGAGCAGCACATCGGCCGCGATGCGAATCACCGTGAGCGGACTGCGCAGCTCATGACTGGCATCGCGCGTGAAGTTGCGCTCGCGTTCGATCAGCTCCTTGATGCGCTTGGAATAAGTGTACAGCGCGTCGCCAAGGACCTGGCTTTCACCTTCAAAGTCGTCGGGCAGATTCTCCGGTGCCAGCGCTTCGGGATCTGGATGTCGCGGATCCCAATCGCGCACCACATTGGTTAACCAAAGCAATGGCGAGACCGCTCGTTTGCTGAGCCGATAGGCAATCAGCGTGGACACGTAAATCATCAGCAGCACGAAAGCAAGCGGGATCATGCCGAACAGCACGGCAAGCCGGCCCACCTGCTGCTGGTCGAACTTCAGAATCAGCCTGCCCTGCGGTAGATCGGTCACGTACACCAACGGGCGCACTTCGGACAGCCGCAAACTGTGAAAGCCGAGCGTGAGATGCAGATAGGGCTCAGGCACGCCGATCTCGTGCGCGGTCTTACCCTCGGGAACCAAAAACCCCTTCATGTTGTAGGTGTTCGGGGGCAACATGGCTGGGTCATGGATCAAGAGCGCCGCGTAGTGCTTCGCTTCTTCTTCCAGCGCGCGCTTGATCAACACGTCTTCCAACACGGCCGAGGTTGCGTAAATGCCGAGTATGGTTCCGCAGGTGATTGCTGCGGCCTGCAGCACGAACGCCTTGGAGAGCTTGGCGCGGATTCCGCGCGGGTGATCCGGCGCCGCAACGACGCTGCTTGGTGCTCGGCTCATGGCGCGCCTATTGCTCCGACCCGATGTTGCTTGAGGTCCAGTCGCGCAAAGCTAGTCGAGCACCTACCCGGCTTCGCCAGGCGCAGCCCGAATTGACTCATTACTTTACTGGGCTGCACAGATTGCGCGCTGAGGCGCC
>Ga0163144_10015368_pt1 | contig 15796 bp, 16 predicted proteins | sample OliLak19BULKMAT1_FD_123175 | JGI IMG/M metagenome (GOLD analysis project Ga0163144, IMG submission 123175) | Freshwater microbial mat bacterial communities from Lake Vanda, McMurdo Dry Valleys, Antarctica - Oligotrophic Lake LV.19.BULKMAT1 | ecosystem: Environmental > Aquatic > Freshwater >...
GGTATAGAGGCCCTTGGAGCGTTTCAGATTTCTGTATAGCAACGCCTCGGGACCCTTGGCGTCATATAAGGCGCGACAATGTTCGAGAAGCTGATCCACCGACATCCGTGAAAATCCAACCTCCCGGATGTCGTCACGACAGGAAACGGGAATGGCTCCGAAAGCCTTTTCCAGTTTCTCGACGATGAAGGAATGAGGCCGACGCCCGGCATCATTGACCAGGTGATGGATCACCTGTTTCGAGACGCCAGATAGCTCAGCGGCCTGCGTCTGGAGCAACTTGCGAGATTTGATGACTGCTCTCAACCATCCGGCGATCGATGATTCGTCCGGCGATGCGATCGGGAGATCTGCTTCAGGCGTCATATGCGCCAGTCACCTGAACCGATTACCGCTTGGCGCTATCACCGGTGGTGGAGGAATCCGGCCAATCGGCATCTGTAGCTTTGGCATCCGGCAAGGACGAATTCTCGGAGATCGCGCGCATGTACTCGGTGGGTGTCGGCATGCCTTTGGCGGACATCGCGGCTCCCATCTCGACGACGGTGGCGCGGTAGGCCTCGTTGGAGGCGCTGATATCCTTGAAGCCCTTCTTGAGCATCAGGTAGTCGCTGCGAAGTTTCTTGTAGCCCTCAAGGAGATCCTGATCTCCCGGCAGGGACACATCCACCTGGCGCTGGAGGAGTGCGGTCAACTGCGCGAGGACATCGCGGGCGGCCTCGAGCAGGTGCGGGTCCTTCGCCTTCTCGGCGATGGCCACGAGGTACTGGGCATTCGCGAGCCGATCGCCCTTGGCGTTGACCCCCACCACCTCACCGCCGTGCAGACGGATCTCTACCGACTTCGGGGCATGAGCCATGCAACCTCCCACAGGAATGACCAGATCGTTTCTTGAATGTGATGTTACGCGGCCTGCGCTCGGGCGGCAAGGGGCGGGAGCATGCCCTTCGTTCTGACTGCCTGGTGGATGGCCGAGACGAGACCGGCGGGCGTCGCCGGGGCATTGGGAATCATTCCCCACGGAGCATTCCCTCCACCCAGGGACACCTCCGCCTTCTGCGCATAGGCCAGGATCTGGTCGCGTTCCTGCAGCGAGCGCCCCACCAGGTGGAGTCCCCGAGATCCCGCGCGAGCGCCGAGCCAGCATGAGGCACGCAACAGACCTTCGACATTCCAAGAGAATGCAACTCCATGGGCGCCTGTTCCGGCGCTGTCTACCACCCCGACCAAGACTTGGTCGCGCTCACGAACCAGGTAGGCAACCACGCGGTGACGGTCATCGACCATCACCTGCTCATGGAAGGACCAGGCCGATCCGCCCTCGACCTTGGGAGCGCGATGCAGCAGGCCCATGTCGTAGAGCTTCGGAAGGTGATGGCGCTCGATGCGCGAGTGGAGCGTGCCGAGCCAACGCACCTTGATGCTGTCGCACCACCCGTTCGGCATGGTGTAGAACATGCGCGGTGCGGACGACGACTTGATGATGCCGGAGATCTTCTTCAGACGATCTTCATTCATCTGACCCCCTGAAAGGGCCAGACCGACATCGTGGTTCGTCTTCAGCCGCCCTGCGAAGATTGTGTTGAAGAAGGTGATCGAGCGGCCGTCGATATCCGATGGAGACTGGGTGCCAGCGACAAGCCCCAGACCCCAGTGACGACCCTTGCGCAGTACGTGACGGATGGCCGTCCCACTTGCCGAAGAAAATGTGAGATGAGGTAGCAGAGAGTTTTTCCCGCCCTCGCCGGCGAGCTCGTCGATGAGGAGGGCGACGCGTGGACGACCAGGAGTCGGAGACTGGGTGGAACACCAGCTGGCAAGGCTGTTCACCACCTGGGAGACCACCCAGGGATGCTGTTCCTTGGGGAGGTGCTCAAGCGCGATGATGATCAGCGGGGTTTTCCCGGACGGCGCCGCGAACAGTTCATCCCAGTCAAGGCGAGTCCCTTCCAACCACCGGGCTGCCTGCCCGGTAGCAAGGCTCCGAAGGCCGGATTCAAAGCGGACATGCTGTTTCGTCGGCATCCGTTTGCCGAATACTTCGTTACCGACGGCGATGAACGCCTCTATTCCGTCCACCCCATCGAGCTCGATGTCTCGCTGCCACGCCTGCATGATGGCTTCAAAGATCAGGCCACGGACCAGCTCCGCCTCACCGCCAACACCGTCGCGCGGTTGTTTCATTCCGATCTTGCCCATCAGCGACCAGGCCGCGGATGACGCCTGCAGTTCCAACTCGTCGCGATCGCGCAGCAATTCCTCCTCGAAGTACCTGGGCTTCTCCGGCAGCGGTGAGATGGCCAGGCGCTCACCCGCATCGGAGCACGGAGTCAGGTATCGCGCATACACCATGCGCTGCAGACGCTCGCCTATGGTCTTGGCGAGATCCCAGCTATTGGCGTCGACGCCGATCGGCTCCGGAAGACCGAATTCCTGGTAGGTCGCCGCCGTAGGCGCCGGCACTGCCAGCCCTGCCAAATCGCCCATGACATCGATCGCCACTACCGGAATGCCACGCGCGAGCAGGGATTCGGCGCAGACCTTGAGACAGACCGTCTTTCCCGAACCAGTGGTGCCGCAGGCGAGCACATGCTTAGGGATCGACTCGAGATCGATCCGCATCGGCTCACCCTGCTTCTGGCCGAAATCACTGTGACCAATGAGGATCTCGGAACGGGCGGCGGGCTCTGCGTTCATGACTGGATTCCATTCTGCACGGTCGGTGCCTGGGCGATAAGGGACTTGAGGTAGTTCGGAGTCTCGAAGAACCACTCGGCGATTGCCTGCGGTTGGCATCCCAGCGACAGCAAGCGAAGGGCATGGTCACGACGCCACTGCCAGCGATCGGCCCGCGCGCGCTCGTTCAGCGGGTACCGATGCCAGCGCTCGAGATCTTTGGAGTATGATTCGCCATTGCCGGGATACTGAGCAGGACGGTGGATCTGCAGGGCAATCTCGAACCGGCTGATCACCACCACCAGATCTCCTCCGATGCGAGCTACCGGAATGGCGCGCAAGCGCGCGCGGCCCTGCGTATCGGTGAGCAGGGGCACCTTGTCGATCAGGCGGTCCGGAGCGGGGACACGCAACACAAGCGGACTGCGGTGGAGTTGGCCGAGATCGACGGCGGTCACTTGGTCATGGAACCAGGATTCGTTCATGCTGGCCGACCAGGGGAGCGGATGGGCACAGGCCTGGCGCGCGGCGATCGCCCAACCACCCACGCCACGGGCGCGGAGTGCGATCGGATCGCCGGCGAGACTGGCCCAGGTGGGGAGCCGATCCCAGGGCGACGGTGCCGGTGCCGGCGCGGCGGCGCCAGGTAGCACCCGAAGTCGCGCGTACGCCTCCTGCGCCTGGTGCACGACATCGGCGTGCAGGAAGCGGTGGGTCACTGCCAACACGAGACACCGCGGGCAGCAGTCGGCGATGCACAGCACCCGTTGCTTGTACACCGCCAGATGAGGAAAGCGGTCGGCGTGACCGCAGAGCGGGTCTCCGCTGGCCCGTTCGAACCGACCGACGCCCAGGTTGCGGTCGCAGATGAGATGGAGCGCACGTCCCTCGCGTCCGCCCGCGTGGGAGACACGACCGACGAGCAGGGATTCGGGCAGCTGAAGGGAATGCGGTTCCATAGGGTATCCTTAATCGATGGTGATCACGCCGCCGGTGTCGTCGGGCCACTCGTTGTCTTTCCATGCCATGGCCAGGCGACTCAGAGCCGCCTGATTCTTGGCGTCGGCCTCGGCGATGCGCTCAGGCTTGAAGCGGAACAGCTGGGCCGACCACGGGACGGCCTTCATGGAAGCGATGATGCGATGGGTGATCCGGTCGCTTGGCCACGGCTCGCCAAGTTCCTGGGCGAGGCGGCGGCTGTACCAGGCGATCTGGCGATCGTAGTTGTGGAAATGGGCTTCGCGCGGGAATCGCGCCATGGACTCCTCGCAGGTGGTCTTGAGATCGCCGAACAAGCGCTCGTCGATCCGTAGCCAGTCGAACCGGCACTGGACCAGAAGTCCCGTGGTGGGGTCCTGGTGACGGATGACCACCTCGGGCTTCCCCGTCGAGAGGAATTCGCTGACATCCGGCGAGGCGAAGGCGGCATCGTACATCCGTTCAATGTTCTCGACCCATGCCGGCTTGAGGATGGTCTTGTCCTTGTTGTCCTTCTCCCAGTCCTCGCAGTACTTCGCGTTGCGGTTCCACGACTTCTCCTCTCCCTTTGTCGACGAATAGACCGCCGGGTGGACGACGAATTCCGGATCCGTCGGAGAGGTGAGGTCGCGCCGCTCGAGAATGCGTGCGTGGGTCGCGCGTCCGATGGTGAGCGCATCGGACGCGGGACGGGTGAAGCCCTCGACGTACTTGGCATGGAACATGGCCAGGGATCCGCCGCACTCGGGATCACTATCCATCAGCGCATGGGAACCGATCGCGACCATAGGGACGCGGTGGTACTCATTGGCTGGCTCATTTTCGATTATCGACATGGACGATCCTTCGCGCGTGCCTGGTCAGCCAGTTCAGTTCTCGAACACCGTCGGAGCGACCGAATCCACCTCGGCCTCCGCGAGCGCCGGGTCGAGGACCTGCGGGTCGGCCGCCGCGGCCACCAGGACGGTCCTGGCCGACTGCCCGACCATCACGCGGCCAGCGGAACGCACGCCCGCATCGGGGCTTTCACGCAGATGACCCGAGATCACCGCGGCCTGCGACTGACGGAGGCGATAAGCACCGTTGCGGAAGACGACCTTTGCGCCGTCATCACGGACTTCTTGGATGCTGCGGCGGACCTGTTCGCCGACGTTGGTGAAGGGATCCGCTCGCACGACCAGGCAGGTGGTGCGCGGGGTGACCTCGACGGCTCCACCGGCGATCACCTGCCGGCGAGCGAGGAGCTCATCGCGGCGGGCAAAGCGGAGCGGGGCGACGACGGCCTGGGAAGCTGAGCTGGCATTCATGGGGGGTATCTCCGCCCCGGGTATAGGGACGTCGATTACGGACGGGAAACTGTCTTCGGCAGGATTTCGTGCTTCGGATAATTTTGGGAGATCTCGCACACGCCCAATCACGAACAGATAATCGCGCCATTCCTTCCGCCTAATTGTGTTGCATTTTGTCCGTTGGTCTATATATTGCCAACCAGTGGAGAACATCATGGAACTGAACAGCGCCCGCCAAGATCGCGTCCTCGCCACCATCTTCACGGTGTGCCAGAACCTACCCCGACTGCGGGAAACGGCACAGAACACCTCCTGCGGATCGACATACACCCCGCTCTGCGACATCCTGGCGGTGGTCAGGCCGGCCTTCTCTGCGGCCGGGCTCATGATCACCTTCACTTCGCACCTGGTGGGAAATGTTTTCACGGTCCAGATGCGCGTCATCCAGGTGGACTGCGGCGAGATCTTCGGCACCGAGCTGCCCTTCCTGGTCGATACCGGATCGGCGCACGAGATCGCCAGCCTGCTCACCTACGCTCGCCGCAATCTCCTCGTTTCCGGCCTGAATCTCGAGCACGGAGCCGAGGCAGACGATGATGGCCAGGCTGCCCAGCGCGGGCAGCCCAACACCGCTTCACGCCGCCAAGCCCAGGCTCCGGTCCAGCAGCAGTCCGCCGCACCGACCCCGTCCGCGGGCGAAGCGGCACGCTCCGAGAGCGAGGCGCCCAACGCGACGACGAATTCGGCGCCGGCCGCTGCCGAAGTGGCCAAGCCAGATCCGAAGATTCAGGAAGGCATTCGCATGAACAATTTGTGGACGCGGCTGAAGACCATTTGCGGGAAGCCCAATGCAGAAAAGGTGCTCGTGGACGCGGTGGGCACGGCCTATATCAAGCTCGTCAAGCCGGACCAATATGCGACGGTCTGTGCCGCGCTGGAAACCAAACTGGCGGACGCGTCGCCGGATGCGGCCAAGGCCGCCTAACGAAGGACCACATGCAACGCCTGACGTTCAATTCGGTGCATCTCGGCGGAAACCTCGTTGCCGATCCAGCCTTCTCCGTCATCCATGGCGTCAACACGGTATCGTTCACCATCGCCATCGAGGACGGAACCAAAACCGCGCCGCATGCCAGCAATACTCCCTGTCGCGCCGTGGGTGAGGTGGCGTCCACCATCGGTAAATGGTTCGCCCAAAGCGACCGCATCCTCGTCACCGGAAACCTGCGCACAGTTCCTCCTCTTTCCGGGAAAGGGCCCGAGCAGCTCACGCTGATCGTCAGTAAGGTCCATATGATTGAGAACGCGGAACCACGCACCAAAGCGGCCGCGACGTCCGAGCGGCCTTCTGGTACGCGACAGTTCAAGACCCGCATCGAGATCGCCACCAAGGATCGCGAGCCCTGAGGCATGTTGAATTATCTTTGTTAGAATTGTGAGGCCTGGGAGGCGAAGGTTTTTCTCCACGCCGACCAAGGCGCTCTAGTTTCAGGGCATGCACACCAAGCCCGCACTCAGCACTGCCTCCTCCCTCGCCCAACCAAGTTTGCCCCTGGCGCAGTACCAGGACACCAGGTCGCGTTATCGCTTGGCGATCCGCAGTCTGGTCACGCAATTCAAGAGCAAGTACCCGCGTCGCATCTACCGCTTCGTCCCCAAGCTGGTGCCGATGAAGTGGACGACGATCGACTCAAGCTCACCCGATCTCGTTTACAACAGCATGCGCGACGTCGTGCCATTCGTCTCGGTAGTTTGGGAATTGTCCGGGCTGAAGCGCACCTCCGCGGGTGGTCGCACCCAGAGTAAGGCCATTTGCTTGGCCCGACTGTCCACTGATCGCGACCCGCCCTGGGTCTGCCAGATCATGCAGGGCGGATTCTCATCCGAGGAGGCCGGCCAGATCCGTGTGAAGATGGCGCACATCAATGCGGTGGTGAACCGCTACCGCCAACTGCACGAGAGCTTCCTCACCCTCCTCGACCTGGCCGAATCGTTCTCCTGCGCGGAAGACCTCCCCCTCTTGGGTGATGGCCTTCCACCGAATCTCTACGCCGGATTGCCATCCAGAATGCAATTCCGTCGCAGAACACGGGATGTCTCCGCGGCGATCGGCGAGCACGGGTTCCAGGTGGAGGACTAATCGTGCTCAAGCCACCAGATTCCTCCTTCCTCTACCAGCGCATGGCGTCGTACACGCACAGGCCCCTCGATCTCTCGACCATCGTGCTGCTCGGCCAGCAGATCCACCGCATCGCCGAACGGCAGCAAATCTCCTGGGCGCTGATCGGTGGCGCCGCGGTCGCTCTTCATCTGGAAGCCAACAAGCATCCGGCCGCCGAAACCCGCTGTTCCTGCGACCTCGATGTCGCCGCCCTCGACGTACCGACCGATCGCCACCTCACCTGGGTTTCGCCGCTCCTCGCCGGCGGCATGGTGGGCGTCCTAGGTTCCAGACGCGTGGACTGGCTCGTCCGCAAGGGCGCGCAGGAACCGCTACGATTTCTCCAGTGTCGACTGATCGGCTCCGCGGTCCGACTGAAGTCCGGTCTGCCTGTGGCCTCACCCGATGCTCTCTGCGCGCTGAAGCTCTGCATCGCACCGAAGGGTTTCCGACCCAAGGACAAGTGGGACTGTCGCCTGCTGATCGAATCAGGCGCGGCGACCACCACCGGCATCAACCAATGGATCGCTGAAACCGTCAGCAATCGCGAGATACGTGACAACTCGCTGCGCAATCTCGAGCGCCTGGACACGTCGCAACTCGCCGCCGCGTGATCGCTAACAAAAGCACGGATTTCATCCCGAGACAATCCCCTGCCTACAGGGTCCACCACTACGGTAGCACCCGAGGACACCATGAGCACCAGCACCGCCTCCGTTCCGGTCCCCCCTGTCTCGGCACCCTCGGTCGCCAAGTCCGTACAGAGCGCCACCATCAGCCGGGTGACGCTCCTCAACCGGTGCCGGCTCTCCGCAGAATACGCAGCCAGCGGCAGCTACGACATCGTGAAGGAGACCACCACGCCCCTGGTCTTCAGCGATGAACTGACCAAGCGAAACCGCCTCGCTATGGTTCGCGTGTTCGAACTGGAATCTCCCATTGGATCTGCAGGCACCCCCTCGCGCAGCGTCATCTGCGTGGGACGTGTGCTCATCCCCAGCGCCGAACCGGCAACCACCGACACTTGGCGGATCTGGTGTGGTGATTCTACGCTCGAGGGTCGTATCAGCTCCAAGGAGGCCGAATCGCGCACGCTCGAGCCTCTGCGCCTCCTCAAGCTGCACCGGCAAACCATCTTGCGGAGCGCGCTCCGTTCATCCTTTGGAAGCGTAGCCGCCTCGTCCTCACCCGATGCCCATTTCTGGGGCTCGTACCAGACCGCACCAGACAAGATGGGGTGCAAGCACGTTCGCCACGTCATGAAAACCCTGATGGACCGTGCCGGCGGCGTGGAGGCGGTCCTCGACGAAGTGGAGGCCGCCTTCCAGGAAGCGGTCATGGGAGTCGCTCCTGCTGGACCCACTGCCACTGCGGCCACCACCTTGGCGTCGGCGCCAGCTGCCCCCACGCCGACACCATCGGTCCCAGCTCCCACCACACCTGCTCCTGCGGCCGGCGCGACGGCCGCAATTCCACCGGCGGCCTTCTCGGCAACGGCCGCGCCGACTGTCGAACGCGCGAACTCTCTGTTGGAAGCACGCATGCGGGGCAATGGGTCGATGTTCCGGGAAATTCTGGATGTCGCCGGTCCGGCGGTGGAATGGAAGCAGCCGGTCCTGATCCTCGGCGAGTCGGGATATGGTAAGACTCATACCGCCCGTGCGATTGGGCAAAGTGGTCTCTATGACCATTTCTTCGAGTTTCCGGTGAACCCGGAGACCGATGGGCTCGATTTTATCGGCGGGCCACGTCGGATGTCGCAGCCGAAGGCCGATGGTTCGGGAGATGAGACCATCGATCGTCACATGGACTCGGACGTCATCTCGGCATTCCGACTTGCCGCGACCGGCAAGAACGTCTTCCTCCTCCTCGATGAGATCGGCAATGCACGCCGCGAAGTGCTCAACGCGTTGAAGAACATCCTGAACCCGGACAACGATCACTACGTCGTGAAGACCGGCCGCGCATCAACCGTGGTAAACGGCATCGCCAAGCCCGAAGAGCTCCGAGTTCCGATCAAGCGCATGACCATCGTCGCCACCACCAATATCGGCGTGGGGTATGAGGCGAACCTAGCTGACCGCGCGGTGCTCAATCGGTTCTGGAAGATCTTCCACGAGATCGACCATGTCCAGGTTGGTCAGATCGCCGCCAAGGAAGTGGCGGGGAAGGGATTCGGCCGCGATTGCGCCCTTCAGCTCGAGCGCTTCTACACCAACATGAAGAAGCTCAAGCAGGACAGCTTGTGCGAACGCCTGCCAAATCCGCGCGACTTCGTCCGCGCCATCCGCCTCTCGTCCGATGAGCGTCACCTTCCGAAGGTGCTCGCGCGCATGGCCCAGGACTGGTGCGGCGATGACCTGGAAGGCACGCCCAACAAGGACCAAGCCGAGACGATCCGCGAAGCCATCAAGGATGCCTTCACCATCAAGGACAAGAACTGGGCGTGGAAGCCATGAGCTCGGCGGTCCTCGTCTCATCTTCCGGGTACAGCCCGGTGCTGCAGCCGACCAAGGAATGCACCATCCATCAGGAGGCGGTGTCCGGAATCCGCACCGCGTACCTGCGCATGCGTTTCACTGACCATGTACCCGAGGCCTGCCATCTCCGATTCGTTCCCCCCGGACTGAAGACCGAGATCGGCAGGATCGACGATTCCTTGGCCAATACCGCCTGTTGGACCTACATCAGTGACCGTCCGGGAGGAGGTGATCCGTACCACCTGATCTGCATCGGCGAGAAATGCCTCTCATCGATCAAGTCGGATCCCACCAATCCCGGTATCCAGCTCAACTACCTGATCAATCTTCTCGAGCACGAGGTCGGCCACCTCCGTCACACCGAACGCGACTTCGCGCTGATCCAGCAGCTGGCAGAAGCTGAGAAGCTGTCGATGGGCGCGATCAACGTCGGCGAGGACTGCCGTATCGAAGCGCTCATTTCCAAGGAGCGCGATCACCAGTTCGCCTGGGACACCTACCGCGATCCCCCGAATCCTGAATCCCTGTCGAACCCTCCGAATGCGATGATCACCGCGCGGCACTTCGCCGGTGATCGCGCCCTGGTGCTTGCGCACTTGGCGAAAGCTGACCTCACCGAGGCCCATGCTGATTGCGTGGTCTCCTACTATCACCAGCTGGTGGCCGCACCGAACACCTCCGCGGTTGTCGGGATCATGCGTCGGTTCTGCGATGATTTCCGCCGGATCAACGCCCCCGACGAAGAGTCGGGAGAGGATGGTGGTGCCTCCGGTTCTCCGTCGCCTGAAGCCAAGTCGAAACCGAGCCCCTCCGGATCCGCTGGTGCCGGCGGAGGGAGCGAAGGTGATGCGTCGACCTCGGGTACTCCTCCTGGGGAAAAAGACGATGGTACGCCCGCGAACAGCAAGCCTGCCGATGCCAACGGCGCTGAGTCGCAACCTCCTACCACTCCGAAATCCGAACCGGGCAAATCGGAGTCGGCGCCCAAGGAGAAAGCTGAAGGTGAACCGAAATCTGGTAAATCTGGCGAGAAGTCGGTTCAGCCCGGCACTGGCGCAGATGGCGAGCAGGACGATAGCGCATCGACACCAGGTGAACCTGGTGCTGGTTCTGGCAAATCCGGGGAGGTCTCGCTGGCTCCCAAGGCCGCCCCGGAATCTCCCGCATCCAGCGCAGGTACCTCGCCGCCGACGAAGCCGTCCACCTCCAGGGAAGCCGCGGCAGACCCGAAGGCCGGCGCTGCCGCGGAGCCAACCAAGGCCTCCACCAAGGCTATCCACCCGGAGCAGGTGATCGGGGAGGAGCCGAACGACATGGAGCTGTCGGAGCGCCTAGCCAAGGAAGGCGATCTCCTCGAGACCATCATGAAGCGGTGCTTCGATCCGACCGCTATCGCCGTGACCGATAAAAAACCCCAGGATGGCAATGTAGAATTCGGCATGGGGGTGCACACCGAGGTTGAGTACTCCGCCGGCGGCACCGTGCTCGGTGAAACTCCGTGGGGTGCGATCGACCGGCGCCGCGTCGATCGCTCGGTGGCGACCCTGCTCCAGGCCATGCGCGGTCGCCAGGAGATCATCACCACGGATCGCCCGACCAGGCGGCTCGATCCCCGCTTGGCGATATTCGGCTCAGATCGCCCCTACAAGCAGAAGGTCGATGCGGAGCAGGGTACCGGTCCACTCAAGCTCGTCATCATCATGGATTGCAGCGGGTCCATGTCCTCTGGCAATCCTGACGATCCGACTCCCATTTCCGAAGGCCGGCATTTCGTCGCTGTGATCAACGAACTGGCCAAGCGCCGGCGCGTCGAGGCGATCCTCGCCCTCTCGAAAGTCCAACAGGCGACGGCATGGTGCCAGGCCATCCGACTCCCGATGCCGGACAAGGACATCCTGCGCATCACCGCCAACGGCGAGGGTGAAGGCCTGGCAATGGCGCTGGAGCGTCTGGCGCCCGCCATCCGCGAGGCCGACATGACGGCGCTCTATACCGACGGCCACATCACCGACATCGCCATCGACAAAGAGAAGCTCCACCGCAAGGGCGTTCACCTGTACGGCCTGTACGTGGGCCCCGACAGCAAATCACAGAATCTCCGAACCCATACGGACTATCCCATCACCGCCAGCTCGCTCGAGGTCCTCACTGGACGCTATGCGAGGACCCTCCTCTCCAACCGCGCCCGCCGCCGCGTCGGCGCCTAACACCGAGATCTCCCATGCACACCGCCACTCTCGCCCAGTTCATTGCCCCGGCCTCCGCACCTTCCTCGGCCGAGCTGCTCCGTCAGCAGATCTACAACCCCGCACGACTGGCCGCCCGCAAGGTCGACCAGCAGATGCTCGATGGTCGCGGAGACGCGCGCTTACTTCCGCGAGATCATCGAGCAGAACCTCGACGCCACGTACCTCGTGCGCTCCGACTTCGCGATGTTGAACGAGCGCCTCGCCACGCACTACGGCATCCCCGGCGTCATCGGCACTCAGATTCGCCGGGTTAAATTGCCAGCCGACTGCCCGCGCGGCGGCTTCCTCACGCAGGGTGCAGTTTTGAAAGTCACCGCGAACGGCACCACCACCTCGCCCGTTCCGCGCGGCGCGTTCGTCATGGCGCGCATCCTTGGCCAGCCGCCCGAGCCGCCGCCGCCGAATACGCCCGCCGTCGAGCCCGACGTGCGCGGCGCGACAACTATCCGCGAGCAGCTCGACAAACACCGCCATGAACCGGTGTGCGCTGGGTGCCATGCAAAAATTGACCCGCCCGGCTTCGCGCTGGAGTCCTTCGATGTCATCGGCGGCTTTCGCACGCGCTACCGTAGCATCGGCGCAGGCGACCCCGCGCCGCGCGGGTCGATTGACCCATCCATCGGCATCGCCTTCAAGCTCGGTCCGGCGGTGGACGCGAGCGGGACGCTGCCGGATGAACGGAAATTCAGCGGCATCGCCGAGTATCAAACACTGCTCGCCGCCGACCCGACGCGCCTGCTGCGCAACCTCGCGCAACAACTCCTCATTTACTCCACAGGCCGCGACGTGGCCTTCGCAGACCGCACCGAAATAGACGCCATCGTCGCCCGCACCCAAAAGGCCGGCGGCGGCATTCGCAACCTGCTCCACGAACTCACCGCCAGCTCACTTTTCCAAACCCGATGAACCACATCCTCTTCACTCTCTGTCTGTTCACGTGCGCCGCTTTCGCCGCGGATGAAAAGCCCGCGCCGTCGCAAAACGTCACATATCGCATCACTGGTCTTTTTTCGCCCGGCCGCGAAACCGCGCTGCGTACGGCAATCGAAACACTGCCCAACGTGAAGCTGGTCAGTCTGGACTTCGAACACGCGGAAGCCGTCTTCAGCTACGTTCCCACTGTCGCTTTCCATGACACGAAACCGGAAGACATCACGCAAGAGTTCGACAACCGCATCCGCAACGCGGCCCATCACACGCTTGGCATCGCCCCGTTCATCACCACACCGCACGACAAACTGACCCGCATCGAAATCTCCGTCATCGGCCTCGATTGCCAGGCGTGTGCACTCGCGACCTACGAGGCGATTTACAGGATCGACGGCATCGCCGCCGCGGCGGTGGACTACAAGGAAGGGCGAGTCACCGCGCTCATCGACTCCAGCAAGACAAACCAACCTGCGCTGGAAGACGCCTTGAAGAAACGTGAAGTAAAATTGAACCCACCGCCAAAAACACCATGAACATCTCACTCAATCGCCAGCTCTCCCGCCGTACCTTTCTGCGCGGTGCAGGGATCATACTCGCTTTGCCGTTTCTCGATGCCATGCGCCCCGTGTTTGGTGCCGATGCCGCGATGACGACGAAACCGCGCCGCATGGTCTGCATCCAGACGAACATGGGCATCATGCCGCAGTTCTTTTCCCCGGAGAAGGCGGGCGCGGATTACGCGGCGACGCCATATCTCGAAAAGCTCGCAGCGCATCGTCGGCAGATGACGGTACTCAGCGGCGTGAGACATCCGGGCGTCGCAGGCGGACACGCTGCGGAGAAATGCTTCATCACCGGTACGCCGCATCCCGATCGCGGTGGATTTCGGAACTGGGTGTCGCTCGACCAATTCGCCGCCGAACAAATCGGGAATCAGACGCGCTATCCGTCGCTCGTGCTGGCGATGACCAGCGAAAATGCCACGCCCAGTTACACGCGCAGCGGCGCTCCGATTCCGTCGGAAAACAGTCCGAAGAAGCTGTTTCAAAGGCTGTTTGCGCAGGGCAATGCGGATGAGGTCGAGGCGAACGTCGAGGCGCTGCGCCAGGGTCGCTCAATGCTCGATTTCGTCGGCGAACAAGCGAAGCGGCTGAACCGGACGCTTCCCAAAAACGACCAAGCGCGCGTGGATGAATATTTTACCTCGGTGCGCGAACTGGAGCAGCGGCTGCACAGCTCAGAGGAGTGGGAGCACAAGCCCAAGCACAAGCCCGTCGTCGCCGCACAGGCCCCGAACGACATTGATGACGCGCGTGAGTTTGTGGCGAAGACGGCACTGATGTTCGACGTGATGAAGCTCGCGCTGGAGACCGACTCCACGCGCAGCATCTCGCTGTTCGTGGACACGACAGTGATTCACAACATCACCCATCACGGTGGCCGGCCCGAGGTCATCGCCGAACTGCGCGCGAAGGAAGAGGCGCAGTTCGCCGCGCTTGCGACCTTCCTTTCGGCGCTAGCCGCCGCGAAGGAGGAAGGCGAGACGCTGCTCGACCGCACGATGGTGCTCTACGGCACCTGCATGGGCAGTGCGAATTCGCACAGCAACGTCAACCTGCCGGTGCTGCTTGCCGGCGGCGGCTTCAAACACGGCAACCACCTGGCCTTCGACCGCGAACACAATTATCCACTCAGCAATCTGTTCATGTCGATGCTCCATCGCCTGGGAATTCCCGCGAAGGAGTTCTCGACCTCCACCGGCACGATGGCCGGATTGGAGCTGGCGTGAGCGGCGTGAGCGCACGTCTGCGCGGTGTTGGTCTGGTCCTGCTGGCGCCGAGTGGTATCTGTCTGAGGGCGGCAGTTCCGAGGCATTGAAACAGCTTGAAATCATCGAGCGTGCCGGCCTAGAAAAAATAAGCGGTCTGCTCAATGGCCTGCAATCTGCCAAGGAAGGGGGTGGCACACTGCTCGACCGCACGATGGTGCTATACGGTTCGCACATGGGCGATGCTAACACCCACAGCAACGTGAACCTCCCGCTTCTGCTTGCCGTTGGCGACTTCAAGCACGGCCAGCATCTCGCTTTCGACACGAAGGACAATTACCCGCTATCGAATCTCTACGTCTCGATGCTGCAGCGCATGGGTATCGCGACGGAAAAAATTTCGTCGTCCAACGGAACAATGAAGGGGCTGGAAATGCGAGCGTGATGGAGACCAGCCAGTCAGTTTACGCCTACAACATCATCCAGGCGAGGCGGGCGACAATCGCCAGGCTCATGATCACCGCCAAGATGCGGACCAGCAATTGTCCGCTGCGAATGACCAGATGGGCGCCAAGCCAGCCGCCGACTAATTGAACAGTGCCCATGCAGAGTGCCGGCAACCACAGGACTGGTCGCGAAGAATCAGATCCCCGGCGGCGCTGGCGAGGCGGTGCTCAGAGGTGCCGACTGGACGACCGGGATTCGCGGCGGCGCGGTGGAGATCGATGGCAAGCTTGCCCGCGTTGAATTCGATCGCCCGGTCGCCACCGGAGTCATGGCCGCCTTCACCACTGCCCTGTGGGCGTACTGTGATTCTGATAAACCCGTCGCTGGTGGTTTAATCGGAAAATGGCGGAGCAACGACCACTGGGATTTCAATCTCGACATGGGATCCGATGGTGCGATTCGCCTGCTGCTGGCGAATAAGGTCATGCTCAACACCGCGGTGGTGGTTCCGACCAAGACCTGGTTCCACTTGGCGGTTACCGGCGACGGCAAAACCGCCAGATTCTACCTGAATGGAGAGCTGAAGCACGAGCAGGCGGCGCAAACGGCGATTCCCGACTGTGCCGACTGCCCGCTCCGCATCGGTGCCAACTGGGACGGCGGCTGGCGCGGAAAAATCGATGAGGTGTATCTCTACCGCCGCGCGCTCGATGCGGCCGAGGTGAAAAAACTCGCCGAGCGCCCGCGCTGAGCACACCGTCAAATCGTAACTGAGCCTCGCCATAGGGTTCAGTTACGGATATGTGACCACTACGGTA
>Ga0163144_10015370_pt1 | contig 15794 bp, 10 predicted proteins | sample OliLak19BULKMAT1_FD_123175 | JGI IMG/M metagenome (GOLD analysis project Ga0163144, IMG submission 123175) | Freshwater microbial mat bacterial communities from Lake Vanda, McMurdo Dry Valleys, Antarctica - Oligotrophic Lake LV.19.BULKMAT1 | ecosystem: Environmental > Aquatic > Freshwater >...
TCCTCAAGCAAGGGAACATCTCTGTCCCACCCTCGCTTGGCCACATTTAAGTGACTTCCCTTTCGGTTAGTTTTTTAGGTTAACCTTGGGGCAAGCAGGCAGGGTGCCTGAGTTTGTGAAGTGAGAACACGATTTCGGAATCACAATTTTTATTTTGCGATCCCTCTTGTCGTACCAAGTCTTAAGTTTTTTACGCTATCTCTTTAGTTCGACGAAGAGGAATAACAATACAGTCTTTGCCTCTGTTTCTTTTGGCAAATATTGTTCTGTGTTATCCTAACTTCTCTATTTTTATGTCAAAAAACGAGATTATGAAAATTCTTGTTTGAAATGCAACTCATATATGATTGAAATATATGAATTGCATTTCACCCCATAATTTACAATTATTTCTTAAATTCAAGTATAACATATTATACTCAAAAAGTCAATGTAAATATTTGGCCTATGTTAGTTATAATGGTGAACCCACTTATGACCAAAACTCAGTCACTGTTCTAGCACAAAAAAAACTGATTGGGGGTTGCAGTCCCCCCCATCAGTCATGACGAGTCCCTTGTTTACTCGTCGGCCGGCGCGCTGTCGCCATTAAAGGGAATTGGTGTTGGTGTGTCTCAACGGATCCTCCATTTGATTTGAGTCATTGGAACATTCTGACTACTTGTCAGCTTCTAGTAAAGAATAGCATAATATAAATTTAAAGTCAAATACATAACATATTTAATTGCATATAAAATATCTTCATAGTAGAATGTCCTCATATGAATATAGAAAAATTATCTGTGCCTTTTGCAATAGTTATAGCGGGTGCTTTAATAGCGGGTGCGTTTTATTACTCAAACATACAAAACGGAAAGGAAGCTGTAAAAGTTCCCACTGCTCCACTTCAAAACAGTGGTGGTGAGGATATGCGACCTATTACTGCCGATGATCATATTCTTGGTAGTCCCGACGCAGAATTAATGTTTGTAGAATATTCTGATACAGAATGTCCTTACTGCAAGCAATTTCACAATACACTTAAACAAATGATGGAAGAGTATGGAAAAGATGGAAAAGTAGCTTGGGTTTACAGACATTTTCCTATTGACCAGCTACACAAATATTCTCGCAAACAAGCAGAGGCATCAGAATGTGCAAACGAACTTGGTGGACCGACAAAATTCTGGGAATACCTAAACACTATCTATGCAAGAACAAATTCAAATGATTCTCTTGCACCAGCAGAACTCCCTAAAATTGCTAAAGATGTTGGACTAGATGTAAAAGCATTCAACACTTGTCTGTCTTCTGGAAAATTCGCTGCCAAAGTTGAAGCTGACTACCAAGATGCAATAAAAGCAGGAGGTAGAGGAACTCCAAACTCAATTATTGTAGCTCGAGATGGAACTAAAGTTGTTATCCAAGGTGCACAACCTTACGAGAACATAAAACGAACTATAGACGCAATGTTGTTCAAATAAAATAAATACCAAAAACTTATAAATTAAGTTTTACAGAACATCTCGGAACCTATGAAAAGGTGAGAGCGAAGAAATCCGCCAACAGGCGGATATTCTGTTTCTGTAAAACTTAATTTCTAAGTTTTAGTTTAGAAAAGTTTACAGACTAAACATCTTGCAATACTTACAATCTTTATCATCACAATCTTGGTCTAAAAACTCTCCTGACCAAACACTATCCACAAGTTTTTCTACTTCACTTTTTACTTTATCCAAATCTTCCTTTTGTATTGGTAAAACAATAGTTGGACATCTGCCCTTGCTGTCTGGTTTGACAAAAATAAGTGCAGGCTGTATTTCTTTATCTCTATATGAAACATTATTTTGAAGTAACATTTTGTAATACACCAGCTGTCTAAAATAATTTCCGTCAGAATCTTTTGTATCTCCTTTTATAGCGTTTACACTAAGTGCCTCTCTGGTTTTGTAATCGAAAACTAAAACTTTTTTTGTTTGGTCTATAACAGCATCCAGTTGTCCGTGTAAATTAAAATCTATTGATGTTTTCTTGTATAAATGACTAAAAGAAGTCTCTACCCAAGTCTCTGTTAAAACTCTTCCTTCAGTTTTAAAATATTCTTCTAGTGCTTTTGCAACTATTGAGCTAGACACCAAAAGCTCCTCAAGGATAATTTCTTTTTCAATTTTAGGCAACAATGACTTTTGGAAAAAATCCTTAACAGTTTCTTCTATTACTTTTGTTATATTTTTTACATTTCTATTTTTCTCCTTCCAAACAAAAGTGAGAGCTTTGTGCATCGCTATACCTTTTTCAGAAGAAGGTGTCGGAGCTTCGGGTAGTTTCAAGATACTTTTATAGAAAAACTGCCTAGGACAAACATAAAAATGGTTCAAGGCTGTTACAGACAATCCTTTTTCTACTATAGTTCTTTTTGTATGCTCTGCCATATCTTGTTTTCTCTGACTTTGAATTTGCGAAAGTTTCCTTGAAAAGGGTTTATCTTTAAGTGTTGGAACTTCAATATTTTTTACTTTCTTAGAATCCATTTCAGAAATAAACCGAAGAGAAGTAAAAATTCGTCCTACAGAATCCTCGCGAGGTACAATGACCTCAGCGTGTTTTCGAGCACGTGTTAATGCCACATAAAAAAGTCTACGAGAATCTCTGGTTTCATCCTCATCACTTTTTTCTCGTGGCATAACAAAAGAAGAACCTCTGCTGAATCTGGTCCATGACTCCTCTACGGCAAATGGTAAAAAAACGTAGTCATACTCTAAACCTTTAGAACCATGAGCTGTCATAATTTGTATGTTTGCACCAAAACTTCCCCCTCCGATTTTGATAGATTTTGTTTGTGCCGACTTGCGATAAGAAAGTAGTTCTTTTATTAAAATTTTCGGATCACTTATGTTCTGCCTTGTAGCGATGTCCCTAGCAAGATCTATAATACTTCTCCAAACTTCGGCAGATAGAGGGTTCTTTGTGGTTAATTCTGTAAAACCAGATAAGTCTGCTATTAAAAGCAGAAAAGAAACAACCCCCGAACTTGTAATTTCTTTTTGCAAACTAAGTATCGCTGGTATTTCTTTTTCTATCTCCACATTTCTACTTCGGAGTTTCCTTATTAGTTCAGTTCCCTTTGTAAAATCTATATCCCAAAGACCGACAGCTATAGTATTTGCCAAATTTTCTATTTTTGTAGGATCAATAACGTATTCCAATAAATCAAAATACAAAGACCCAACAGAATGAGTAAAAATATCTGTCCCACGTTCTGCAGAAACCTTGATGTTATGGTTTTCACACAAAGATAGAATATGCTCTACTTCTCTGTTCTTTCGAACAATCACAGCAACGGTAGACTCTGGCTTCTCTCCTTGTATCTCTTTTAATTTTTTAACCAGATAGTCATCTGCTGACTCTGTATTTCCAGCCATCACAACGTCTATTGGTTTTTCTTTTTCTTTGGATTCTGATTTCAAATGCAGTCTCAGGTTTTTGTGTTCATCTCCTTCGTAGTTGTTTTCTATCATAGAAAAAGTAGCGTCTAGTATTGATTGATGTGAACGATAATTACTCTGAAGTGAAATCACTTTCATATCTTTCCAAATATCTTGAAAACGTAAAAAGTTTGAAACTGATGCTCCTTGGAAACGATATATGGCCTGCTTTTCATCTCCCACCACAAAAACATTTGGATTTTCAAAAAAGTTAGCTAGTAGTGTAACAATCATATTCTGAGAATCGTTAGTATCCTGATGTTCATCGACTAAAATATATAAAAACTTTTCTTGTAGTAGTCGCAACAGAAGTTCGTCTGTTCTCAAGGCTAAAAGTAATTCAAATAACAAATCATCAAAATCCATTTTTCTATCCTCTTTTTTCTTTCCCTCATACACAGCATAAACGTCCGCAAACAAAATAGTTTTTTCACATTTATCTATTTTCTTTAGTGCATCTGCTTTAAGTTCTCCCTTGCTTGCCCCACGAGTAGATATTGAAGCCTCGTCTCCTTTAATTCTCTGTATTTCTTCTTTTGCAAAACTTTGTATTATTTCCGGAGTCCAAGCTTCTTTTTTAGAATCACTTATGGTTTTTATTATTTTACTTACATAATAATCGGTATCTCCAAAAGGTCGAAGTTTAGAAAACTTTTTTTCTTTCAATATTTCTCGCACTATAGACTCAGCTTCAATTTCTGATATTTGTGTCGATCGAGAAAGGTGCGGAAAATGTTCTCCGAACTCAGCCATTACAGAACCAGCAAAACCATGAAAAGTATGTATACGAACATCATCTGCTCGACTACCTATTATTTCACGCAGTTTAAGTCGCATTACCTTGGCTCCTGCTTCTGTAAAAGTAAGGGCTAAAATGCCCGATGCTGGGGTGTCTGTCTCTCGTAGTATATTTGCAATACGAAGGGTGAGAATGGTTGTTTTGCCCGTTCCAGGACCTGCAATAACCATTACAGGACCTTCTATGGTATCCACAGCCAGTTTCTGCTCCTTGTTTAATCCTTTGTATTTTTCTTTGAATATGCTGTTTAAATCAGTTGCTGACATAGCTATAGAATAACACGTAAATTAAAAATTTATGCAAAAGAAAACCGGCCCAACACGCGTTGTGTTGGAGCCGGGGTGTGCCAGGAGGCACGTGTTACAGCCTAGACGGAGGCGGACATCGCGTCCTTGAACTTCGTCTCCAGATCGCGAGACTGAGCCTCGCGTTCCGCCTTACGACGCAGATCGGACGTGACCTGAGCCTGACGAGACGCTTCATCGCGACGATCCTGCTCCAGCTTGCGCTGGCCGAGTGCTTCGGCACTGAGCTTCAGCTCGGCCTTCTTCTCCTTCTTCTCGCGATTGGCGAGACGAGCGGCCTGTTCCTTCGGAGCACTCTCGATTCGCTCGAGAAGCGCCCAGTACTTTGCCGAGACCTCGTTCATGTCGTACGACTTCGACGAGTGCATGAGGCGAATTACCTCGACATACTCGACGAAGCGCTTGCCTATGGCCTCGTTCAAGTCATTGTCGAGCTTGCCCAATCCAGCCATAAGTGGCTGGAAGAACTTCTCGACGGCGTTGCGTGCATATGCACGCTCTTTGGCGTAGAGACAGCTCACGGCCTGATTCACGTTGCCGACGGCCTGGAAGTAATTGCCTTCGACGAAGTGAGAGATAGCCTCCGTCTTGTAGTCACGCACTTCGTCCGGAAGCACGAAACTCTTGAACCGTGGCCGACCGACTGCCACACCGAGGACTACCCCGATGAATGCCACCAGAGCTTCGAAAGCCCTGGTGAAGTCCTTCTCGGTGGTCAGAATCTTCTTCGCGTACATAATAACCGCCTCCTGGCATTTGTAGCTACCGACAACCGGTAACTAACTTGTATAAGTATAGCACATCATACAAAATAAGTCAAGTATTTTTTTAATATAAAAAACCCGTGGGTTGGGGTCTCATTTCGACCCCACCACGAGAGTTACTTTTTGTGCGCAATGTTACTGTCGGCCTCATGAGCCAAAGTTTTCCTGATGAGGTCTTCGACTGCAGTTTTTTCCTTCTCTTGTTCTTTTGGATCAGTGTGTTCAAGAAGTAACCCGCAACCTTGACAACAAAAGTACTGACTGTTATTACGGTCACCTATTAGGAACACCTCCCAACTACCACACTCCGAACATTTCTTGTTTTGAAACATCTCACCTCCCAAGAACTGATTTACCCAGATACTAGCACAGAATTGTGACAAACAAAAAAGCCCAAAACTTGGTTGTAACAAATTTATTATTAACATCCTAATTTTGTAAGCAAAATATCTCTACTAAATTAATTTACTTTTTTATACTTACTACAACTGCTCCCATAAGTTCTCTAAATATCATCTCTGTATTAGCAAATCCGTTTTCCTCCAAGAGATCAAATCGCTCTTTTTCGGTAAATCTAATCTTCTCATCTTCCTCGTAGTGCCTAACCCACTCCTCTTTTATTTCAGATCTACCGATTTTATCCAAATTGTCATACAAGCTTATTTCTTTACTAAAATATTGAACTTGCAAATCTGGATCATTAACAATAATTTTATCTCCATTTACAAAAAAACCTCCACTTTTAATCGTTCTTCCCAATTCCTTGAGTAATTCTTGACGAATTTCAAAATCAAAATTGTGTATCACATAACCACTATAACAACCATCAAAAAAACTGTCCCTGACACCTTTTAAATATTCAATTATATCAGCATTAATAAACTTTATATTTTTTATACTAGAAAATCTCTGTTTTGCTTTGTCTAACATCTTTTGTTCATTATCTACTGCAAGTATATTTACATTTTCAGGATTGTCTAAACTATCTAATACAAAAGCAGTGGTTATGCCAGTTCCTATTCCAATTTCTAAAACATTATATTTTCTATTTTCTTTAGTATTGACTCTAACGGTTTCAGCAACTGATTTTTCTAAATCATCATAATAATAAAGGGCTTCTTTAAGAAGATCATACTCTCCGCCACCTAAAAGCCCTGAAAATCTTTTATCTATATAATTCATAAATCTTTATATTATCAGTAATCATACTTATGTTCAATATCTTTAGTAAATGATTGTATTTCTAAATTGTTTTGATTTGCAAAGAAGTCATTGGCATCCTGAGATACAAGCACACTTCCTTTCTTTAGAAATAAAACTTTATCAGAAATAGATTTTGCAAAAGATATATGATGAGTAACTACTAACATAGTGTATCCTTCATTTGCTAATGTACGAACTAAATCTAAAACACTTTTAGTAAGTTCTGGGTCAAGAGATGAAGTTATCTCATCAAGGAGTAATATCTTAGGTTTTGTCATGAGAGAACGAAGCAAGGCTACCCTTTGCTTCTGCCCTCCAGACAATTCGTGTGGGTAAGTATTACTATATTTATCCAAATCAAATCTGTTAAGTAATTCTGAAGCCTCTTTTTCTATCTCTGTTTTATAACTTGGATTTTTTAGTATAGGAGCTAGTGTTAAATTTTCTAAAACATTCAAGTGTGGCCACAGAGTATATTCCTGAGAAACATACCCGACTCCAACATCATCTCCAAACGAATAAGTTCCACTGTCCTGCTCTTTCAACCCAGCCAACAGCTTTAATAGTGTTGATTTACCGGAGCCACTTGGACCCAAGATAGATACCACCTCCCCTTTTTCCACTTCAAATGAAATATTATTTATTCCTTCTTCAGAGTTTTCAAAATTGGAATATTTTTTAGTGAGATTGTTAACTTTAATCATATTCAATTATATTATTCTTCTTGTACCAACTAATGAATAAATGAAGTGGAGCAAGTATTATTGCAAAAAACAAGACTAATAGCGAATAGATTGAAACTGGATCATAAACCATTGCATTTATAGATTGTGCAACTCTAAATAATTCTGGTACGGAAATTAGGCTTGCAAATAAGGTATACTCGAGCATTGACGCTTGATTTAGTGAAATACTCGGCAAAACCCTTTTCATCAAGATTGGTAATTCTATGTATCTGACAATCTGCCCCTTACTCATTCCCAGAGTTATTCCAGCCTCTCTATACGCGACAGGAAGTAATTTTAGTTCTGATTGAATAATAAATGCCACAGAAACTAAATTTACAAAACCCAAAGCTATTATAGTTGTCCAGAATGGGTCAATGACTACCTTTAGAATAGCTTGTAATGGATAGTGGAGCCAAAACAATAAAACTAGAACAGGAATTACCTTTGTTAAAAACTTCAAACTAGAAACTAACCGAGAAACTACATCTGAATACCTACCACCTATTACACCCAGTAAAATACCTAACGGAACGCCTATGACAACTATTAAAACTAATAACTTAATTGTTGTTAGAAAACCTTCAAAAAAAAGATGTCTGTAATCGATTAGGACATTAAACATAATTATTTTACAAGATAATATTTTTCAACACCATATTTCTCCAATATTTTTTGTATTTTTCCATCATCAATTAGTTCTTGAATAGCTTTATTCCATTTTTTAGCTAATTCTCCATTTTGCTTATTAAAGGCGAAACTATTTCCAAAGGTCCTAACTGGTTCACCACTAACTCTATCTAAACTATTAGGACTAGACTTCTGAAAATCTTCTACAGCAGATGGTTCGCTAAATGATATATCGGCTTTACCTTGAATAATGTTAAGAAATACTTCTGAGTATGATGATAGCTGTGTGAGTGAAACTGTTTGAGCTTTTGGATAATCATCTTTTGCTATAAACATAGCGAGTTCTCCATCAACGTATGCTATTTTATATTTGCTTGAATTAAGTTCCTGCAGATTAGAATTAAACCTACTATCGCCTTTTTTGACATAACCATACAAAACACTATTCATTGAAGCAATAGAGAATGACGCAACTTTTTCTCTTTCTGCATTAGGCCACATTTGAGTTCCCAGAATGTCATACCTGTTTGTCTTCAAACCTTCTAATGCCGTTCCCCAACCAACTTCTTCGGTCCAATCAGTTTTCAAATCTAGTTTCTGAGCAATGGCCTCAACTATGTCGTACGAAACACCTAAAAATTTTCCTGTTACTGGGTCTTTTTCTAGTAAGGGTGGGTAAATAATATAACCAACACGAAGTGTATTTCCATCTTGTGAGGTGTTATTTGCTTTCTTACTTACAAAATAAACGGACAGCAACACTACCAAAATAATAGTTCCTATAACTATAGTTGTTTTTTTCATACTAATTTGACTAAATTATTAAAAGCTTGTCTAAGTCTATCATTTTTTTCTGTTTTATTCAATCTGCCTCTCACCTCCCAAGAACTGATTTACCCAGATACTAGCACAACTTACCTATAACAAAAACACCCCCATACTCTAGGAGTGGTTTTGTTTTTTAAATTTTGTAGACCATTATCTTTTTAGAGACTTCGCAGGTGGGCAACCGAGACTTGAGGAAAATCGTACCAACGATTTATCCGTGCTCTAAAAAGATTGTGGTTAAAAAAATTTAAACTTTAATAGTAGTTTCGTAGGCGGTTAATTTTATCATGCTGTCGGATTTTCTCATGTGCCTTGGCTTCAATCTGTCGAATTCTCTCTCGAGTAACTCCAAACTCCTTACCTACTTCTTCCAGAGTATGTGTCACTCCATCTACAAGTCCGTGACGAAGTTCAAGAATTTTTCTTTCTTTTTCTGGTAAGTCATTTAAAATTTCTCTAACTTGATCCCCTATTATTCTTCTTGAAGTTTCTTGCTCAGGAGAAAGTATTTTATCATCAGCCAAGAAGTCCCCAAGTTTACTTTTACTATCATCCCCTTCATCTCCAATAGGTGCTTCTAGTGAAAGTGTGCTTTGGTCAATCTTTTCAATTGTATAAACTTTATCTACAGAAAGATTCATCTCAACTGCGATTTCTTCTGGCAATGGATCTCTTCCTAAATCTTGTGAAAGTCGTCTTACAACTTGTTTATATTTTGCAATAGTTTCCACCATATGAACCGGCACACGAATAGTTCTACTCTGGTCAGCTAGAGCACGAGTAATAGCTTGTCGTATCCACCAAGTTGCATATGTAGAAAATTTATAACCTTTGGTCCAGTCGAACTTATCTACAGCTTTAAAAAGTCCTAAGTTTCCTTCTTGAATAAGATCGAGAAGAGTTAAGTCTGCAGAACGGTTTGCATATTTTTTAGCAATAGAAACAACAAGACGAAGGTTCGCTCTGGCTAAAAGTGTTTTTGCCTCAACGTCACCGGCTTCGATTCTTTTTGCTAATTCCTTTTCCATATTACCAGAAATAAGTTGGTATTGTCCGATTTCTTTTAGATACATTTGAATAGAATCGTATGATGATTCATTTCCTCTACCATATGTATATTTTTTACTCACGAGTTCTTCTGTTACCGAAGCATCTAGTAGTCCTCCTCCCTCCAAAACATCAACACCACTCACTGAAAACTTTTCATAAAGATCTTCTAGAAATAGAATATCATCCTCGATAGTTGGGAATTCTTTCAAAATCTCATCGTAAGTTATATAACCTCTTTCTTTTCCTTTATTAAGAAGCTTAGCCATACCATCACTTTGTCTGTCTGACTTTTTAATAACTTTTTTTGATTTAGGTACAGATTTAGAGGCTCTCATCGCAAGTGAAGATTTGTTCTTCTTTTTTATTCTAATCTTTGGAACAGAGATTTTCTTTAATTTCTTTTTCTTAGGTTTAGATTTAACAGCAACCTTTTTCACCTTTTTTGCTACTTTTTTTGTAGACTTTTGTGAAGCTGGTTTATTCTTTTTTAATTTTTTGTTTTTCATATTGCTTTTTTTGTTGTAGCTCAAACCTCAAATCTCTATGTACCCATAAATGCATTTTTGATTGTTTTTATTGTATTTATTCTCTGTGATATTCTTTGACACTCTTCTAAAAATTTTAAAACTTCACCACTCTCTCTTTTTTGCTCTGCTTTTTGCAAATTTATCATTGCAATTCCAAGCTCTTTTTTTAAATATTCTTCTTCAAGAGAGACCAGTAGTTCATCGACATCTTTTTCTACATTATTGTTATTATCATAGTAACTTTCTGTCTCAAATAATAGTAGGTCTTTCTCTTTTTCAAATATTTTTTCTAATTCTTGCAATCTGTTCTTTAATATGTCTTCTGCTCTTTTCAGAATATCTATCCTATCTAGCGCACTTTCGTCTTCTTTTTTATTTTGTTTCCATAGTATTAGCCCGTAAATTTTCCGCTCTATAGTATCCACTCTTTTAGCAGGTGGTGAAGCGTTTGGACTTGAGCTGTATATATTTTCTGATACATTTATTTTTTTCAAATCTTCCCACAAAGCCTCTTCGTTTAGAAAAGTCTTTTTCATTATAGATTTTACAAAATGCGCTTGGTCTGTTTTGTCTTTCATTTGTGCAATATAAGGCAAAACTTTCTTTCTTATCTCTATTGCCAATTCTTTTGGTGGCAAATCTTTAGAAAGCAAAGTATCAACATAGAAATCAACAATCGCTTTTGAGTTTCTAAAACACTCTTTCAGTTCTTCAGGATTTTCTTTTGCCAAATCTGCTGGATCTTTACCTATTGGCATTTGGACCAGTTTTAAATCCATTCCTAAAGATAAAGCGATTTTGGCACTTCTGTCTGATGCTGAGAATCCTGCATTATCAGAATCAAAAGACATCATAACTCTCTCAGAAAGGCGACGTAGTTTGGTCAGATGCATTGAAGTAAGTGCTGTTCCGGAGGATGCCACTGTATTTGTCAGCCCTACCTGATGCATCATAACCAAATCCATCTGACCTTCTACTAAAATAGAATAGTCTTTGAGTTTAATATCACTTTTAGCTTTATCAAGACCAAAAAGAATCTCTGACTTATTAAATAAAGTTGTTTCAGGAGTGTTTAGATACTTTGGAGATTTCAGATCTGGCACTAATATTCTTCCAGAAAAACCAACCACCCTTCCAGAAGAATCAGATATTGGGAACATTATTCTTCCACGGAAAGTATCATAATACAAATTCCCCATTGAAAGTGCCCCGTCTTTTTGTTTAACTAGACCTACTGCTAACATATCTTTTTCTGACACACCCTTATCTTTCAAAAAGTTTAACAACTCCCTCCAGTCATTTGGGGCATAACCTATTCTGAAATTTTTTATTGTTTCATTAGTAATTCCCCGTAAGTACAAATAACTCAGAGCATCTTTATTATCCCCAAGTTTCTGCTCATAAAAAAATACCGCTTTTTCTAAAACTGAGAATAATTTTTCTTTTTCTGATTTCTCTCCAGTTTTGTATTGTTCTAATTCTACTCCGGCTTTGTCGGCCAAAACTTTAAGCGAACCTATAAAATCCAATCCTTCAAACTCTTCTACAAAAGTGAATATGTCGCCTTTTGCATGACAACCAAAACAATAGTAGTTCCCCCTATCGGGCGACACAAAAAAGGAGGGCGTCTTTTCGTTATGAAAAGGACACCTACCTTTAAAGTTCGTTCCAACTTTTTCCAACTTAATATAAGAAGAAATAAGTGAAACAATGTCTATTTTTGATTTGATTTGATCTACTGAAGACATAGGAGTGAAATTTAGATTTTACTTAAAATTCCTTATTCAGCATAATCTTTTTAGAGCACGGATAAATCGTTGGCACGATTTTCCTCAAGTCTCGGTTGCCCACCTGCGAAGTCTCTAAAAAGATAATGCCTCAACGGAATTTTAAAGAACAGGTCAAACTAGCTTTTAGTTGTAGCGAGTGCTTTCGTCGAATACAACTGGCCTCTCCGCTCTCATCTTTCTAATCATCTCTGCTTTCTTACTTCCTTTGAATCCTGTTCCAGCTGGAATAAGTTTGCCCAAGATAACGTTTTCCATAAGTCCTGCTAGTTTGTCAGCATTTCCTCTAATAGCACTTGAGATAAGAATTCTTGTTGTGTGTTGGAATGATGCTGCTGATAGGAAACTATGTCTTGAAAGAGAAACATCTGTAATACCCATAACTACTGGTTCTGCTGTAGCAGTTTCTTGACCCAAAGCTTTTACTCTTTCGTTTTCTTCTGTTAGGAGATTTGCTTCTACGATATCACCTGCAATAAACACAGTGTCTCCTGTTGTTTTAATTTTCTTTCTTGAGAACATTTGTCGAACAATAGTTTCGATGTGTTTTCTTGAAACGTTTTCTCCTTGTAGTTCGTAAGGTTTGTTGATTTCGTGAATGATGTAGTCAACAGTTTTATCTTTACCGGCATATTTGAATAGTTCGTCGATATCTGCTGAACCATCTGTGATGATATCTCCTTTCTTAACCTCATCACCAGCTTTCACTAGTATTGTTCGGCTTAGAGAAGTTGAGTACTCTTCTTTATCTTTTGATTTCTTTCTATCTTCTAGATTTGGAGTAATAGTAATAATTTTTTCTTTATCAGTTACTTTAACTTCAGAAATAGTTCCAGAAACAGAAGCAACAACTGCTGGATTTTTTGGTTTTCTCTTTTCGAATAGTTCTTCTACACGTGGAAGACCAGAAACAATATCTCCAGAAACTGATGCAGTACCTCCGGCGTGGAAAGTTCTCATAGTTAGCTGTGTTCCAGGCTCACCGATAGCTTGTCCCGCAACTGTTCCTACTGCTTCACCTAATTCAACAACTTTGTTTTTACCAAGATCAGTTCCATAACATTTAACACAGATACCGTTTGGAGTTTTACATGATAGTGGAGAACGTACAGAAACAACTTCAACACCAACAGATTCAATCTGTTGAGCTTCTGCTTTTGTTAACAAGTGATCTTTTTTAAATAGTACAGTTCCCTCTTTTGTAACAACATCTTCTGATAGAAATCTTCCTTTGATGTGTTTTGCAATTGGAGTTTCAATTCCTGAAATAGCATATTTGTCGATAAGTACTCCATCTTTAGTGCCACAATCCTCTTCTACGATAATAGTATCTTGTGCTACAACGAACATTTTTCTTGTTAGGTATCCAGATTTTGCAGTGTTTAACGCTGTATCTGTAAGACCTTTTCTAGCTCCGTGAGTGGTGATGAAATATTCAAGTGGTGTTAGACCTTCTTTTGAACAAGAAATGATTGGAAACTCGATAGTCTCTCCAGCAGTGTTCGTAATAAGTCCTTTCATTCCTGCCATCTGAGTAATGTTACCCATAGTTCCTCTAGCTCCAGAAGATACCATATCAATAACAGAACCGTTTTTAGGAAGTGTATCTGGCATCAATTTTTCAACTTCTGCTTTTGCACCGTGCCAGATTTCAATGGTTTGTCGTAGTCTTTCTTCTTTTGAAATAAGACCGGCATTAAAGTGACCCACAATTGCTTCTGATTTTTCTTTTGATTTAGCAACGATATCTTTTTTACCTTCAGGAATAATAATATCGTCTAAACCCCAAGTAACACCTGAAAATGTAGCATATTTGAATCCGAAAGATTTTATCTTGTCGATGATTATTGGAACGTTTTCGATTCCGTATTTCTCTGTTAGATCATCTACTAGAGATGTTGTTTTCTTTTTGTTGATTTCTCCGTTTATAAAAGGATAATCCCTTGGTAATACAGAGTTGAAAAGTAGTCTTCCTACAGTTGTTTCAAATATCTTTCCATTATACTGTTCGTATTTAACAGAATCAGAAGGAAGAACTTTTATTTTTGCTCTGAAAGAAACCTCCCCAAGATCATGTGCCATAATAGCAGTGTTTGGGCTTTGGAAAATCTTTCCCTCACCTTTCTCACCGTTTATTTCTTTTGTCATCCAGTAGCAACCTAAAATAATATCAAGCATTTTTGCAGATACAGTTGGATCTCCTGAACCAGGTTTCAAAATATTTTTGTCCGATGCCATGATTTCTCTTGCCTCTAGTTGAGCTTCGTCAGAAAGTGGTACGTGAACAGCCATCTGATCTCCGTCGAAGTCTGCGTTGAAAGCAGAACATACTAGTGGGTGTAGTTGGATAGCATCACCTTCAATAAGAATAGGTTTGAAAGCTTGAATACCTAGTCTGTGTAGAGTAGGTGCTCGGTTTAGCAGAACGTATCTGTCAGAAATAACTTCTTCAAGAATTGCCCACACTTCTGGAATTCCATCTTCAATTAGTTTACTTGCACCTTTTATGTTGTATGCAAACTCTCTTTTAAGTAGTTGTGAAATAACAAATGGTTTGAAAAGTTCAAGCGCCATATGTTTTGGAAGTCCACATTGGTTTAGATGTAGATCTGGACCCACAACAATAACTGAACGTCCAGAGTAGTCCACACGTTTACCAAGTAGGTTTTGTCTGAAGATGCCTCTTTTACCTTTTAGGTTATCAGCTAGAGATTTCAAAGCTCTTCTTTGAGATTGATTCAGTGCAGAAGTTGCAGAACCGTGTCTAATAGAGTTATCGATAAGAGCGTCCACTGCTTCTTGTAGAATTCTTTTTTCGTTTCTCAAAATAACATCTGGAGCACTAATTTCTTTTAGTTTCTTTAGTCGATTGTTTCGGTTAATAACTCTTCTGTAAAGATCGTTTACGTCAGATGTTGCGTATCTTCCTCCATCAAGCGGAACCATCGGTCGAAGCGCTGGAGGTATAATTGGAATGTGTGTTAGAAACATCCATTCAGGTCGTATGTTTGAGTTAATCATTGAACTAACAACACTTATTCTTTTGTTTACTTTTGGAGCTTCTAATGCACCTGCTTTTTCTAACTCTTGGTTAAGTTGAGCCAATAGTTTGTTGAGATCAATTTTCTTAAATATATTGTAAATTGCTTCAGCTCCGATAGATGCTTCGAACATTGTTCCGTATCTCATTCCAAAATTGTAGTACTCAACTTCATCTAAAACTCTTCCTTCTTGAATAGAATCAATATCTCGTTTAGCACCTAATAGCATTTCCTTTAGTTTTTCTTTTGTCTTCTCATCTTGTAGAGATTTTACTTTTGATTTGTACTCAGAATCCAAATCTTTTAGATATTTTGTTCTGTCTTCTTCAGAAACTTTTGTAACAATGTACCCTGCAAAGTAAACCACTTTTTCTATATCAGTTACTGGAATACCTAATACAAGGGAAATTCTACTTGGCATTGATTTCAAGAACCAAATATGAGAAACAACGGTCGCAAGTTCAATGTGACCCATTCTTTCTCGTCTTACAATAGATCGTGTGATTTCAACTCCACATTTTTCACAAACGATTCCTTTATATCTTATTCCTCGGTATTTTCCACAGTAACATTCGTAGTCTTTATCTGGACCAAAGATTTTTTCATCAAACAAACCGCTTTTCTCAGATCTTTGAGTTCTATAGTTGATAGTTTCCGGTTTTGTAACTTCA
>Ga0163144_10015373_pt1 | contig 15791 bp, 15 predicted proteins | sample OliLak19BULKMAT1_FD_123175 | JGI IMG/M metagenome (GOLD analysis project Ga0163144, IMG submission 123175) | Freshwater microbial mat bacterial communities from Lake Vanda, McMurdo Dry Valleys, Antarctica - Oligotrophic Lake LV.19.BULKMAT1 | ecosystem: Environmental > Aquatic > Freshwater >...
AGATGGGCACGCAGGTGCATGGGGCAAAAACCAAGGGCGAAGACAATGCGATCCTCCTGATCGAATTCGAAAACGGCGTGGTCGGTCTGGCCGAGGAAAGCTGGACGAAACTGGGTGGCATGGACGATCGGGCGGAGGTGCATGGTTCGCAGGGCGTCGCTTATGCCGATCTGCTGCACGGCAACGCCCTCGAGACCTACAGCCTGAAGGGCTATGAATATGCCGTGGAGAAATCGGGTTCCACCAAGGGATGGAGCTTCCCAATTTACGAGGAGGCTTGGAATTATGGTTTCCCGCAAGAGATGGCGCATTTCGTCGATTGCGTCCGCCTCGATACGACGCCGTTGGTCACCGGTGAAGACGGCCGCGCGGTGCTCGAAGTGATTTTCGCGGCGTATGAATCCGCCCGCACCGGGCGCAAAGTCTCTCTGCCCTTCAGAACCAACGCAGCGCGACCGCACGATCTCCGGTTCAAACCCGCCGGAGGCCGCGCCGCTTCCCGTCGCGCGAAGTAGTCGCGCTGACGATTCCCATTCGTAGCACCTCAAATCAAAATAATTCCCGCATCAAATACGCCAAATCCCCCATGAAACCCCGCACAATTATCCTCGCAGCCCTGCTGATTATCCAGCCGTCCCTTCGTGCCGCCGAGCGCTGGAAACCCCTCTGGGATGGCAAAACCTTCACGGGCTGGCACGTGATCGGGAAGGGCGAGTGGAAAATCGAAAACGGCTCGCTCCACGGCACCAACGTGAAGAGCGAGCCGGAATACGGACACCTCGTCACCGACCGGGACTACACCGACTTTACCGTCCGACTGAAATTCAAGGCGGTCACGGGTAACAGCGGCCTCTATTTCCGCATCGAGGAAAAAGGCTTCAGTGGAGTAACCGGCTTTCAGGCTGAGGTCGCCGCGGCGAAGGATGTCGGCGGCCTTTATGAAACCAACGGCCGCAACTGGGTTTCCCAACCGACCCCGGCGCAGGTCGCCACCTGGTTCAAGCCCGGCGAGTGGAACGAGATGACGGTGAGCGCGCGCGCCGGCCACCTCGTCGTGACGGTCAACGGCAAAAAATCCGCCGAACTGGCCGACGATCCCGGCCGGCGGAGCGGCAAATTCGCGCTACAGCTCCATGGCGGACAAGACTGTGAAGTCTGGTTCAAGGACATCGAAATCCGGACCCCCTGAAATTATCTCCCCGTTCTCACACCGAAAAACAATTCCCTCACGCCATGAATATCCACGAATCATCCTCCGTTTCCCGCCGCCAGTTCATCGCCCAGACCGGACTCGGTCTCGCGGCGTTTTCGACCACTCGTCTCGCCGTTGCGCAAGGCTCCGCCGCCAGCAGCAAAATCCGTCTCGGCCTCATCGGCTGCGGCCAGCGCGGCCAGTGGCTGCTCGAACTCTTCACCGAACATGGCGGCTATGAGGTCCGTCGCGGCCGCCGACTATTTTCAGGACAAGGTCGACGAAGTCGCCGCCAAATACAAACTCGCCCCCGGGCGCACGTTCACCGGCCTGCAGTGCGCCGAAAAGATGATCGCCGCCGGCGGGCTCGACGCCGTCGCCATCATCAGTCCGCCGTATTTTCATCCCCAGCAGGCCCGCGCGGCGGTCGAGGCCGGCCTCCATGTCTATCTAGCCAAACCCGTCGCCGTGGATGTGCCCGGCTGCAACTCGATCCAGGCCAGTGGAGAGCTGGCGCGCCGGAAAGGGCGGGTCTTTCTCGTCGATTTTCAGACCCGCACCAACGAATTCTACGTCGAAGCGATTCGCCGGCTGCACCACGGCTCGATGGGCGATATCTGCTTTGGCGAGGCCAGCGTTCACGTGGGTGGCCCCCCGCCGAAAGCGGCCCCGGGCACTCCGGAAGCCCGCCTCCGTAACTGGCTCTTCGACCAGGCGCTCTCAGGCGAGATCATCGTCGAACAAAACATCCACGTGCTCGATGTGATGAGCTGGGCGATGAGGGAACAACCACCCCTGCGCTGCTCGGGCACCGGCGGACACAAGGTGCGCCTCGATGTCGGCAATTGCTGGGACCATTTCACCCTGGTCTACGAATATGCCAACAACGTGGGCCTTTCGTTCAGCTCACGGCAATTCAAGGGACACGGCAGTCCCGGAGGTTTCCTCAACCGGATCATCGGATCCACGGGCGCGCTTTCGGCTGCCTACGGCGGCGAGGTGTTGATCCGCGGTGGAGCCGAAACCTTCTACCGCGGCGGCAAGGCCACCGGAATCTACAAGGAAGGCGCCCAGTCCAACATCAAGTCGTTCCATGAACTGCTCCAGACCAAGAATACCGCCAACGTGACCTTGGAACCCAGCGTGACCAGCACCTTGATCGCGATCCTTGGTCGGACCGCTGCCCGAAACGGACGGACGACGACTTGGGCTGAGCTCATCCGATCGAAACAATCCATTGAAGCCGACCTCTCCGGACTTCACGCCTGAACCACTACGCCAACTCAGACCTCCCGCCATGCACCCGACGAACCGCCGCACCTTCATCAGGACTTCGCTCGCCACTCTCGGCGCCGCCGCACTCATCCGCCCGTCGCTCCCAGGCGCGCAGGCCACCGCCTCCCGCACCCGCTCGGGATTCCGCATTTTCGCGCCCGACTGGACGCTGGATAAACGGTGCGATCCCGCCGCCTTCGAACTGGCCGCGCGCATCGGGCTTGACGGCGTGCAGGTTGATTTCGGCTGGCCGCCCGCGGGCGGCGGTCCGCCCCCGCTCCTCGCCGAGGCCCAGCAGGATCGGATCATGGCGGCGGCGGCGCGCCACTCGGTCGCGATCACCTCGCTCGCCCTGGGCGCGGTCAACCGCACGCCCTACAAAAGCTCCCCCGAGGCGGAGCAATGGGTGCTCGACAGCATCGCCGTGCTGCGGCGCATGAAGCTACGCGTCGTCCTCCTCCCGTTCTTCAACAAAGGCGATCTCATTGGCGACCCGGCCGGAACGGAGGAGGTAATCCGTCGGCTGAAGCGGCTCGCACCGCGCGCCGAGGAGGCAGGAGTTGTTTTCGGCATCGAGTCGTGGCTGAAGGTGCCCGAGCTGGAGCGAATCCTCGACGCCGTGAAATCGCCGGGGGTGCAGGTTTATTATGATGTCGGCAACATGGAGAAAGTCGGCGAGGACTACGCGGCGGCCATCCGCCACTTCGGACGGGAGCGCATTTGCGAGGTTCACCTGAAGGACCAGGAGGAACGCTATGGCAAGGGCACGATGAATTTCCCCGCCGTGCGCGCCGCGCTCGACGCCGCCGGTTATCGCGGGTGGGTCGGCATCGAAGGGCTCAAGCTGCCGCTCGGGGTTGAGGAAAGCATCCGTTACGATCTCAACTACCTGCGCCCGATCTTCCCGGCCGCGATCTAATCCATGAAACCCGTCCGACTCACGCAGGCGCTTCTCTTCGCTGCGTCCACCGCGCTCCGCGCGGCAGTTCCTCCGGTCGTGAAATGGCATCCCGGTCACTATGCCTACGTGGGCGGCGGCCTCGAAACCACGCTTCCGCCCAAGTCGTTCCTGCCCTGACCGCCACTTTGGCCAATCAACGGCCTGGGAACGCTCCTCGAATTCACTCCACCTATCCTGCGCCGCGCCAATCCAGGGAAGACTTTCCCGTGCGGGAGCCGGCAAAATTCTCCATCGCCAGGTGGTATCCAAAGAATCCCGACAGGCTGGTCGCACAAACGCCGCCCTCGCTCGGAACACCGTCCCATCGCCAATACTCCTCCCCATGAATCTTCCTCGTCTCCTGCTCGCGCTGGCGTGCCTGCTTCAACTCGCAGCGGCGCTCGCCGCTGAGCCCGTGCGCCTCTACCTCGCGAACGACGACCACACCGACTACATGTGGACGGCCGATGCCGACACCTACAACCGCGTGTTCGTCGAGATGCTCGATTTTCACCTGCGCCTGACGGACCAAACCATCGGCAATCCATCGCCGTTTCAGAATCGCTTCAATGCCGACGGCAGCTTCTGGCTCTGGAACTACGAGCGCCGCAAAACTCCCGCCGAGTTCGCGCGCCTGGTCGATCGCATCAAGAGCGGGCACCTCAGCGTGCCACTCAACGCCCTCGTCTCCTGTTACGGCGCACAACCGACCGAAGCCGTGTTGCGCGGCATGTATTACTCCGGCCGCCTCGAGCGCCGCCTCGGCCTGCGCTTCACCCAGGCGGTCGCGATGGAAAATCAGGCGTTCCCGCTGGGCCTTGCCTCCCTCTGGGCCGGCGCCGGCGCCGACTACAGTTGGCGCGGCGTCTGCGGCTGCGCGAGCAAGCTGAAAAACCCGTCGCTCGCGCAGCGCGAACACGAGATCTACTGGTGCACCGGGCTCGACGGCCAGCGCGTGTTGATGAAGTGGCATTCCCTTGCCCTGCCAGGCGGCAGCAAACGCAGCGGGGGCTACGCGGAAGCCTTCGATCCGGTGAAGGCGGTCCAGTTTCTCGACGGCGACGCGAAATTCCTCGCGCGTTACCGCGCGCCGGGCACCGCGGAGCCGTATCGGATTCGCGCCGCCTTCGGCTTCGGTTGGGATGCGCTGGATCGCAAGACCGGCGAGCCCTACACCGCCAATCCCAAGGCCTATCCGTTCGTCGAGCATTTCCATCTCGTCGCGCAGGCGCAGACCACGCCCGACCGGCAGGTGATCGTCTCGAATCAGGAAGATTTCTTCCGCGACTTCGCCACACACTACGGCGCGCAGCTTCCCTCCGAGTCGCTCACCTACGGCAACGAATGGGACCTCTACAGCGCCTCGCTGGCGGAGACCTCCGCCCGCGTGCGCCGCTCCGTCGAAAAACTCCGCTCGGCCGAAGCGCTCTCGACCCTCGTGAGCCTGCACGATCCCGCCGCACTGCGCGGGCGCGACGCCGCCCGCGACCAGGCCTTCATGGACCTCGGGCTCTATTGGGAACACGACTGGACGGCGGACGGCCCGGTCAAACGCCCCGCCCGCGCCGCCTGGCAGGAAAAACTCGCGGACAACATCGCACACTATGTCGATGCGCTCCAGCACGACGCCGCGACGAGCCTCTCCGCACTGATCCCGCGCTCCAGCGACCGCCCGCGGTTCTTCGCTTTCAATCCACTCGGCTGGACGCGCACCGCCGCCGCCGATTTTCCCTGCGACGGCCCCGAAGACATGCACGTGCATGACCTCGCCGCCGCCGCCGATACGCCGCACCAATTCATCACGCTCGACGGCGTGAAACACCTCCGCATCCTCGCGCGCGAATTGCCGCCGGTCGGCTACAAAGTCTTCGAGCTGCGTCCGGGCACGGGCGCCGCGCCGCGCGATGCCGCCGCCACCTTTGCGCAGGGCACCCTCGAAAACTCCCGCCTCAAGCTGGCGCTGGATGGCGATGGCGCGATCCGCAGCCTGATCGACCGGAGCGATCCCACCGTCGAACTCGCCGCCACGATCAAGGGACTCAAAATTAACGATTTCGAGGCGGGCGATGGCGAAGGCCGCGACGTTGTGGTCGAAAACAGCGGCCCCGTGTCTGTCACCGTCCGCGTGACCAGCGACGCGGGCCGCAACCACGTCACGCGCGTGACCCTCTATCGCGATTCCGATCGCGTGGAGCTGCGCAACGAGATCACCGAGAATTTCGGCGACGTCCGCCACTGGGCCTTCAGCTTCAACCTCGCCGCACCCGACGTGCGCACCGAGGAAATCGGCGCGATCATCCACCTCAAAAAGAAATCCGACGGCGGGCACTACGCGGAACGCAACGCCCGCTACGACTACGCGACGCTCAATCATTTCGCGGACATCACGGATGGTGCCAACACCCGTGGCGTTACGCTCTCGAACTGGGACTGCGCGTTTATGCGCCTCGGCCAGAGCACACCGGACGCACTCGACACCGCCACCGCACAGTTGCACGTGCTCGCGGGCGGGCAGGTGGACGGGGACAAGCTCGGCATCCGCAATCAAAACGGCGCGACGCATTTTCTCCAACGCTTCGCCCTCCGGCCGCATCGCGGCTACGACCCCGGCGCCGCGATGCGCTTTGCCCTCGAACACCAGAACCCGCCCGTCACTGGGCGCGTCTCTGGCGGATCGACCGCGCCGTTGCCCGCCGCCTCGTATACGCTCCTCGCGGTGAGCGACCCGAACGTCCTCCTGTGGGCGCTCAAGCCCGCCGAGGAAGGCATCGGCCACGGCGTGATCGCGCGCCTCTGGAACGTTTCCGATTCCCCGGCCACCGCGACCCTCGCCTTCACGTCCGGCCTCGCCTCCGCGCAGCGGACCACGCACCTCGAGACCGATCTCGCGCCCGTGAAACTCGACGGCGCAGCCGCACTGCCGGCGGGCTTCGCGCGTCAGCAGCTTCAGACTTACCGGCTCTCGCCCAGATAATCCATTTCACCATGTCCGCCGATCTCTCAATTCTTGTAGGCGCGTATCTGCGCGACCTTCTCGCCCAACCGCAGGCCGTGGCCGACACCGTCGCCGGTCTGCGCGCGCTCGGGCCGCTCCCGGCGCGTGCGCTGGCCTGTGCGCGAATCGTGCTCACCGGCATGGGTTCATCCCTGCACGCCCAGCACCCGCTCCAGCTCCGGCTCGTGCGCGCGGGCCGCACCGCATTCATGGTCGAAACGGGCGAACTCGTCCACACCCAGTCCGCGCTCCTCGACGCACGCACGCTCGTCATCGCCGTTTCGCAGTCCGGGCGCAGCGCCGAGTTGGTGCAATTACTCGACCTGGTTGCTTCGCGAGTGGCGCCTCCCTTTGTCATTGGCGTCACCAACACACCGGATTCACCGCTCGCCATGCGCGCCGATGCGGTGGTCCCGTTGCACGCGGGACCGGAGTTTTCGGTGTCGTGCAAAACTTATCTCGCCACGCTCGTCGCCCTCGAGTGGCTCGGCGGCGCCCTGTGCGGCGATGATTCCGGCGCGCTCATCGCCGAGTTGGAGCAAGCCGCGCCCGCGATACAGAGTTTTCTCGCAGCCTGGCGCGAGCACGTCACCCACTTCCCCGTCGCGGTCGCTCAAATCCGGCACATCTTCCTCACCGGTCGCGGTGCCTCGCTCGCCACCGTCGGCACTGGCGGACTGATCCTCAAGGAGTCCACCCGGGTCCACGCCGAGGGGATGAGCAGCCCGGCGTTTCGCCACGGCCCGTTTGAGATGGTCGGTCCCGGCCTCCTCGCCTTGGTGTTTGCCGGCGATCCGGTGACGGCGCATCTCAATGAGGCGCTCGTTCGCGATATCCGCGCCGCCGGTGGCCATGCTGCGCTCGTCAGCGAAGACGCCGCGCCCGGCGTCCTCCGCCTGCCGGCGATTCCCACCCGGCTGCGCCCCGTCGTCGAAATGCTCCCGGTGCAAATGCTCTCGCTCGCGCTCTCCGCGCTCGCCGGCCGCGAGCCCGGCCAGTTCGAGCGCGCGACCAAAGTCACACTCGTGGCCTGAGCCTCTGCTCATGAAAACCACCCTCGCACTTCGCCCCGTCCCAATGACGCCGGCTGTCATGGCCGATCTTGAGCAACGCCAACTCATCATCCGCCTCGGAGCGCATCGGCACGATTTGCCGGCCTCTCCGGGAGAAACGCTCGACCGCCCGCTCTATCGCTCGGCAGAACACTACGGCCCGCACATGCTCATTTCGGTCACGGTGAACCGCATCCCCTTCGCGGATTTCGCGACCGATCCCGACAACGAGGATTTTCTGTTCCTCGGCGATCCCGACACCAAACCCCTCTACCTCGTGGTGGCGCTCATACGCCGCCCCGAGCTGGCGGCGAAAGTCGCCGCCGGCACGGTCTCGCCGGCCGACTTCGTTTGCCTCCACGTGAAATGGAACGACCCCGAGGTAAGTTTCTTCACGATGCTCGCCGACGTTCCCCACGGCGAAGCCGTCGCGAGCAGCGCAGGCCGCAGCCCCACTTTTTACGTCGGCGAAAGCGGCGACCTGCCGAACGATCTCTTCGACCTTGGTCCCTACGAACTGGCCGTCGCCCGATCGTGATTCCCCATGACCACCCCGTCTTCCGCCAAATCCGCCGCGGTTCCCCTGTGGCTCCTCTACGCGCTAACCGCCGCCACCTGTTGGGGGATCTGGGGCGTGCTCTCCATGGGCCCGAGCCGCGAACTCTCTGGTTGGATGACGCAGATGCTGTTCACGTTCGCGCTCGTCCCTTCTGTCATCTTCGCTGCCCGCTCGAAAACCTGCGCACCGGCACCCATCGACGTCTCGGCCTTTTCTGGGGATTCGTCTCCGGCCTGATCGCCGCGGCCGGCAATATTTTCTTTTACCTCGCGCTCGAAGCCGGGGCCGAGACGGCCATCGCGGTGCCGCTCACCAATGTCTATCCGCTGGTTACTCTTTTCCTCGCATATTTCTGGTTCAAGGAACGGCTGAATTTCATCCAAGCTTTCGGCATCGTTCTCGCGGTGGCCGCCATCGTGCTCCTCAGCGGCGAAGCGAAAAATCTCGGTGACCCGCTCGCCGTCCTCCGCCGCATCGGCCTCACGCCCTGGATGCTCTATTCGCTCGGTGCGATGGTGTGCTGGGGTGTTTTTAGCGCGACCCAGAAAGTGTCCACCAATCACGTCTCCGCCGAGCTGTCCTACCTCGCGTGGTGTGCGGCCTTCATTCCCATCGCGCTGTGGATCGTGGCCACTCGGCGAACGGATTGGTCTGCTCGAAGGCGCCGGCATTGCGGTGCGATTCTCGCGGCCATCGCCCTTGCGCAGGAAACGAAGCGGCCCGCCAATCATGAACCAGCCTGATAAATCTTCCCGTAGCAGCCCACCGGACATCTCGTTCGTGTGCCCGTTTCGACCACTAAACCATATTTCTCACGCTGGGTTTGGGTCTTCCCGGGAAACCATTTGTAAAGGTTTCGACCAGAGCGAACGTCATCAAAGGAGAACATGACCCCCATGAACATGCGCACAGGTCCTGCCGCCCATCGAACCAAACCCGTCGGGTGTCCGAGGGCCGGGCGTAGGGTCCGATTCACTCTGAGTGCCATCGGTGCCCTGCTGATGTTTATCGGGGTTGCTCCCGCCGCGACAACCTCGGCGACCACGGACTGGCCAACCTATCTCGGCGACAAACATCGCAGTCTCTATTCCCCGCTGCGGCAGATTGACCGCTCCAACGTCGCTCAGCTCCAAGTCGCCTGGACCTACGATACAGGGGAGAAGGGTGAGTATCAGGCCAACAACCTGATCGTCGCCGGCGTGCTCTACACGGCGACGCAAAGTCGGAAAGTGATCGCCCTCGATGCCGCCACCGGCCGCGAGTTGTGGAAATGGGATCCGGCCACGAGCCGCGCCGGCCCCGGCGGACGCCGCCAGCGCGGTCTGGTGTTTTGGCAGGCCGAATCGGGCGGCGAACAACGCCTCTTCACCGCCGTCGGCAATTTTCTTTTCGCGCTCGACGCCAAGACCGGCCGGCTGATCCCGGGCTTCGGGGTCGACGGCTCGATCCATCTGGGGAGCGGCCTCGACGCCGACGAGACGCCCAATGTGAGCCTGAACACTCCCGGCGTCATTTACCGGGATACGCTGATCATCGGCGGCTTCGGCGGCCCCGGTGCGGTGCGCGGCCTCGACGTGCGCACCGGCGCGCGCCGCTGGATCTTTCATCTCATTCCGCGGCCCGGCGAAGTGGGCCACGATACCTAGCCGGCCGAGGCCTACAAAACCGCGACCGGCGTGATGCCGTGGTCCGGTCAGGCTCTCGATGAAAAGCGCGGCATCGTCTATGTCGCGACGAAAACCGCGGAGCCCGACTTCTATGGCGCGGCCCGGCCCGGCCAGAATCTTTTTGACAACTCCCTCGTGGCGCTCGATGCGGCGACCGGCCGGCGCCTCTGGCATTTCCAGATCGTCCATCACGACTTGTTGGACAAGGATCTGCCGTGCGCGCCCGTCCTCGTGACCGTCACCCACGAGGGCAAGAAGATCGACGCGGTCGCCCAAGGGACCAAGCACGGCTACCTCTTTGTCTTCGACCGCGTGACCGGAAAACCGCTCTGGCCGATCGAGGAAAGACCCGTGCCCGCGTCCGAGCTCCGCGGCGAACTGGCTTCGCCGACCCAGCCATTCCCCACCAAGCCCGCGCCGCTTATGCGGCAGCGCTACGGCGAGGAGGACGTATCGCCCATCTCGCCCGAGGCGCTCGCGTTGACGCAGGATCGGATTCGCCTCTCGCCGAACTTCGGTCCCTTTCCCGCCCCAAGTCTCAAAGAGACGATCATGTTTCCCGGGTTCGACGGCGGGATGGAATGGGGTGGCGGGGCGGTCGATCCCGACGGCGTCTATTACGTCAACGTGAACGAGATTCCGTGGATCTTGCAGATGGTGGAGACCCGCCGCGCCGACGGCACGCCGCTGCCCCGCGGCGAACGCGACTACCTGATCCACTGCGCGGCCTGCCATGGGATCGACCGCGCCGGCATCCCGCTCGCCGGCTTTCCGTCCCTCCTCAACCTCGACCAGCGCCGCACGCCCGAGGAGGTGACGAAAATCACGAAGACTGGGTTTGGCCGCATGCCGGCGTTTGATCGCATTCCCGACCCGCAACGTGAAGCGATCCTCGCCTACGTGTTTGGCAAGACCGCTCCCGTCGGAGGCGCAACGAGAATGCCCTGTATTCAAGGAGGCAGGACAGATCGAAGGCGATCCCCGATACTACCGCGTGTCGGTCACGGTATTTTCACGCTATTGGTCGCCGCCTATTGAGGGACGGATGGTGGGCGGTCTTTCCGCTTTCAGAGATGCCCGCGTGGAAGGCCGGTTCATCGCTGGGGAAACGCAGACGCGCTTCCGCCGCTGGCTGACTCCCGGCCACCGTGGCGCCGCCCTGCCGTTGCCTCGCATCAAAATGATCGTGCCCGCGCTGCAGGGCATGGTCGCGGCCGATTCGAAACCAAGTGGAACGGAGCTGGCCGAGCGCCGCCGCCGGCCGGGCTTCTTCGTCTTCGTCCAAGAGTCGCTCAGTTCCCCCTTTCAACAATTGGAAGCGGAAATCGCCGAGGTGAAGGGCAAAGCCAGGAAACCAGATTCACAGGAACTCGAAGACCGCAGTTTCCTCGAAGTCGGCCCCGACCCCGCCTTTTCGGTGCGTTCCTTTTCCTCCAATGCCAAACTTGAATCCGCCCTGCGGACTCCGATCTTCGGGCGCCCCATCGGCCTGACGTTCGAGCGCGAAGCGGCTAGCCCGCTCTTCGCCAGCACGGCCTTCTTCTTTGAGCTCGGGACGGGGGCCCATGACGAGTTGCGGAAGATTCTCGACCAAGGCGAAGAACTCGGTCTGGTCGACTTGTTTGCCTTGGTGTCTTTCCGTTGGACCATCCAGCCGCAGCAAGTGATGACCGATACGGCCGCGGAATTTCTGCGTGGCCCCCCAACGCTTCCCTCGCAGCTCCGGCTGCTGGCAGGATTCACCGAACTGGAGGCCTCGGTCAAAGGTGCCTGGCGTCCCGTCCCCATCGAGAGCATCAGCCTTCGGGCCACCACGAAGGGCATCCAATTCGGGGTCGACGGCGAAAACGACGTCCCGCTGCGCGCGATCGAGCCGCCACCGCCGCCACCGCCATCGCCGACGCCGGCCCCCAACGGGAAGCTCCCCAACTTCGCGGTCAAGCTCCTCTTCGTCGCCTGCGGCAAGAGCGGCGACGGCATGAGCGAAGCGGTGCGAGTCATTGCGCTCTACGCCGTGGACAACCAGGGGCGGGCGCAGCCGATCCAGCAGATGGGGGCGGCCAGTGCGGGCGACCTGCTGCCTTCGTTCGGCTACTTCATCCTCTGTCACCTGAACCGCGAGGACGCCACCGGCACGTATTGGCCGCCCCGGGACGCGGCAGAATTCATCAGCGTCTTTTTCCCAGGGGCGGAGCAGGATGACTCGCCCTCAGGCCTGAACACCGACGCCGCCGGAATGATGATTCGCTGCTCCACGCCGATCTTCTCCGAAGCGGTGCCACCACGAAAAATCCTCAAGCAATGAACCGTCGACGATTCATCCAAATGGTAGGCGTGGCTGGCGCCGCCGCACCGGAATTCAAGGTTACGGCGAAGGACCTCCCCAAACGTCTGCGAGTGGCGATCGCGGGCGGCGGCGCCGCAGGCACCGCAGTCGCCGCCTGGATACGCGCGTCCGACGTGGCGCGCGTCGTCGCCATCATCGATCCGGCCCGCGACCGGGCCCGCCGACTGTGGGGCGACTCCCGTGATCCGGGCGGGTACCTCTTGCGTGCCGACTACAGTAACCTGACGGACGCCCTCGACGCCGCCCGGCCCGACGCGGTCGTGCTTGCCGTGCCGGACCATTGCCAGGCGAAATTGGTGCGGGAATGCACACGCCGCGAAATCCCGGTGCTGGTCCGCGCTCCTCTCTGCCACTCCCTGTCCGAGCTGGCGGAACTGGCGCACCTGCCCAACCCCGAGAAGCTGCACGTCGCGGTCGCCGCCCCCGCCGACGTCGGATTGACAGAGTTGAGCCGTCTGATATCGTCCGGGGCGATCGGCACCGTGCACCGCGCGACCATTTTTGTCTCCCTAGGCGGTGGCCGCCGGGAACGGCCCACCGCCCTCGAGGTGCCGCCGGGTGATCTCGACTGGGCGCGCTGGTGCGCCGACACGGGCCCGGCGCCGTACCTGCCATCGGTGGTAGGGCGGACCGGCAAAGCGGAGGTCCCGGGCTGGCGGTGGCATCTGCGCTATGGCAACGGCCCGATGGGCGCGCTGGCGCCGCATTGGATCGCGGCGGTGTGCGCGGTTCACGCGTGGCCCCAGCCGGAGAAATGCTACTCGATCGGCCGCCGACCCGTCCTCGGCCGACCGGTGGCACACGCCGATGGGTCCGCCACCAGCAATGCGCCTGATCATCAGATTGCATGGCTGCGTTTCCCGAACGGCGACGTCACCTGGGAGCATCGCCTGACGCGGGGGAAAAAAGATCCGAGCGACGATCACGCCCTCGTGTGCGGCACCCACGGGGTGGCCCAACTGCGAGCCGATGGCCGGTGGAGCATCACGGGACGGCGCGACGCGAGCGGGTCTTGGATCGCGCCGGCGGATCAACCCCGCGTCACCGCCGCGATCTGCGCGCACTTCTTCGCGGCGATCGGCGCGAATCAGGCCGTCTCACACACGCCGGCCGGCGATCCCGCCACCGAGTGGGTGCTCTGGAGCATGGCCACCCTCCAGGCCGGCCGCACCCTTGATTGCCAAACCCCGGTCGCCGTATGAGTGCCTCAAACGTGCTGCGGACCGTGGTGGCGCTGCTCATCGGGCTCGCCGGTGGCTGGATGTGGTGCGCCAGCCGGACCCCCTTGAAGACGGAGGTGCAAGAGCGGGTGGTGTACCGCGAAACGGCCACGCCCATCGCGCTGCAAATCCTCGATTGCTATGAGCAGCCGCCGCCCGACGTCGCGGCGTGGGCGAATGCCGCCAAGGGCGGCAACGGACTCGTCCTGCAGCCGCGCCGGATTGACGGCAAAGTGCCGGAAAATGTATTCGCGTTCTTCCAGACGGTCCCGCGTGGCTTCCTCGTCATCGCCGGCGAGTGGAAGACCAACTCCACCCTGGGTCTGCGTTATCTCGAGATGGCGGGCGGCAAATTCGGCGTCGCCCTCGACAGCGCGGGGACGCCGCGCGTCAAGCTCTGGGGCAACCCGGGGGCGGCTGACGCCCGCCCCATCCGCACGAAGGAAGTCCATCCGCGTTTTTCGGACGAGCTTCGGGCGATCATCTTTACCGGCGGAGCGCTGAGCGATGCGCAAACCAGCGGGGAGCTCCTGAAATTCTTCGGGGCGCACGTGCCGCTGCTGGGTTGGAAGGATAACCTGCCGCCGGAATTGCGGCGCGACATGCTCGCGCAGCCGCAAACGGGATTCATCGGCCGCCTCACCTTGAACCGCCAGGAGGGCGTGCCCGCCGAACCCTCGATCACGGAGGAGTGGCTGAAAGCCGCGGCCGCCGGTCCGAAAAACGAGGGGGCCGAGCTGGCGACATGCGTCCGCGCCGTGAGCGTGACCCCGCGGTTTCGTGATCCCGTGCTGCGCGGCTGGACGCGGCGCGGTGCGGACGGCCCGCTCGAAATGACCATTCTGAACCACTTCACATCGCGCTGACCACGGTCCGCTGTTCTTTTCGTCCTCGGGGCGCAAAGGCGGTACGTCCTGCGCCTGCCCGACCCAACTCTGATGAAAAACAACCTCAAAGCATTCATTGCCTGGCTCTCACTCCCTCTGGTTGGCGCGTCGCTGGCGGGCACGCGACTCGGTGCCGCTGACGTCGTCTTGGATCCCGGGCATGGCGGCTCGACCGCCGTCGGCGGTTCTTCCCCAAATAACGCAGTGGGACCCACTGGCACCAAGGAGAAAGACTGGTGCCTGCTGGTTGCGACCAAGGCGGCACAGGTATTGGCGGCCGCGCCTTACAGCCATCGCGTGACGTTGACGCGAACCGGCGACACGAATCTCAGCCTGACCGATCGCGCAAAGAAGGCGAAAGACATCAAGGCGCCAGTGTTTGTATCGATCCACTTCAATGGCGATGCGAATCCGCAGGTGAAGGGGACGGAAACGTGGGTGCATGCGACGGCCTCGGCCGACTCGAAGCTCCTGGCGGCAAGCGTCCAGCAGCGCGTCCAACCTGCCACCGGGCACAATGACCGCGGGATCAAGTCGAGTGCGACGCTCGATGTGCTGAAACCAGCGCTGCATGACCTGGCGACTGCCGCCTGCCTGGTCGAGGTCAGCTTCTTGACGCAGGCGGCCGAGGAGTCTCGGCTGAAAACCAACGCCTATATCGACAAGCTGGGCAAGGCGATCGCGGTGGCGGTTGACGACTTCATCAAAAAGCAGACGAGCGGAAGCGTCGACGTCGTCGCCGGCAATTACAAGGGCCCGCAATGACGGGCGGGGGGCGAATCGATAGACAATATCTTGTGCACGGAAGGAGCGGCGTGTGTCCCCGCCAACTCATTCTGAGCGTGACTCTCCGGGCTAATTCCGGCAATTGATCAGTGCAATATTTTGGCGGATTCGTTCGCCAAAATTGATCGTCGAAAATCCTGTGCGCGTATCTGTGTGCAGAAATTTCCGCCGCTTTTCTTAATCATTGCACCGTCGCGATGTAGCTAAAAGACGGCCGGAGTTCGAATCTCACCAGCCCGACCATTTTCCCCGCCGGGCCACCGGTCTCCAAACGCGGGACAGTGCGTCTAATCGCGCGCCCTCCGGACATTGCAAGATTTACGCGTGCGACCCGTTGCGACAGGTTGCGACCCGAAAAGCACGCTCGCGACCGCAATCACTGAGTGTTTTTCTGTGTAACGAAATGCCACGAAATCCGAAGCGAGCGCATCCGTTGGACGCTGCAGCCAGGCGAAGGGCGACAACTTCCCAACCCGCATGTGCTCATCCGGCCCTTCATCCGGCGGGAAGCCGTTTACTCCAGCCGGATCGAAGGCACACAGGCGACGCTGGGCGAACTGCTGGCCGCCGAGGCGGGTGCGATTCCCGAACGCAGCCCGGAAGACTTGCGCGAAATCGGCAACTATCTTTGTGCGCGCGCAGCGTGCTGCCCGAGCCACTCCTATATTTATCGGCGTTCTTCGAGGCGACGCGCGCCAACTACTACGGTGGCCTGCGCGGGGTTACGGAAGAAGGCGACTGGGCCGGGTGGATCGAGTATTTTCTCAACGGCGTCGCTCGCCAATCCGAAGATGCCCTGAGCCGTGCGGAACGGATCAATCAGCAGCTTGCCCGTTGGCGCGACGACTTTGCCGGCGGTGGTTCGAAAGTC
>Ga0163144_10015375_pt1 | contig 15790 bp, 16 predicted proteins | sample OliLak19BULKMAT1_FD_123175 | JGI IMG/M metagenome (GOLD analysis project Ga0163144, IMG submission 123175) | Freshwater microbial mat bacterial communities from Lake Vanda, McMurdo Dry Valleys, Antarctica - Oligotrophic Lake LV.19.BULKMAT1 | ecosystem: Environmental > Aquatic > Freshwater >...
CAGCATTAGCACAGATAATTCGTCTTCCCCCCACGAGAGAAACAGTACAAGCTGTTGTACCATCTGGGTAGCCGGTTCCGACAAAATCATCGTCAATGGAAGTAATGGCATTCTTCATGGCATAGCCAAGGTCATAGGGATACGAGTCTTCATTTCGAATGTAAGCAGTCAGCCAATCGGCACAGTATTGAGCTGCCTTCTCCCCTCCATGTCCATCAAAGACCCCGAAAAAAGTCAATGGCATGGTCAATCGGCGACTCCTCCTGGGCCCAAACGTTACTTCGACAGAGCCCTCGGTATGCGACCCTACCGCAACAGGGCTTACCTCGACTTGTACAGCGTCCAAGTCTTCTATCACGTATCTAATGGAACAAATACAACAAGCAACATGTGAGTCATCTAGTCTCTTTGTCAAACCACAATCAAATCCGTCAAAGTCCCTCATGAACTCTATATATAGCACTTACCGATCTTCCATGTATTGTCGAGCTCCATGATCACTCCAATGGCTAACATTGATATGCACATTGTTGGGTCTAAGTTCTCTCCGTTCCATCACAGAAGGTCCGGACGGTTGCTTCTCGGATCCATCGGTAATGGAGGAACGCAAGGTGTATCGGACTCGTGTCATATCCGCGGGCAACGATGCCGGTGTTTGTCCAAGAACATCTCCCATTTCCGACGCCATCGGAGATGGAGGCGACGTCATGACGGTCTCCGATTCCGCTGTGATTTGATGCACAGGCTTTAAGAAGGTTGGAATCTTGAGACATGACTTGGTGCTCAAACCATTGACTCTCAAACAGTGTTGACGATAGGATTCTCCAGGGTCCGAGTCGTAAGGATCATACTCTTCATCCGGCAAGTTCTTTTTCTCTTTGCGCTTGTTCTTTTTGCTTTTGGATGAGCTGGTATTGTTGGCACTACTGGAAGCACTTTCCGTGTCGGCTCCTGATCTGTCCACAGACGAGGATGATGCCTTTTGTTTTCGAAACCGACGTCGTCGCCGTTCGGACGCTCGGCTGATTTTGCTGTCTTCTTCATCGACACTGCCACTGGAACCCAGAGAGGCTCCAAAGCCACCAGCCACAGGAGGAAAGCCATTGGACGGGTGTCCGGCAGAGAATTTGTTGTTTAGTGAAAGCTTGTCCATCTTGAGGAGATCGTTACTGAAAGTTGATAATACGAGTTGTTGGGTTCCTTCCTCTAAGTGTGAGCTTGTGTTCCTCTACTGTATGTCACTTTCTGATCCAATATAACCTGATGGAACCGAAAGCAAGGAGGCTAGGCTTGTTGCTACGCTGTTCTGCTGCTGCTGGTCGTTCCTTGAGATCCTCTCCAACTAGTGTCACTGTTACAGTGGGTGGAGGGAGGGATTTGAATCCAATTCAACCTCTCCAACTCCGCAGAAACGAACAAACCTGCTTATTTAGGAAGAGCTTATTGTTATTTATCAATTCGGCACTGCAATTATGAATGTGATGCAGTAACGTTCTTTTAGGTTTTGACGTGAAGGCGTCGCTCGCTGTATGAAAGCAAGGCCAGCACGATTCAAGCTTTGTCGACCGGATACCAAAAATCCTTTCAAGGGGAAGGAGGCGTTGGCTCGATTTCCACACACAAACCAAACCTAGTGGAGGGAGGTCTACAGTAGCAACACGACTAGCTAGTTGTTGCTCTTCTTCTCGACGGCGACGTTACACCTACTAGTATGTATGTCGACCTTGTCCTTTACGAAGTACCAGTAGCTAATAGCCGCAAACAAGCAGGCTAACAATCAGAAGGTAGAGCAACCGTAATGTACATTCAGAGTAGTAGCGGACTGAACAACATGGATTCGCTAGATAACGGAAGGGTCAACAAGTGGTTGCTTTTGTTGACGTGATGGTGATGCTGATGAAAAATTCACGGCGAATTGTAGTGATGCAGAAACCAAAAAAATGGTTAGAAAGACAGTAAGTATGGGACAGTTAGTAGCAAGTCCCATCTAAATGATTTCCGTTGCGAAATTTTATCTTAAGTAGTGGATCGCCACTGCCTCGGCGCGCTCGTGGCGCGAAATTCAAATTTCTTACTTGATTGATGTGCGTCCAGCTGCCTTCAGAAAAGCCCAAAATTTTCAGATAAAAGTACCTAATAGAAGAACTAGAGATAGGGTTACGGTGCTTCCATTCCGATCCATCGGATGATCCATCGGAATGATGGCAAACACTTTTCGGGCAATAATTTGGTACGACTCACTGTAATGATTAAGCAATTGTGCGTCCAACGTTAACACTTGGATCCCGAATCTTTTATCGACACAGAAGATTTTATTCGTCGTCCTTCCTCGACGACCATGGCGCTGGCAATCCATAAACTCATTACTGTTACATGCCCAAATTGCAGGTATAGTAGAGCAGATCAAAGGCAGCAGAGCTAACCCAGACGAAAGCAACGTAGTAAATAACTATGGTGGGCATGTCTAAAACACTAGCCTTGGGGGCTGGATGTTATTGGTACGTCATTTTCCGCACTCTTTTTCTCTCGACCATCCCAAACCCAAGCTCACTACTCGGCACGCTGCCGTTGATTGTCATCTCATATTCGGTTTCTTGTTTTATTCATCTCTCTCCAGGGGCACTGGTACGTCATTTTCTGAACGCCTGCTACGTTCTCATTTTTTCCTGGTCATCCCACGAAGAACAAACATCAGTCTCTTACCACGGCAGGCTGCCATTTATCATCATCGAACTCATTTCTTGTTGTTCGTAATTTCGCAGAAAAATATATCGTCAAGGACTTTCAGAAGAAATTTCCAGGAAGCATTCAAAAAGCGAGCGTTGGCTTCATGAGCCCAGAAGACGATCACAAACCAGATCCATCCTACCGAGAAGTCTGCACTGGCAGCACAGGCCATGTCGAAGTATTGAACGTTGAAATGAAAAATCCAGACAAGGATTTCCAAGAACTGATCAAATTCTTTTTCATGGTCCACGACCCTACGACGAAGAACGCCCAAGGCAATGATGTGGGAACACAATATGCTTCCGTGATATTTTGTTCGGACGACAAACAAACAAAAATTGCGACCAAGGTAAAAGAAGATCTTCAAAAAGCAATCGACAATAGAAAAGTGACAAGTTACAGCAAGAAGCTGGTTGAAACGGAAATTGTACCATATACTATCTTTTATCCAGCCCACGAAGAGCATCAGGAGGTGCGCATATTTATTTGAAAAGTGGCAAATTTTGATTTCAATCTGCTGTGGAGGTCTCACCATACTGTAACACTCTCAATCCGCTCTCCTTCCTTGCCATTGACGTAGTATCTGGAGAAGAACCCATCTGGATACTGCAACCACAGGTATCGTTTCCAGGTTTGGCCTACGGAGCTCAATTGATTACAGGCTATCGTAAAAACTTGCCGGAGAATTTTGTGTTGCGGTGTAGAATCTGGTAGGTAACTTCTCGGAGGAATCATCAGTACTCTACTATTTTGGTATTTCCAGACGTTCTAATAGTACATACATTTAAAACTGTAAAGGTTCTACAAGTTTTACCCGAAAACAGGAGAGCAACTACCGAGGTTACATGTAGTTTTTCATAGAGGAATGCACTCTTTGCGGTACAATGCCAACCGCCGCTTGTGATGGTTGACTGAGTGTGGCAGCAACATTCAACAGTAATTTGCAACAAACAACCGTAATTTTCCTTGTTGACGGTGTCATGAAGATTCAGTTACATAGATGCCGACGACTTCACCCATCACCCACCATGCTTACGATTCTTCCTGTAGGGAGATTCCCTTATTTTTTTGTGGTTCCTTCCACTTTATGCAGCCATACGAATGCAAAAAGTTCGAACTTGCCTGGTGTGCCATGTTTATAAAATCACTTGATGCACCACCATCAAGACAAAAGTTTGTTCGTCTATCAATCACCAACCTAGTGAAACTATCTTGGTATATTTCAACATCGAAGTAGTCTAAATTGTGATGAGCAATAGATGATCATCGTCGCTGAGGAAGGGGGATGATTAAGATTTTTAATCGTATTAGGGCTAGGGTTGCGGAGAACCCGATCTGCACTCGTGATTCAGGTCAGACAACACACACGTGGGAACATGGGGAAATGCGCGACAGCCGCTCATTCATTTTCGATTTCATTCCGAAGGAAAATTTTATTGGACTCAATCTAATTTCCTTCATTTTGTTTTTAGCAGCAGACACCGAGTAGACAACGACAAATCATTGCCTTAACTACCCATTTCAAGTCTCACCATGAATTTCCAACGCGTCGTTGTCAGATACCCAGTAGGCCGAAGCCGCGTATTGGTGTCTTTGATATCAAAGTATTCCAGCTCTTCAGCTCAAAGTGGCTGTGGCATTACAAGACAATTTGGATCGCTTTCTACTACATGTACACAGAATGCGTGCTCCACCGTGCGATCGCTCGATGTCAGCGACAGAAGAAATTTTTATCACCAGAGACGATGGATGACATCAAAACCTGATAGTGAAAGCACTGAAGTTCTCTATGAGGGACCAATGAGGTAAGTTTTTGACAGTGCACGTGCAGCCTGGGCAGCGAAATTGATTTCCTATTGCTTTCGCCATTCTAAACTTGGATACTCTTTAATTCAATTCTGCAAATACATTTTTTTTTAGCAAGATGATTACTACATTGAAAGTTTTTTCTCTGTCGTCTGCCGTTTTAAGTACCGTTGGATTGCCAGCTCTGATGCTGAGCCGTGGTGTTGACATGTACACTGGAATCCATGTGATGATGGTAGCCACCACCATGGCAGGGTCCATTGGCTCCACTTTGGGATTACAATACATTTTTGCACCTTACGTCTACAAGCTGGAGAGAATTCCCATCCGACAAGGCCAAATTGATGATGAGGGGGATACCGATAAGGCCAACCAAAAAGAAGAAGTAGCTGCCGCTGCCCCAAATTCGCAAAGCGACTTTTTACTCAAAGCAACAACACGCAGTGTTTTTGCTATGAAAGTAGAACATGTATTTGATCCAGAAACGGATGTGACCGGAGTTCCTTCAGGTACAATTCGCCCTTTCTGTAGTTTTTTTGCCAAAGGACTCCCACTATACATTCACGAACAAATGATTCAAGACCCAATATTGAGCCAGAATTTGTTTATCAACAAAGCTACTCCCATTCAGAAGCACAAGAACCCTGATCCAGATGATGAGTTTCTCTGAAGACGGTCAAATCCAGAGATGGTCTCAACGACATGAAGAAATTGGTCCACCCCGATCGCAACTAGAAGCACTCGTGAGTGTGAAAAGTGATGCCAAAATTTGACTACAGCTGTGCCGGGTTAAAAAAAAATCCATACTATTGGTGCTCCTGCTAGTAGAGATCTTAACACGCTAGTTAACAATGTTTGAACAAGCCGCCATCAATAGGGTGGAGCAAAACACAGACTGACGCCTGATCACAAACAACTCCAATGTGCTTTGTGGGCTGCGATAGTTGCCCGGATATTCTTGGCTGCTGTGCTGCTGATAGTATCTAAAACGTCGATATCTCCCCGTTCCCTGCGATCCTCATCATCTTCTAGTTGGCCCTCTTTGGCGCTAGTCCGGTCCAACAGAGCCGAAACGACACTACAGACACACTTGCCCAAGATACTCCTCACGTACCCTCCCTCCAAAGCACACACTATGGGAGTGTCGAGAGACATGATACTTCGTGTCAAGCGACCATAACACTCGGGTGTAATATGGCATTCCCCCAAATCGCCATCAGCTGCATCAAACCCTGCAGAAACCAAAATGAGATCTGGATTAAACTCTTTGGCTATTGGCATCAACAGCCGCTCCCAAACCGCCAGGTACTCGTCATCGCCCATGCCTTTGGCAGTCCAGCCAACATTCATGTTGTAGCCTTCCCCCTCACCCATGCCAATCGATGTAGGTCCTCCATTGGACAGAAAGGGAAAGAAGTTTCCACCATGCCACCGATGAGCAGAAAAGTACAATACACTGGGATCTTTCAAGAATATGGATTGGGTTCCATTTCCATGATGAACATCCCAGTCTACAATCAAGATCTTTTCGACACCCAACTTGGCCCGCGCATAGGCTGCAGCCACTGCAACATTGTTAATGACACAATATCCGCCCGCCAAGCCGGGCTCAGCATGATGACCCGGCGGGCGAATGACCGCAAAGCCATTGTCCAAATCTTTTTGTACCACCTTTTCCACCAGAGAGCACAGCGATGCGGCCGCCTTCTTCGCTTCCTTGAGCGAGTCCTTGGTAAAGTACATGGATTTATATTGTTCTGCCTCACGATCTAGGCGTTCCTCGTTGCAACAGTTGCAATCAAAGACCTTGTCTAGCCTGTCGATATTGTAACAGATCAAGAAGGTAAGGAAACGGATGACACATGCATTCTATACGACACAGACATAAGACTTAGATACGTACCGTTTCATGTATCCCGGAAGATGAACTCGAAGATAATCTTCGTCCTCCAGAAATTGAGATGCCGATGTTGTGGTAGCAGTAGCATTGTGGGTGGACGACGATTTCTCTTCGTCTCCCAAGACACAACATCGAGCAAACACCTCACTCTTTGATTTTTGCAGAGCCTCCCGGATGCTAGTAATGCGCAATGGGCGTTCCTTATGCAGTCGATTATGTCGGTCAAAGTGATCGGCCCCTGCTTCAAAGACGAGTCCAGTACGGAAATCTCCTTCTTCGTCCTTTTTCTTCGTCTCATCTGTAACGATTTTGCAAGTTGTATCCTCTTGGCTGCATGTGGAAGCCTTTTTCGCTTTCTGTTGACATTTGGGCGGTCGCCCATCCGTCGGAAGGAAAGTTGCTGCAGTTTGGAGCAAGGATACTGCTGCTGCCTGCTGCTGCTTTGGCTTTGCAATGCCAATACCAGAACACGAATCTTCATTTTCATCGTCGGTGCAAGAGAGTGGAGTTACAGAGGGAAGCACATTCCTTTTAGCTGTGCCACTACCAGTATCAATTCCAATACATTGCAGTAAAACCTTGGGACGGAAAATAGACAGATGATCCTCTTCATGGTCTGGCTCATCATCCTCATCATGGACCAGTAAATCGAGAGCAACAGAAGAATTGGATCTGGAGGTGGCAGGCGAGCTATTGGTGCTCTTCTCTATGCTTGCTGGTTCATTCCCTTCGCTATCATCTTGGATTGTCGATATGGAAAAGAGTGATGAAGTCTTCTTCCTGAACGGTCTCTGTGATGTAGTCGGAAGTGCTCTCTTCATGGTCATACTACTTGTACTGAGTACTGTGATAGGATTCTATGTTGTTGTTATTCAATAATATTGAGCGACGAGGAAATTTAAAAAAATTAAGGAGGCGAACCCTACGATACGATACTGTTCAACATGCTTGGTGCACGTGGGAATTCGATGGATGGCAAAAAGACTGCAGTAAGTCACATACCGTACATGAGTAGTCTACTGCACTACTAGCTAGTAGTGTTATAATTAACGGTACGAATGGTGGCTCACACTACGTGTATCGTGCTTACGTTGAGTCCCTGCTGGCTTGCGGGGCTGTTATTACGGTCTTTGACTTTCCGTGTTTGTCATTGGAATAGCTACTCTAGTAGTACAGTAGTAGCTAGCTAGTAGTAGTATTGGAATCCTTTTGTCCAAGCGGGACGAGAGAAGCTCAACGCGGGGCAGTGATGTGTGGGATGTGGGGAAATAAGCCAGGACCGCTGGCGGGTGCGGTCATAAGTCTTTTGGGTTAGGGTTAGGGTCTATGTCCGACCGGGAATATCATGGTTTTACCGTTAAAACCAACTAGGCGAACCCGACCGCTCCAGATAGCTAACGGCATTGTACTAACTAGCTAGCTGGCTAGCTAGCTACATAGTATACTAGCTAGGAGTGCATTATTTTGTTGCCTGATCTCTCCTCTAATTGGTCATCTAAATAGTTGTATTGAGCTGGCTGGGAAAAAAGCCACGAAGTGCGCCAGAAGGTTTGCACTGCAAAAGATTCTTTGCGTTGTCCTAAACGCAGTATCGCAGACCTGTCTTTCATATTCCACTTCAAGTTTTGCCCCTCAATGTTCAGCACAGTTAGAACAAATTTAACAGTCTGTTCCCACTGGAAAGAATTGCTATGGATGTTAGCTCTATCGACCATTAGAGAATGCATCACGTGACCAAAGATTCCTTTCGACCATTGTTCTTTCTTCAGCCATGCACTTTTAGCAGTTCTATTCAATAGTAAATTTACACAAAGATGGGCGACTCATTAGTGAGCTAGTAACTACCACTATAGGGTTATCTAACAAATGCAGCAACCTAGCTCATGCCGTCATGCGTAAACGTCACGGCTCGATTCTGGCTCATCCCTGCCGAGACTCTGTCGCAGTACTGCCTCACTAGCCAGTGGAAGCATTTGATTGTTCACAAGAGGTTCCAAGTCGCTCAACCAACCCAAACGAGACATCAAATCTAAGAGAACATCATCACAGTTACCTTGCGCGTGATAATCTCGCTTGGTATCCGGACCGAAGTTCATTCCTAAATGCCAGCCTACTGGTTCACGATTTACCAGCAATCGCATGGCTGTTTTCGGGACCCTCCACACCAAACTGTTGGCAGGGGCTACCCGCAACGATGTTCCAATCACAATCAAAAGGTCCACATCCAAGATATCTCTCGGGACATTTTCAAAAAAGGTCATGGGAAGATTTTCTCGAAACAAGACAATTGCAGGTTTGACGCTATTGTATCCGCACGTAGAACAGGTGATGGGCCTTGATTCTCGTGGCGCTGTTGGATCCTTGCCCGCCAAATCTTTGATTTGATGCCGCACTTGATGGCAAAAATTCTCGAAATCGGACTTTTCCCCGCATGCGGCGCATTCCGCGCGATCCATACTACCATGCACTGCAATCACTTTGTCGCGTGGTAACTGGCTACATTGATCCTCCAGTCCATCTATATTTTGTGTGTATAGCCGCACTAGTTTCCCCGTCTTGGCGTGTAGGAGCTCGACAAATCGATGCGCCAAGGTTGCCTTCCATTTTTGCCGATGCGTCCCCAGAATGAATTCTCGATTCAGCTCTAGACACGGCAAAGGATTTTGCAAGAACATTCCTTTTTCCAAAGCAACTGTAGGATCCATGCGAATGGCTTCTCGCTCGACGGGGTTGGCCGTAATGAGGTCCGGATTCATGGTGGCATAGAGTCCATCCGCCGATCGAAAATCCGGGATACCTGCTGCTACCGACATGCCTGCTCCGGCCAAAATCACAACCGAACGACACTTGTCAGATTGTATAAAGTTAGCCACATCCTCCAAGGATGTAGGGACACTATCAAACGGATACTCCAAATCTTCTTCATCGTCGGATGATTGTTGAAATAATTGTACCGGTATACCTCTGGCGACGGCATTCGCGACGGCAATGATGGTCGGACTCAATTCGCTACCATCACTATCGCCATCACCGTCGTCTTCATGCGCACTATCATCATTGGCATTCGCATTCGAATGGTCGTCGTCTTTACTAGTAGACGAATTTCTGCAACCTGTCTCGGACTCATCTTCGCTGTTGTCACGCGAGGGTCGTGCTTTTTTCCGTTGGGGTTCTTTGGCAAGCTCCCCGCCAGCTTCCTGAAACTTTAATTGTTCCAATCGTTGTAAAATAGGATCCAAGATGGGATCTCGCAAATAGGAATCACATTGATGGCACCATACCGACAAATCCGCCAGACTGGCGGCTATGCAGTGTCCATCCTCCGTTCCCTCATCATTCTTCTCGTTGTCGTTTCCTTGGGTGTCATGCCAATGAGCGAGGGAATGTCCCTTGACGTATCGGGAACATCGCACGACGCCACATTCGAGACATAACCAATTTTCACTCAGTGGACAGCGTGTGTGATTGTGTTTTCCACCTTCTTCCTCACCCTCCGCATCACCACCGTAGTCATCATCCCGTTTGAGTTGTCCCTTGCTGCTGTTGTGATTACTACTGTTGCTTTCTTCTTCTCGTTGTTGTTGCTTCGTCGTAGCATAATAGGAACACACGGCGTGATCAGGACGACTGGGAAGATCTTGGAGTGAAATCTTGACATGCTGTACGACATGAGGACAATCTTCTTTGGGTACCACCGATCCTCCTGCATCCGCTGCTAGACCATTGTCGAGAATGTATTTGACCGCATCTTGGACACACCTCATTTTCGTACGTTTGTTCTTGTTGTTGTGGAAGGCAGCAGAATTTTCCGTTTCCATTTGCTGCAGTGCTTGTTCTGCCACGGAAGTATCAAATCCGTAGACGGACGTCAATTGTTCCAAGACGACCAGCTTGTTCACTTGAGCGGCATCATCGTCGTTGTCGTCGTTAGCGGTTGCCGCGGCCGCGGCCGCCGCAGCCGGAGCAGTGCTTTCTTTTTGAAAGACAGACGACATGATGGTGGGAAGGTAGCCACTACGGTATGGTAGCTGAGTGTCGAACAAGTTGTAGTGAGAGAGTGCAGTCAATTCGAGCTACTACTGTAATAGAAGGTGATGGCTGAAGTTACTACAGCAGATGTACAACAGTTCACCATAGTTAAAATAGTAGTAAAGGTGTAAAAGGTGGATTGAAAAATGGAGCAACGGTAAAAGTACGTAAAACTGCTGCTCAGGGATGTATCCCTAACCCTTTGTAGTGAGACCATTTCAGGTAATGAGCCTTATCAGACGAAAGGGACAAGCTTTGAAAAGATCGAGGTAAATTTGGCATTATTTTGCTTTTGTGTCCTTGGGTATAGCACGAGTAATCAAGTATACTTGACGTCGAGAAAGCGGAAACAACAAAGTTGTGATACAGTAGCAAAAGAAATTGGAGTGGGTGTTTCCCGGTCCGTGAGTTTTGCGCAATAATCAACGAAGAAGGAAAACCAAACAATGACAGACACAAACCAACAACAACAACCACAACCATGCATGCCACATCCATCTTCCATTCCCAAAAGCATGACACGATCCTTTCTCGTCCTGCAAGTACCAACCGATGCGTGGGTTCAAATTTTTGCGGATCGCATTGTGATGGGCGTCAGTCAATTGGAAGGCAAAATTGGCACCTACCTGTTGTGTGAAGCCGTGACCAGTCCCACGAATTTGCGTCAAACCGAATTTCATTTATCAACCTTGTTGGGCAATCGTACCGATGACTCCTCTGCCATGATGGGTGTGTATGCACGAACATTGATGGAACGACTACGAAAATATCACGAGAGTAATAATAACGACAACAACAACAACAACAACAATAATTATGCTTTGGACGAGGGGTCCGACACCCGACCCACGGTGTTGCTATTGGGAATTTCTTTGGACAAGGAAAAGGGCACCGATCCAAAAATGTTCCAATCCATTATTGATATTTTGGTGGATATGTACGTGGATGTTACTCGTGATCAGTCATAGCCAACAAGTAAAACTAAAGCAAATTATTTTCGCACCAAAGAGGAGCGTTCCACAATGGAAACTAGAAATAGAAAATCAAGACTTCTACTCTGTTTTCTTGCACTATGCATTTTATTACTAAATATATTATAAATTCGCATGCTGCCGTGGCAGAACATCTTGTAGCTGAGTCTTCACGAAGACCAATCGTTCAGTTGTTGCGTAAGCATGGGCGTTTTCGATGGGAATGGGGGCCGTGCCATAGTTATCATTTTGATTACCAAATAATTTTGGTTGTGCGCAATTGTGCATAGCAACATTAATAGTAACATGCTGCCTGGTTCATGCCAAATAGCTTTTACCAAAATAAAATGTGCCAATGCATTACATTTCCATGTACATTACGTACGTCGCCACCATCCAACACCACCAACGCCTCCACAGCGCCATTTCTTCTATTCAAGAATCACGGGCTGTGACTCCGATCCTCCGTTAGTACTAGGAGCCCCCCCTTCGGATGCTAGTTCGGAAGTAGCCGCCGCAGCCGTTGCCGCCGTTAATTCCTCTTTTGTGTCCAGCAGCAATTTTCTTCGTTTCCGACCCAACCGTGGTTGACTTCGCAAGTAACAGTCCATAGCTTCCTGTTCTTGTTCTTTGCCTTGCAATTTGGCTTCAATGTGCGCAATTTGACGTGTCCATTCAATTCTACCTCGCAAAAAGGTCACCACGGCTTCGTCCAATTCCTTGAGGACTTCCTTGGGCGGATTGGGGAGCAAGGATGCGGCCTTTTCCGCCTTTTGCGTCGACATGACGACCGACGATGCCAAGGACCGCCAGGATCGACCCAAACGATCTTCTTCGTGATATTGATGATGAGTACTGTGATGTTGAGGAGGTTGTTGACTACTACTGCTAGCTCCAGAAGCAGAAGCAGGAGCAGCTGCCGTATGGGAAGAAGAACTGGAGTGATGGTGATGAGGATGACTGGTGTTGCTACCTCCTCGAGAGGGATGGCCAGGTGGGTAGGATCGGCTACTGCTACTACCGGGAGGACCCGAAGGTGGTCTACTAGAGGACGACTTTGGCTCCATGGTGCGTGTTATCTTATTATTGTCGCCGTCGTTCACTTTCTAGTACTAGTAGTCTACTATTGAACAAAATGGATGTGGCAGCAATCATCTTGCTACTAGCTAGCTAGTAGTAACACTCAGTAGCTCGGTGCTTACTAATTGCTACTACATAGTAACATTAGTACCGGTAGTCTACTGGTACTCTATTGAGTATGTAACCCGTGTTTGGATCCTCCTTGCCGCAGTGGTCATGGCGTCAGAAATGATACTGAAGTTTTGTTTATGGTCATGGCATTAGTAATCATAACGTTCAGGCATACTTGCTTCCATTTTGTTCGAACGGCTTCTCAACGTACGCGATAACAAACTATCCGATGATCGAGGCAGTTTGGCGCGGTCCACCGGTCCATCCGCGATGCATGTTCAATTCTCTCAATAATTCATTGGTCATTGCCTGTAACGCTAGCTAGTAGTTAAGTACTGGTACTAGTACCTCGTAGGTCGAAAGGAAGAAGGGACTCCCTCACAATTACAGTAATTATACAACCAAACAACCAACCTCTACTTACCTATACAACAGACAAACAAAAAACCATGAGCGATAACGGCAACGACGATGGAGCACCCATTGTCGTGATGGTGACGGGAGGTTCTGGTTTGGTGGGAGCTGCCATTGCCGACTACATTAAAGAAACAGGAGCCAAGGAGAACGAAACTTGGATCTACTTGTCGAGCAAGGATGGTGATTTGCGCAATCGTCAAGACACGGAGAAGATTTTTGAAACCAACAAACCGACACATGTGATCCATCTTGCTGCTAAAGTAGGAGGACTCTTCGCCAATATGAGCCAAAAGGTGGAATTCTTTCGAGAAAATATCTTGATCAACGACAACATTATGGAATGCTGCAGGATTTACAAGGTGAAAAAGTTGGTCAGCTTTCTCAGCACCTGCATTTTCCCGGACAAGACTACCTATCCTATCGATGAGACCATGTTGCACGATGGACCACCTCACTCCAGTAACGAAGGCTATGCCTATGCCAAACGTCTCATCGACACTATGAATCGAGCCTATGCCGAGGAATATGGCTGCAACTTTACCTCCATTATTCCTACCAACATTTATGGTCCTCACGATAATTTTTCCATTCAGAATGGTCATGTGATTCCTGGGTTGATTCATAAATGCTACAATGCCAAGAAGGACAACACCCCCTTTACCATCTGGGGAAGTGGGACGCCACTCAGACAATTTATTTACTCACGGGTGAGTTTTTACCAAAAAATAATAATTGACTTCAAATTTGTTATATTATTTGGTGTGGTTGTTGGGTGCTCGTCCTAAGAAATTGGAGATGTTCCTGTATGAATATGCGAAGAATTTTTGTGATTTACTCGTCGCTTATTTTATTTGTTGTTGTACACAGGATCTGGCCGAATTAACCGTTTGGGTCATGAGAGAATACCACGATCCGACTCCCATTTCCTTGTCCGTGGACGAAGCCGACGAAGTGAGCATCAAGGATGTTGCCTTGGCGGTGGCAAAGGCTATGAAATTTGAGGGCGAAGTTGTCTTTGACACTTCCAAGGCCGATGGACAATTCAAAAAGACGGCATCCAACAAAAAGTTGCGCAAGTACCGTCCCGATTACGACTTTACCACCATGGAAGATGGGATCCAAAAGTCGGTCGATTGGTTTGTAGAGAACTATGAGAGCTGCCGAAAGTAAATTTTACAACAATAATGCCTCTCAGGATCATAGGCAAAGTCGACAAAAATGACACACAAGGACAATTTGAATCATCATCATTATAATTTTAAACGAGCTGGAAGTCACTGAATATTTTTTTGTTTCTCAGAAGTACTAGTAGTTATAAACCATGACTTTAGAGGATGATGTGGTAGATTACAGTATAGATACAAATTTTCAATCATCGCTAACCTAGACATGTACTAGGGCGACCACAAAGAAACCCACCGATACCACCGAAGGATAATACAGTTTAGGAAATATCCAGGCCACTGCTACTACTGACGAGTTGGTCCTACACATATAGTATGTCACCAAATCACAGCACTTTATATGCACTTTGTGAAGCAACTATAGTTACAGCACGGCTCTAGAAATGATTATTCTACTGATGGTGATAGTCATCAAACACGGGCTCGCGTTTTTCAATCGCGGCTACCACGCCTTCACCCCAATCGTCACGACCGTAACAAATGGCTTGATTTTTGGCCTCCACCCGCAACGCTTCGTCCAGGCCCTTGTCCTGTTGGTATCGCAACGTTTGTATCATGGTTCGAATCGCCATGGGATTTTGGTTCGCTACTTCTTCCGCCAACAAGTGTGCGTCTACTTTGGGATCCTCTTCGGACAAACGATTGACCAATCCCAATCGATATGCTTCGTCTCCTCCAATGGTCTTTCCCGTCAACAATAGTTCATTGCTAATCGCTCGTGAGGAAGCCACATTTTGCAGCAAATACGATCCTCCCATGCCGGAATGAATGCCTAGTTTGGAAAAGGTAAACCCTAAAATTCGGGGGTGACCTTTTTTCGCCACACGCAAGTCACAAGCCAAGGCCAAACAACACCCGGCACCGACGGCTGGTCCCTGGAGAGCGGCTACGACGGGAACGGGTACTTTTCGAATGCTCATGAAGGACTTGTAAAATTTCAACATGAGCTCTTCATTTTCCGGGACTGTATTATGCCGCAAGGACTTGAGCCATTCGACATTGCCTCCCGCCGAAAAGGCTTTATCACCGGCGCCTTGGAGAACCACAGCATTGACATTTTGTTTTCCGTCTGTCAAATCGTGGCGAATTTGTGTGACAAGATTGAAAAAGGCCTCTCCCATTTCGACGGTCAACGCATTGAAGGATTCAGGGGATTGTAGCGTAATGGTCCCGACTTTGGTGCTTGGATTCACTTCCCAGCTGACCAGATTATCTGTCGAAGAGGAGGAAAACTTGCGAGTCGTGGCGTTGATTATTTTGGACTGGGTACGGCCCGAAATCCGGGCACACCTCCTAAGGGTTGCCACATGACGGATTGCATTCATCTTGATGGGAGATCTTGCGCTGTTATATTTTGTTTTGATGTTCGACGTCACGAGGAGGAGGAGCCAACAGTACGTAATCTTTCTTAACTAAAAGAGTAGATTCTACGTTACTCTAGTAGCAGATTGGGAGATGGCTGTGACGGTGTTTTGTGATTCAGGACAATAGTGGCGTTGCGTTGCCATGGTCATGGCACACAGCCGTGAACTTTCACTAAATAATAGATGAGAAAAACAGAAGAC
>Ga0163144_10015380_pt1 | contig 15787 bp, 12 predicted proteins | sample OliLak19BULKMAT1_FD_123175 | JGI IMG/M metagenome (GOLD analysis project Ga0163144, IMG submission 123175) | Freshwater microbial mat bacterial communities from Lake Vanda, McMurdo Dry Valleys, Antarctica - Oligotrophic Lake LV.19.BULKMAT1 | ecosystem: Environmental > Aquatic > Freshwater >...
CACAAACGGGCCGTCCTCCACGGCGCTGAGGGAGTGAATGTGGCGCGCCAGCTGGCTCTTGCCGGTGCCGTTTTCCCCGAGGATGAGCACGGTGGCCCGCGTGCCGCGGCGCGCTCCACGATCTCCACCATGGTCTTCATCGCTGGATCCTCCGTCGTGAAATCTGTCGCCGATGCCGTGCGCGCCACTTGATCGGCCAGGCCCTCGGCACGCTGTTTCAGGCGCTGGGTGCGCTCCACGCGGGCCAGCACCGTGCGCAGTTGCTCGGGAGTGAAGGGCTTTTCCAGATAATCGATCGCGCCGCGCCGCATCGCCTCGACCGCCGTGTCGATGCTCGCATGCGCCGTGCATATCACCACCGCGATTCCTGGCGCGCTCTTGAGCAGCTTCGCGATGTGAGCCCGTCCGCCTCTTTTTCAAGATGCAGATCGAGCACGGCGAGATCGAAGCGTTCCTCCTGCAGTTTCAGCAAAGCCACGCGCCCGCTGTCCGCGGTTGCCGCCTCATGGCCCTCCGCCTTGATGGCCTGGGCCGTGGTCAAACGGATGGTGCGCTGATCATCGACGATGAGAATCCGCATGAGGCAACCAGAGAGCGAAACAACATCCTGCGCGGCAAGCCTCATTCGGCCCAACGGTTTAGGGAGTCGGCTTTTCGCGTATTGTCCATTGGTCCACGTGCCTGCACTGCAAAATGCCCGATCTTGCGTCGGCTCGATTTCGACGACGAATCCCCAAACAATTCCGCCGCAATATCTACGATCCGGCCCCGAGCCGTTGGCACGGCTTACGCATCGTTGATCCCAACTCGCGATGCCGTTTCCGTCCCGCAGTTCAGAAAAGAAGCGATACCGCCGAGTGCAGAAAGCTCACGACCGGAGCGACTGCCCAAATCCTTTTTCGCAGCCCTACTCGCTGCCAAACCCGCAAGTAAACAAAACACCCATCAAAATGAATAAACTCGAAATGAAAGGTAACTGGAACATCGCCAAAGGTAACATCAAACAGAAGTGGGCCTCCCTCACTGATGACGATCTCCAGTTCGTCGAGGGCAAGGAAGACGAATTGATTGGCCGCATCCAAAAGCGCACCGGAGAAACCCGGGAAGCCGTCGAACGCGTGCTCAAGGAGTCATCCGACTGCCCTCCAGGCAGCGAGCGCCGGGCCGAAGCAGCCGGCTCGTCGGTGCGCTACAAGTAAGAACAACAGCCGACGCAAGGGACGTCATTCCAATCTGACCCAGTAGCGGCCAGCCGAACTCTCTCGTGGCATCGTGTTCGACCTGCCACGGGAGAGGTCTTCCCACGGCAGCCACTCCCACCCTACGAACTCTTTGTGCAGGGTCTTTCGACCCTCCTGACCGGCTGCCACAATGCTGAGCGAGCCGCGTGTGGCAGCCCCAGCGGATGGCAGATCCCCTCTACGCGGATCACCGCCGGCTTTTCCATTGGACAGCGTTGGCCTTCGCGATGCGAGCCATGGAGCGCCGTGTGAGCACGGACATGTCGTCGCGTCGGGCGCTGATCGCCTTGGCCGCCTGGCCGGATTTGACGATGAGCCAGACATCCTTGCCGCCGTCACCACGGATTTTGAACAGATGCCACTCGCCCCGGAGCTTTTTCCCACTCAAACGGAGCTTCAACTGACCCGAGGCATAGTCTCCCTCCAGCAATTCGTACGTGCCGATATCCCAGACCATCACCGTGCCGCCCCCATACTGGCCCTTGGGAATGGTGCCCTCGAATCGCATGTAGTCCAAGGGATGATCTTCAACCGCGAATGCCGCGCGCTTCACCCCTGGCTCAGTCGGCACACCTTTGGGCACGGCCCACGATTTCAGCGTGCCGTCCATCTCGAGCCGGAGATCATAGTGCAGCCGTGACGCCGCGTGCTTTTGAATCACGAAATGATTTTTCCCCTTTCGGGTACTTTGCTTTTTCGCCGTCGATGAAGGCTCGGCCGTCTGGGAGAAATCGCGTTTCGCTTCGTAGGCTTGGAGCGCGGTGGAAGTCGGGCGCTGGGATTTAAGACGGGCAAACGCCTTGGGCAGGCGCTGCTTCAAAGTGAGCACGGGGGCGAACAAATCTCCGGTCTTGCGGAGTCGCGTGAGACAATCGGCCGGTGTGAAAAGGAGGCGGGTGACCCGCTCGTCGCGGCCGGTTTTCTTCAGCTCGTCCCATGTCACGGGCATGGAGACGAGCGGCGTCTCACTCTTCCCGCGCACCGAGTAAACGGAGACCGTGGTTTTGGACGCGGAGTTCTGGCTCCAATCGATCAGCACCCGGCCTCGGCGCAACGTTTTCGTCATCGAGCTGACGACGAGTTGCGGTTGTTCCTGTGACAGCAGTTCGGCCACTGCCTTCGCGAAGGCCGACGTCGCCTCATAGGTGACGGGCGTATTCAGCGGCACGTGGAGCTGCAGCCCTTTGGAACCCGAGACCTTGGGGAAAACCTCCAACTTCAGGCTGCTCATTAGATTCTTGATCAAGAACGCGACGCGAATGCAGGTGAGAAGGGTGGCGCCTTCCCCCGGATCCAAGTCGAAGGCGACGGACGTGGGCTGGTCGAGCTTCGGCGCGCGATGCAGAAAAGGGTGAAGCTCGATGGCGGCGAGATTGGCGCACCACGCGAGAGCCGCGATGTCGTCGATCACGATGTAGTTGGTGATTCCCGCGTGGTGCCGGCGGGGAACCGCCGTGGTCTTGATCCATGGAGGCGCGAACGACGGCACGTTCTTTTCGTAGAAATGCCCGCCCGAAACGCCGTCGGGAAACCGAATCAGGGTCACCGGGCGGTGTCGCAGATGAGGCAGCAGATAAGGCGCGGCCGCGACGTAGAAGCGGATCAAATCCCCTTTCGTGAACCTCGGCTCGGAAAAGAACACCTTTTCGAGGTTGGTGAAGTTTACGTTTCGGGATTTTTTGAGAATGATCCCGTTCACTCCTTTGGTGAAAGCTGCGGGCGGCTTTTGGGGTGAAAGGGCGGATGGCCTGCGCGGATTCATTTGAGAAAGAAATTCACCTGCGTCGATCCGTCAGCCGTGGAGCCTGCGAATCAACCGACCGCGATCATGAAAGGATTCGTCAGGCGGCGCGGCGGCCCGCCGGTTTCTTTTTCGCCTTGCCCGCCCGCTTCTGCACAGGGTTCGCCTCCGCGAGGCTTTGCTTCAGAACCGCAGCGAGATCGATCACATCGGTCGGGCGATTTTCGTGCCGGTCCGATCCCGGCAGCGGTTTGCCGCCGGATTTCACTTTCCGGTCGATGAGTTTCATGAGCGCGGATCGATAGTCGTCGGTGTAGCGCTTGGGATCCCAGTCCTCCGTCATCTGGTTCACCAAGGCCTTCGCCATTTCCACTTCCCGGCGGCCGATTTTTTTCTCGGTCGCGGGTGGCTTGATGGTACTGGCTGGCACCAGTTCGTCCGCGAAATGCATCAGTTGGAGTACCAGGAGGGAACCGTTGGTCTTCACCGCGGCGAGATGCTGGCGCGTGCGAATGATGACCTTGGCGATGCCGGCTTTGTTCGTATCGGCCAGCACTTGGCGCAGCAGGGCGTAGGTGCTTGCCCCGCCCTTTTGGGCTTCGAGGTAGTACGGCCGGTGAAAATAGATTGGGTTGATCTCCGCGAGATCAACGAAGTCGACGATGTCGATCGTGTCGGTGGCCTCCAGATCAACGCGTTTGAAATCCTCCTCCTTCAGCACCACGAACTTTTGTTTTTCGTATTCATAGCCCTTCACGATCTGCTCCCACGGCACTTCCTTGCCATCGACCGCGGCCACGCGCTTGTAGTTGACCGGACTCAAGTCTTTTGCGCGCAGCAGCCGAAATTTCAGATCCTCGGTGCGCGTCGCGGTTTGCAGCGCGACGGGAATGCTGACGAGCCCGAAACTGATGGAACCTTTCCAGATCGCACGCATGGGAGGTTCAGTGGGCGGACTGGAATTCTTGGTTCGAGGAGTGACTGCTTTTGTTTCCGCGTGGCATGGTCGTGGGGGATTGAAGTTGTGGGGGAGGGATTGGAGCTATTGTGCGGCGGCGGGCGGTTTTGTTCCGAGGTGCCTGCTCGGGGCCAGCCGTGGAACTTGCCTCACGCCGGACCTCGCGGGCCGCTTTGTCTTTCCGCAAGCCGAGGAAAACCGGCTGACGCAGGAGACCGTCATGGGTCCATTCGCCGAACTTGATTTGCGCGACCAGCTCCGGCCGCACCCACGTGACTTTGCGCATTTCCGCCTGCGTCATGCCTTGGCCAAAGCGCGGCTTGCGCGTCATGGGGAGGTTCGCGAACGGGCAGGTTGAGCGCTGCCGCGAGGAAAACCGCGTGTGCAGCGTGCGGAGCAGATCGGTATCGAATCCAGTGCCCACCTTGCCGGCGTAAAGCAATTTGCCCTCATGATGGTAACCCACGAGCACCGCCCCGAAAAATTGCCGGCTGTTTTGTGGCGCGGTGAATCCGCCGATCACGAATTCCTGCTCGTGGAAAATCTTGCATTTGATCCATGCGCCGGAGCGACGGCCGGGTTCATAAACCGAACCGGGACGTTTCGCGATGATGCCCTCCAAGCCGTGTCGCTTGGCCTCAGCCAGCAGGACCGCGGGGGTCAATGAAAAGACCGGTGACAATTGCAGCGGTCGGTGGATATTCTTCAGCAGCTTTTCCATCGCCTGCCGTCGCTCTTCAATCTTCCGGGATTGCAGGTTCCGCCCGTCCCACTCGAGGAGGTCGAAGAGGTAGAAAGCGATGGGGGGCCGAGCGTTGGAAGCATCGCGGGCTTGGAGCAGTTGAAACCGGGATCGGCCCGCGGCATCGAGCGCCACAATTTCCCCGTCGAGCACCGCATTCCGGCAAGGGATGGCTTCCAGCGCGGCGACGATCTCCGGATAGTCGGCGGTCAACGGCTTGTGGTTGCGGGACCAGAGTTCTGCGCGGTTTCCGTTCAAGACCGCGACGGCGCGATAACCATCGAATTTGATCTCACAGCGCCAGATGCCGTCCGGCACCACGGGAGCGCTGAGGGCTTTCATGGGAACGACAAAACCCGCAACGGCCATGGCCGTCGCCCGGGCCGCGTTTGACGGACGGTGAGGCGTGGGCAAGGGCCGCGATCTGCTTTTGGTTGTCACGAAGGGAGAAAACGGCGCGCCCTAAAGGCGCCTTGCGCGAGGTGGTCGATGGATTGACTCCTTTCGTCCCCGGCGGTTCGCCGTGAACGCAAAAATTTTCCGCCGGCTTCGGGGGCAGCGATCGCGCCCAACCCTTCATGGGCCGTTTTTTGTGAGGAAGTGGCGGCGGCGGAAAAGCTCGGAATCGCAGCGACCTTCTTGAAGGAGGTTCCTTCGTTCGCCGTGCCAGGAGTGAAATTCCCCAACCAAGCGTTGTTTCACCCGCGCAAATATCTTGCCGCTTTGCTCCGCTCGATTGATGGCGAGGGCAGCCACGTCTTTGAAGAATCCGCAGCGGATGAAATCCTCGACGAGCCTGTGCGTGTGAAAATCGGCCGCTACGAGTTGTCCGCTGACTATCTTGTCATTGCGACCCACAATCCGATCGTGGGGAATGCCAGCAAGGTTGGAGGGCTGCTTTTCCAGACCAAGCTCTCGCTCTACACCAGTTACGCGCTCGGCGCCCAAGTGCGCACGAGTCAGTTTCCAGAGGCATCCTTCTGGGACACCGGCGACCCCTACTATTATCTCCGGATCGACCGGCGCGACGGCCATGACTACGCGATCTTCGGCGGCGAAGATCATAAGACCGGCCAAGTCGAGGACACGATAGCTGTATTCGAGCGCTTGGAGGCCAAGTTTCGATCGTTCGCGCCCGATGCTCTGGTGGATCACCGCTGGTCGGGCCAGGTGATCGAGACGAATGACGGCCTCCCGTTGATCGGCGAAACTTCTGAGCGCCAATTCGTCGCGACGGGCTACGCGGGCAATGGTATGACTTTCGGAACGTTGGCAGCCATGATGGCCGTCGATGCGGTGACGAAACGGAGAAACCCGTGGGCCGAACTGTTCGCAATCGATCGGAAGAAATTCCTCGGCGGCGCTTGGACTTACGTGGCGGAAAACAAAGACTACCCGTATTACCTCATGCGCAACTGGCTCGCCACCACCGAAGGCAAGTCGATCGAGACGCTCGCGCGAGGCGAAGGCCGAATTCTCAGCCTCAACGACCACAAGGTCGCTGCTTATCGCGACGCTGATGGCAAGGTGAGTCTATGCTCTCCGGTTTGCACGCATCTGCAATGCATCGTCGCGTGGAACAACGCCGAGCGCACCTGGGACTGCCCATGTCATGGCTCGCGCTTCACGCCGACCGGCGCAGTCATCTCCGGTCCGGCCGAAACACCGCTGCCGAAGTTGGATCCCCAGGGCGAACCGGTCGACAAATAGAGGCCCTGCCCGGCGCCACCAAGCAGGGTCATTTTCCCGATTGATGGAAGAGATTGCCTGCCTGTCGTTGCTCACCTGTTAAATCGTCTTCAGCCCCTCCCGATGATCGGCCAGGGAGGTAACCCAATAGGTTACTTCGCGGTTTTCGTTGGGCACGGGATTCCGCCTCCGCGACGCGCGCCGCGCTTACATGCAGCTTGTCTTGGCCGCGGCCCGGCCCACGGCCGCGAAGCGTCGCGCGAACATCCATCAGATGCACCGGCTTGAGATCGTCTGCGTATCCGAAACGGCCTAGGTCCCACACCGCCTGGATGCCATCCACGCGTGCGCCCTCCCTACCTCGCTACAAAAATTAATCCTGCCGGATTCGGCGCGACCGGAACCCATGGAAAGCGTCTCGGTCTGTCAGTTCGCCGCAGTGCGGTCACGTCGACTCCTCCTCGGCAACAAATGTTCAAAAAAATTATCATGTCCAAACTCACCACGCCTCGCGACCTTCTCATCGAAGAACTGAAAGACCTCTACAGCGCGGAAACGCAGCTCACCAAGGCCTTGCCAAAAATGGCAGAGGCCGCCAACAGCGAAGAGTTGAAAGGTGCGTTCACGACTCATCTCCAGCAAACCGAAGTCCACGTCAGTCGACTGGAAGAAATCTTGATCGGGTTGGGCGAATCGCCCAAAGGGAAAAAATGCAAGGCGATGGAAGGCCTGATCGAGGAAGGCAGCGAAACGATGAAGGAAGACGCCGAGCCCGGCATTCTCGACCTCGCGCTCATCACCGCCGCGCAGAAGGTGGAGCACTACGAAATCGCCGGTTACGGTTGCGCTCGCACGTTAGCCGAACGCGCCGGCGAGGAGGAGATTGCCGCGACCCTGCAGCTCACCCTCGATGAAGAAGGGGAGACGGACAAGCTCCTTACCGAAATCGCGCTGGAGACCGACCTCAGCGTGTCGGTGCAGAAAGAAAAGTAAACCGCCCCGCAATCACCAGCTGGAATTTTCTTTATGTATCACCACATCAAAAAACTCATGTACACCGTCAAGGTGGGAGAGCCCGATCCCCGCTTCGGCAACATGCTGCTCGAGCAGTTTGGCGGCGCCAACGGCGAACTCGCCGCGGCCATGCAATACACCATCCAAGGTCTGAACTGCGACGATTTGGAGCGCAAGGATCTGCTCATGGACATCGGCACCGAGGAACTCAGCCACTTGGAAATCATCGGCACTCTCGCCCGGATGCATCTCAAGCCCATGAAAACCGATCGGGCCGCTGCCGAAGCGGACCCCTTGATCGCGATCGCGGGCGGCGGTGGCGTCGCGCTGCACAACTCCCAAGGCAATCCATGGACGGCCGACTATCTGAAAATCACCGGAGAACTCGACGTGGACCTGCGAAGCAATATCGCCGCTGAAGCCCGCGCCAAAATTGTTTACGAACGGCTCATCAATTTCTGCGACGATCCCGGGACGAAGGATGCGCTGCAATTCCTCATGACGAGGGAAATCACCCATTTGCGGGCGTTCATGGCGGCACTCCACAGCCTGGGCAAAGACCCGCTTGCCATCGGGGAAATCGCCCCCACACCCGAGATCGTAAACAAATTTTTCAACGATTCGTCCGGCAAAGGCGACGACGGCGAAAAGGACGCACGGGGCCCTTGGAACGAAGCGCCCGACCTCGTTTATGTGGAGGGCCCGGCGAAGCTCGAAGCGCAGGTCACCGCCGACGAGGTGACGCGCGAAATCAAGCACGCCGCAAAAGGAGTAAGAAGTGGCGCCGCGAAACCCCGCTCCAAACGCGCCTCCCTCCTGCGTTAAACTGCATGCGAACATGGAGGCGCGGAATCCGAAGAAGTCGGCAGCCTCCAGTGATTCTCCGCAAAGGCAGGGTGCCGCTGATCGGCGGCCGGCCAGACACGCCCGAGCAGACCGCGCATCGCGTGCGGTATCTTTCGACCGATCTTTCGAGTCATCTCACCGTGCAGATCGGCGGCACCCGCTCAGAAAAAACGGCATCCTATTGCGGGTCCTGCGAGAAGATCAGCGCCGAGTAAGGGCCGATTCCAGTCGTGATGCGATGAGGGCAGCCGTCGAGGGGCTCGGGTACCGCCGACTGATCGGACGCCGGGAAATCGCCGAATTCGGGATCGTAGGCGCGTCCATCGCTGTTCAACCGCACGCGCCACAGTCCGGCGCCCGGCACGCCGATCGCATAGTCACGGACGGAGTGATTGGAGAGGTTGATGAGCACGATCAGGTCGTCCGCCGGGCCACCCTCGCGCCAGCGGCGATAGCCGATGATTTTTGCGGAATGATTCACGTGGTGGGTGTCAAGATACTGGCCGCTGAGTCCGGCGCTGACGCCTCCCAGATTGCGCCGCAGGGCGATGAGGTCCCGGTAGTAGGCATGCAGACCCCCAAAGCGTTCGAGCTTTCCCCAGTCAATCGGCACGTCGTCGCGAAACCATTCGTTTTCGAGGAACTCCTGGCCTTGGAAGAGCATGGGCACGCCCGGTGCGGTCATCACGAGAGTGGCACCCAGCAGCGAGCGCTTCTTGGCCGCGTGGGAATCGTCGGCCGCGGGCTCAATTTCGGAGGGTAGCCGCGCCTTGCCGTTGGCCACCTCATCATGCGATTCGGTGTAAATAACGCGGCGGAAAGCGTCTCCGTCGTAACAACATTTCAGCGCGCCGATCACTGCGTCGAGATTGCGCTGCTCGTCGTCGGCGACAATCAGGGCCGAACGAATGGGATGCACGAAAGCGGCATCCCATTGCGCATGAAAGCCGGCACCCCCCGCGCCGACCCCTTTCACCAGCCACTCACTGTCCTGCAGGTCTTCGGCGATGGTGACGGCGCGGGGAAACTGCTCGCGGATGGAGTTGTTGATCCATTGGAGAAGGCTCCATCCCTCCTTGAGGTCGTCGCCCGGATCGCCATGCTGGCCGCGGTAGGTCCGGATGAAAATGGCCATGTCCAAGCGCAGCCCGTCGAGCCGGTAGTCGCGCAGCCACATGAGGGCGTTGTCGTGAATGTAAGCGCGCACTTCGTCGCGTCCGTAGTCAGGCCGGGACCAGCCCCAGGGCGTTTCCGCGCGCCAGTCGTTGTAAAAATAGATTCCGCCCTGGTTGTTCTCGTGCCAGCCGTCGAATTGCCACAGTCCAAGATCGTCCGGGCCGAAATGATTGTAAACCACATCGAGGATCACCGCGATGCCATGCTCATGCGCCGCGCGCACAAACTCCTGCAAACCCTCCGGGCCGCCGTAGGCACGTTCCACGGCAAACGGGTGGGCGGGATTATAGCCCCACGAAAAATCCCCCGCGAATTCTCCCACGGGCATTACCTCGATCGTGTTGATGCCGAGATCACGGAGGTAGGGCAGTTGCTCACGAGCCGATGCAAACGTGCCGGGGCGGCCCTTTTCCGCCCGAAAAGAACCAATGTGCAGCTCGTAGATCACCATTTGATCGAGGGTCGGCGGTGTGAAGGCCGGCCCGGAAGCCGCGGGATCGGGGCGCCACACGAGGCTGTTGCCGACGGAGTTCACGACCTTCATCGCCCTCGGATCGGGCCGCGTGAACTCGTGTCCGTCGCGGCGGAGGTGGTAGAGATATTCGTCTCCGACCTTGGCTTCCGCCACCGTCCCGTGCCAGGTGCCAGCCGCGTCGCGCTCCAGCGGATGACGCTCGGGATTCCAGTCGTTGAAGGAACCCACCACACTCACGGCCTCGGCGTTGGGAGCCCAGACCCGGAAGCCGACCCCGGCGGCCTCGAGGGGCCACGCGCCGAGGCCGTCAAACGTGCCCGCGGAGGGTGCCTGGGCGCATGCTACATCAGTTGAATGGAGATCCATGGGTGAGCGTAAAGCAAAAGGATGATGGACGGGTGCAGCATGATTGACTACGCGGTCCAGCATTGGTTCGCGGTCGACCAGAACAAATTCGCGCTGACCGAGCACTTCAGAGCCGCTGCCCTCAGTGCGGTTTCCCCGTCCGAAAAAAGGGATGTGTCCTTTCCGAGGGATGCAGCCGTGGTGTTCCGACCTCGGTTGCGCTCACCCCGGAATCGCCGCGAGGGCGCGGCGGAGGTCCGCGATTTGCACGGGCTTCAGGAGATGCGCCAGGAAACCGGCTTTGCGGGTGCGGATGCGATCTTCCTCCATGCCGTAGCCGCTGAGCGCGATGCCCGGCAGGCCGTGCCGCGCGCGCAATTTCTCCATCAGCTCGATGCCCGTTCCATCCGGCAGCCCCAGATCGGAAATGACGAGGTCGAACTCCTGGCGCTCCGCAGTCTCCAGCGCGAGGCCGACCGACCGGGCAGTGGAGACCTGATGTCCGTCGCGTTGCAGCACCATGGCGAGGGTGCGGAGGGTGCTCTCATGATCCTCGACGAGCAGTAAGCGGAGGGAGACCGCCGGTACGCCCCGCGCCTTCTCCGGGATGCCATTTTCGCCCGATGTCGGCTCGTCGTGCCGCATGTCCGGGAGCTCCAGCACGGCTGTGGGAAAGGCGACCGCAAAGGTCGCCCCGCGATCTTTCCCCGCGCTGCTCACGCTGATCCGACCGTCGTGCAACTTTACGACCGCGCGTGCAATTGCCAATCCGAGGCCGAGCCCGCCGAAGCGGTGATCGCCGGTAAGATTGCCCTGATCGAACGCATGGAAAATTCGCTCGAACTGGTCCGACTCGATCCCGATGCCGGTATCGGTGACCTCGATGTGCAGCCAAGGCGTGCCGGCGGCCGAGATCTCGTCGCGCGTCGCGATCGAAATGCGACCGCCTTCGGGCGTGAACTTCACGGAATTGCGGAGCAAGTTCCAGATGACCTGCTGGAAACGTGCGGGATCGACGACCAGCCCGCGGTGCGTCGCCGCCAAGGCGCATTCGATGACGATCGCCTTGGTGGCGGCGCTGTCGCGCACCATTTCGAGTGCGAGGCCGATGAGGGAGTGGGCGTCGCACAACACCGGGCGGATCGGGAGCCGCCCCCGCGTAATCATGGTGAGATCGAGGAGGTCGTCGATCAGGCGTGCCTCAAGGCAGATGTTACGTTCCATCATGCCGAGCTGTTCGCGGACATCGGCGGGCAGCCGCGCATCCGCCCGGAGGGCGGCGGCGCTCAGGAGCACGGGCGTGAGCGGCGTGCGCAGCTCGTGGCTAAGCGCAGCGAGAAAGTTATCCTTGGTGCGCAACGCCACCTTGGCCTCATTCAGGGCCTGCTCGGTCGCTTCCACGGCGGCACGCTGTTCGGTCACGTCGGTATTGGTTCCAAACCAGCGGGCAATGTTCCCGCCTGCATCACGAATGGGAATGGCGCGGGAGAGGAACCAGCGGTAGCTGCCATCGCGATGCCGAAGTGGGAAGGTGTCCTCCCAGGGTTCGCCGGCGGCAAGATGGTGCCGCCATTTGTCCGCCACCCGCGCGAGGTGCTCGGGGTGCTGGACTTTCTCCCAGCCCCATCCCTGCATTTCCTCGAAGGTGGTGCCCGTATAGTCGAGCCAGCGCTGGTTGTACCAGAAGAGCGTGCCTGCAGGATCGGACATCCATGCGAGCTGGTCCATATTCTCCGCCAACGCGCGAAAGCGGGCAGCGGTTTCACGGAGCGTTTTTTTCGCCTCCTTGAGGCCCGAGATGTCGAGATTGATGCCGGCCCAGCCCGTCAGCTCGCCCTGCTCATCCCGCACCGGCACGCCGCGCGCGAGCAGGGTGTGCCACTGTCCATCCACACCGCGGAACCGGTGTTCGCGGTCCCAGTTGCCGCCGGTACGGACGCATTCCGCCCAAGCGGCCGTCGTGGCCGCTGCATCCTCAGGATGGAGCACCGCGCCCCAGCCGGTATTCGCGCATTGCGTTTGGGTAAGACCGACGAGCTTCAGAAAACTCTCACTGACGTAGGTGTTCGCCCCATCCGCCGCGCAGGTCCACACCCCGTAGTCGATCGACTCGCCGATCGCGCGGTAGAGTCGCTCGCTCGTCTTCACTTTCTCCACGTCAAGTTTTCGTTCGGTAATGTCCTGATAGTAAATCGAGAGTCCGTCCTGCGAGGGGTAAACGCGAATCTGCATCCAGGCATCCAGCGGCGGAAAAGGCAGCTCGAACGCGACGGTCGTCCGTTCAGTCATCGCCCGCCGCAGGTTCGCCTCGAGGGGCGTCCCGATGAAGGCGGGGAATTCCTGCCAGTGCTCCCGGCCGAGCAACTCCTCCCGCGAACGGCTCATTGTCCGCAGGATTTCCCGCGCCCGATCGTTCAGGAACGTGAAGCGCCATTCCCGGTCCAGCGTGACGAACGCATCGGTAATGCTCTCGACGAGATTGCGCGTGCGCTCGTTGGACTGTCGCAGCGCCTCCTCCATCCGCACGCGCTCCGTGATGTCACGCGCGACTGTCGAGGCACCAATCACCTTGCCCATGGCATCTTTGACCGGTGAAATGGTGGTCGAGACGTGGAGGGGGGTGCCGTCCTTGCGCAGGCGGAGGGATTCGAAGGGATGGACACTCTCGTCTCTGCCGATGCGAGCCAAGATTTCCGGCTCCTCGCTCCGGCGCGCCGGAGGAATCAGGATGAGGATGGACTGGCCAATGGCTTCGTCCGCGGCGTAGCCGAACATTTTTTCCGCGCCGAAATTCCAAGTGGTGATCACACCCTCCAGCGTCTTGCCAATGATGGCGTCGTTCGACCCATCGACGATGGCGGCCAGCCGCGCCCGGGAGCGCTCCGCGATTTTCTGCCCGGTGATGTCGCGCGTGAAGCCACGCGTGTGCACAAATTTCCCGTCCTCGAAGAGCACGTTGGAGTTGATGACGACGTCCCGGATCGATCCGTCCTTGCAGCGCAGACGCGCTTCGTATTCCCGGATGGCCTCGCCCTGCGTGAGACGCGCGAGGATGTCGCCGATGACCGCCTCATCCGCATGAAACTCCGCGATCGGGCGGCCGAGGTACTCCTCCTTGGTGTAGCCCAGCAGATCGAGTTCGGCCTGATTGGCCCAAAGGATGATGCCGTCGGGCCCGACCCAGTGCAGGCCCACCGTGGCATGATCGACGAAATCGCGGAGGTTGGCCGTGGTGCGGACCAGCGCGGCTTCCGCCAGCCGCCTTTCCGCCTCCTCGCGGTTGACCGAGAGCACCGTCCACCGGATCAGCGCGAGGAAAACCAACATCATCAGTAACACGAAAACTGCCGTGCCGAAGCCCGGACCGAACCAGTTGGCATTGAGCCCCAACTTCAGCAGGCCCCCGAGCGCAATCGGCACAAAAAACGCGGCGGGTGCCAAGCGCCGCGCCACCACGCTGCCCACCCCCGGCCCGGTAAAGAGCGCCATGATTCCTCGGCCAGGCCGGGCACCCAAGAGTCCCACGCACAGGGCGAAGAAGGCCACCGCCGTATGTAATGCGATGGTGGCGTGGATCGCGAACGGCTCGAACGGCACGACGCGGTAAAAATAAAAAAGGAATACGAGCGTCGTCGCGATCAGAGCGAGGAAGGCGAGCTTGCCCGCGCGGTATTTCCCCCCGATCGGAGTGTCCAAAAAGAAGAGCGCCAGACCGATGCAGGTGAAGACGACGGCAGGGGCGACGCCCATGCGCCCGGGGACGGATAGACCCGCAGCCGCCAGGGACTCGTGAAAGAAAAATTGGTCGATGCCGGCGTCCCACCCGAAAAGAACTTCCGTCAGCGTGACCGCGCCGAGCAGCGCAATCAGCCCACCGCACCCTTGGGCGAGCCAGCGCTTCGCCCCGGCCACGGTTTCCTCCTGGAGCAGCAGCAGCGCAATTCCCGCAAGCACCAGCCCGATGGCGGCGTTGGGCATCATCATCCCCAGAGCGGGATGGACCCGCTGGAGTGCAGGCAGATCGAAAATCCAACCGGCGAGCCCGACCGCGCCGAGCGCCACCGCCACGCCGGCGCACCCGCGGGAAACAGCCTTGGGGTTGAAACCGCCGGAAAGCGAGGTCATGCTCTCTCCTTAGTGCCTGTCCACGGCAGGCAACGCAAAATAAAAGCAGGCACCGCCCGCCGCCGGGCGCTCGTGGCCGCAGGTGCCGCCTTGGAGGGCAACCAGCCGTTCCACAATGGCCAGCCCGAGGCCCGGCGCGATCACGCTGTGCAAGCGATCGAAGGGCGTGAAGAGCGTCGCCCGCGCTTCCGCCGCCACGCCGGGGCCCGTATCCGTCACGCTGAAGCGGAAACCGGTCGAATCGGGCTGCCAGGCCACGACCACGGGGGCATCGCCGCCATGGCGCAGGGCGTTGCCGAGAAGATTCACCCAGATCGCCTCCTCCCCCGTGTGCCCAAGCACCTCGGCGGCGATCTGCAGGGAGCCGACAGGCGAGAGCAGATCGTGCCGCACCCGGCGCGCGACGGATCTCAAATCGCCCGCCAGCCGGTGGTTCTCGCGCTGCAGCTCGAAATTGACCAAGGCCTGCCGGAAGAGCTGCGCCAGCAGCGCCGACGAGCCCGACCCCGCGTCCAAACCAGCGAGCGCGACGGTGGGGCAGCGCCGGCTTTCGACCGCGATCTCCTCCGGAGCGCCCCAGATCACCAAGCCCCCGCAGGTGGGGCCGGCACGGGCCGCTGCCTCCTCCGCCGCCGCAATGCTCTGCGCATCCCGGATGACCGCGCGGGGAAAGGCACGGGCGACCGCTGCGACGACGGCTGGGTGTACCTCCGGCGGCAGCTCCACGAGAAACACGTTCATGGGCCTCATTGTTCAGGCAGGCCTCGCGGGCGAACCGGCGCTTCCGGGTGCAGAAATTCCCGAAGACGCTCCACTTGGCGTCGCAGATCGGCGAGGTCAAAAGGTTTCACGAGACAGTCGAACGCTCCGCGCCCGCGTGCCTCCGCGGCGATCTCCTCTTGCGCCTCGGCGGTGAACATCACTACGGGCAGCCGGCCGGGGCGCGCGGTCAGCGTGGAAAGATAGTCGAAGCCGTTCTCGCCCCGGAGATTCACGTCGAGAAACACGGCGTCGACCTTGTCGCGGGCGAGGACGACCTCGGCGGCCGCGATGGAATGCGCGACCTGCGTCTGACAGCCGAGCACACGCAGCGCCATCGCGCTCACGCGCGCGAGGTTCGGCTGATCGTCGACAACGAGGATCGTCATGGCGGAAAAGGGTGAAAAATCCAGCCGGCCCTCCACCCAACACGACGTTGTGCAGGTTGCACGGAAAATCTCGACAAGGAACCGGGGCTTGTCCGGCCAAACCCCATGGTCTTTTTCCCAACTGATGGAAGAGGCTGAGGATGAGGGCAGTTCTTTTTGGCTAAACTTTTTCAGCCGATTTGCTGGGGTGAGCTGGGATGAAGCGGAAACAAATCGAGGAAACGCAAAGAGAACTGGCAAACGAAGGCGCTGGGATGAGAGTGCGGATGGCAGAGCCAGGCGAAAAG
>Ga0163144_10015381_pt1 | contig 15786 bp, 13 predicted proteins | sample OliLak19BULKMAT1_FD_123175 | JGI IMG/M metagenome (GOLD analysis project Ga0163144, IMG submission 123175) | Freshwater microbial mat bacterial communities from Lake Vanda, McMurdo Dry Valleys, Antarctica - Oligotrophic Lake LV.19.BULKMAT1 | ecosystem: Environmental > Aquatic > Freshwater >...
CACCAGGGAGAAACCATGAGACACGTGAACAGTTTGCATCACACCCGATGGGAGTGTAAGTACTACGCGCAGTGTCTATACCGAGCCGTCACTCCAAGGATCAGGCCTGATCGCTCAGACGGCGAAGATATTCGCTCTTCAGGCCTGATCCTTGGAGTGACTCTCACGGAGTGAACGCAATGTGTGTGATGTTCGCATGCTGCAAGGCGAGTGGCAGTGCGCATGCTCCGCGGCGAATGTCTTAGCCGTTTGAGCAAGCGGGGCATGCTCACTGCCACTCGCCGCAACTACTCTGAAAACGCCAGCGAGTCTGGCGCGGGGGAAGGGTTTGCGCCCGCTGCCACTGCGACCGGCTGCGCGCCGCGCCTGGTCAAGGGCAAATAAAATACCGGAATCACGAACAGGGTAAACAGGGTGCCTACCAGCATGCCGGCAGTGATCATCAGGCCGATGCTGAAGCGGCTGTTGGCACCGGGCCCGGTGGCAATGACCAGCGGCCACACACCCATGACGGTGGCGAAGGTGGTCATCAGTATGGGGCGCAGGCGCAGCGACGCCGCTTCGAGGACTGCAGCGCGCCGCGTCAGGCCCTGCAATACCAGTTTGTTGGAAAACTCGACGATCAGAATGCCGTGCTTGCTGATCAGGCCGATCAGGGTCAGCAGGCCTATCTGGGTGTAGATATTCAAAGTGGCGAAACCCAGCGCGATGGGCACTACTGCGCCAAAGATGGACAGCGGCACGCTGAGCAGCACCACGAAAGGATCCCGGAAGCTGTTGAACTGGGCGGCCAGTACCAGGAAGATCAGGATCATCGACAGAGCAAACAGGATCGGGAAATTGGCGGTCTCCTGCATGAAGCGCTGTGAGGCGCCGGTGTATCCCTCTTTAAATCCCTTGGGCGCGATCTCCTGCATCTTGTCGCGCAGGAAGCTAAGGCCAGTGCCCAGGCTATTGGGCGGCATCATGATGCCCTGTATGGTGGTGCTGTTGAGTTGCTGGTACTGGGTCAATTCATTCGGCTCCACCCGCGACTCCAGCGAGATAATCGCGGACAGCGGCACCAGTTCGCCACTACTCGTACGCACATAGTATTTTTCCAGTTCCTGTTTGGTCAGGCGAAAATCACGGCCGGCCTGCGTGATCACCTTATAGGAGCGCCCTTCCAGGTTGAAGCGGTTTACTTCCGCCTCGCCCAGCATGGTAGACAGGGTTTGGCCGATCTCCTGCATGGAGATACCGAGGCGCGCCGCGAGTTCCCGGTCGATGTTGACCCTGACTTCCGGTCGGTCGAAGTCCAGCGTCTGTTTGACAAAAATGAACAGGCCCGACTCATTGGCGGCTTTCACCAACTCTGCGCCTACGCGCATGACCTCCTCGTAATCCGCGGTGGAGGCAACCACAAAACTGACCGGCAGGCCCGCGTCGAATCCCGGCAGCGGCGGTGAGCCAAAGGCAAACAACTCCATGCCGGCAACACCACTGAGTTTTTTCTGAAATTCCACCTGTACTTCCTGTTGCGTGCGTTCGCGTTGTGACCACGGGTGCAGCGTGACGCCGCCAAAGTTGTTGCTGGGAAACATGATCTGCCAGGAGTGGCTGGCCTCGGGTATTTCCTTCCAGATCTTTACCACTTCACCCAGGAAATGGTCGGTGTAGTCCAGATTGGCATAGCGTGGCGAGGTGCCGGTAATGTAAATTCCCCCGGTATCCTCCTCCGGTGCCAGCTCCTCCTGGGCCAACATGAACATGATTGGCAAGCTGGCCAGGATACAGGCGGCGAACAGGATGACAGCCCCGCGATTGGCCAGGCAGATGGACAGCGAGCGCCGGTACTGCGAATTCAGCCAGTGAAATCGGGCATCGAGCCAGTTGGCGAGGCGGCCCTGGTGCGCGCTGTCAGTCAGCACCCGGGAGCACATCATCGGGCTGAGGGTCAGTGCGACGATGCCCGATACCAGCACCGCTCCTGCCAGCGTCAGGGCGAATTCACTGAACAGGGCGCCCGTCAGGCCGCCGATAAAACTGATGGGAGCGTAGACCGCCGCCAGCGTCAGGGTCATGGTCAGCACGGGCAGCGCGACCTCGCGGGCACCGACCAACGCTGCCTCCTGCGGGGAGGCCCCGAGCTCGATATGTCGGTGCACGTTTTCCACCACGACGATGGCATCATCCACCACCAACCCGATGGCAATGATCATGGCCAGCAAGGTCAGCAGATTGAGCGAAAAGCCCATCGCCAGCATCAGGAACACCACACCAATCAGCGACAGTGGTATGGCGACCAGCGGGATCAGCACCACCCTGAAGGATCCCAGGAACAGGTAAATCACCAGCATGACGATGAGGCTCGCCTCCAGCAGCGTGGTGACGACTTCCTTCAGGGCCTCATCGATCACAATGCTGCCATCCCAGTCCAGAAACAGTTCCAGATCGGCGGGCAGATTCTCCCGGATACGGGGCAGTGCCGCGTGTACCGCCCGGGAGACGGCCAGCGGGTTGGCGTCTGGGGTCTGTGCAATGGACATGAAGACGGCATCGAGCCCGCTGGACTGGGTTCGCAGCTGAGTGGTTTCGGCGGCCAGTTCGACCTCGGCCACATCGCCCAGCCGGACCCGCTCTTCGCCCACCTGGCGCACCACCAGGCCTTCAAAATCGGCGGCGCTCTGCATGCCGGTGCGGGCATCCACTGTGGCTCGCACCAGATTGCCCTCCGTGGTGCCGGAGGTGGAAATGTAATTATCTCGCTGGATGGCAGCACTGACATCGGTTGCGGTCACCCCGAAGGCCGCCATGCGCACCGGATCCAGCCACACCCGCATGGCCAGGTATCGGCCAAAAATATTGGCATTACCGACACCCTCCAGCGCGGCCAGCTCGGGTTGCACGGAGCGGACGAGGTAGTCGGTGATCTGGTAGGGGGTCATCTGTTTGCTGCGGAACGCCAGGTACATCATGGCGTCACCGCCGCTGGTAGTGGTGACGACCGGATCCTCGATATCCCGGGGCAGGTCACCGCGGGCCTCGTTGACTTTGGCGATGACCTCCGACAGCACGTCACTGCTGTTTTCCCCGAGGCGCACATTGACTTCGATCTCCGAGACGCTCGGGTTACTGGCGGACGTCATGTACTCGATGCCACGGGCTCCGGCGATTTTGAGTTGCAGCGGCGCGGTGACAAAACCCTGCACGGTGGGCGCGCTGGCGCCCTGGTAGATGGTAAAGACGTTGATGACACTGCGCTCCAGCTCCGGAAATTCGCGCAAATTCACCCGCGATAATGCGGTACCTCCCAGCAGTAACAGCAGGCTGCTGACCACAAGAGCCAGCACCGGACGTCGTATAAAATGGTCGGTGAAAGCCATCAGTCCTGGAACTTCACTTTATCGTCGACGATGACACGAGCGTCGCGGTACAGTTTATTTTGCCCGACAGTGACCACCCATTCGCTGCTGAGGAGTCCGTCGAGAATGGCGATCTGGCCATCGCGGGTAGCACCTGTTTTTACCACCCGTGGTTGTGCGGTGGTTTGACCTCTACCTTGTGTCAGGACGTACACCGTGTTGCCGTGCAAAGAGTAGGTGACGGCAGTCTCCGGTACGGTGACCACCCGGGTCGGTTGGTCCAGATCAATAATCAGGCGGGTAAACATACCCGGCAGGAGGCCCGCACTATCCTGCAGGGTCGCGCGCGCCAGGAGATTGCGGGTGCCGGCGTCCACCCTGGCATCCAGCGCGCTCAGGGTCGCGTTAAACACGCGGTCTGGGAATGCAGCGGTGTGCACGGCAATTTTCAATCCCGGGCGCAGGCTTGGAACGTACCGGTCGGGTACAGAAAAGTCGATTTCCAGTTCACTGAGGTCCTGTAGCGTGGTAATGGCAGTGCCTGATTCAATGTAGTCGCCCACCTTCACCTTGATGATTCCCGTGGTGCCGTCAAAAGGGGCCACGATGCGTTTGTTATCCAGTTGGGCGTCGGTCTCCGCCAACTGTGCGATGGCGCCGTCCAGGTTGGCCTTGGAGCGGTCATACTGACTCTGGGGAATGGATTTCTGCTGGATCAGGCGAGCATCCCGTTCATACAGCTGGCGGGCCAGCTTAAGATTCGCCTCCTGGAGGTTGCGGTTGGCCCGTTGTGCGCCGTTATTGAGCGTCAGTATCGGTTGTCCGGCCTTCACCTGTGCGCCGGATTGTACCGAGATGGCAATGATCTCGCCGTTGGTTTCGGCGCTCAACTCCACGCCCCGGGCCGCGCGAATGGTGCCGACGGTTTCGAGTTCCGACGTCCATACCGCGGTCTGTGCAGTGGCGGCGGCGATGGTGACGGGTGGTGGCGTGAAATCCATGTCGGCCAATACAGAAAATTTATTGTACAGATAACCCGCAATGCTGCCAAAAATGAGCAGCAACAGGACGACAACGAACAGGTAAGCGCGCAAACCCCGGCCCCTTTTTGTAATTGGAATTGCGTCGGTAACGCAATATCACGTGATGATCGCCCATTTTAAGTGCTTTGCGCGCTGCATGCACTAGGCGTGGACAAATTGTGCCAAAAGCACGCTTTTTCTGCTCCTGCACGAAATTTGACCAGTCCCTGATGAATGCCAGAAGCACCCGTGTACGGTGCTGAACAGGTGCTAGGACTCACCCGGTATTTGGCTTATGCTAGCACTTGCCAGCGTGATCAGTCAGTCCCTAAGGAGGAGGTAATCCTTTGAGAAAAGCGCGCAAATTGAAGACCCTGCAGAAGCAGATGGACAAGGCCACATCCTATGACGAGTGGAGCGCCGCTGCCCAGCAACACGATGAGTTGTCAGGGCAGAAACGCTGGCGCGAAATAGACCAGACCAGTCAGTACGACTATGGCCAGATTCGGCTGCGCCTGGACAAACTGCGTAGTTTGCGCGCCCGTCACGATTACCAGGGGCTGTTGTTTACACTCAACGAGGGTATTCATGGCAACATGGGCGGCATGGGACGCCACAGCCTCTATAGCCGCGCAAAATTTGGCACTAAAACCCTGATCGAACAGTATATAGACGAGGTCGATGACTCCCTGCGTTTTCTCGCAGAGTTGGATAGCGCTGAGATCGACGTGCAACAAAAACTGGATTTCTTCTATCGCGCCAATATTTGCTTCGGGCGCTCCGCCCTCATGCTCAGTGGTGGCGGTGTCCTGGGCTTCTACCACCTTGGCGTGGTGAAGACCCTGCTCGACCAGGGTTTGTTGCCGCGGGTTATTTCCGGTTCCAGTGCCGGCGCTCTGGTGGCCGGGACGCTCGGAACACGCAGCGACAAGGAACTGAGGCGTTTCTACGATCCCACCAATGTACTGTCTGAAGCCGAGCGGGAGGCTAGCGCGTTTTCCCGGATGTTTTTTGGGGCGAACCCGCAGATCGACGTGGCCGATCTGGAGAAACTCATCATCCGCATGATTCCCGATCTGACCTTCCAGGAGGCTTACGAAAAGACCGGCAGGCAGATCAGTATTTCTGTTGCCCCGGCAGAGTTGCACCAGCGCTCCCGTTTGCTGAATGCCATCACCTCGCCCAATGTGTATGTGCGCGCTGCCGTAATGGCCTCCTGCGCTGTGCCCGGTGTATTTCCCCCGGTCATGTTGATGGCGAAAAACCAGCATGGCGAGCGGCAGCCCTACCTGCCCACCCGTAAATGGGTGGATGGGTCGATCGCCGACGACCTGCCCGCCAAGCGCCTGCAGCGCCTCTACAGTACCAATCATTATATTGTGAGCATGGTCAACCCCATCGCCATACCCTTCCTGAAAAGGGACGGTGAACGCTCTGCTCTGGGCGCAGCCCTGGGCACCCTGGGTATCGGCATGGGACGGGAACTGCTCAATTTTTACCGGGGCATGGTGCAAAAGCGCAGCGAGACCTGGCCGCGTTTCAATATGTTGATGAGCAGTATCCACGGCCTGATGGACCAGGAGTACAGCGGTGACATCAACATCGTGCCCACTTTCAGTTGGTACAACCCGGCCAAGCTACTGTCGCACTTGTCGGAGAAGGATTTGATTGCGTTGATGGAAGGGGGAGAGCGCTCCACTTTTCCCGAAGTGGAAGCGATCCGCGCCTGTACGCGTATCAGTCGCACCATGGAGGAGATTCTGGGTCGCTTTGAACAGGGCGACCTGCGCCCCGATGAGTCCGAGTATCATCGCCCGCGCTCTTCACGCCGCCGTCCACCGCCGACCCGCGCCGATCGCGAGGCGCTGCGTGAGTATCGACTGCATTCTGATCAAGTGAAGAAACCGGCGCGCAAGAAAAGTCCCGCGCGTGGCAGGTCGGTACCCAGCCGAAAATCGTCGATCAAGGACGGCCGTGGCGCGCGCAAGGCGGCATAAGGTCCATTTGGGGTCCATTTGGGGTCAGAGTAAAAATATCTCAGACTGCATCTCGGATTAGGACTGCCGTGGTGATATTTTTACTCTGACCCCATGAGTCCCGAGCAATGAAAATCGAAGATTTCCCGTTGGCATGGAGATGGACCAATCCCAAGTATGCTGTTTTCCCGGAAAATGTCCTCCAAGAACTCCTGCCGTTAAGCGCAGACTCCGCTGGCCAACTCAGCGCATTGGCGCTGCATGCATTGCAACACCAGAAACTGGAATTTGAGCCCTCTGAGGACGCTGCTGCAACGCAGCGTTGGTTTGAAAGTCTCGCAGTTCCATCAGGCCGCGTGTCAGTGGTCTGGGATAAGCACACTGCGTTATCGGTGCCCTGGTCATTATTTTGTGCGTATTGGAACGATTTCTGCTACCCGTTTAGTGATGACGTCGATATCTTTTTATCGGACAATCGATTATTGCTTCGCTGGCGTCACGACGGACTTTTTGAGTACGACCCGGGTGCGCTCTAAGGAGGCCGTCAAGGCGCCCTGCATGCCCGATCAGCGCTAGGCATAACGCGCAATCACCTGCTTCCCTAACGCCATTAGGTGCACCTGGTCAGGGCCATCCGCCTGGCGGCACCAACGCGCGTAATTGAAGGCCTCCGCCATACAGTAGTCCGCCGTCAGTCCGCCAGCGCCGTGCATCTGCATACAGCGATCAATAATGTTCTGTACCATCAGCGGCACCGTGGTCTTGCTCGCCGCGATCATATCCAGTGCGCCCTTGGCGCCGACCTCATCCATCTTCTCGCAGGTCTTCAGTACCAGCAGGCGCACCATCTCAATCTCGGAAAAGCAGCGGGCAATGTCCTCGCGCACGGATTGGTGTTGGCTGAGGGTACGGCCGAACGTGGTGCGTGAGGCCACGCGCTTGCAGGCTAATTCCAGTGCGCGCTGCGCTGCGCCGATCAGGCGCATGCAATGGTGAATGCGACCCGGCCCCAGTCGGCCTTGGGCGATTTCAAAGCCACGTCCCGCGCCCAGCAATACGTTGTCCAGCGGCACGCGCACATTGTCAAACACCAGCTCAGCGTGGCCGATGGGTGCGTCGTCATAACCCAGTGTGGTCAGTGGCCGAATCAGTTGCAGGCCCGCGGTATCTTTGGGCACCAGCACCTGCGTCTGTTGCAGGTGGCGATTGAGATTGGCGGGGTCCGACTTGCCCATCACGATAAATATCCGGGTGCGCTCATACAGGGCGCCGGTAATGAACCATTTGCGCCCGTTCAATACCCACTCATCGCCATCGCGCACAATACTGAGTTCGATGTTGGTGGCGTCAGAGGAAGCCACCTGCGGTTCCGTCATGGCGTAAGAAGAGCGAATCTCACCGGCCAGCAGCGGGGTCAGCCACTGCGCCTGTTGCGCGGGTGTGGCGTATTTCATGAACACTTCCATGTTGCCGGTGTCCGGCGCGTTGCAGTTGAAGACTTCCGGCGACCACAACACCCGGCCCATGGTCTCGGCCAGCGGCGCATAGTCGAAGTTGCTCAGGCCACCGTGCTCACTGAACGCGGCCAGTGACGGGGGGATGAACAGGTTCCACAGGCCCGCTGCCCTGGCCTTGGTCTTGAGCTCATCCATGATGGGCAGGTAGCCGTAGCGATTTGTCGCCTCTTGTAGCTGCTGCGCATACTCCTCCTCCCTGGGGTATATGTGCTGCTGCATAAACTCGTTGAGTACCGCCTGATACCCGAGGGATTTTTCGCTGAACTCAAACACGGCGTTGTCCATTGCAGTTAGGGGGAAGTAGCGTGGCAATACAGTATCGCCACGCGTGGGCAGCGTTAGATCCGCTCGATGATAATGGCCGGCGCCATGCCGCCGGCGGCGCACATGGTGACGAGTCCAAACTGCTGGTCGCGGCGCTCCAGTTCATCCAATACGGTGCCGATCAACAGCGCACCGGTCGCGCCGATGGGGTGGCCCAGCGCCATGGCGCCGCCGTTGACGTTGACCTTGTCGCGGTCGAGCTTCAGGTCGCGGATGAATTTCTCCGCCACCACCGCGAACGCTTCATTGATTTCGAACAGGTCGATGTCCTCGATGGAGAGGCCCGCCTTCGCCAGCACTTTGCGGGCGGCCGGAACCGGTGCATTCAGCATCAGGGTGGGGCAGTCGCCCATGTTGCACATGGCTACGATGCGCGCGCGCGGCTTCATGCCGTGCGCTTTGGCGTAGGTCGGTGACGCCAGCAGCACCGCGCCGGCACCGTCCACCACACCGGAGGAATTACCGGCGTGGTGCATGTGGGTGATTTCCAGCCCAGGGTATTTCTGTAACAGCATTTTGCGGTAGGTGATGCCGCTGTCATCCAGCGGGTAGTCGGCCATGGGCGCAAACGACGCTTTCAGTTCCGCCAGTGCTGCCAAGGTAGTCTGGGGGCGCGGGAACTCTTCCTTGTCCAGCGCCAGTGTGCCGTCCACGGAGTACACGGGCACCAGGCTCTTGTCGAAGTAGCCGTTGTTGATCGCATGGGCCGCGCGCTGCTGCGACACATAGGCCAATGCATCCAGTGCCTTGCGGTCGATCCCTTCCATGGTGGCGATGGCATCGGCGCACACACCCTGATGCGGCTGAGGATGCAGCGCGCGCAGTGCCAGGTTGCCGTTGTCCATAAACATGCTCGGCATGGCGCCTTCCTCGCCGTAGATCGACATCATCTCGGCGCCGCCGCCGATCACCAGATCCTCGGTGCCGGACATGATGCTCATGGCCGCGAGGTTCACCGAGGTGATGCCGGAGCCGCAGAAACGGTCCAGCGTCATGCCGCTGGAGCGGATGTCGTAGCCCGCTTCCAGTGCCGCCATGCGCGCCAGGTCGCCGCTCTGGCGGCCGCGCTGTGAACTGGTGCCGAAGATCACATCGTCGACATCGGCCGTATTCAGGTCGTTGCGCTGCGCGATGGCCCTGAGTACAGTGGCGCCCAGGTGCTGCGGGTGTTGTTCAGCGAGGGCGCCTTTGCCCTTTTTGCCAATGCCGCGCGGAGTGCGGCAGGTATCGATAATCCATGCGTCTGACATAGTTGTACTCCTTATTTACCTTTCCAGTTGGGGGCGCGTTTTTCGGCGAAGGCGATGGAGCCTTCCATGGCGTCTTCACTGCCGAAGATCGGCATCACTAAATCCTGCTGCTTTTTCCACATCTCATCCGCGGACCAGTCCGCTGACTGTTGTATGACCCGCTTGCTGATGGCAACCGCCAGCGGACCATTGGCCACAATCCTGGCAGCCAGCGCTTTGGCGGCTTCCAGCGCGGTGCCCGCCGGTACGATCTGGTTCACCAGGCCGATTTCGTAGGCGCGTTGTGCGGTGATAAAATCGCCGGTAATGGCCAGCTCCATCGCCAACCGCGAGGGAATCTGGCGGGGCAGTTTTATCAGGCCCCCGGCGGCTGCGGCCAAGCCGCGTTTGACTTCCGGAATGCCGAACTTGGCGTTGTCGGCAGTGACGATGAGGTCGCAGGAAATGGCCAGTTCCAGACCGCCCGCCAGGGCGTAGCCCTCGACTGCCGCGATCAGTGGCTTGCGCGGCGTGGATTCGGTCAGGCCGGCGAAACCGCGACCCTCTACCATGGGCATTTCACCGCTGACAAACGCTTTCAGGTCCATACCGGCGCAGAAGGTGCCGCCGGCCCCCGTCAGGATGGCCACGTGAATGCTGTCGTCGGCATCCAGTTGATCCATCGCGGCGGCCACACCGACCGCTACCGCGCGGTTGGCGGCGTTCTTCGCTTCCGGTCGGTTGAGGGTGACGGTCATGATACCGTCGGTTACGTCTACCAGTACTTCGTTTGCCATGGGTATATTCCTTGTCAATGAACGATCAATGGGGGGCGCTCAGCGTCTCCGGGTGGTAAATCAGTCGGTCAGCAGCATCGCCTGGTCGGCCAGTTGCTGGACGGCATCGCCCTGGGAGTCCGCCTCGGAACTGGAGGCAGTGCCGATCTGGGCGCGTTTGACAATGCCCTGCAGAATGGCCGCCAGTCGGAACAGCGAAAACACCAGATAGAAGTTCCAGTTGTCGATACCGTCGCGCCCGGTGCGTTCGCAGTACCGGGCAATGTACTCCTCATCTGTGGGGATACCAAGGGACGCGCGGTCCACGCCGCCCAGACCCTTGATGCGACCATCCCGTGGCAGCATCCAGGCCATGCACTGGTTGGCCAGGTCCGCCAGCGGATGGCCCAGTGTGGACAGCTCCCAGTCGAGTAGGGCGATGACCCGGGGCTCAGTGGGGTGAAACATCATATTGTCCAACCGGTAGTCACCGTGCACCAGACTCACGGTACCGTCATCCTGTGGCATCCTGGCCGCGAGCCAGGGCATCAGCGCTTCCATTGAGGCGATAGGGTGGCTCTCGGAAGCACGATACTGTTTGCTCCAGCGGCCCAACTGGCGCTCAAAATAGTTGCCCGGTTTGCCGAAATCCGTCAGGCCCACCGCGTCCACGTCCACATTGTGCAGGGCCGCCATGGTCTGGTTCATGGCATCGTAGATCGCCGCGCGCTCGGCGTTGTCGGCGGCGTCGGGCAATAAGGGGTCCCATAAAATGCGGCCTTCCTTGTACTCCATGACATAGAACATGGAGCCTATAACGGTATCGTCCTCACACAGCACATACGTTTTCGGGACGGGCACGTCGGTATCGCGCAGGGCGCTGATAACACGGAATTCCCGATCGACCGCATGGGCTGATTTCAGCAGTTCTCCCGGCGGCTTACGGCGCAGGACATAGTGCTGATTGTTTGCGCAGCTCAATTTAAAGGTGGGGTTGGACTGGCCTCCGAGGAATTTTTCCGCGCGCACGGGCCCCTGAAATCCAGGTATGCACTGTGCCAGGTAGGCGCCGAGGCTTTGGGTGTCCAGAGTTTGTATCGTCATAACCTGTTCGTTCTTCCGGCCTGTGGCCTCAGTCAGCCGTGGCAAAGTTTGTGCTGTGGCCGGTTGTGTAACAATGACAGCTCGCATCAAATAAATGGACCGGAAGTGACACAGAGGCAGCGCGGTGCTTGCGCCGTTGCTGTCTGACCTTTGAATCATCAACTTGAATAGCTCTTAAGTAAAATGGATTGTTAGTATGGTCTTTAGAGGAACAGGCTATTAAGGGGCGATTGACACAAAGACCTGATCCGGAGACGTCATCGTATAAGGGTGCGAGTAGATTTTCCCGCAATAGCCCTCTTATAATGCCCGTACTTGATGCCACTAATGATAAGCGGATACTGGAATTGCGCCCTGCCACAATCTCGCAGCCCGAAAGGACCAAACGACAATGCCCACTCAGATCAACAACACGCGCGTCTTTCTCATCGTCAACAATTTCATCGGAGGTATCAATGCGCGTGTGTACATCGATCCGTTCGACATCCGCGCAATCCAGGCCACCGGTACTGGCATGAACAGCCGCACTGACATCGTCCTGTCCTCGGGCGCGGTCGTCCAGACCGCCGTCTGGGACACTGAATGGCCTGCGATCCTCGGCCGGATCATCCCGGCTGCACTGGAGGCCCATGACGGATCGCTCTACTGCTTCGTTAAGTTCGACCGTCGTGAACGTCACACCCAGGACATTCTGAACAGCGATAAGCAAGAGCGCTTCGGTATCACCCCATACGTCAGCCAAGAAACCTAGGGAAAAGCCGGCTGGAATCGCCGCTGCCGTAACGGACTCATTCAGATCGAATCCTTTTCTTTTTGTAGGGCACCTGGGTGCTCGCTGTCTGGTGGCACATAGCCCCAGTAGCCGGAGAAGTCCTTGCGAGTGTAGCCAATGCTGGATGGGGACTGCATCGGGTAGGCGGGATTCCCGCCCATCTTGACGAATGGACCCACCCAGTACTGACCCATGGCCACGCCGGTACCGGCGCCGATGAGCCCCGGTGGAGTGCGATTGAACTCCCGGCGCCAGAACTCCTCGGAGAAGAACACGGCGCACAGGTCGAGGATAGTGTAGTCGTCCGTGAACAGGTAGCCTTCGTCGATGAGATGCGGCCACAGGTGCACCAGGCACTGGTGAATACTCATCTGGAAATCGACGTCAAGGAAACAGAGCGCGATGGGCTCGGAGTGGGAGGGCAGTGAGTCACAGAACCAGCCCTTGCGGAACTGGCAGACCTCGATGACACCGAGGCGCGCGACGTTGGCCCGCACCTCGTCGAGCGGCCCCTTGAGGAACCCGGTCGTATTCGGTGTGGCGATGCGGTCGTTGGCGTCGTTGGCTGGCAGTCCCTCAAAGGAGTCGTAGATAATGAGCTCCCGGCCGACGGCCTGGCAGATGAGTGAGAGGTTGGCGGTGGAGCCGCCGAGGTAGCAGCCGCACTCGACGACGACGCCCTGAGTCTGGGGAGGGATCTCCAGCAGCTTGATCAGCATGGCCAGATGGCTGCGGTAAGACGTCCCGGTGAAGACTTTGGTGGTGTTGCGGTACATCCGCCAGGTCAGCCGGAACAGCTTGGTCCAGGTCATACCATAGCCCTGGTGAATGTTGCGATTCTCGATCAGGAACCACACCGTGACGGGCATCGTCAGCACGGGGAGAGCGAACCCGACCAGTTTGATCAGGCGCTGGCGGAGCGGGATCTTCCTGTTAGTCGCGGCGTTGCGCAGGGCCTGCATAAGGGTTTTGCGCGGAGCGCGCACGCCAGATTGAATATTCATTATGAAAATCGGACTCTGTGTTAGGTTTCTACAATGCCATAACCAGATGAACGATGACAACATGCCATCGACAGGGTTATGCGGAAGATTTTATCCAGGGCGATATCAGGTTTTAGCGGGTGAAAGGGGAAAAGCTTCCCCGATTACCGTTTTTTCAGCGAGACTGCGGATATAGTTACGGAAATCTGCATCTTCTCCGATTAGTAGTGTATCGAGTACATCGGCGAAATCTTCACGGGCACACCACTCACGCATATAGTCTTCCCAGGAATGCCAGCGACGGCGCTTCACGCTGCGCTCTCCTTCCTCATAAATTTTCTCAACTGAAAGCCAAAGCACTCACTTAATCAATAACTAGCTCAAAGTAAGCAGGCCATCAAATCCTTGATGGCCTGCTGATTTAGCGACGCCGCTGCCGTATGGCACTGGTGGCGACATTGCCGGCGAGAATTCCCGCCACCAGTGCAATGCCAATGAGCCCTACGCGAAACGCTATGGCGATACCGTCTTCATATTGGTCGCCGACCATTGATGTAACGCTGCGAAAACCCATTGAGCCAGGCACCAGGATCAACAGGCCCGGCACAGCGGTCACCATCGCCGTGCGGCGGAACACCCGTTCCGCGACATTGCTGCCGGCACTGACCACGAAGGCGCCGAGAAACGCGCCCAGTTCCTCGCCCACACTCGCGCCCACGAAACGTGAGGTCAGATAGGCGCCCGCGCAGGCCACAACAATCCACCCGGCGTCACGCGCTGCGGCCTTGAGCAGCACGGTGAAGGCCAGGGGCGCGACGACCAGCGCCACCCACTCCGCCCCGGAAGGAAGTGGTGCGCGCGACAGCCACGCCGCCGAATCCGGGCCGAGGAGGGCGCGCAGTTCGAGTCCAAGGAATCCGCCCAGCTTGGCGCCCAGCACCAGGCCGAATCCCAGCCCGAGGAAAACGACCACCGCCCCGCTCAGGCGCGCCGTTCCGCTGGCCAGGTGACGCGTGGAGAGTTCGGTTAGCGCGACGGTGAGCGTCAGTCCGGGCAGTAGCACAATAAGCCCGGCCAGAGATGTCGCGAAGCCTGTGCCCGTGCCCGCAAACACATCGACGGTCAGTGCAATCGTCGTCACCGCGAACGCCGCCAGCGGCTCAATCACTGGTCGCCAGGTGACCGAAGTCGCTGTCGCCAGCGCGATCATTCCCGTGACGAGACCCAGCACTGCAGCCACTGCGACGTCGCCGACTGCCACGTGCAGAAAGCACGCGACCGCTGCCGATGCCAGTACATAAGCGACGAGCGTCAGCGAGTCAGGCCACTGGCTGGATTCTGCCTTGACGGCGTGTACACGGCGCAGACCTTCGACCGCGCCGATGCTGCCGTCAACCACGTCTCGGACTATGTGATCCAGTTGCGCGAGCTTGCCGAGGTTGGGTTCACCGGGTTCGACGCGCAGCAGATGAACGCGTTGGTCGATGTCGCGTCCGAAGCCGATCATGATGCTGGTGGGAGTGGAGAAAAACTCGGCGGTGAGGCCGAGCGCCCTGGCGACGGTTTGCAGGGCGACCTCCAGGTGATGTGCCGGTGTGCCGTATTCATGCAGGGCGCGTGCCAGTTCGAGTACGAAGCCGGTCGCAGCGGTTTGGAGGTCGTCAGCGGCAGTCATCAGTGGTGAATCGAACGCCGTGTTGGATGTGAGTATAGAGTTCTCCCCGTTTCAATAATGGCTGCTGTCAGCGGTGGCACAGTGTGTGCTGCTAACGTTGCCTTTTGTGCTGCGGTTGCATACGCAATATTAGCAATTCGCAGCACAGTAAAGTACGGAAAATCGACTGGACACTCCCACAATCCTTCCTATACTTCGTCATCTTGCCTGTATTTCATTTCCCAACTCGCGGGCGAGCTGGCAGCACCTGAACCGAGGTGAGCGAAGCCGTTGGCATTTTCCCCTACATTTCCGAGAGGATACACCATCATGTCCAGACTCAGTTTAAAGCGCGTACTCATTCCTTTTCTGCTCCTGATCCCCATGCTGGTCTCTGGCTGTGGCTACAATGCGATGCAGGGCGGCGATGAGACCGTCAAAGCGTCCTGGGCCGAGGTACTCAACCAGTACAAACGCCGTGCTGACCTGATTCCCAACCTGGTCAAGACGGTTGAGGGCTTCGCCCAGCAGGAGCGTGATGTGCTGATCCAGGTGACTGAAGCGCGTGCCAGAGTGGGTTCAGTTCAGGCCACCCCCGAGACGCTGAACGACCCGGCGACGTTCCAGAAGTTCCAGGATGCCCAGGGGCAGCTGTCTGGCGCCCTGTCTCGTTTGATGGTGGTGGTCGAGAAGTACCCGGAACTGAAATCTGATCAGAACTTCCGCGATCTTCAGGCCCAGCTCGAAGGCACGGAGAACCGCATCACGGTGGCGCGCAATCGCTTTATAGAGTCCACCAAGGAATACAACACCCTGATACGCACGTTCCCGAACAACCTGACGGCCATGCTGTTCAAATACGAGATCAAGCCAAGCTTCACAGTCGAAAATGAGGCCGAAATCAGCAAGCCGCCGGAGGTCAATTTCGGCAAGCAGGGTTGAGTTGATGGGAGGCTTGAGGTGATGGGAAGTACCGCGCTGCTGCGTCTGTTAACCACAGTCATGCTGCTGTGGGCGGGTGGCTTGCTGGCCCAGCAGGAGCTGACTGTGCCACCGCTGACCGCCCGGGTTACTGATCTCACCGG
>Ga0163144_10015382_pt1 | contig 15786 bp, 15 predicted proteins | sample OliLak19BULKMAT1_FD_123175 | JGI IMG/M metagenome (GOLD analysis project Ga0163144, IMG submission 123175) | Freshwater microbial mat bacterial communities from Lake Vanda, McMurdo Dry Valleys, Antarctica - Oligotrophic Lake LV.19.BULKMAT1 | ecosystem: Environmental > Aquatic > Freshwater >...
ATGCTTTACTTCACCGCCGGCCGACTCAATCTGCCGGCTACCCATTGAAAACAGCGAGGAACCTTGTTTAGGCATTGCGCAGGTGGTTTCGGGCGGGGTGGTCTGACCGCATCGAATATTTTTGCGGTCGCAAGCATCTCGGCAGAGCTGTTGGCGTGCCGCTCACTGAAGCGGGCGGAGACCAACCGGCCCTGCCGGAGGAGGACTTCATCATTGCCGCATGTAAAAGCGCGCGGCATTTTCTCCGAGCACTTTGGCCTGCGCCTCCGGCGAGAGCGGGGCGAGATAGTCGCGGACGAGCGCGAAAACTTGGGCGTAGGGCGCGGCGAGGAGGCAGACGGGCCAGTCGCTGCCGAACATGAGGCGGTCTTCGCCGAAGGCCTCGAAGACGATGTCGAGATACGGGCGGAAGTCGGCGGGCTGCCACGCGGTGTGGTCGGCCTCGGTGACTAGGCCGGAGATTTTGCAGAGGACGTTGGGGGCGTGGGCGAGTTCGCGGATTTGCTCGCGCCAGGGGGAAAGGGTGCCGGTCTTGATCGGCGGCTTGGCGAGGTGATCGAGCACGAACGGCTGCTCGGGAAAGCGCCGCGCGAGGGCGATGGCGGCGGGGAGCTGGCGCGGGTAAATGAGGATGTCGTAGGCGAGGCCGTGCGCGCGCAGTTCGCCGATGCCGCGGAGGAAATCCGCGCCGCGCATGAAGTCGTCGTCCGGCTCGTCCTGCACGACGTGGCGCACGCCGACGAACTGCGGATGCGCGGCCAGCTCGGCCAGTTGCGCGCCGACTTGCGCGGAGCGCAGGTCCACCCAGCCGACGACGCCCCGGATGCCCGGATGCCGCGCCGCCAGCCCCAGCAGCCACCGGCTTTCCTCCACCGACTGCCGCGCCTGCACGGCGATGCAGCCGTCCAGCCCGGCCGTGGCGAGCAGCGGCGCGAGGTCGTCCGGCAGCCAGTCGCGATGCAGCGCGGAGCCGGGCGGAATCCACGGATACTGCGCCGGGTCGTAGCTCCAGAAATGCTGGTGGGCGTCGAGCTTCATGCGAGCGGGAGGCGCTCGTAGAGTTCGGCGACGGGGAACTCGACCCCGACGGTGGGCAGGCTCACGACGGCGTCGGCGGCGAGGACGGCGCGCTCCCAGCCGGCGTTGGTGCGGTGCTCGATGACGACTTCGCGGCGCTCCTGCTCGATGCGGACGTAGGCGTCGAGGCTGGGCAGGGTGAGGTAGGCCATGCGCTTTTCGCGTTCGTCGATGGAGCGCGTGCTGTCGGAGAGAATCTCGAAGATGACCGACGGGCGCTCGCACCACGACGGGCCGAGGCCGGTGGTGCCGCAGAAGATCATGGCGTCGGGGTAGTAGAAATAGGTGGTGCCGGAGACGGAGAGGCGCGCCTTCATGTCCGAGCCAAAGGCCTGGCACCTCCGGCCGCGGAGGCGCGAAACGAGCGCGCCCATAAGATTAGCGGCGATGGTGTTGTGCGGGGTGCTGGCACCGGCCATGACATAGACCATTCCGCCGAGGTATTCGTGCTTCATCTCGTAGCCGGGCTCGGCGGCGAGAAACTCCTCGACGGTCAGCAGGGCGTGGCTGGTGGAGAGTGCGGTCATGGGCGGGAGATTATCCGGCGCGGCGGCAGCGTCAACGCGGCGGGGCACGCCGCGGGCCTCTCGCAAAATCTCGTCGGTCGGGACAGTCAATGCCTTCCAGGTTTGAATGATCGGGGATTCGCCGCGGTTCGCGCTTTTCACGCGCGTTGCGGGATGTATTCTCACGGCCTTCTCACCGGACTCGCTGTTATGAATCGCAAACTTGCCCTGCTTCTCCTCCTCGCCACGCTACCTTTCACCGCCTGCGACAAGGTGCCTTTCCTCAAAAAGAAAGTCGCCGCCACACCCGCGCCGGTGCCGATCCTCGCCGCGCCCGCGGCCCCGCCCGTGCCGACCACCGCGGTCACGGCCGCCGCGCGACCCGCCATCGACACGAACGCCCAGGTCGTCGTCCTCTGCTACCACCGCCTCGAAGGCAAAGCGGGCGGCACGCTCTCCATCGAGCCGGCGGTTTTTGAAAAGCAGATGGAGGCGATCAAGGAATCCGGCGTCGCCGTCATCTCGATGAAAGACTTCCTCGCCTGGCGGCGCGGGGAGAAAACCATCCCGCCCAAAAGCATCCTCATCACCATTGACGACGGCTACATCTCCGGCTTCGACGTGGGCGTGCCGATCCTGAAAAAGTACGGTTTCACCGCCACGTTTTTCATTTACACGAACTACCTCAGCAGCGGCGGCAAATCCATGAGCTTGGATCAACTGCGCAAGCTCGATCAGGACGGTTTCGAGATCGGCTGCCACACCGTCTCCCACCAGGATTTGCGTCGCAAGCCGGCGAAGTGGGCCGGCGACTACGAGTCCTGGCTAAAGGACGAACTCGAGCGGTCGAAGAAAATCCTCGAGGAGAATCTCGGCATCAAATGCTCCGTCTTCGCGTATCCGTTTGGCTTGCACAAAGACGTCGTCCGCACGGCGGTCGAGGCCGCCGGTTACGACGCCGCCTTTACCACCTACGGCGCCCGCATCGGTCACACGGCCAATGCTTTCACCCTCGGCCGCTACGATGTCACCGCCAAGATGGCCGGCAATCAGCAGGTCTTCGACGTGGCGCTGAATTTCTCCGGCATGGCCGCGCCCTCCAGCGCCCCGGCCATGGCGCAGGACGCCGCCACGTCCATGGTCACCGAGCCCATGCACAACACCACGACCACCGAGGCCACGCCGGTCATCAAGGCCAACCTCGCCACGCTCGGCGACTTCGATCCCGGCAGCGTGGAGATGCGCCTCAGCGGCCTCGGCATCGTTCCGGCCAAATACGACGCGGCTTCCAAAATGATCGAATACAAAGTGGCCAAGCCGCTCCGCGAAGGCTCCCACACGGTCATCATCGGCTACCAGACCGCCGGACAACGGCGCGAGGCCCGCTGGGTCTTTCATTACAGCGCCACCGGCGAAGCGCCGCCCGAGCCCGTCGCGCCGCCTGCCGCGACTCCGAAGCCGGGCAAAAAACCTCTCAAAAAGTAACGCGGGCGCGGCGCATTTGAGGATCACTTCCACTTTGGAAAAACGATGATCCTGACTCCCGCCGAACTGCAAGCGATGGAGCAACGTGCCCTTGCCGGCGGCGCGTCGGAGTCCGCGCTCATGGAGGAAGCCGGGGCCGCCATGGCCGAGGTGGTGCGCCAGTTCTTTCCCGAGGCCGGAAGGTGCGTCGTCTTTTTCGGCAAAGGCCACAACGGCGGCGATGCGCTCGTCGCCGCGCGGCATCTCGCCCGGCACGGCTGGAAACTCGATCTACGCCCCGCTTTCGAGCCCGCCTCGTGGAGCCCGCTCACCGCGCAAAAGCACCGCGAACTCGTGGAAACCCGCGCGCGCGTGCCCGTCACCGTCAGGCAGGAGAGCAGCCCGGTGACCGTCGTCGTGGATGGACTCCTCGGCATCGGCGCGGGCGGCGAATTGCGCGAGCCCATCCTCTCCGCCGCGCGTGAAATCAACCGGCTGCGCATGGCGGAAAACGCCCACGTCTTCGCGCTCGATCTGCCGACCGGGCTCGATGGCGAGACCGGGCGGGCGGATGCCCACTGCGTGCTCGCGGACTTCACGCTGACCGTGGCTTTTGCCAAAGCGGGACTGCTCGCCGACGCCGCCACCCGCTACGTCGGACGCCTCGCCGTGCTGCCGCTCGCGGAACTCAGCGCGCCACCCGGCAGCGATCGCGGCGCCACCGTCGCCACCGCGCGCGCCCTCGCCGCGCTGCTCCCGCGCCGCCCCTTCGACCGGCACAAAGGCGAATGCGGGCGCGTGGGCATCATCGCGGGTTCGCCCGGACTCACCGGCGCGGCGGTGCTGTGCGCCGAAGCCTGTATCCATGCGGGCGCGGGGCTGGTCACGCTTTACGCCACGCCGGAAACCTATCCGCACATCGTCAGCCGCATCGCCCCGGAAGTGATGGTCAAACCAGTCGAGTCCTACCTCGACGCGCTCGACGCGAAGCCCACCGTCCTCGCCATCGGCCCCGGCCTCGGCTTCGACCGCGAAGCGGAAATCCTCAAGCTCGTGCAACGCGCCCCGCAGCCCATGATCATCGACGCCGACGCGCTGAACGTGCTCGCCCGCCGCACCGACCTCCTCATGCGCTGCGCCGGGCCGCGCCTGCTCACCCCGCATCCCGGCGAAATGGCGCGGCTCGACCCCGGCTCGACGACCCGCCCGCGGCACGAAACCGTGACCGCCTTCACCGCGCGCTTTCCCGTCACGCTGCTGCTCAAAGGCGCGCGCACCCTCATCGGCGACGCCGCCCGTCCGCTCAGCTACAACTCCACCGGCCATCCCGGCATGGCCACCGGCGGCATGGGCGACGTCCTCACCGGCGTCTGCGCCGCCCTCGCCGGCCAGGGACTCGCGCTTTACGACGCCGCCCGCCTCGGCGCGTGGCTGTGCGGCCGCGCCGCCGAGCTGGCGGTCTTCGACGGCCCGGAATCCGCGGAATCCCTCTCCGCCCGGCACGTCATCGCCCGCCTCGGCGCAGCCTGCAAAAATCTCCGCGCCGGCTGCTGGTAAGGCGCCGCCCGCCCGCTACAATCCGCCGCCATGTTCACGGGACTCGTCGAAGAAACGGGCGAACTCCTCGCCCTCCAGCGCTCCGTCACCGGCGCGCGCCTCACCGTGCTCGCCCCGCACATCTGCACCGGCGTCCAGCTCGGCGACAGCATCGCCGTGAACGGCTGCTGCCTCACCGTCACCGCGCACGAAGGCCAGACCCTCGCCTTCGACCTCCTCGCCGAAACGCTCGACCGCACCAACCTCGGCACCCTCGCGCCCGGCGCGCCCGTCAATCTCGAACGCGCCCTCGCCGCGCACTCCCGCCTCGGCGGCCACTTCGTCCAGGGCCACATCGACACCGCCAGCCGCGTGCTCCATTTCGAGAAAGTGAACGCCGACCACCGGCTCGAAATCGCCCTGCCCGCGGAGTTCGCTGGCTACGTTGCCTTCAAAGGCTCGATCGCCATTGACGGCATCAGCCTCACCGTCGCCGAAGTCCGCGCCGCCAGCTTCGTCGTCTGGATCATTCCGCACACCCTCGCCATGACCAACCTGCGCGGGAAACAAACCGGCGACCTCGTGAACCTCGAATTCGACCTCCTCGCCAAATACGTCGAGCGCCTCCTCGCCGTCCGCGCCAGCGCCTAGAAAAAGCCGTCATCGTGAGTGGAGTTCCCGGCGCGCGCAGCCGGTGCCAGCGGAAGACTCCACGCCGCGCTTTCCATCCGCGCGGGGCTGGGTTAACTCTCGCGCCCCATGGCCTTCCTCGCGACCGCCGTCCCTTCCGTGCAACTCCCGTGGCTGATCTGCGGCGCGCTCGGCGGCTATCTGCTGCTCCTTTTCACGAACCCCGTGCGCGCCAGTCTGCGCGATGGCCTCCGCTGCCTCCGGCGCTACCCCACGCTGTGGGTCGCGCTCGGCGTGGTGGGGTTTGCCGGCGCGCTCTTTCAGCTCGGGCTGCGCGTCTATTATTTCTCCGCGCTGCCGGTAGAGGAAAAGCCCGTGTTCGTCTGGCTGCGCGCGGCTTGGCAGGATCCGCAGCTCTGGCTCCACGGCTCGAAGGAGTCGCTCTGGTATCTGCCGCCGCACGCGCTGCGCGAGGCTGCCTTCGCGAGCCCGCTGCCCGCGCTGGAATCCGTCGCCGGGCTTTTCAACTGCGCCATCTCCACCTTTCCCCTCGCCTCCCTCGCCGCGCTGCTCCTGCTCGTGAACTGGCAGGGCCATCACGCCGTCCTGCTGCGCGCTTTGCGCAAACGGTTTCGCGGGTTCGGCTGGCTCGTCTATGCCGGCGTGCTCGTCTGCGCCCTCGCGGCCTTGGCCAAGCCGCTGCTCTACGTCGCCCCGCAACTCATCGTCGCCAGCGGCGGCGCGCCGGCCGCGAAACTGCTGTGGATCCAGTGGGGGCCGGTCGCGGAATGGCTGGCGTCTCTTTTCGAATATCTCTTCGGCGTGGGCCTCCAGACTTACCTCATCCTGCTCGCCTTCACGTGGGTGCGCGGGCTCACCTTCACACGCGCGCACCTGCTCGATTTCGCGATCCGCCGCGGCAGCTTCGTGTTGCAGTGGGCGCTCGTGGTCATGCTGCTGAGCAGCGCGTTCATCAACGTCCCGCTCATCCTCAAAAACTTCCCGGCGTTGCAGACCTGGTTTCCCGACGACGCCGTGCTGCTCGAAGGCCGGCTGCGCCTTGCGCGCGCGCTGCTCACCGGGCTGCTCCTGCTTTTTTCCACGGTGCAAATCACCCTCGTCTTCCACAGCGAGACCCTGCGCCAAGCGCTCCGCCAGCACGGGCGTTTCCTCGCGCGCTTCGCGTGGCCGTTGGGCTGGTTCCTCATTCTGGCGGCGTTGCACTGCTATCTTTTCCACGTCGCGCAGGAGCTGGTCCTGCGCGGGCTCGGCGAGGAAACGGCGGCGGGCCTCGTGTGGGCGCTCGGCGTTCCGTGGCTGCGCGCGCTGCTCACGGCGTGGCTGCTCGCGGCGTGGGTCTGTCTTTTCAAACGCTGCGAAACCGGCGAAGCAGAGCGCGTCCAATTTTGATGAACGCCGCACCTCCCAGCATCCTCGCCCTGCGCGCCGTCTCCTGCGCCAGCGGCTTCGGCCTGCCGGTCAGCGCGGATTTTGCGCCGGGGCGTTTCCATCTGCTCGCGGGCGCCACCGCGGCGGAAACGGGCGCGCTGCTCCGCGTGCTCGGGCTGCTCGATCTGCCGGAGTCCGGCGAGGTGCTCGTGGCGGAGCAGGCCACCGCCGGGCTCGACGAGGCGGCGCGCGCCAAGCTGCGGGCGCAGCGCTTCGGGTTTGTCTTCGCCACGCCGTTTCTGCTCACGTCCTTTTCCGTGATCGAAAACGTCGCCATGCCGCTCTTCAAAGTCTCGCACGTCGAGCCCGACGAAGCGCGCCGCCGCACCGGGCGGCTGCTCGAGTTCGCCGAGCTGGGCGACGCCGCCGAGGCCCGCATCGAAGACCTCAGCCTCTGCGCGCAGTATCACGTCGCGCTCGCCCGCAGCCTCGCCAATGAACCCGCCGTCCTCTTCGTCGAGCACCTCGACGGCGCGCTCGCCGGCCCGGAGCTGGCGGGTTTCGCCGCGCTCCTCCGCCGCGTCCCTGCCGAGCTGGGCACCACCGTCATCGCCACGGCCTCGCCCACTTTTGCCGTGGAAAAAACCGACCGCGTCCTCGAAATCGCGCGCGGCGTGATCGTGCGCGACTCGTTGCTCCAGCCGGAGCCGGAAGCGTGAGCGCCGCGCCCGCCGACGCCCGCGCCATCACGCGCGCCAGCAAGTCGAATCTCGCCCTCGCCTTCGTCTCCCTGCCGCGCGCGCGCCGCGACGACATCACGGTTTTCTACGCCTGGTGCCGCGTCATTGATGACATCGCCGACGACCCCGGCCAGACCGTCGCCGCGCGCCGCGCCGCGCTGGACCTGTGGAAAGAAGCGCTCTCCGCGGCGGTTGGCGGCGAGTCTCCGCTGGCCGCGCCGGTCCGCGCGCTCATCGCCAAGTACGGGCTGGGCCGCGCGCACTTCCTCGAAATCATCGCCGGCGTGGAGATGGACCTCGACGCCGTGAGCTACGCGACCTGGGACGACCTGCGGCTCTACTGTTACCGCGTCGCCAGCGCCGTCGGCCTCGTGAGCATCGAGATTTTCGGCTACCGCGACGCCGGCTGCAAAACCTACGCCGTCGAGCTGGGCCTCGCGCTCCAGCTCACCAACATCCTCCGCGACATCGGCCAGGACTTCGCCAACGGCGGCCGCATCTACCTGCCGCGCGAAGACCTCGCCCGCTTCGGCTACACCGCCGCCGATCTCGCCGCCGGCCGCCGCGGCGCCGCCTTCCTCGCGCTCATGCGCTTCGAGACCGAACGCGCCCGCGCTTTCTACCGCCAGGCCCTCGCCGCGCTCCCGCCCGCCGACCGCCGCAGCATGGTCGCCGCCGAGATCATGCGCGCGGTTTACACCCGCCTGCTCGACCAGATGCAGCGCGACGGCTTCGACGTCTTCACCCGCCGCTACTCCCTCAGCCGGCTGGAAAAAATCGCGCTCATCGTGAAGACCACGCTGCGCAGCCGACTCGGCGCGTAGAAAAAACCACCGTCATCCTGAGCGCAGCTTCGCCCGCGGCGGAGGCGGCGGCAGGCGGGCGGGAATGGCGAATGCAGAATGACGAATGCAAAATGACCTACCCTTCGTCATTCAGCATTCAGCATTCGTCATTCGTCATTCGCCATTCCCCCCTCCCACCTCCGCTGCGCTGCGCGCCGGGCAGCACCCGCACCACACATCACGCTCCGCGGGTTGGTGATCCTCTGGATGACGGGACTTGGCAGGTGCCCAAACTGAGCCACTCCCCCAATTTTCTCCCGCCAGCGGCGCCGGCTAGACCACGCGGAGCTGGATGGTGTCGAAGCGCTCCTCACCGGCCAGCATGTCGCTGACGACGACGAGGTGGTCGCCTTTCTGCGCGAGATTGTTGGTGACGAGAAAGTTCACCGCCGCGCTGATCGTGCGGTTCGGGTTGGGATCGAAAGCGAGGTTGTGTGGGAAGGTGCCCCAGTTTGCAGTGAGTCGGCGGCAGACCTCGAAAGTGGGCGCGAACGCGTAGATCGGCGCGTGCGGGCGGAGATTGGAAACGTAGTCCGCCATGGTGCCGCGGCGCGTGAAGACGATGAGCTTCGCGCCGGGCAGGGAGTTGGCGAGCGTGACGGCGGAGCGCACGGTCTTTTTGCGGTCGTCCTCGAGCAGCGCCTCCTCGGCGAAACCCGCGCCACCGCTGTGCTCGATGCGTTCGGCGACCTTGTGCAGCACCTCCACGCACTTCACCGGGTATTTCCCGACGGTGGTCTCGCCGCTGAGCATCACGCAATCCGCCTGCTCGAAGACGGCGTTCGCCACGTCGGTGATTTCCGCGCGCGTCGGCACGGGGTTGGTGATCATGGATTCGAGCATGTGCGTGGCCACGATCACGGGCACGCCTTTGACCAGGCAGCGCTTCACGATGCGGCGCTGGATGATGGGCAGCTCCTCCATCGGGCATTCGATGCCGAGATCGCCGCGCGCGACCATGATGACGTCGGTGGTGTCGATGATTGCGTGGATGTTTTTCACCGCGAGCTGGTCCTCGATCTTCGCCACGATGCGCGCCTGGCTACCGTGCTCGTGCAGCACTTTGCGCAGCACCTCCACATCGCCCGGCTCGCGGCAAAAGCTGAGCGCCACAAAGTCCACATGCAGCTCCGCGCCGACCGCCACATCCGCGAGATCCTTCGCCGTGAGCGGCGGCAGGTTCACCTTCACGCCGGGCAGATTGATGTGCCGCCGCGAGCCCATCTGGCCCGCGGTCAGGACTTCGCAGCGGATGCGGATGCCGTCCTTCGCGAGCACCCGCATGTGGATGTTGCCGTTGTCCACGAGCACGGTGTCGCCCACGGAAATGTCGTCAATGAGCCCGTCGTAGTTCACGTCCACCGAGTAGAGTTCCTCACTCTTCCCGCCGCGCACGGTGAACTCGAAAACGTCGCCGGCTTTCAGGTCGAGCTTCGTCGGCAAGTCGCCCGTGCGGATCGCCGGCCCCTGGGTGTCCATGAGGATGCCGATGATGACGTCCATTTCCTTCGCCACCGCGCGGATGCGCGGGACGATGCTACGCACCCACTCATGGGTGGCGTGGCTCATGTTCAGCCGGAAGACATTCGTCCCGGCAGCGATCATGGCGTGGAGGACTTCCGCCGACTCCGTCGCCGGCCCCAAAGTGCAGATGATTTTGGTTTTGCGCATGCGCGAGAAAACGCGACCCGCCCCGCCAAGGCGAGCCAAACTGTGCGCGGTGGCGCGCGGTTGACTCCGCGTTTTCGCCGCTCATCATGCGCGCCTTTTCCCCGCGCTATGATCGAAAAATACCTCGTCAAACTTGTCACTGAACTGAAGCTCCAGCCGCGCCAGGTCACCGCCACGGCGGTGTTGCTGGAGGAGGGCGCGACGGTGCCTTTCATCGCGCGCTACCGGAAGGAGCAGACGGGCGAACTGGACGAGGTGCAGATCACCACGATCCGCGACCGGCTGGAGCAAATGGAGGAGTTGGACAAGCGGCGCGAGTCCATGGTGGCCTCGCTGATCGAGCGGAAGCTGATGACGGAAACGCTGCGCGCGCGGATCGACGCGGCGGAAAACATGACGACGCTGGAGGACATCTACCTGCCCTTTCGCCCGAAGAAAAAGACGAAGGCGACGGTGGCGCGCGATCTCGGGCTGGAGCCGCTGGCCGACATTCTGTGGGCGCAGGATGCGGCGACCGATCCGCAGGCGGCGGCGGTGCCGTTTGTCGGGCCGGAGATCGAGATCGACGCGAAAAAATACAGCGTGCCCGATGTGGCCGCGGCGCTGGCCGGGGCGCGCGACATCCTCGCCGAGCGGATGAATGACGACGCCACGGCGCGCGCGCAGTTGCGGCATCTTTACCTCACGAAAGGCGTGATCAAATCGAAGGTCATCAGCGGCAAGGAAGAGGAAGGCGCGAAGTTCAAAGACTACTTCGACTGGCAGGAGCCGGCGGAGAAAGCGCCGTCGCACCGCATCCTCGCGATCCGGCGCGGCGAGTCGGAGGGGTTTCTTTTTTCGCGACTGGTGCCGGATGAAATCGAGGCGGTGAGCGTGCTGGAGCGGCTCTTTGTGAAAGGGAAATCGCCCGCGTCCGAGCAGGTGCGGCTGGCGGTGCAGGATTGCTTCAAGCGGCTGCTCGGCTTCGCCATGGAAGGCGAGGCGCGCACCTTTTTCAAAAAGCGCGCGGACGAGGAAGCGATCCGCGTTTTCGCCGACAACCTGCGCGAGCTGCTGCTGGCCTCGCCGCTCGGGCAGAAGGTCACACTCGGCATTGATCCGGGCTTTCGCAGCGGCTGCAAAGTCGTGCTGCTCGACCGCCAGGGAAAGCTGCTCGCGAATGATGTGATCTATCCCGAGAAAGGCGCGCGCGATCTGGCCGAGGCGGAGGCGATGGTGAAGGCGGTGGTGACGAAGTTCAAAGTCGAGGCCATCGCCATCGGCAACGGCACGGCCTCGCGCGAGACGGAGACTTTCATCAAGAAACTCGGCCTGCCCGCGGCGATCCCGGTTGTCATGGTGAGCGAGAGCGGCGCGTCCATTTATTCGGCGAGCGACGTGGCGCGCGAGGAGTTCCCGGACAAGGACCTGACGGTGCGCGGCGCGGTCTCGATCGGGCGGCGGCTGATGGACCCGCTCGCCGAGTTGGTGAAGCTCGATCCGAAGAGCATCGGCGTCGGGCAGTATCAGCACGACGTGGATCAAAACGCGCTCAAGCGCACGCTCGATGACGTGGTGGTGAGCTGCGTGAACGTCGTCGGCGTGGAGATCAACACCGCGTCAAAGCATCTGCTGGCCTACGTCTCCGGGCTGAACGCGCGCGTCGCCGCGAACATCGTGGCGCATCGCGATGAGCACGGGCCGTTCAAGTCGCGCAAGGAATTGCAGAAGGTCACGGGGCTCGGGCCGAAGGCGTTCGAGCAGGCCGCCGGCTTCCTCCGCATCCGCGGCGGCGCGCATCCGCTCGACGCCAGCGCGGTGCATCCCGAGCGTTACGAGCTGGTGGACAAAATGGCCGCCGACCTCGGCTGCACCGTCGCCGACCTGCTGCGCGACGGCACCAAGCGCGCGAAGATTCACCCCGACAAATACGTGACCACCGAAGTCGGCCTGCCCACGCTCAAGGACATCCTCGCCGAGCTGTCCAAGCCCGGCCGCGACCCGCGCCAGCAGTTCGAGGCGTTCTCTTTCGCCGAAGGCGTGGAGAAAATGGAAGACCTCCAGCCCGGCCTGAAACTCCCCGGCATCGTCACCAACGTCACCGCGTTTGGCGCGTTCGTGGACATCGGCGTGCATCAGGACGGGCTCGTCCATATCAGCCAGATGAGCGACGACTTCGTGAAGAATCCCGCCGACGTGCTCAAGGTCGGCCAGCGCGTGCAAGCCACCGTCATGGAAGTGGACATGGCCCGGAAGCGCATCGCCCTTTCGCTCAAAACGAAAGTCGAGATCGGCCCGCGCGGCGACCGCCACGCCGAGGCCGGCAAGCGCGACGTGCAGCGCTACAGCGCCAGCCCCGCCAAGCCCAGCGCGCCGAGCGGTCCCGACTGGTTCACCCTCGCGCAGCAGAAAAAGAGCTGACTCGCGGCGCGCGCGCGTGCCGGCGCACCCGAGGGCGGCAGCTTCCGAAGACCTGGCGCGTGCGGCCTGCGGAGCGCCGTGCGGGGCGTCCGCCGGGCTGCATGAAATCCTCCCCGCGAGTTCGGTGCGCCCCGGCAGCGGCGCGGGCTTTCTAGTTTGGCAAGCGACCCGCAGCGAGCGCGCGGGTAATCCTCCGCAGCGTCCGTCCACACCGCGGGCGCGTGAGCGCGCACTCCCAGATCCGCAGCACCCGGCCACGCTTCGCCTTTGGGAAAAGGTCGGGCACGCCCTACACGCCCGCCGGCTCGCACATCGGCCGCGTCGTCGCCGCCGGCAGTTCGCGCCCGGCCGCCTGCAAATCGGCGATCTCCTCGCGCACCAGTTCGCGCAACGCGTGATAGGTCGCTTCCTCATCCGCCCCGTGGCATACACCGCCCCACGGAAAAAGGTCCGGGCAGAAGCCCACATACGCGGTGTCATCCTCACTCCAGCGGACAAATCTCAGGTAGCGGTCTTCGGTTTTCATCGGATCGTTGCGCGGATGGCGTTGCGGATTTGCTTCTCCTGATAATGGTGCGCGTCCTCCCCATCTTTGCCACTCAAAAGTACCGCTCCCGCAAATTTCGCATGCCGGAATTTCCGATGGGATCCTTTGCCCCCAGGAACGAACGCAAATCCAGCCGCCTCCAGATCGGCTACCAGTTGGCGGACTTTTCGCGGCATGGCGCTACCGATAATCAAGGCGCCCACCTCGACGCAATCGCCGACTGCACGCCTTCATCACCTCTGCGCGGCACCCCGCCGGCGTCCCGCGCAGCATCATCGCCCGTGGCGCGTGCGGCCCGCCGTGCGGGTCGTCCGCCGGGCTGCATGAAATCCTCCCCGCGAGTTCGGTGCGCCCCGGCAGCGGCGCGGGCTTTCTATTTTGGCAAGCGACCCGCAGCGAGCGCGCGGGCAATCCTCCGCAGCGTCCGCAGCGTCCGTCCACGCCGCGGGCGCGTGAGCGCGCACTCCCAGATCCGCAAGACCGTCCAGCCCGCCGCGCGCAGCACCCGCGAGACGTCGCGATCGCGTTGCGCGTTCCGCGCGAGCTTGGCCGCCCACCACTCGGCGCGGGTCGCCGGTTTGGTCGCGTGTTTCGGGCAGCCGTGCCAAAAGCAGCCGTCCACGAAAACCGCGAGCCTGGCCGCGCGAAACACGAAATCCGGTTTGCCGAAAAGCGGCACATTGCGCCGCCAGCCGGTGATGCCGTGCGCGCGCATCAGCGCGATCAGGCGCAGCTCGGTGTCGCGGTTGCCGCGCGCGCGGATGCGCGCCATGAGTTCGGAGCGTGTCAGCCCGTGAAACCGCGACAGGTCTTCCGCCATCAGGCCTGAAGCGAATATTTTCGTGGCGCTCCGAGAAAAAGCTCCGCAATGCGCTCGCGATCTATTTTGAACAGTGGCCCTTTCTCTTGAGCCCGGCCCGTTGGAGTGCGCTTGATGAGGTGGTCGAGCGTCACGGTTCCGTCGCCCAACATACGTTCCAACTGCGGCAAGTTCGGGTTCCGAGTGTGCGTGACTGACTCAAGATGAAACCACTCGCCGTCCGCCCGCTTTTCGGCCCGGGCTTTGATCCAGAACGTCTCCCGGTGCTTCTCCGAAAGCCGTTGTTCAAGGTGGTTCATCTGCCAAACGGCTACATCTTCCATGGGCGTTCGCGCCGCGACCTCGCGCAGCCACCGCATTGCTTCATCCACGCGGAGCTGTAACCCTTGGGAATTCACGCGTTGCGTTGAGACCGTGCAGTAGAGTTTGAAATCGGAATCGCGTTGATAGCCGAACCGTTCGAGGATCGCCTCGCTGCTCTTGCACGCGCTCAGGTTCCAATCGGGAACGCAGGCGAACAGCGTGGCGCGAGTTTGCTTGCTTATCAGTTTGCTCCGCCCCGCTTTCAATTCGATGCCCTTGTAGTCGGGTTTGCGCCGCGAATTGATCTCGATGCCGAGAGCGGTTTCGACACTGCGCCCGATGGCAGTGTCAGCATTTCTCCCAAGATTGCGGGATTGAAAAATCCGTTCCGCCTGGGAAACGCTACCTGTGATGAAGATTTTTGATTACCGCGAGGCCCTCACGGGAGACAACTTCCACATCGCTGCTGCTTCAATGCGAGACGCATTTCAACGCGCTCGCGATAGTGGCAGGATCAGCAACGAGATTCGGTTCTCTGAATTTCGTGAGCGAACGCGAGCGACCAAAACTGTGCGTGGCAGCGATGAGTTCGATGCGCGCTACGAATTGGAACCGAATCCCTACGATTCTTTCGCCGCTTGGGAGGGACACTGGTTTGAGACGTTCGGGCAGGAACTGAAGTACGTCGAAACGCGGGATGCAAAGCGTGTGTGGACTCTGCTGGATGCCGAGGACCAACTGTGGATCGTTTCCGGCTTCCACTACGTCAATCGAGTCGGCTACCTCGTGAGCATGTCGCATTGGAGCGACTCGCGTGAAACCTACGTCGTCGCGTAGCTGGACAATTAGCCTTCCGAGAGCGTCTCAAACCACGCCACGTCAACGTCGGTCTTCTCAACCGACGTGACCTTCACGCCTAGCCGCAATTCACGCAGCTTTTCCGCGAGGTGTTCGCCATCTACCAATTCAATCGGTCGCGCACCGTCCCGGGTTGCTTCCTTTTCGGCGTCACGAGTGAAGTATCCCGTCGTGATGAACAACCCCTTGTCCGCACGTCCTTCCATCGCTCCACGAAAATCACGAATCTTCTCCACGCCCACGGCACCGCTGTATCGTTTGCATTGGAAGAAAACATGGAAGGTGAGGAAACCGTCGAGCCGAACAATTCCACGCCCGTCAATCCCTCCGTCTCCACTGCGACCAGTTATCTCGACCTGAACAAAGCCGGATTCGCGGAGCATTCGTTGTATGAGTCGCTCAAAGCCACTGGGTGTCACATTTTTTGTCAGCACTATTTGCAGACGCTCCTTCCAGCTTTCGTCGTCATCAACTGGCTCTGGCGCTGTCGTCTTTACTTTGCTGGCAGGTTGTTCATCGGCAACCTGTCCACTCGGCAAAGCCCACACGCCACGCATTGGGCTCTCCAGTTTACCTGCGTTCTTGGGATAGGTTCGCGCCCACGCCAATTCATACGTCAAAGCCGTTCGTCCGGATCCTTCGGAGCTATGCGGCGCATCGACAACTTCGTTCGACAGTTTGAGCAGTTCGACAACCTTCTCGTGAATTTCCTCGTTCGTTCCAGAACCACCAAGCGCTTTCAGCGCCGCGAGCACGGGGTCTTGCAGTTCATAGCGAGTCGGGATGGAAGGCATTTCGATTTCCTAGCAGACGACAATCACGCTCGCAATGCGCGGCTTCACGCACCGAATCACTCGCGCCATTTCTTGGTAGAGGTGATTCGACGGAACATCCTTCTTCTCAACCTTGAAACTACGGCGATGCCCGATGCCGCTGTAGCCTTGGCATGGCGGCCCGCCACAAACGAGATCCACTTCATCGGTGCCGTGATACTGCCAAT
>Ga0163144_10015383_pt1 | contig 15786 bp, 12 predicted proteins | sample OliLak19BULKMAT1_FD_123175 | JGI IMG/M metagenome (GOLD analysis project Ga0163144, IMG submission 123175) | Freshwater microbial mat bacterial communities from Lake Vanda, McMurdo Dry Valleys, Antarctica - Oligotrophic Lake LV.19.BULKMAT1 | ecosystem: Environmental > Aquatic > Freshwater >...
CCGCGCACCGAGCGCGACCGAAACCTTGGCGATCGTGAGGTCATCCGGGGCCTCGACGACGTTGACGAAGTCGTAGGCGCCGAGCGATGCCCACTGGTGGAGGATCTTCGCGCCGAGCTCCTCGACGTCGCGGTTGACCTCGCGGACGCGGGCGGGGTTCGAGTTCAGTGTCTGCACGCCCTTCTCGGTCAGGGTCGTCAGCATCAGGTACAGCGCCATCGTTCCTCCTCGGGTCGGTTCGCTCAGCAGCTCCTGGAGCCTACTTCGCCGCGCTGTGCTCGGCACGACGTGTCGCGAGCCGCTCCTTGCGCGTCGTGCCCACTCGGGCGCGAAGATCGACGAAGAGCAGCGCGGCACCGAGGAAGAGCACCGGCCCGAGCACGGTGTCCGCGAGGAAGATCGCGACGCGGACTGTGTTGTCGGCCTGTTCTCGGAGCAGGAATCCCATGGCGAGGCGCACGATGCCGAACATGATCACGAGGGTCGCGAGCCCGGCGAGCGCATGCACGAGATCGGCTCGAGCAACCTCGATCGAGCGCCGAACGGCACCGAGCGGAGAGCGCTGCTCCATCACGATCGCCGGCACGGCATTGCCGACGAGCGCCAGCAGGGCAACGGCGGCAAGCGCGAACCACGGGAACAGGAACGCTGCCGGAAGGAAGATGACGGTACCGACGATGATTGCGAGCGCCCACGTCCGAGCGGACGGGCGCGCCTCACCGACGAGCGCTGCGCCAACGGCGAACGCCGCGCTGAAGAACGGTGCGGCCACGAGCAACACGACGATCCGCCCCGCCAGGTCGAGCCCGAACGACGCCTGATCTGCGACGGCGACGACGAGGCCGAGCGGGAGCGCCACCCAGAAGTGCTGTCCGTATGCCTGCAACGTCTCCGCAACGAGCTGACCAACCGTGCGGGAGACCGGGGACAACGCCGGAGGCCGAGGGCCGCTCGAGGACGGATATCGAGGTCGGGCCATCGAGCGAGACGGTACCGTCAGGAACGGGGTACGGAGCCGATAGCCGCGACAAGCCCCGGAACGACGACGGCAAGGGCTGCAATCGCGTCGTCGATCCGCCACCTGCTGCGATCGGGCTCACCGATCTCGTTCGAGATCGCCCTGACCTCGAGCGCAGGCACGTCTGCGAGCGCTGCTGCCCGCAGCACGCCGAATCCCTCCATCGCCTCGACGGCGAGGTCGCGGTCGACACCACCGACGGCCGCACTCGTTCCGATCGGGATCACCGGTACGTCGCCAAGGGCGCTTCGGGCAGCCGTGAGAAGCCGCTCGTCCGGCCCGATCCGATCGACGAGCCGGATCGCGGCCGAGAGATCGCAGTAGATCGCCTCGTTCCCGATTACGAGCGATCCGAGATCGAGCCCGCGTCCCCCGGCAACGCCGATGTGGAGCACGGCGCCGAACTCGTGTTGCGCGAGGGCGCGTGCAGTCGCGGCCGCCGCGTCGACGGGGCCGACGCCGCAGACGAGGCCGTCCTGCCCGCCGAGCTCGCGCTCCGTTGCAGCGACGAGAAGGACGTCCAGCATGTGCTGATCCTACGGGATCAGGCGACCGATTCGGTCTCCGCGACGTCGGCCGCTTCGAACCGGATCGTCTCGCCGTCGACAGCGGCGCGCAATGCCGTTCCGTCGCCGAAGCGTCCCTCGAGCAGCTCCAGTGCCAGCGGATTCTCGACGAGTCGCTGGATCGCTCGCTTGAGCGGACGGGCGCCGAAGGCGGGATCCCAGCCGGTCTCCGCGATCAGCTCGACTGCTTCGGGTGAGAGCTCGAGCGTGATCCTTCGCTCGGCCAGCCGCCCACGGAGCCTCTCGAGCTGGAGGCCAACGATCGCTGCGATCTGCTTTCGGTCGAGTGGCGCAAACACGACGATCTCGTCGACGCGGTTGACGAACTCGGGGCGAAAGTGCTCGAGCAGCTGCGCATCCGAGCGCAGGTTCGAGGTCATGATCACGACCGTGTTCCGGAAGTCGACGGTGCGACCCTGGCCGTCGGTGAGGCGACCGTCGTCGAGCAACTGGAGAAGCACGTTGAAGACATCGGCATGAGCCTTCTCGATCTCGTCGAGGAGGATCACGCAGTACGGCCGACGTCGGACAGCCTCGGTGAGCTGCCCTCCCTCGTCGTACCCGACGTAGCCGGGAGGCGCCCCGAGGAGGCGCGAGACCGTGTGCTTCTCCATGTACTCGGACATGTCGAGCCGGACGATCGCTCGATCGTCATCGAACATGAACTCGGCGAGTGCCTTCGCGAGCTCGGTCTTCCCCACCCCTGTCGGGCCGAGGAAGATGAACGAGCCGATCGGGCGGTTGGGATCCTGCAGGCCCGACCGTGCGCGACGAAGCGCGTTCGAGACGGCGTCGATCGCCGCCTCCTGGCCGACGACGCGATTGTGGAGCCGCGACTCCATGTGCACGAGCTTCTGCACCTCGCCTTCGAGGAGCCGGTCGACCGGGATCTTCGTCCACGCCGCGACGACGGCAGCGATGTCGTCCTCGTCGACCTCCTCCTTCACCATCGGCTCTGTTGCGCTGACCGCCTCCCCGCGCACGGCAAGCTCCTGCTCGAGTGCGGGCAGCAGGCCGTAGCGGATCTCGGCGACGCGCTGGAGATCGCCGTGGCGCTCGGCGCGCTCGGCCTCCATGCGCAGCTCATCGATCTCGCGGGTGATCTCCTTGACGCGGTCGAGGATGTCCTTCTCGCCTGCCCAGCGCGCCGCGAGCTCGTCGCGGCGTGTCTTCGCCTCGGCCAGCTCGCGCTCCACGGGCTCTCGCGCCGCGGGTGTCTCCTTGGCCATCGCGGTCAGCTCGATCTCGAGCTGGGTGACGCGGCGTTCGGCCTCGTCGAGCTCGACCGGCGAGCTGTCGATCTCCATGCGAAGCCGCGATGCGGCCTCGTCGACGAGGTCGATCGCCTTGTCGGGCAGGAAGCGGTCCGTGATGTACCGCTCGGAGAGCACCGCCGCTGCATTGAGCGCAGCGTCTCGAATCCGGACGCCGTGGTGTGCCTCGTAGCGCTCCTTCAGCCCGCGCAGGATCGCGATCGTGTCGGCCACCGAGGGCTCGCCGACGAGCACGGGCTGAAAGCGCCGCTCGAGCGCCGGATCCTTCTCGATGTGCTTACGGTACTCGTCGAGCGTCGTCGCGCCGACGGCGCGCAGCTCGCCGCGCGCAAGCATCGGCTTCAGGAGGTTGCCGGCCGAGACGGCGCCCTCGGCAGCTCCCGCGCCGACGATCGTGTGGAGCTCGTCGATGAAGAGGACGATCCCTCCCTCGGCCGCCGTGATCTCGGCGAGCACGGCCTTGAGACGCTCCTCGAACTCGCCGCGATACTTCGCGCCGGCGATCAGCGCTCCGACGTCGAGCGCCCAGACGCGCTTGCCCTTCAGCCCTTCGGGCACGTCTCCCGCGACGATCCGTTGGGCGAGGCCCTCCGCGATGGCGGTCTTGCCGACGCCCGGCTCACCGATCAGGACGGGGTTGTTCTTGGTTCGCCGCGAGAGCACCTGGATCGTGCGACGGATCTCTTCGTCGCGACCGATCACGGGATCCAGCTTGCCCGCCTCGGCCGCAGCGGTGAGGTCGCGCCCGAACTTCGTGAGTGCTTCGTAGGTTCCCTCGGGATCCTGGGTCGTTACGCGCTGGCCACCACGCACCTCCTTGAGCGCGCCGAGCAGGGCGTCGCGCGCAACGAGCTCGAGGGCAAGGACGAGATGCTCGACCGAGACGAAATCGTCGTCGAGCTTGCGCGCCTCGTCAAAGGCGTCATCGAGCACTTTGCGGAACGAGGCGCCGGCCTGCGGCTGTGCGTTCGAGCCGGAGACCGCCGGCAGTGCGCGAATGCGGGCCTCGGTCTCGGCCAGGATCGCTCCCGGCTCTGCGCCCGCCCTCTGAATCAGCGTGCGCGGCAACTCCTGCTCGAGAAGCGCAACGGCAAGGTGATCGCGTGTCAGCTCGGGGTTCCCTGTCTGCCGCGCGATCTCCTGCGCGCGAGCGACTGCTTCACCGGACTTGATTGTCAGCTTGTTGAAATCCATCTTTCTGCTCCTAGCTCGTTCATGCTTTGTGTTGAATCAACACAAAGTTGGTCGTCATCGTTGGGTTGCGGGTAGCTGTGGTCGGTAGAGGACAACCTCGCGCCGGTACTGGCGGTGGGTCTCGTGGATCTCGGTTCGCAGCTGCGCCTCGAGCAGCTCCATGCGGGTGCGGAGACGTCGCAGCTCGTCCTCGAGCCGCAGGACGTGCTCGACGCCCGCCAGGTTGAGGCCGAGCTTTGTCGTCAACTGCTGGATCAGCTGCAGACGCTGAACGTCCTCCTCCGAGTACAGCCGCGTCCCGCCGGGCGTTCGTCCCGGGTTCACAAGGCCCTTTGCCTCGTATGTTCGCAGCGTCTGCGGGTGCATTCCTGCGAGCTCGGCGGCGGCTGAGATCATGTAGCGGGGTCGGTCGCTCATTCGTTGAACGCCCGATCGCGGGGCCGCTCGCGCAGCACCTTGTCGTAGCCTTCGAGCGCCTCCTTCTCGGCCTTCGTCAGCTTCTGCGGAACGGTGACCCGAATCCGCGCAAGGAGATCGCCCTTGCCGCCGCCCTTCAACTTCGGGGCGCCCCGGCCCTTCACCCTGAGCAGCTTGCCGCTCTCGGTTCCCGAGGGAATCCTGAGCTTGACGGGTCCTTCGGGCGTGGGGATCTCGACCGTGGCGCCGAGCGTGGCCTCCGGGTAGGTGATCGGAACCTCGAGGATGAGATCTGCATCGCGGCGCTCGTAGAGCGTCGACGGCACGACCGAGACGACGACGAAGAGGTCGCCGGCCGGGCCGCCGTTCGCGCCGGGCTCCCCCTTGCCTTTCAGTCTCACCTTCGTGCCGTCCTTGGCGCCTGCCGGGATCTTGACTGCGTACTTCTTGGTCACGCGCTCGCGGCCGGCGCCGCGACAGGTCTTGCACGGCTTCTCGACGATGACGCCGTTCCCCCGACACCGTGGGCAGGGCTGCGACAGCGCGAAGAGACCGTGCGAGTCGGAAACGGTGCCCGAGCCATTGCACTGCGGGCACGTGACCGGCGATGTGCCGGGCTCCGCGCCGGTGCCGTGACAGGTGCGACATGGCACATCGACCTCGACGGGGACCCTGACCTGGGCTCCGGCAAGCGCATCCTCGAAAGGGAGACGCACGCGCGATTCGAGGTCGGCGCCGCGCTCCGGCTGCGGCCGCCCCCTCCGTCCGCCTCCGCCTCCGCCTCCGCCTCCGCCTGCGCCTCCGCGACCGAAGATGCCACCGAACTGTCCGAGCAGGTCAGAGAGGTCGACGTTCTCGTAGCCAAATCCGCCCGGGCCTGGCCCACCGCCGCCTCGCGGCCCCGCCGCACCGAAGGAGTCGTACTGCTTGCGCTTCTCGGCATCCGAGAGCGTGTCGTACGCCCCCTGGATCTCCTTGAACCGCTCCTCGGCCGCGGCATCGCCCTGATTCGCATCGGGGTGGTTCTCTCGGGCGAGCTTGCGGTACGCCTTCTTGATCTCGTCGTCCGACGCCGTCTTCGTGACGCCGAGCACCTCGTACGGGCTGCGGGCCATAGCTAGTGGTCTCTCCGGGAATCTCGGGGCCTGCTCGCCGGCGAAAACCGAGCAGGCCGAGGACGCAGGGAGCTCCCATACCGGACTGTACGCGGGCGACCGAGGACGACGGCATGCGAAGCGTTTGCAGCCGCGCGAGCAGGTGGCGAGATTCTCGGGGAGGCCACTACTACTCGGCCACGATCACGCGAGCCGGACGGAGCACTGCGTCTCCGAGCCGGTATCCCCGCTGGACGACCTGCACGATCGAGCCGCTCTCGACGCCGTCGACGGGCTGCGCGAGCAACGCCTCGTGGGCGTGCGGGTCGAACAGGCCTTCGGCCACGATCTCGACGAGCCCTTCGGAGGCAAGCGCGGCCGCAAGTGCCGACTTCGTCATCTCGACGCCCTCGATCACCTTCGCCTCCTCGTGGTCGGCGGCAGCCGCGAGCGCGCGCTCGAGGTCGTCGAGCACGGGCAGGAGCTTTGCGACGAGGCGCTCCGCCCCACGCGCGGCGAACTCCTGCTGCAGGCGCAGTGCCCGCTTGCGGTAGTTGTCGAAGTCCGCCTGCGTCCGCTGCCAGCCGGCGAGATACTCGTCGCGCTTCGCCTCGGCCTCGGCCAGCGGGTCGAGCGCAGGCGCGGCCTCCTCGGCCGCGCCTGCCTCCGGATCGGCGCCCTCGGCCGAGGAATCAGCCTCGTCCCAGGGCTCCTGGATCTCGATGTGGAGCTCGTCGCTCACGCCTTCGCCGCAGTCTCGTCGTCCTCGATCACCTCGAAGTCGGCGTCCTCGACGATGTCGTCATCGGTGACAGACGACGCGTTCGCATCGGTGGCACCGGGGGCAGATGCCGCCTGGGCGTCTGCGTACAGCGCCTGGGCGAGCGGCTGGGCGGCCTCGTTGAGCGCCTCCGTCTTCTCGCGGATCGCCGCGAGGTCACCGCTCTCGAGCACCTGCTTCAGCTCCATCACGCGGCCTTCGAGGGTTGCAGCATCGGACGCGTCGAGCTTGTCGCGATGCTCCTCGAGCGACTTCTCGGTCTGGTAGGCCAGCGTCTCGGCCATGTTCTTTGCGTCAGCGAGCTCGCGCAGCTTGTGCGCCTCCTCGGCATGCGCCTCGGCGTCCTTGACCATCTGCTGCACCTCGTCTTCGGACAGGCCCGAGCCGCCTTCGATCTTGATCTGCTGCTCGTTGCCGGTGCCAGTGTCCTTGGCGGCGACATGGATGATCCCGTTCGCGTCGATGTCGAAGGAGACCTCGACCTGAGGCATCCCGCGCATCGCGGGTGCGATTCCCACGAGCTGGAACTTGCCGAGCGTCTTGTTGAAGCCGGCCATCTCGGACTCGCCCTGGAGCACGTGGATCTCGACCGAGGGCTGATTGTCCTCGGCGGTCGTGAACGTCTCCGACTTGCGGGTCGGGATGGTGGTGTTGCGCTCGATCAGCTTCGTCATCACGCCGCCCTTCGTCTCGATTCCGAGCGAGAGCGGAGTGACGTCGAGGAGGAGCACGTCCTTGACCTCGCCCTTGAGGACGCCGCCCTGGATGGCAGCACCTATTGCCACCACCTCATCCGGGTTGACGCCCTTGTGGGGCTCCTTGCCGAGCAGCTCGGTCACGCGCTCCTGCACCGCCGGCATGCGGGTCATTCCGCCGACGAGGACGACGTGGTCGATCCCGGAGGCATCGATGCCCGCGTCCTTGAGGGCTTGCTTCGTGGGGCCGACCGTCCGCGCGACGAGGGCGCTCGTCAGCTCGGTCAGCTTCGCCCGGGTCAGCTGCAGATCGAGATGCTTCGGGCCCTCGGCGGTGGCGGTGACGAACGGCAGGTTGATCTGTGTCGTCATCGTCGAGCTGAGCTCGATCTTCGCCTTCTCGGCGGCCTCGTAGAGCCGCTGCAGCGCCATCTTGTCAGCGGCGAGATCGATGCCCTGATCCTTCTTGAACTCGGCGGTCATCCAGTCGACGATCACCTTGTCGAAGTTGTCCCCACCGAGGTGGTTGTCGCCGTTCGTGGACTTGACCTCGAAGACGCCGTCACCGAGCTCGAGCACCGACACGTCGAACGTGCCGCCGCCGAGATCGAAGACGAGGATCGTCTGATCGGCGCCTTCCTTGTCGAGCCCGTACGCGAGCGCCGCTGCGGTCGGCTCGTTGATGATGCGAACGATGTTGAGGCCGGCGATCTTGCCGGCGTCCTTCGTCGCCTCGCGCTGTGCGTTGTTGAAGTACGCGGGCACGGTGACGACGACGTCCGTGATCGGTTCGCCGAGGAACGCCTCGGCGTCCGTCTTCAGCTTTTGCAGGATCATCGCGCTGATCTCCGGCGGGGCCAACTGCCTGTCGTCGGCGACGACGCGCGCGTCACCGTTCTCGCCCTCGACGACCTCGTAGGGAACGATCGTCATCTCGTCCGAGACCTCTTCCCACTTGCGCCCCATGAAGCGCTTGATCGAGGAGATCGTGTTCTGGGGGTTCGTGACCTGCTGGCGTCGTGCCGGCGTGCCGACGAGCCGCTGACCGTCCTTCGCGAACGCGACGACGGATGGCGTCGTGCGGCCGCCCTCGGCGTTCGGGATCACGGTCGGCTCGCCGCCCTCGAGGACGGCCATGCAGCTGTTCGTGGTGCCGAGGTCGATACCGATTGTCTTTGCCATGTGAGTTCCTTCCTCTATCTAAGTGTGAGTGACTGAGATAAATCTAAGTCAGACCATATCAGATATCCGAGGGAGAACGAAACCTACCGCGTGAGGCCGATCACGATCGCGCCCGCGACGACGAACAAGGCCCCGACGACGAGCCGGCGGCCGACGCCCTCGATGCGCCGCAGAAAGAGGGCAGACAGCCCCACGCCCCACAACGACTCCGTCGCGACGAGTGGCGCGACGACGCTGAGCCGCCCTCGGAAGAACGCCTCGTAGAGCGAGACGTAGGAGAGGCCAAAAAGCAACCCGGCCGGCACGAACGCGGGAAGTGAGCCGAGCGTGAGGCGTCGCCGGCTCACGGTGACCGCAATCAGGATCGTCGCCGCTCCCGCGAAAAGTGTCGCGCTGATCGCGAGCTCGGGCGAGACATCGGTGTCGATCGAGAGCCACCGTACGAAGGTGTCCCGCGACGCGAAGACGCACGCCGCGGAGAGTGCGAAGACGAGGCCGATCGACTTCACGTGCTCGGGCCGCCCTCCCTCACTCGCAAGGAGGAGTCCGCCCGTCACGATCAGCACTGCGCCGATGAGAATTCCGGCCGCGAGCGGCTCCCCGAGCAGGATCGTCGCGAACGTGACGGCGAACAGGGGGGCCATCCCGACCGTGGCCGACGCGCGCGACGGGCCGGCGTCACGAATCGCCAGCGTGAAGAGGATCTGCGACACGCCCGGGCCGAGAATCCCCGCGAGCGCGAACGGCCAGACGGCGACGATGTTCCAGTCGCCGACGATCGCTGCAGCAATGAGCGCGACACCGGCCGCAGGCAGCACCGTCCACAGCGCGCCGACAAGTGGATCGTCACCCCGTGCGAGCGCGGGACGGAGCGCGACGGTCATGCCGCCGAAGAGCGCTGCAGAGCAGAGAGCGAGAACGACCGCGTCCATCAGGCTGGTTCGGCGCTTCTGGCGAGGCGCCGCAGCGCGCCGGCCGCTGCCGGCTCGGCGGCGAGGATGCCGGCGAGCATGATCGCGCATCCGGCCCACCCCATCCAGCCAAGTCTCTCCGACAGGAGGAGCACGCCGAAGAATGCGGCGAACGGCGCCTCGAGAGTGAAGACGAGCGCGGCGCGCGCGGCGGTCGCCCGCGACTGCACCCACGTCGCCACGAGATAGCCGAGCGCGCCGGCGAAGATGCCCGTCACGATGAGCGCGTACCAGACCGAACCGTCACGGGGCAGTGCCAGCTCACCGCGTGCGATTGCGATCGCGGTGAACGCCAGGCACGAGACCGCCATCTGGAGAAAGGTCAGCGCACGTGCGTCGTAGCGCGGCGCGAACCGCTCCATCGCGACGATCTGGAACGACTGCGCCACGGCGTTCCCGAGGACGAGGGCGTTCCCGATCGCGGAGCCGCCCGGAATGCCGTTCAGCAGCAGCAATCCGGTGACAGCGAGCGCGACCCCGACCCACGCCGCCGCCGCAACCGGGGTGCGGAAGAGCACGAGCGCGAGGATCGGCGTCAGGACGACGTAGAGCCCTGTGATGAAGCCGGTGCTCGACACCGTTGTGAGCTCGAGGCCCGCGGTCTGCAACCCGTAAGCCGTCGCAAGCAGGGCACCCGCTCCCGCGCCGGCCAGGATCCCACCGCGCGGGATCACACGGAGCGAGCCCCAGGCGAAGGGCACGAGAACGACCGAGGAGATTGCGAAGCGGATCGCGAGGAACGCGAACAGCGGGTAGATCGCGATCGCCTCCTGTACCGGAACGAACGTGTAGCCCCAGATCGCAGTGACGACGACGAGCGCGAGAACGGGCGAAAAGCGACGGCCGGGCATCCGCGCAGGCTACTCCCGCGCGGCCCCGCAAGCCCCGGGCAGCTCCGGGGCCGCCCCGGCTGGGTACGATGATTGCCAGGATGAGCACACTCGACCCGACGCTCGACACCCTTGGCCGCCCGATCCGTGATCTCCGGATCTCCGTGACCGATCGCTGTAATTTCCGCTGCGTCTACTGCATGCCCAAGGAGGTGTTCGGCCGCGGCTACCGGTTCATGGACCGGAAGGAGCTCCTCTCGTTCGAGGAGATCGAGCGGCTCGCACGGGCTTTCGTCGCGCACGGGGTCGAGAAGCTCAGGATCACCGGCGGCGAGCCACTCCTCCGCCGCGACCTGGAGATTCTGATCGACCGGCTGACCGGCCTGGGCGACCTCGACGTCGCGCTGACGACAAATGGTGCCCTGCTGCCCCAGAAGGCCGAGTCGCTCTTCGCCGCGGGTCTCGAACGCGTCACGGTCAGCCTCGACTCGCTCGACGACGACACGTTCCGCGCGATGAACGACGTCGGCTTCCCGGTAACGCGCGTGCTCGACGGTATCGCCGCCGCAGCAGCGGCCGGCCTGAAGGTGAAGATCAATGCCGTCGTCAAGCGCGGCGTCAACGACGATCAGGTTGTCGCGCTTGCGCGCCACTTCCAGGGCAGCGGCCACATCCTTCGCTTCATCGAGTACATGGACGTCGGCGCTACGAATGGCTGGCGTCTCGACGATGTCGTCCCCGCCGCAGAGATCGTCTCCCTCATCTCGGCCGAGCTTCCGCTCGAGCCAGCCGAGGAAAACTATCGCGGCGAGGTCGCACGCAGATGGCGTTACGCCGACGGCAGCGGCGAGATCGGTGTCATTGCCTCCGTCACGCAGCCGTTCTGCGGCGACTGCACCCGCTCGCGCATCTCGGCCGAGGGCCGTCTCTATACATGTCTCTTCGCGACGAAAGGGCACGATCTCAGGGCGCTCGTCCGCGGCGGCGCAGACGACGCCGAGCTCCACGCGACAATCGGGCGCATCTGGGGCCGGCGTACCGATCGCTACTCCGAGGAGCGCTCATCGCGCACCGCGGAGCTGCCGCGCGTCGAGATGTCCTACATAGGCGGCTGAGTCCCCGAGAGTAGTGCGGAAAGACCGAACCAGAGTCGGGGGAGCCCCCGATGCGACGGGATCCGAGCGCAAACAGGCTGTGGCGATGCCATCACGCGTCACGATCGACGGCAACGAGGCCGCAGCCTGGGTTGCCTACCGCGCGAGCGAGGTCATCGCGATCTATCCGATCACGCCTGCTTCGCCCATGGGGGAGCTCTCGGACACGTGGTCGGCGGCAGGAGTGCGGAACACGTGGGGCGCAGTTCCGCAGGTAATCGAGATGCAGAGCGAGGGTGGTGCCGCGGGGGCGGTCCACGGCGCGCTGCAGGCAGGGGCGCTCGCAACGACGTTCACGTCGTCCCAGGGGCTCCTGCTCATGCTCCCGAACATGTTCAAGATCGCCGGCGAGCTCACTCCCGCGGTGATTCACGTCGCCGCACGCGCTCTCGCAACGCATGCGCTCTCGATCTTCGGCGATCACTCCGACGTGATGGCCGCTCGCTCGACGGGCTTCGCGCTGCTCTGCTCGGCCTCTCCGCAGGAGGCGCAGGACATGGCAGTGATCGCCCATGCTGCGACACTCGAGGCGCGAGTCCCGTTCCTCCACTTCTTCGACGGCTTCCGCACCTCACACGAGCTCAACACCGTCGACCGACTCGACGAGGACGACCTTCGAGCTCTCCTCGACGAGCCGCTCGTGATTGCACACCGCCACCGGTCGCTTTCACCCGACCACCCGGTGCTGCGTGGAACGGCGCAGAACCCCGACGTCTTCTTCCAGGCGCGAGAGGCGGCGAACCCGTTCTACGACGCGCTCCCCGGCATCGTGCAACGACGGATGGATGCGCTCGCCGAGCGGACAGGCCGCCGCTACCGGCTCTTCGACTACACGGGGGCGCCCGATGCGGAACGCGTGATCGTCCTGATGGGATCCGGCGGCACCGCCGCCGCCGAGACGGTTGCTGCGCTCGTTGCAGGTGGAGAGAAGGTCGGCGTCCTCACGGTTCGCCTGTATCGCCCCTTCGCTGCCGACGCGTTCGTCGCGGCGCTGCCCGCTACGACGCAGCGTGTGGCCGTCCTCGACCGGTGCAAGGAGCCGGGCTCGCTCGGCGAGCCGCTCTTCCAGGACGTGCTCACCGCACTTGCCGAGCGCGAGGGCACGATGCCGCTCGTCACCGGCGGGCGCTACGGCCTTGCGTCCAAGGAGTTCACGCCCGCGATGGTCAAGTCGGTGTTCGACCACCTCGCCGAGCCCGAGCCACGTCGTCGATTCACGGTGGGGATCCTCGACGATGTCTCCCACCTGTCCCTCGTCGTCGACAGATCGTTCACGACCGAGCCAGACGATGTCGTACGTGCGGTCTTCTACGGCCTCGGCTCGGACGGCACCGTCGGGGCGAACAAGAACTCGATTGCGATCATCGGGAAGCACGCCGGCGGCCACGCGCAGGCGTACTTCGTCTACGACTCGAAGAAGTCGGGCTCGGTCACGGTCTCGCACCTTCGTTTCGGCCCCCGCCCGATCGGCTCGTCGTACCTCATCGATCGTGCCGACTTCGTCGCGTGCCATCAGTTCGGCCTGCTCGAGAAGATCGACGTTCTCGACGTCGCGGCCGATGGAGCGACCTTCCTGCTCAACGCCCCCTTCGACGCGGACGAGGTCTGGGAGCATCTCCCCGCGAACGTCCGAGAGCAGATCGTCGCCAAGGGGTTGCGGTTCTTCGTCGTCGACGCGACCGAGGTCGCGCAGCAGGCGGGCATGGGACGGCGCGTCAACACGGTTCTGCAGACATGTTTCTTCGCGCTCTCGGGCGTGCTGCCGCTCGACGAGGCGATCGTCGCGATCAAGGGGGCGATTCAGCACACCTATGGCAAGCGCGGCCAGGCAGTCGTCGACCGCAACGTCGCGGCGGTCGACTCGGCCCTCGACGGGTTGCAGGAGGTGACGGTTCCCGCCGACGGCGCGGCGCTCGTCCCGGTCGCGGCGCCGGTGAACGCCGGCGCGGACACCCTGTCGCGGGCAATCGCCGCCATGCTCGCCGGCCGCGGCGACACCCTGCCCGTGAGCGCGCTCCCGGTCGACGGCACGTTCCCGGTCGGGACGGCGCGCTACGAGAAGCGCTCGATCGCCGACGAGATCCCGATCTGGGATCCCTCGATCTGCATCGACTGCGCCAAGTGCGCGATCGTCTGCCCGCACGCTGCGATCCGGATGAAGGTCTTCCCGGCCGAGGATCTCGACGGCGCACCCGAGGGCTTCCCGACGAAGGACTGGCGCGACAAGCACCTCCCCGGAATGAAGATGACGATCCAGGTTGCGCCCGACGACTGCACGGGTTGCGGGATCTGCGTCGACACGTGCCCCGCGCACGCCAAGGAGGCCGTCGGCCATCGCTCGATCAACCTCGAGCCAAAGCTCGACCATCTCGAGGTCGAGCGAGAGCGCTTCGATTTCTTCCTCTCCATCCCCGAGATCGCGAGGACGCTCGTCGACCCGGCGACGGTGAAGGGATCGCAGATGCTGGAGCCGCTGTTCGAGTTCTCGGGGGCGTGCGAAGGCTGCGGCGAGACGCCCTACCTCAAGGTCCTCACGCAGCTCTTCGGGGACAGGATGATGGTCGCGAACGCCACCGGGTGCTCGTCGATCTACGGCGGCAACCTACCGACGACGCCGTGGACCGCGAACCGCGACGGACACGGCCCCGCCTGGTCGAACTCCCTCTTCGAGGACAACGCCGAGTTCGGCCTCGGGATGCGGCTCGCGCTCGACGCGCAGGAGTTCCAGGCGCGCGCGCTCGTCGCCGAGCTCGCGCCCGATCTCGCCACCGCCCTCTCTGCCACCGACCCGCACAGCGAAGCGGGTGTGGCCGAGCAGCGACTGCTCGTTGCGCAGCTGCTCGAGCGCATTGCGAACGACGACCGGCCCGAGGCGCACCGGCTTGCCGCATTGGCGGGCGCACTCGTCCGCAAGAGCGTCTGGATCGTCGGTGGGGACGGCTGGGCGTACGACATCGGCTTCGGCGGGCTCGACCACGTCCTCGCCGCGGGACGCAACGTCAACGTTCTCGTACTCGACACCGAGGTCTACTCGAACACGGGCGGCCAGGCATCGAAGTCGACGCCGCGCGGTGCTGTCGCGAAGTTCGCTGCCGGAGGGAAGCAGAGCGGCAAGAAGGACCTCGGTCTCCTCGCCACGTCCTACGGAAACGTCTACGTCGCTCACATCGCGCTCGGCGCAGACAACCCTCAGACGGTCAAGGCTCTCGCGGAGGCCGACGCATGGAACGGGCCTTCTCTCGTGATCGCGTACAGCCACTGCATTGCCCACGGGAGCGAGATGCAGAAGGGCATGCGCCAGCAGAAGCTCGCCGTCGACAAGGGCTACTGGCCGCTCTGGCGCTACGACCCGCGACGCGCGGGCCCGGGAGAGCATCCGTTCCAGCTCGATTCGCGACGCGCGAAGCTCCCCCTGACGGAGTTCACGGCCAACGAGGCGCGCTTCTCGATGCTGCGCCGCTCACGACCGGAAGAGGCGGAGCGCCTCGGGGCACTGGCGCAACACGATGTCGATGAGCGGCGGCTCGTCTACGAGCAACTCGCCGAGATCGAGCACGAGCCCGACGACCCACCCACGAAGGAGAACGACGATGAAGCCTGATCTGAGGAGCACCTATCTCGGGCTCGAACTGAAGAGTCCACTCGTCGCCTCCGCGTCCCCCTTGACCGGCAACCTCGATTCCCTGCGGGCTCTCGAGGAGGCGGGTGCTGCGGCAGTCGTGCTGCCGTCCCTGTTCGAGGAGCAGATCGAGCACGACGAGACATTGGTCGACGTCGTGCTCGAGCGCGGTGCGCACAGCTACGGAGAGGCCCTCTCCTACTTCCCCGAGATGGACGACTACAACACAGGGCCGAACGCGTACGTCGAACATGTCGCCCTGGCAAAGAAGGCTCTGTCGATCCCGGTGATCGCGTCGATCAACGGTGTCACGCCGGGAGGTTGGGTTAGATACGCGGAGCTCCTTCAGCAGGCCGGGGCCGACGCCATAGAGCTCAACGTCTACGCGGTCGAGACCGACCCCTACGCCTCGGCGGCGAGCGTCGAGGATCGAACGCTCCGCCTCGTCAGCCGGGTGCACGGCGCACTGACCGTGCCGCTCGCCGTGAAGGTCGGCCCCTACTACTCGGCGTTCGCGAACACCGCATCACGTCTCTCCGATGCAGGCGCCGCAGGCCTCGTTCTGTTCAATCGCTTCCTGCAGCCGGACATCGATCTCGAGACGATGACGGTGAAGCCCGAGCTCCATCTCTCGAGCAACGAGGAGATGCAGCTGCCGCTGCGCTGGATCGCCATTCTTCGCGGCCGCGTTCCGGCAAGTCTCGCCGCGACGAGCGGGATCCAAAGCAGCGAAGACGTGGTGAAGCTCCTCCTCGCGGGCGCAGATGCAGTGATGCTCGCGTCAGCGCTCTTGCGTCACGGCCCGAGCCTTCTCACCGAGCTGACGGCGGGCCTCACCGCCTGGATGGCGGAGCATGACTACGAGTCGGTCGAACAGCTGAAGGGAAGCATGAGCCAGGAGACGTGCGGCAATCCCCGGGCATTCGAGCGATCGCAGTACGTTCGGGCGATCGTCGACTACCAGACGGGCCGCACGATGAAGTAGTCGGCC
>Ga0163144_10015384_pt1 | contig 15785 bp, 8 predicted proteins | sample OliLak19BULKMAT1_FD_123175 | JGI IMG/M metagenome (GOLD analysis project Ga0163144, IMG submission 123175) | Freshwater microbial mat bacterial communities from Lake Vanda, McMurdo Dry Valleys, Antarctica - Oligotrophic Lake LV.19.BULKMAT1 | ecosystem: Environmental > Aquatic > Freshwater > Lake...
CGCTCCCAGGCTCTGGACGACCCACCTGGGCCGCTGCGCGGATGTGGATATGCCGAAGCTTCCCGTCGCAGGTGGGACGATCCAGATCGCGCGTCGGACCGGCGCGGACTGCTTCCAGATCCTTCAAGAGTTGACCTATGGCCCTGGCGGCGACATCGCCTTGCCGCCCATGGGCGCGGGCATCGACCGCGATGAGACAGGCGCGCTCGTTCAGGACCCTTGGCCAGCCCCTGCGTGCTTCAACGGGGACACCACTTGGTTGGTGCCTTGTTTGGGCACCGATCCAAAGCAGACCGTGGTGGTGCAGGAGTTCGCCCTGCGAGATGCCAGTGGTGGTCTTGGGAATCAGTTCATCGAGTTGTCCTCGAGCGAGAATGGGCAGTTGTGGGATCGGCGGCTCGGACTGCGGACGTACGGTGCCAGTGGCGCCTTGATCCAAACGGTCTCGCCGGAGGAGTTCCAGTCCTTCTCTGGCCTCTGGCGTCCCGGTGTGCCACGGACGTTGATCACAACGAACAGCCTCCTCACCAGTTCGTACACCGATCGACGCCTGCTGCCACTGGATGTGAACGCGGGACGCTTCGAGGTCCTCTACCAGCCCTCGGACGGAAGCCCGATGGTGGTCATCCGAACCGTGGAATACGGCCCTGGCCGTGCGGTTTCGGCGCCGGCGCCCGGCTACTCGGCACAACGCATGCCGGACGGCTCGTTCTTCACCACGGCGCGCCCGACACCGGCGGATTTGATCGGAGCCTTGTCCATGGGCACGTATCCAATCGCTGGGTGCGGGCTTGCCACACTCTTGAGCAGCACGGGCGAGAACGAGCCGGTCGGCACACCGACGTTCGACCGCATACAGACGATCGCGCCAACTCGCTCCACTTATGACAAGGCCCGTGGAACGGTCAGTTCCTCGGCAGGCCCGGGGATGACAGCAACCACGATCGCCAGCGATCGCTTCTTGCTCGAGGCTCCCGTGGGGACAGCGCTTCCGGTCACGATCCGGATGCGAGGAACCACTCAGTTCCACTGTGACACGAGCGGTTGTGCGCGCGGCTCGGTTCGCTTCAAACTCTCCGTCGGCGCGGTCAGCAACACCCAGAACGTCAGCGCCGCGGCGAATACGACAGTGGATATCCCCCTCACGATGTATGTTGGGTTTCCGATTGTGATCGAGCAGGAAGTCGTCGCCACTCAGTACTCCGGCCCCGGCTTCACCCGCCGCGTCTTCGCCGATGCACAGCTCGAGTTCATCGGGATTCCCGCGGGCATGAAGATCACCTCGTGCTCCGGCTATCTACAGGATCAGCCGGTCCCCGTGTTGCTCGCGCTCGTCGAGGCCGTGGCCGCAGCCGATCAAGCGCGCCTCGTCTGGCGCGTGGACCAATCCGCCGCCTTCGAAGCACGCGTGCAGCGACGCGAGGAGGGCTCCGACTGGCTCGACGTGGGCACCGTGCGCGTCGACGGCGCGGGGCAACTCGAGTTCACGGATCGCGGCGTGCTGCCGCTCCATCGTTACGCGTATCGACTGACCTGGAGTGATTCCGAGCGAGGAGCGAGCTTCGCGGGTGAGACATGGCTCGATATTCCCCGCGCGCTCGCCTTCGCGCTGCATGGCGCGCGGCCGAACCCCAGTCGCGGACCGCTCACCGTGGCGTTCCAGTTGGCGACCGAGGGTGAGGTTCGTATCGAACTCCTCGATATCGCGGGGCGCCGGGTGCTCGAGCATCGCGTGGACCGGATGGCGCCGGGCGACCACATGCTGTCATTGGCGCGCGCTGGTGATGTGGCGCCGGGGATGTATGCGCTCCGCCTGAAGCAGGGTGAGCGCAGTGCGACGACACGTGTGATCGTGACGAGATAGCCGATGTCGCGTCGGCGATCCGCGGATCAGCGCGGGTCGCCGACCGCGACGAACGCGCCCCAGTATGCGGGGTGCGTGCTCAGACCGGCCGCGCGCCGTGCGGCAAGTCTCTCGCGACCGGCGGCGCGCACGGCTTCGGCGGTGGTGGCGCCTGCGGCCCACTGCCGATGCAACGCGACCATCCACTGGGCCGCGGCTCGATCGTCCACATCCCACAGGCTCATGACCTGCTCGCGGACGCCCGCCACGCGGAACGCACGGCGTAGTCCGGTCACGCCTTCACCGGTCAGCACGTCGCCGACTCCGCTGTGGCAAGCGGACAGCACCACCCGCTCCACGCCCGAGAGGTCGAGTGCGGCGATCTCCTCGGCGGTGAGGATGCCATCCTCATGTGCTTCGTCGGCGTCAACTCGGTGGTTCGCACCGGCCAGTGCAAGCCCTGAAAGGCGCATGGGGCTGGTCATCGCATCGCGGAGCTGGCTGCGCCTTGCGGAGCCGCGTGGCGTCTGCGCCGTGTCAGTCACGGCCAACCCTCCGATCCCACGACCGCTTGCACTGCCCACACAACCCTCGCCGAGGAAGAATCCGTGCGTGGCAAGGTGCACCGTGCGATAGCGCGGCGCCTCGCGCTTGAAGCTCGCTTCATCCGCGCGCGCGCCCGTCAACGTCACCGCCCCGGGACGGGCCACGGCGATCATGCGCAATTCATCGCCGGTGGCGGGGAGCGGCCCGAAGCGCAGATCGCGAAAACGCGGACACGCTTCGGTGGTGCCACGGAACGCGGCGGCGACCCGTGGAGTTTCGTCGCCGGCCCGGTCGAAGTCCGGTGCACCGATCGCGAGCAGGTCGTTCGCGGCGCGCGTGCTCGGGGCAGCGCTCAATAGATCGAGCTCACGCGTGAGGAGGATGAAGGTGGGGCCCGAGTCGATCAGGTACCCGCCCTTGGCATCGGGCAGCGCGGCGGGATTCACCAGTTGCAGCGCGCCATCGGGCACGATGAAAACCTGCCGCACGTCGCCGAGTGCACGAGCGATCGGGTCCCACCAACGGGCACGCAAGGCAACGCCGGCCGTCAGCGCCTGTCGTTCCTTTGCGGACAATGACTCCGGTGAGGCGGCGTGGCGCAGGTCGAAGGCGGATCTCCAGCCGTCGATGAGCGAATCCATCGCGGCGGCTTCGCCGAGCGGCACCACCGTCACCTCGTTATGACCCGCACGCGTGACGAATGCCACGTAACCGGCAGGGTACCCCGCCACTTCCTCGTGCAACGCGATCCCGACCACTGCCTGTCGGGGCGTGAGGCGCGCACGGAGACGAGCCAGACGGCCCGCACCGGACTCCTGTGCGCCACGTCGCTCGCCCGAGGCCCGCGCCCACGCACGCTCGGCCGACTCGAACTCCGCGCGCGCCCGCAGCAGCGCGGGGTCCTGCGAGGCCTCACTCCCCGAGCGACTCACCAGCAAGCGTGCATAGCGGTTGCTCGTGAGTCGATACAGACTGTCCGCCGATCGGGCAGCAGCGCCGGAATGCAGCGTGTGTCGGCGTTGTGCGATCTGCTCGAGCACCGAGCCGCGTGCGAGCATCAACGCCTCCCACGTCGCGCGCACACGCGCTGCGTCCTGCTGCGGCGCGGCGGCCGCTCGCTCGTGCGCCATCGCCAGCGCGATCGCGAGCCGGTACCGACAACTGCGCGCGAGTTCGAGCGCCTGCTGCTCGGGCAAGCCGGGCTGCACGAGCCGCATGTGCTGCTGATGGTTCGCGGCCGCCGAAAGGGCCAGATCCCATGCCTTGACCGGACTTCCCGCTCGCGCTTCGGCCCACGCTTCTTGTCCCAGGATATCGCCCAGGTCCGGGTGCTCGGGGGAACGCTTGGTGAGCAGGATCCTGCGCGCTCGTTCGGCGAGCACGTGCGTGGTGTCCACGCGCCCCAGCTCGGCAGTCACGCGTGCGAGCTCGATCAACGTGGCACCCAGGTCGAGTGCGAGCGGCCCCTGCGACGCTTCTTGAAGCACGGCGGCCTGTTCGAAACTGGCTCGGGCTGCCACATACTGCTTCTTGGCGTACTGCCGCGCGCCAAGTGAGGCGTACCCGAAGGCAGTGTATGCGCCGGGCTTCTTCTCGAACTCGCTAGCGGCCCGCATCGCCCGGTCGAACACGGAGTCCGCCTGCGCGGACTCGCCCGCACGGTCCAGCAGCTGGGCATATTCGAAATGGGAGTTGATCGTCGTGCCGTTCTGCAGGCCATACATGGCCTCGTTCAACGCCGCCGTACGCGCCATGTCCTTGAGCGCGAGCGATTCCTCGCCGAGCCTGGAATACACCACCGCACGCTCATCGAGGCGACGCGCGAGATTGATGTCCGGCTGCTTGCGCTTCTCGAACTGCGCGATCATGGGATCGAGCAGCTCGAGCTGACCGAGAAGGTCCGCCGTGCGGCGCAGCAATGAGAGTCGAATGGTCACGTAACGGATCCGGTCGGGGTCGGCAGGATCGAGTTGCGCCTCGATCACGCGCCCGGAGGCATCGAGCATCGCCTCGGCCGCCAGCAGATCGCCGTCCTGGGTCGCGGCAAGCGCGGCGTCGCAACGCAGCACCGCGGCACGCAACGAATCGACGGGGGTCATTCGCAACACGGCCGCCACCGCGCGTTCGAACGCCGGTCGCGCCTCGGCCGGACGACCCGCGTGCCCGAGCACGCCACCCAGCGCCTGAAGCGGGCGGATCACCAACGAATCGAGCGGCGCCGGCTGATGTTCGAACAGCGCGATTGCTGCGTTGGCCTTGGCGATGGACTCATCGACGCGGCCGAAGCCCCCGAGCACCGCCGCCTGTGTGGCGAGCACGCCGCCATACTCGATCGACTGCCGGCCCAGATGCCGCGAGATCAACTCACCGGCCAGCTCGAACGGCGGCCACGTCCGATCGTAGGTCGCCCCCCGTTGACGGTGCATCGCGACACCGAGCAGCCGCGAGAGTCGTCCGATGCTGAGCGTGCCCAGTCCCGAATCGGCTTCACTTTCGCGCAGCGCGCGGTGCGCGAGAGATTCCGCGAGGACCGGCTGCGACGCATCGAGTCGCGCCTGGATGGTGTCGAGCCATGCGAACCCGCGCAGCTCGGCGCGTCCTGGACTTGCAGTCAGTAGGCCCAACGCGAACGCGGCGAACAGCGTGAGAAGCAACCGGCGAGTGCGCACCAGCAGGACTCCAAGGCGAGGGTCGGGCGAGCCATCGGTGTTCAGCCGAACACCCGCAGAGGCTGGCACAACCGATTCCCCCGGGTAAAGCCCCGCGACGCTGGCTCAGGCTGGCCGACTCAACCAGTCCCGCAGCAACGCCCGCGCCGCCGCCTTGCCGGGAATATCGCGCGCATGCCCGATGTCGGGATCCTGCTGCTGCGCCGGATGCAGCACCGGTAGCCCGACGCAGGCCGGGCAGCCATCGCCGCAGGGACAGCCTTCGAGGTGCGCGAGCGCTGCCTCGGTCAGTTCGTCGAGCCGCGCGAAGCCCTGTTCGGCGAATCCCAGCCCGCCGTGGTAGCGATCGAACAGGAACAACGTGGGCTTGCCCGTGTTGGAGGAGTCGAGGTTGCCCTGCAGATCCATCGGGTCGCACATGGCGAGCAGCGGCAGCAGTTGGACGAACAGATTGCGCACTCCCGACAACGCTTCCCACGGATTCAAGCCGGCTCGCGCGAGTCCGCGCCATGTGTCCTCGCCGGGCGCGAGCCAGAAGCCCGCGGTCTCGAGCGTGAGCCGCGGCAGGCTCAATGGGTGATAACCGATCGAATCGAGCGAGCGGTACTGGATCTTCTTGAAGGCGATGGTCTGCCACGAGTACGTGAGTTCGCCGAACCGCACCGTCTCGCCGCGCCAAGCGCGCGAGGTGAGTTCGCCACGCACGCGGATGTTCGTGTCGAGTACGGGCTGGGTGTAGTAGTCCACTTCGCGCGGCTCGACCGTGGCGATCTTCTGTTCCAGATCGAGCGCACGCACCCAGTGGCTGACGCCATCGTGCAGATAGATGGCCTCGGGATACACCAACTCCATGGCGCTGATCGCATCGACGGTGCCGATGACCTTGTGCGCCTGCGTGCGGTCCTGGATCGTGTACGTGTCGTCGCCCATGTTGCGCAGCGACACCTTGGCGCCGGGGAAATCCGTCTTGGCCCAGTAGGCCAGATCATCGATCACGCGCGTCTCGCCCGCTTCTTCGAGCGCCGCCAGCACATCGCGCGTCTGCGGGCCGAACGCGACTTCGTCGGCGGGCGAGAGCGGCAGCTCGTACGCGGCACAAGCCAACTGCTGGGCGAGGATGTAGGGATTGTGCGGATCGACGCAGGCCGCCTCGGGCGAGCGACCGAAGAACCATTCCGGCTTGCGCATCAGGTACTGGTCGACCGTGTCGTTGTAGGCGACCAGCACCACCACGCTCGGCGCACCACTTCGGCCCGCGCGGCCCGCCTGCTGCCAGATGCTCGCCAGTGTGGGCGCGGCGCCGATCAGGATGGCGGCATCGAGACCGCCGACATCGATGCCGAGTTCGAGCGCGTTGGTGCTCACCACGCCGCGCAACTCGCCGCTGAACAGCGCTTGCTCGATGGCGCGGCGCTCCTCGGGAAGGTAGCCGCCGCGATAGGGCCGGATGCGCTCGTGCAGGTTCGGCATGCGGCCACGTTGCGAACGCTCGAGCTGCTCCTTGGCGTAGCGGTAGACCAACTCGGCCGATACGCGCGACTTGGTGAACGCGATCACCTGCGCGCCTCGTTCGATGAGGCCCGCGAACAACTGACAGCCCTCGACATTGCTGGAGCGGCGCTCGACCTGTGCTTCGTCGCGGTACGGCGGATTCCAGAACACGAAATGCTTCTCGCCACGTGGCGCCCCGTCGTCATCGACCACCGTGACCTCGCGGCCGATGAGCGAGGCCGCGAGCTCGCCCGGATTGCGGATGGTGGCGCTGCACATCACATAGCGGAACTCGCCGCCATAGTGACGCACCAGTCGCTCGAGCCGGCGCAGCACATTGGCCACATGGCTGCCGAAGATGCCGCGATAGGCATGCATCTCGTCGATCACCACATAGCGCAGGTTGGCGAGGAATCGAGCCCACTTGGCGTGCTGCGGCAGGATTCCCGAGTGCAACATGTCGGGATTGGAGAGAATGACGTTGGCCGATTCGCGCAACTTGCGCCTCGTGCCCACCGCCGTATCGCCGTCATAGACCCCCGCATGGAGCGCGCGCGTGAGCTCGAGGCTGCTGCCCGCCAGACGCGTGAGGCTCTTGAGTTGGTCCTGGGCGAGCGCTTTGGTGGGGAACAGATAGAGCGCCGTGGCCTCGGGCTCCTCGAGGATGCGTTCGAGGGCGGGCAGGTGGAAGCACAGGCTCTTGCCACTGGCGGTACCCGTGACGACCACGGTGTCGCGCCCGGCCCTTAACGCCTCGATACTGCGCACCTGATGCGTGTAGAGCTGAGTGACCCCGCGCGCAGCGAGCGCTTGTGCGAGCGGCTCGGGCAGCGCTGGGAGCAGCTCGCCGTAGCGCGCAGCACGCGCGGGCAACGTTTCCCAGTGCGCGAGTGCACCACGATTGTCACGGCGCTCTGCGAACTCGGCGAGCCAGCGCGGCAGCTCGTGCCGTTCGGCGGCTTCGGGGATGAGGAATCGCGTGGGTTCTGCCTGCATGGGTCGAGCCTCCTACTGCACGGATGGGCAGTATGGGGGCGAGCGGGGGGAGAGGGAAGGGGAAAGTGACGGGCCTCAACGAATGACCACGAACCGCCCAACCGTGTGACCCAGGTCCGAGTCGACCGTGTAAAGATACACTCCCGAGGCCACGTCCTGACCATTGCGCGAGATCAGATCCCAGCTGGCCTGACCGTCGCCGGTGGTGCCGTCGTGGTCGATCGAGGCCACGAAGTCGCCCGCCAAAGTGTAAATGCGGATCGTGCTGCGAGCCCGCGGCAGCCCGAAGAAGTCGAGATGGCGACTGAGCGCATCCCCTGGCACCGGCTCGCGGTCCCATTCGGCCCCGCCGCGATACGGATTCGGCACCACGCGCACCAGGGACAGGTCGGGCTGCGACGTGTCCTGTGGCGTCACGCGCTCGCGGAACACGGTTCGGAACGGACTCTCGAGCAACTCGGTGGACGGCGTTCCGCCGATGGTGATGGGCCTCGAGGCGATCGAGGTCACCACGTAGTGGTAGTCGAAGCCATCGCGAACGTCGGTATCGATGAAGCGGTACCGACCGATCGGGTGATGCTTGCGCTCATACGCGATCGAATCGAAATCCACGCTCGCATCGAGCACGGCGCTGAGCGATTTGGCGCCCGAGCTGGTGTCGACCGAGAACGTACCGATCGTCTGCCAGCGCCGCGTCTCGGGCAACAGCGAGGAACGCCGCCAGTCGTCCAGTCGGTAGATCCGGTATCCCCAGAAGCGCCACGCCCCACCGGGGATGACACGCGCATCCATCAGTAGTTCCGGAAGGTCCTCCCACTCCACCTTCACCGTGCGGTCGCCAGCGGTGATGCGCGCGAGCGGCTGTGGTGGCGCGGGCTCGGGCAGGTACCAACGCACAGTGGTCTCCTTGCCATCCAGACCGGTACACGCGTCGCAATCGAAATCCGTCCACACACACTGACCGTGACGATAGGTCGCCTCGGCCGAGGCGCCGGGCGGAAAACGGTCGGGCAGTGGATAGTAAGCTGGCTCGTAGATGAACTTCGACGGGCAGTGCGGGTCATAGTTGAATACCAATCCGGGCGGCGGCTCGTAGCACACCTCGTGGCCGTTCATGCCCGTGGCGCCCTGCGAATACGACCCCGAGCGTGCCGTGTCCGCTTGCCGATTGAGCATCACGCCGTGATGCAATATGAGCGCGGATTGAAGGTCCGCCTTGAGCGTGTCGGGGTTGTCCGCCACGACGAATGCCATTTCGAACTCAAGCGACTGCCCGGGCTCGAGCGTGGCGAATGGTCCGCACGAGACGAGCACGGAATAGTCGTGCGCGTAGTCGAGATTCGCCTCGGGGTACTCACCCGCCATTGACGCGTAGCGATCGGCATCAAGAATCGGTGGCCCGCCCTGGCGGGGCGGGAGGTCCTGAGCGAAGACGGAGTAGCGAAAAGTCGTATCGCGGCGCGGCGCACGCGCAGCGGCAAAAGCTTCGCGCGCTCCGGGGAACGCGAAGTTCGTGACGTAGCCAAGCGGATCCGTGGTGTGCGTCAGTCCAACGACTGCCACGTAGGGCAGTCCTTTGGCGGGCTCGCGGTCGCTCACGAATGGCAGCAGGCTCCCGAGCGAGGCGAAGCAGTTCTTCGCGTAGTCCGTCTCGAGCACCGAGCGACCTTCGGACACCGTGACCGCGGGGTTCACATACTGGACCTGATCATCCAGATGACCGTTGCCCGCAGCGCGCAGGCGCGAATCAAGGTCGGCATACACGCCGAGTCGGACTTCGTGAAGCACCACCGTGCTTCGATTGGTGATCCGAAAGCGCATGCCGGCGATGCCCTGATACCCCGCACGGGCCCACGCCATGGACTTCTGCTCCACCTCGAGCCCGAGCGGCGCATGCCGTTCTCCTCCGGGATAGGCGTAGTCGATCGCCTCGCGGCGATCATCGCGATAAGTCGCGGTGCACATCTCCTCACCTTGGAAATCGAGGTCCTCGTCGATCTCGCCATCGCCATCATCGTCGAGTCCGTTGAGCGTCTCCTCGTCCACACGCCCATCCCCATCCTCGTCGATGGTGGTGCGCGAACCGCGCGAACCAAGGTATGCCTGTCGAACGCGATCGTCCTCGGCGACCGAGGGGCGCCACTCCAGCATCGGCCCGCCGCTCACGGTCAGACTCCCGTTCTCGCCGCGCGCGCCGACCCACAACTCGGCGCGACCGAGCGCCTCGTGACCGCTGCCGCGAGGGAACTCGAACGACGGGTCCCCCGACAGGCCTTTGTCGAAGAACGCGTTGCCGATGATGCCCGCATTCGTGATGCGCATGGCGAAACGGCCGATATCGAGTTGCGGGCCCTGATCGTCGATGTCGAGCCGGGCCAGCGCCGGAGTGGCGGCGACGCACAGCGCGAGCACCCCCATGACGATGCGCGTGGAGCGCGGACCCCACTTCACCTGAAGCGCCCCCACGCCGCCGCTATTCGACGCTGCGCTGCGTGGCTTCGAATCCTGCGACGACATACTCGCCATCACGGGACTCGAAGTGGATGCGATACGCTTCGTCAGTGCCGCGGAAGAACACCATCTCGATGGCGCCCTCGTCAGTCGCCGGCGCCACACGCCAACGACCGCGACTGGTCTCGTTCCACGCGTAGCGGCGTGCGAAGTCCACGAGCGTGGGGTCGACCACGAACTCCATCGCGCGTTCGCGATCGTTGTTCACCAGCGCCGAGATGAAGCCCGCGAAAGTCGAGTAAGGCGACGGCACCCCGTGTTCATCGACTCGACCGAATCCAGCCTGCGACCACCGATAGTGCCGCAACATGTAGACATGCGGACATGTGGCGCACTCCTCGAAATAAGGTGTCGACCGATACGTGCGGCTGGTGAGTTCGGACGAAGTATCGTCGTTCATGAACTCGGCCGTGCCCACGCCGCCGAGCGAATCGGGGCCGAGCGTCTGCAGCAGGTCCCATCGTCCACCGATCCCACGGCGCCAGACCATGACCATCGGCTGTGTGCCGCCACCGGCGCGCCGGGTGTAGAGCGCGGCCACGTGCGACGTATCGGTCGGGGCACCGGCCGGATCGAACCCGCGCGTGGCGACATCCTGGAGATGCAGGCCGCGACCCTCCACTGACTGCACGTGCACGGCTTCGCCCTCATGCCAGTAAAGGTACGGCCACGAATCCCCTTCGGGGCGCGAGCGGGAGAACAGATTGATCAGCGTGGCGCGGTCGCTGCCCGCGACCTCGGCCGCGAAGCCGAGCGAATCCAGAACTCCCCGGGCGCGTTCGGCCCAAGGCGCATTCATGCGGGCCCGCAGCGCTTCGAGCACCACGCGCGCGGACAGGCTTGCCGCACGATCATCAGTGCCCGCATCCCACTCATCGCTCGCGCGGCGCGCGTACACGGTGAACGAGTCCGGCTTGGCCGATACGGAGTCAGCCGACGCCGGCACCAGGCGAGGCCTGCGGTCACAGGCCGGCACGGCCGCAAGCACGGCGAACAGCCCGAAGATCTGGAGAGCCAGGGCGGCGCGCGGCCTCATCGGTTCGCTCCCGGTGCGGGGGCCGAGGCGCTCTTGGCCTCGATCGGGACCCAGTCGCGGATGATCCAACGCCCGTCGCGAATGGTGAAATGGAAGATCCAGCGCTTGGTCTCACGATCCCCTTTGATTCGAACCGCGAGCCACTCCGGCCACGCCTGATCGGGCTCGGCGTACTCCACCGTCCAGCTGCCTTTGGATCGTGTGCCCCCCCAACCCTGCGCCAGCGCCTGATCGAGCTTGGCTGGTTCAAGCAGTAACTGGCGGGCGCCGTCGTTGCGCTTGTCCATGAGCAGAAGTGCGAACAGGCGCAGAGTGGTCGTGGGGCCCGGCACGGTGCGCGCATCGTGCAGCACGAACCCTTCCGGACGCTCGGTGTAGACCAACTCGTTGAGGATCGGCGGAGCCGAAGCCGGCAGCGCGAGGAACGAATCCGGTTCGAACGCGGTGTACGAGAGCAACTCGGGCCGTCCATCGTGGTTGATGTCGGCGAACAGCGCTTCACCCGGCACGCCGAGTTCGGGGCCCTTGCCTTCGTATTGGATCAGATTCCAGAAGAACCCGTCGGGGCTCATGCGGAAATACTTGAAGCCGAAGCGTGGCGGCGTGCTACGCGCTTCGTAGATCACACCCGCGGAATACGGGAAGGTCGGACGACCGGTCCACCATGCACGCAGGCGCGGGCGGATGTTCGAAGGGAAGCTGGCGCCTTGCATGCGAAGGTCGGGGCCGCGGAACCACAGCAGGTAGCCAATGGCGTCGGCGGTACGCTTGTATGGATTGCGCACCATCACCAGAACGGTGCCCAACTGTTGCGGGTCAATCACCACATCCGTGTCGAGCCCAAGTGAATCGAGCGTCGCCTCGATCGCGGGCGCCTGGATCGCATGCGTGCGGCCCAGTTGACGCAGTAGTCGACGGGCAGCCTGACCGACCAGCTCATAAGCCTCATAGTTGAGTCCGCCCACGCTGTCGCCACTTGCGCGCTGGAAGCGCAGCTTGGCCGAGGACGCCAGCGTGACCACGGAATCCATGCCGGCGGGGGTCCATGGCTTCACCACCTGCGCTTCGACCGGCGCCACGACCAAGGCCAGGAGCGCGGCGGTGAGAACCAGGTACGAGCGCTTCATGCGGGATTCCCTCGGGTGAGACGCGAATGGGCGGCCGGTCCAGACGGCGGATGCATTCATGCGTCGGGCGGTCGTGGCGGTCAAGCCGGAAACCTCTCGAGCGCGCAGTTCTCACGGTTCCTTGTCAACGGGCGACCTGATACTCGCTGCTGCCGGGCGGGTAGTAGTAGATCACCGCCCGCGGCGCCACTCCATTGATGGGCGAGGTTCCGAACTGGATCAGGGCACTCGAGCGCAACACGATGCCGTAGTAGCTGAGTCGTCGGGCCTGTCCCTCGAGAAATGCCCCCACCGCGTCGCTGGCGAACACGGCCATGTTCGCAGTGCTGCTCGCGGCACCCGTGGCCAGGAGCGAGTTCACTTCGGGAAAGGGTGGCCCGGGATACGAGAACGTGCAGGTCACCCAGTCGTTCTGCGCGAAATGGATGAGCGGCCCGATTGTGTTGATTGACGCTGCGTAGAGGTCGGGCACGGGCAACTCGATTCGGGCGTCCGCGACCTTGAGCGTGGCCGGAAGCCCCGCCACGCCGAATCGGATGCCAGCGTTGTGGGCGGGCGATGCGTTCAGCAACTGTACCGTGCACTGCTGCGCCGTACTGGTCTGCGACCGACCGCCCCAGTCCGCAATCGCCACGAATACGGAATCCACGGGCACATCCGCAGCATAGGTGCGGAAGCGAGTGACAGCGCCATCGAGCCGCTCCCCGGTCACCAGATTGATCGCCGTGACCGCCCAATAGACGCGCGCGCCCTGTGGCCATTTGGCGCGCGGCAGGTAGTAGAGGAAGACCGCGCGCTGGATGTAGGGCACCGAACGAGCAGCGACGGCCGCGGAATCCTCCCCCACGTAGATCTCGTAGGAGATGTTGCCACTGATCAGTCCGTTACCGCTCCACATCAGTGAAGTGTGCGGTCCCTCCATCGCATCGACGGTGGGGCGATCGTACCTGGGTCGGCGCAGGCTGTTCGTGGTGAACTGGAAGAACGCCGTCGCGCCGAGCGAATCCCCTCCTGCCGCACGCACGCGGGGCGAGATCTCCACCGTGTAGGTCGTCTGCAGATCCAGCACGACATTGGGTCGCACCACGATGCGCCTCGACAGGCCATCGTAGGTGATCGCGGCAGAGAGCCGCCGGGAGTCCTGCTTGAGGAACACGGTGAGCGCGCTCACGGTGGAAGGCTCGAGCGAGCGGTCGAACTGGACCCAGATGTCCGTGTCATAGAGCACGCCCGTGGACCGCGCCGGGGGCTGGGTCGCAATGACCATGGGCGGCACCGACACGCGCAGGACCTCGGTCGGAGCGGCGACCTGCTTGCTGCAGCCGCTGGCGATCAGGCTGAGAAGTGCGAGCAGGAGGATCGCCGGACGGGTCATCGGGGTCCTGTTGGGCATGGATGGGTACACGAGCAGGAGATTGTAGAGGTCCGACCGAACCGACGGCAATGACGAACGCGCACTTTGCACTGACGGAACCCGCGCACGGGCCGCCCCTACCCACGTTCGGCAGGCTCCCGTATCATGCCACTCGCGCGGGCCGCGTTCGTCATCCGTCCCTGACCGGGAGTCCCACCGAGTGATCCACGCCATCGTCTTCGACCTGGACAACACCCTCACCGACTTCATGAAGATGAAAGCGGCCGCCATCGACGCCGCCATCGACGGGATGATCGACGCGGGCTTCAAGATCCGCCGCGAGGAACTGCGCGGGCTGGTGGATGCGATCTATCAGGAGAAGGGGCTCGAGTTCCAACAGGTCTTCGACGAGCTGCTGCAACGCGAGTTCGGCGAGGTTGACCCGCGCATCCTGGCCAGCGGCATCGTCTCCTACCGTCGTGCCCGCGAGTCGGCGCTGGTGCTGTATCCGCACGTACAGATGACGCTGCTCGAGCTGGCCAAGCGCGGCATCAAGCTGGGGGTCGTCTCCGATGCACCACGTCTTCAAGTCTGGCTGCGACTGTGTAGCTTGTCGTTGCAGCATGTGTTCGACGCCGTGGTCACATTCGACGACACGAAGGTGCGCAAGCCCTCACCCGAGCCGTTCCGCGAAGTGCTGAAGCGGCTGGGTGTGGCGCCCGAGAACGCACTGATGATCGGCGATTGGGCCGAGCGCGACGTGGTCGGCGGCAAGAGTCTGGGCATGAAGACGGTCTTCGCCCGCTATGGCGACACCTTCGATACCAAGGAGTCGGGCGCGGATTTCGATGTGGACGATGTCCTGCAGCTGGTGGGCATCGTGGATCAGCTGAACGGACCCACCCCGCCCGCACGCGGGGCCTGAACGGAGGCAGCATGTCGGGAGAGAAGATCCGCGCCGCGCGCGCTCGTATTCATTCGGCGCCGGACGGTGCGAAGGGTGACGGCCAGATCCACGTATACATCCTCGATGTGTTCAATGAGCAGTTCCTGCCGGGCAAGTCCTTCGAGACCGTCGAGCGCGCGGTGCAGTTCCAGCGTCAGGCTCAAGAAGAGATCTACATCCTGCAGGAGGCCGCGCCCGAGCTCTACGACCTTCCATTCCTGTCGCACGACCCCGCGCTGATGGAGCGCGTGGAGAAGGACGCGGCCTACAAGAAGTCCCTCCTGCGCGACCTGCGAGGCGACGCCCGTTCCCGGGGCCGTCGGCGCTGATCCCGTGCGCTTACTGACGGCTGCCGGGATGCGAGCGGTGGATGAGGCCACCATCGCCGCCGGTCATGCAACCGGCGAGGCACTCATGGAGCGGGCGGGCAGTGCGGTCGTGGAAGCGCTGGTCCGGCGCTGGGGCTCGCCGCTGGCGCTTGAGGCATGGGTCCTGTGCGGCGCCGGCAATAATGGCGGCGACGGTTTCGTGATCGCGCGACATCTGCACGCGTGCGGCGCGGTGGTGCGGGTGGCGCTGCTCGCACCGCGCGAGCGGGTCCGCGGCGATGCGCTCGTGCATCTGGGCCGACTGGAATCGCTCAGCATACCCGTCACGGTCTGCGAGACGCCGGCCGCGCTTGCGGACTCCCTGGGCCTGCAGGCCTGCGATCTCGCCATCGATGCGATGCTCGGAACCGGTGCCAATGGAGCGCCGCGCGACGTGATCGCTGCCGGCTGCGACATGCTGAATCGACTGCGCGAACAAGGCGCGCGCGTGATCGCCGTGGACCTGCCGACCGGCGTCGACGCCGACACGGGCGAAGTGTTCGGCGGCGCCGTGCGCGCCGAACTCACGGTCACTTTCGACGCACCCAAGCGCGGCCACGTGCTCCACCCCGGGCGCGCCCAGTGCGGGGCACTCGAAGTCGCGGACATCGGCCTGCTGCCGAGCGCGCTCGATGATGCCTCGAGCGTTTCACTGCTCGAATCGCGTGCGCTCGCTGCGCTGCTGATCGCTCGCGATTCCCGCGCACACAAGGGTGAAGCCGGCCGCGTGGTGATTGCCGGCGGCGCTGCGGGCATGACCGGTGCGGTTGTGCTCGCAGCGCAGGCCGCATCGCGCGCGGGCGCGGGCTACGTGCGCGTGTGCGCGCCCACGAGTGTGCAGGATGGGCTCGCCGCGCACCTGGTGGAGCAGATGGTGGTGCCGTGCGGCGAAGATCCG
>Ga0163144_10015386_pt1 | contig 15784 bp, 13 predicted proteins | sample OliLak19BULKMAT1_FD_123175 | JGI IMG/M metagenome (GOLD analysis project Ga0163144, IMG submission 123175) | Freshwater microbial mat bacterial communities from Lake Vanda, McMurdo Dry Valleys, Antarctica - Oligotrophic Lake LV.19.BULKMAT1 | ecosystem: Environmental > Aquatic > Freshwater >...
CGGACGACGGTGTCGAGCGTGCCGAGGCCGAGCATGGTGGGGAGCGAGGGGCCGTAGATGTCGCCGTCCATGAGGCCGACGGCGAGGCCCTTGCGAGCGAGTCCGACGGCGAGGTTGACAGCGATGCTGCTCTTGCCCACGCCGCCCTTGCCGGCACCGACCGCGATGATGTACCTGGCGTCGATCGCGCCGGGCTTGGATGGTGCCGCCGCCTCCCCACCACCCACGGGCGGAGCAGCGGGCTGCGCTTGCAGGGGCGCATCAGGCGGGTCATCGGTCATCTCGGTGTGGACCTCGGCGATCGAGCCGCCAACCTTGCTCGCGGCCGTGCGGCACGCCGCGCCGATCTGGTCCTTCATGGCCCGTCGCTGCGCGTCGGTCAGGCCCCCGGCCCGAACGCGGATACTGGCATACCCGTCGCAGTACGCGACCTTGCCGATCGCCCCGGAGGCCACGATGTCCAGGCCCGTCCGCGGGTGGGCGATGCTGGCCAGGGCGGTCGTGATGGTGTCTTTGTCGATGGGCATTTGGGGGAAGGGGTGAGGGAGGAAGGGACGAGGGATCGGAAGAGGCACAGTGAGCGGGGAAGGTCGGTAAAGGGGCGGAAGGTGCGGCCGCCGGGGAACCCGGCCCCCGCCGGGGCAATATCAGGCAGGGGCGGGCGTTGGGCTTTTCGCGGCAGCGAGAGTGTTGTGACCGACAATAGGTGCTTGGGCGAGTGGGGGCTTGATTGGAGTGACAGCATGGGTGTTCATGGAAATCTGTCCGGTCTGGTCAGCAACGCGGGTCGCGCGGCGGGCGTCGCTGCGATATTCGTCATGGCCGTGTGCGCCTCCGCGCAATCGGAGAAGAAGGCGGATGAGCCGCTGCTCAAGGGTCCGGCGGTCAAGGAGCGGGCGGTGCCGGGGGTGAGCGGCTCGTTCGGGCAGTCTCAGGAGGCGCGGCGGATGGGCGAGCGGATCCCTCCGGAGGTGCTGCGCGAGGCGCTGAGTGTGCTGACGCGCGACGATGCGCCGGCGGATGTGCGCGCGACGGCGGAGCAGGAAGCGGAGTTCAACGCCGTGACCGACGAGTTGCGCGCCGTGGCCCGTGCGTACATGGCGCAGCACCGCGACGAGTTGGTGACGCTGCGGAAGGATGCGAACCTGACAGGGCGGGCTGCGCAGGAGATCGATCGTGCGATTGGGAGGCCGCGCGGACAGGGACAGAGCGGGGGGCCTGTGGGAGGCGCGGGCCGGCCTGAGCGCATGAAGGAGAAGGGTGCGGGCGAGAACCCGGGCGATGCGCCCGTCATGGACGAGGCGACGGCCCAGCGGCAGGAGGCTGCGCGCCAGCGGCTGCGCGAGTTGATGGCAGGCGCCCCGAAGGTCGAAGATTCGATGACGCGCGTGTGGGCGAAACTGTCGCCGGCGCAGCGAGAGGCGGTGGACACCAAACTCAACGAGTTCCGCGAGCGCGAGGCCAAGCGGCGCGAGGAGATGTATGTTCAGCAGAAGATGGGCGAGCGCGAGAAGGGCCGGCCCCAAGGTGCCGCCGGCGGTGCGGGAAGCGACGACGCGATGACCCGCGGCGAGAAACCCGGCGCGGGTGCCGGGTCCGGTGGCCAGCGTCCCAAGGCCATGGATGCAGAACGGCGGGAGCGGCTGATGCGGCTGTTTGCAAGTCTTTCGCCCGAGCAGCAGGATGTGCTGCTGGAACGGCTGGAGAACGCCGCAAAGGACGGCGGGCTGGGTGGTGGTGGCGTGGCGGGGCGTCAGCGCGGTCCCCGGCCGGGGCAGAACACCGACAAGCCAGCGCCCGGGATGGACGAGGTGGATGTGCCGGCTCCCGCGGATGTCGAGGCACCCGATGCTTCAGAGCAGAGGCGCCGCAAGCCCAAGCCGGATTGAGCCGGGTGGCCACTTTCTCAGCGAGTTGCGGATATTTTTCGCGGTTGCTCGCATGTCTCTGGAAGCGCAATCATCGCGCTGCCGGTTGGCGATAGTTCGGTTGCGATCACCCGCGCGGGGTGGTCTGACATGCAAAATGCTCTTGTTCTCGGACCTCTAAGCGAGGTTCGCACATGCGAACATGGGCAATCCGGCCTGGGGAATGAACTTCAGGTCAGAACCGTTTCACGCGCACATGCGTAGAGCCTCTTGATCCGAAGCCCGTTCTGGGCCAATGATTGAGGGTCTGGAGCCGATCTGCGGCCTTTGCCGGTTTGTTGCGTCCCGCACTCCCCCGAGTGCATTGAAAGTTCAAGAGGCCGCCTATGCGCGTGCCGATAGCGTTCGAACCTTCCCCTTGATCTCTCTCTCCTCCAGCGGGGCGCTGTCGTAAGATGGCGCCCTGCTTGTTTTTTTGGCCCGGCGCATCCTTGGTGCCGCGACGGTGAGAGGAAGGAATGGCGATGACACGGACCGCCGCGACGATCTTGGTGACGGGCGCGGCGGGGTTCATCGGCTCGCACCTCTGCGAGGCGCTGATCGCGAGGGGCGAGAGGGTGATCGGGGTCGATAACCTCGATACGTTCTACGACGTGCGATTGAAGTCCTCGAACATCGCATCGGTTGAAAAGGTGTCGCGGGGCAGGCCTGGAGCATTCGAGTTTGTCCGCGCCGACATCTGCGATGCCGAAGCGATGGACGCGATGCTGGCGCGCGTCAAGCCCGCGGGGATTGTCCATCTGGCCGCGAAGGCTGGGGTGCGCCCGAGCATCGCTGATCCGATCGGCTACACGCGAGCCAACCTGCTGGGCACGAGCGTGCTGCTCGAGTACGCGAAGCGTGCGGGCGTGTCGCGGTTCGTCATGGCCTCGAGTTCGAGCGTCTATGGCAACAATCCCAAGACGCCGTTCGCCGAGGATGACGATGTGAGCGGACCCGTGTCGCCGTACGCCGCGACCAAGCGCTCGTGCGAACTGCTCGCGCACGCGCACTGGCACCTGACGAGGATGCCCACCGCCTGCCTGCGGTTCTTCACCGTGTTCGGCCCGCGCCAGCGTCCCGACCTCGCGATCGGGCAGTTCATGCGGCTCATCTCCCGCGACGAGGAGGTGCCGATGTATGGCGATGGCGAATCCAGCCGCGATTACACGTTCGTCGCCGATGTCGTGCGCGGCGTGATCTCGGCATACGACCGCGTGGACCGTTTCGGCTACCGCGTCTGGAATCTCGGCGGGAGTTCGCCCGTGCCGCTGCGCGAGATGATCGCGACGATCGCCCGCACCGTCGGGCGCGAGGCACGCGTCAAGCCCCTGCCCATGCAGCCGGGGGATGTCGAGCGGACTTGGGCGGACCTCACGCGGAGCGCCCTGGAACTCGACTACCAACCGCAAACCGCGTTCGTCGATGGCGTGGCCCTGCAGTGGGCGTGGATGAAGCAGGGGGGTTGAAGGACGCCATGGCTCGCGACGCTCATGAGGACAGGCCCACGCCGCGGGTAACGCCTCTTCCGCGTGATGAGGAGCGGAGGCCGAGCAGGCGCGGCCAGCCTGCTCGTCGGTCTCAACTCTTCACCGGCGTATCCTGGGTGGCTCTTGCAGCGATGTGGACGTGGGCGCTCGCGTGGGTGGTCGCGGGCGTCTCGTGGCGTGCCGACCTGCTGGCCAACCTCGCGGCGCAGGGGCTGCTGCTTACATGCGCCCTCGCGGTGCTATGGCTGCTGACACGCCGGCGTGGTCTGTTCATTCTCGCGGTGCTCGCCTGCGCGATGCATGGGTGGGTTCTGTCGACGGGTCGCGCCGCGTGGCTGCCGCGGACCTTCGAGATCGCCGCCCGCGCCCCCGGCGCGGTTCGCTTCCTGCACTACAACGCCAGCCACAAGCGACCGCCCGGGGAAGTGTTCGCGATGCTCGGCGCGGCCTCGCCGGATGTCGCCTCCATCACCGAGCCGAACGTGCCGCTCCAGGTCGAACTGATCTATGGAACTGCGCTCGAGGACGAGTATCCCTACCGCCTCAAACGGCTGTTCAACGAGCGCTCCCCGGCGGATCGCGTGGGCGCGGGGGTCGTCCTGTCTCGCTGGCCGCTGGAGCCTTACCCCGTAGGAACCATCGTGAGCGCGAACCTCGCAGAGGAGTTCATAGCGGCGGTGCTGAGCGTTCCGGCGGCCGCGACGGGGCAGACCGGTGAGACGCGCTGGGGGCTGATCGCCATCCACCCCCGTTCGCCCAGGAACGCCGCACGATGGGCCTACGGGAACGAGTTGGCCTCGGCGTGCGCGGCAGTGGCAGCAAGGATGCAGACGGAGGGTCTGCCGGTGGTGGTGCTGGCGGACCTCAATGCAACGCCGACGGGCTGGCGAAGCCTCGAACTTTACTTTGCCGCGGGTCTGCGCCGGGCCAAGCCGCTGTTGGCCACGGAGGGCACCTATCCCGCCTGGATCGAGCGTGGCGGGCGCGGGCCATACCCGCTCGCGTGGCCGGCGACGATCGCGATTGATGACGCGTTCGTGAGCCAGGGGCTGGATGTCCGAGGCTGGATGCGCGTCGATCCCGCAGGCTCGGACCACTGGCCGGTGCTTATGGAGCTGGCGCCAAAGCCCTAGGCCGGTCGGGCGTCGTGACCGTAGTCGGCGTAGGCGTCGTGCTCGTCGGCGTCATCCCCGCCCCAGCCCTCTGCGGGCGCGGCCTCGCCGAGTGTCCGGTTCATCACCATCTCGCGAAGGGGGCCGAGCATCGCAAAGCCCATGCCCAGCAGGAGCAGGTTGATCGTTCCGGGCAGGAGTGTGCTCGACTCGGCCAGGCCGTGGGCCAGAGCCGCCGCGGCGAACGCCGCGCCCGTGAAGACCCATCGCGTCTGGATGCCGTGCTGGCGCGCCAGCCGCCACAAGCGCAGGTAGCCGACGAAACCGACGACGATGGTCGCGCCGAAGAACACGATCCCAATTATGCCCAACTCCGCGAGCACCTGGAAGTAGATGGAGTGCAGGTTGGCCGTGGCGCCGCTGGCGCGGTTCGCATCGTCGTACACCCAGCCGGTGCCGATGATCGGGGAGGTGAGGAACTGTTCGGTGGCATAACTCCACATGCCCGCGCGGTTGGCGAAGTTGATCGAGGTGTACCGGTCGTAGGCCTGCTCCGCGCCCGACGGCATGACCGCCCACAGGATCACCGCGCTCACCAGGCCCAGACTGAGCGGCAGGAACGGCCGCTTGAGCATCGGCAGGCCCATGAGCAGCGCCGCGATGACCGACTGTCCGACCGCCGCGCGCGAGCCGGACGCGAGGACGCACACCGCGGCCATCGTTCCGACGCCGTAGGCAAAGACCTTCCAGCGGATGTTCCGGTCGTAGAGCGCGATGGGCATGCAGATGATGAGCATCGACGCGCACTCGTGTCCGAGACGGTTGGAGTTCAGGCCAAAGGGCGCGAACCGACCTCCCATCACAAGGGTGATGCCCTTGGTGGCGAGGTTGGCCATGGCCGGCAGCAGGAACAGCAGCGAGCAGACCGCAAACACGCGCATCGCCGTGGTCAGGTCTCGCTCGGACTTGAAGGCTGACACGCACATCGCTCCCATGAGCGCCACCGGGATGACCATCGCCTTGAACTGCAGGCCCCCCATCGGGTTGCTGCTCCAGATTGCGGCGAGCCAGTAATAGCCCAGAAATGCCATCAGCATGATCGCCGCGAAGTTCATCTTGAAGTGTCGTTGAACGACCACAGCCACGATGACCGCCAGCAACGACAGGTACAACCGCCCGTACTTGAGCGCCTCAGCGCCCGGGATGACCGCCGCGGCCCAGGGAGCCACAAAGAAGAAGATACCGATGAGGGTGATGAGCGGGTTGAGAAAGCGTGCCGACGCCGCGAGCATGAGATGCGCAAGGACACCCCCGGCGATCACCAAGCCCAGGATTGTCGGGTCGAACTGGAGGTTCACGTTGGGCCTGGCTCTGGTAGGGGCGTGATCGGATCGGGCACGAAGCGGGTGCTTCCACCGGCTTAGTCGGCTTATTGCCCACTACTGCTTTGGTCTGGATTGGGTTCGCGAAGCGAGACGGCGCGTTATCCGGGCCTCAGCGATCCGCCCGGAGCACGCCCGCCGCGATCAATGCCCGGCGCATCCCAAGCACCGGGTCGGCCTCTATGCGGTACGCGGCCAGAATTCCCCCGGAGTTGGCCTTGAAGGAGTCGGCAAGCAAGGGATCGGTCAGGTCGGATAGCGCCCGGGCGAACGCCCCGGCATCGCCGCGCTGGAAGGTCCGGCCATTGGCGCCTTCTCCCGGCTCGCCCTCGCGGACCAGGTGCGCTGCCGCGCCCACGATGTTGCTCGTCGCCACGGACAGGCCGAGGAACATCGCCTCGTTGACAACCAGGCCCCAGGCCTCGTAGTCGCTCGGAAGGGCCAGCACATCACAAGCGCGATAGATCGCGCCGATCGTCCGTGCATCGGACACAAACCCCAGCCAGCGGAAGCGATCCTTCAGGCTCTCGGGCACCCGGGCCTGAAGGGCGCTGCGCTCCGGCCCGTCGCCGATGATGGCCACGTCCCATGAAGGACGGTCGGCGGCGATGCGTGCGAACGCGTCGATGAGCAGGTCCACGCGCTTCAGGCCCAGCAGGCGGCCGCAGAAGACGATCCGGCGTCGCGCCGGGTCGAGCGAGAACGTGCGGCACGCGTCCGCGGCATCGGCCTGCGAGACCGATTCGAGGGCCGAGTAGTCAGGCTCATAGGGAACAAAGAACGCGCGCGTGGCGGGCACGCCGTAGCGCGCAAAGTACTCGGCGCCGCGCCGACCAAAGACCATCACGCCTGTAGCGCGCCCCAGGAACGCTCGCATGTAGGAGTCTTTGACCAGCCGCTTCCAGCCCGTGGGCCGGTCGAGCAGCGAGTTGGAGTCCGCGGCCAGAAAAAAGGGCACACCGTTCCGCCCGCACCATCGCGCCAGTCGCAGGCGGCCCAGGTCGTTGTGCCCATAGCACACAACCGCGCCCGCCCCGCTCCGCTTCACCCAGTCGATCATCGTCTTTCCGCGATGAAAGAACTTCCGCTGGTCCAGGAGTGACCCCTTGCCCGAGGGCGGGCAGTTGGTCGCCAGGTGGGCCGCCAGCACACCGCCGGGCATTTCGATCGTCCAGTTCTGGTCGGGCGACTCGTCGGCGTACAGGAATGCAAACTCCGCCTCGGGCAGTTCCGCCGTGAGCCGCCCCGCGAGATGGACCTGGTAGGGTGTGGGTGCGAACGGCACGATGACGATGCGCGGCCGGCCGGGTGTCGGGGCGGGTAAGGGTTGATGTGCGTTGAGCATCGGCAAGGCCCGATTGTTGACGCGCGGAGCGGGCAGTGCTTCGACGATCAGCCGACACCGACCGGGCCGTGGCCGCGCCCGGTGCCACCGGCTTTGATCCGCGCCCGCGCGCCCACTACTCTCACCTCCCGGTCGGATCTGGCCGCGGGGGAGTAGACACCGGATGCTGTCAGGACTGTGCGGTTTTCGGCGGTTGGGGCTGGCCGCCGCGGTCACGGTCTCGATCATCGGCAGTATCGTGCTGATCCACGAACTCGTCACGCCCAACTCTGTGCGCCTGCTCCGCACGCCCGAACTCATCGCGGTGCTGGCGCTGTTCGTCCTGCCCGGCCTGACGCTCGCGACCATGCGCCGGGCGTGGCTGGTGAGGGCGCATCCCGCGCCCGATCAATCCACGGGTCTGCGTCGCAGCCAGCACGAGCCGGCAGCGACCGAGGGAACAGATCGCGCTGAGCGGCACCGCCGGCGCGCCCAGGGCATCGCGAAGACCTGATTGCTCGCCGCACGAGGCGCAGAGCACGCGGAGGCGCTCACGGCGAGGCGAAGTTCGCCCACGGCGTTGCGGTGCCCATCCCGCCCGGAGTCGAAACGATTCCGCCCAGCCACTGCGACCCCGGCGAGACGATGTCGTAGTTCACCGTGTTGCCGTGGGCCGTGTTTCTGATGATGGTGTTCGAGAGGCCGTCCACGTCGATCCCGCGGTCGCACCCGAGGACGTGGTTCTCGTCGATCCGGTTGCCCGTGCCGGTGACGAGGATGCCCGCCCCGTCCGCCGCCCCCGCGCCCGTGTTCTGCACGGTATTGCCCCGGATGGTGCAGGACGAGCCTGCGCGGATGCCCTGCGCGGTCGCCACGGCGACCTCGCACGCGGTGATGGTGCAGCCCGAGCCGATCTCAAAGCCGTCTCCGCCGGAGAACAGCGACGAGCAACGGTCAAAGGAGCAGGTGCCGAACGTGAAGTAGCCGTCGCCCGTGTTCATCTCCGCGATGCACTCCGCGACACGCGCCATCCCCTCCAGGCGGAAGCCGGTGCCGTTGCGGAAGGCTTTGCAACGGGTAACCGACACGACATTGCCCGCGGCCTTGATCCCGTTGACGCAGTCGAGCACGGAGACGGACTCGATCGTCAGTGTCTGCGCGTAGGCGTCCACGCCCCAGGATCCCATTCCCGCGATCGTGCCGTTGCGGAGGATGAGCGTGGTCCCCCCCGCGAACACCATGGTGCGGATGCCCGGCGCGGTCGAGGCCGAGCCGCTGATCCTGAAGCCGTTGAGGTCGATCGAGACGTTGGAGGCCACGGCCCAGTCGATCTCGATCCCCGCCCTCGCGCCCGTCGCCTCAACCTCCGCGATCAGGTAGTACGAGCCGCTCTGCGCAATCCGGAACACGCTGTCGGCATCGCCTGGAGTCGTCGCCTGGCTGATGGCGATGCGCGGCTCGACCTCTTGCAGCGTCTTGTACGTTGACGTGACAGGACCGGGCGGCGGGTTTGTCGGGCCGGAAAGAATGCACGCGGCGATTGCAACTGCGGCGGAGTGAAACGGCATGGTCTCTCCCGTGTAAACAAGCCCGGTGATTGTTCGCCTTGCAAACATTCTCGGCCCGAAGGCCCGAGAACTTGAGAACGCGGCTCTCGACGCGAAGCCCCTGCCCCGGCGACCCTATCCTTGGTCCACATGAGCCAGGTTCCGTCACACAGTTTCCAGGCCCCCACGGGCACTCGCGACTTCTACCCCGCCGAACTCGCCAAACTCCGCTACATCGAGCAGGCATGGCGCAGCGTCTCCGTCCGGCACGGCTTTGACGAGATCGACGGCCCCACCTTCGAGCATCTCGACCTCTACACCGTCAAGAGCGGGGACGCGATCGTGAACGAGTTGTTCTCCTTCACGCGCGCCGGCGGCGAGCGCACCTACGCCCTGCGCCCGGAGTTCACGCCCACGCTCGCGCGGATGTTCGCGGCCCGGGCCGGGGCCCTGCCCAGGCCCACCAAGTGGTTCTGCACGCCCTCGTTCTTCCGGGCCGAGCGCCCCCAGCGCGGCCGCCTCCGCGAGTTCCGCCAGTGGAACTGCGACATCCTGGGCGATGACTCCCCGGCGGCGGACGCGGAACTCATCGCCTGCGCGGTCGATGCGCTCTCGGCCCTCGGCCTTACCCACGAGCACGTCAAGGTCCGCATCTCCCACCGGCGCGCGGTCGAGCAGATGCTCACCGTTCGGGGCGTCACCAAAGAGATGTTCCAGGCGTGGTTCAACCTGCTCGACAAGGTCGGAAAGATCAACAACGACCAGTTCATCGACCAGGCCCGCTCGCTGGGCATGGACACCACGCGCGCCATGCAGATGCTCCAGATGATGGTCACGGCCAGCCGCTTTGAGGAGCCGACCACGCAGGCCATGCTCTCGGAGGCCATGGGCGGGCACGGACCCGACTACTTCAAGAAACTCTGGGTCGAGTTGCGCGCTGCGGGCGTCGCCGACTGGTGCTGGCTGAACTTGGGGATCGTCCGCGGCCTGGCGTATTACACGGGCATGGTGTTCGAGATCCACGAGGCCGCGGGCGGCGAGCGGGCCATCGCCGGCGGCGGGCGCTACGACCAGTTGATCGAGATGTTCGGCGGACCCGCGACCCCCGCGGTGGGCTTTGGCATGGGAGATGTGGTGCTCTCGCTGGTGCTCGCGGACAAGGGCCTCATGCCCGGCGAGCAGCAGATCGCCGAGAAACTCGGTAACCGCCCCGATGCGTATGTCATCAGCAACGGCTCCCCGGAGGCCGATGCGCAACTCAGCGCCACCGTCGCGGCCATCCGCAAGGCCGGCCTGCACGCGCGCCGCTCGTACAAGGCCACCAAGAACGTGGGCAAGTTGATCCAGGACGCGGCGAAGACTGGCGCACGCTTCTGCGTGATCGTCGAGTCCGACACCGGCGCGAGCCTGAAGAATCTGGCCAGCGGCGCGCAGGCGGCGGTGCCCATCGCCGACCTCCCGCGATGGATCAAACTCGGCGAGACCCCGCACGAGGGGTAGGCTCGCTTCCTCAAGTCTGTAGCCAGGGGCGTCAGCCCCTGGAAAGCAGGTCGTCCGTTATGCTTCCTAAGCCCTGCATGGGCGACACTTCCAGCGGACACCCCCATGCCACAGTCGTACACAAACCTGCTCTACCACATGATCTTCAGCACCAAGGATCGCGAGCCGTTTCTGAATCGCGAGATGCGGCCCGATCTCTTCGCCTATGTCGGCGGGATCTGCCGCAACATCGACGGCACGTTGCTGAGCGCCGGCGGATACGACGACCATGTGCATCTGCTGGTGAAACTCAACGCGGAGACGAGCGTCGCGGAGGCCATGCGGACCATCAAGGCTAACTCGTCGCGATGGATTCACCGGGATCGCGGGCTGGAGCCGTTCGCCTGGCAACCTGGGTACGCGGCCTTCACGGCCAGCGAGTCGATCGTGCCCGACCTTCGTGGATATTTGGCGAAGCAGGAGGAGCATCACAAGCGTGTGGGCTATTTCGCTGAGTTGGATGCGTTCCTCGGGAAGAACGGGATCGCGCGGGTTGCGTCGGACGCGGATTGATGTGGGGGATGTTGTGCCGCCCTTGCAGGGCTCCGGGAGAGAAGAAGGAAGGGTAATCTAACGTGCTGCTTTCCAGGGGCTGACGCCCCTGGCTACAGACTTCAGAGACAAGACTCTCGACTGGCGATCACTCCCACCTCCCACCTCCCACCTCCCACCTCCTACATCTGACTTCAGTTCGACGGATTCTCCGGCTCCTGGCCTTGCAGGACGCGCCACAGGTCGCGCACCACCCACGACATGTTGCGGTTGGCGGTCGCGGTCGCCGCGCCGATGTGCGCGGTGAGGTGTGCGTTGGCCACGCCCAGCAGCGGGTGATCCGGGCCGATCGGCTCGGGCTCGTGGACATCAAGGAGCGCCGTCGCGCCGGGGTGCGCGAGCAAGAAGCCCCGCAGCGCGCCCGGGTCCACCACAAACCCGCGCGAGGTGTTGACCAGCACGACATCGGGCTTGCACCGCGCGAGTTCCGCCGCGCCGATGAGGCCGCGGTTGTTCTCGCGTCCATCGACGTGCAGACTCAGGACATCGGACCGCGCAAAGAGTTCCTCGCACGGGACCGGCTCCGCGCCGAAGCGATCCCCGTGCGAGATCTCGCGCACATCGTGGTAGATCACCCGCATGTCGAACGCCGCGCCGACGCGCGCCATGCCCGAGCCGACGCGTCCGAGGCCCAGCACGCCCAGCGTCAGGTCCGAGAGTTGGCGCGTCGCCTGCAACTCCTTGCGCAGTTCTTTCCACCGCTTTGCGTCGAGCGCCTCCGTGAGGAACGCCCGCGGCCGGAGCACGTCCAGCAGCAGCGAGAACACCAGTTCGATCACCGCGCGGGTGTTCGCGCCGGGTGTCGAGACCACACGCACGCCGCGGCGTGTGCAGGCCGCGATGTCCACGTTGTCGAGCCCCACGCCCGCCCGCGCCACGACCCTCAGTCTCGCTGCGCGAGCGAGCAGCGATTCATCCACGCGCGTGTACGTCCGGATCAGGAGGCCGTCGGCCTCGCGCAGCAGCGAATCGAAGCGCGAGTCCTCAGATGGGCAGACCTCCACGCGGCACCCTTGCGCACGCAGCCACGCCGCGGCGGCTTCGTCAAGATGCTCTGTCTGGATGACTAGCGGCGTGTGCATGGGTGGCCATGATGAAGCGAGAGTGTGATGAAGTGTTGATGTGATAGGTGAGGTGACGGCGGCATCATGCAGGAGTGGTCGGCGCTCACCTCATCACACTCTCACTTCGTCACATCATCATCTGCGCCGCCGCACTCCGCGGGCTCGATCACCGCGGACATCGAGCCCTTGCACTCGCGCATGATCGGGTCGCGCCCGAACGCCAGGATCTGGTCGCGCTTGAGTTCCGCCAGTTCCTTGTGCGTGGTGACGCACACCGCGCGGCCGTCCTCATCAACGCGCACCGCGAGCGAGAACGCCTTCTCAAGCGGGTGACCGAAGAGTTGCTGGACCATCTTGATGACATACTCGTAGGTGTGGTGCTCATCGTTGAGCAGCACCACGTTCCACAGCCAGGGCTGCTTGGTCCGGGGCTTGCTCTCCGGGCGCGTTGCCCTTGCGGGCGCGGGCGTGAGGGTGGCGGGAGCGGCGGGGGAGGGCTTGGTGGGGGCATCGGTCATGGGCCAATTATGCCCGCTAACCCGCCGCCGGCCCGATTCCCTGCCGGATTTGAACGCCGCGGGCGGGCGTGATAGGCTCGTTCGGGCCGGACCCGCCGTTTCCCCGTGGAATTCCACGGCTTTTTCCCGGAACTCCCGGCCCAGATGGAGCGACCGATGAACAAGGGCGAACTGATCGAGGCCGTCGCGACCGAACTCAAGACCAGCAAGGCCGATGCCCAGCGGGCGGTTGACGCCGTGCTCGAGTGCATCACCTCGGGCCTGAAGAGCGACGAGAAGGTCGCCCTCGTCGGGTTCGGCACGTTCCAGAAGCGTCTCCGGGCGGCGCGGGCGGGCATCAACCCCGTGACCAAGGCCCCGATCCAGATCAAGGCCTCGACCACCTGCGGCTTCAAGCCCAGCACCCAACTCAAGGGCGCGCTGTAACAATGCATCTGGTGGGCCGGCACACCGTGCCGGCGTGCGCGGACATCCCGCTTACCGCCTCGCCTCGCGCATCAGCGTCTCGAACGTGCCGAGCATCTCCGGCGAGTCGGGCTGGGCATCGGCTCCCGGCCGCAGCAGCAGGTGCCCGCCATCGGGCAGCAGTTCCGAGGCCCCGCGCCGGTCGCGTGACATGATCTCCAGGATCCGCGCGAGTTTCGCACGCGCCGCGCGCGTCTGCACCGGGCAGGCCGACTCCACCCGGTTGTTCAGGTTCCGGTACATCCAGTCGGCGCTGGCGATGTACCACTCGCCGTCCAACTCGTCGGCCTTTCCCGCGCCGAAGTGGAAAATGCGCGAGTGCTCGAGGAACCGGCCTACCACGCTTACCACGCGGATGTTCTCGGACAACCCCGGCACGCCCGGACGCAGGCAGCAGAAGCCGCGGATGTACAGCGTGATCCTCACCCCCGCGCGCGATGCGTCGTACAGGGCCGCGGCGAGATCGGTGTCCGCGAACGCGTTCATCTTCGCGACGATCCGCCCGCCCACCGGCGACTCGCCCCGCTCGTGCCGGCGCGCCGCCTCCGCCTCGCGCGCGATCATCTCGATGAACCGGCGCTTCATGTTCAGCGGCGCGACCAGCAGCGTCTCGAACGTGTCGAGGCGCGACCGGCCGGTGAGCACGTTGAACAGTTCGGCCACATCCTCGGTGATCGCCGGGTCGCAGGTGAACAGGCCGAGGTCGGTGTAGATCTGGGCCGTGCGTGGGTGATAGTTGCCCGTGCCCAGGTGCGCGTACGACCGCAGGCTGTCCTGCTCGCGCCGGACCACCAGCGCCGCCTTGCAGTGCGTCTTGTACCCCACCACCCCGTAGGCGACATGCGCGCCGGCCTTCTCGAGCATCCGCGCCTGGCGAACGTTGGACTGCTCGTCAAAGCGCGCCCGCAACTCGATCAGCACCGCCACCTGCTTGCCCGCCTCCGCCGCGCGCACCAGTGAAGCGACAAACGGTGAGTCCTTGCTCGTCCGGTAGATTGTCTGCTTGATCGCCAGGACGTCCGGGTCACGCGCCGCCTCGGCGATGAACCGTTCCGCCGACGCCTGGAAGGAATCGAACGGGTGGTGGACCAGCAGGTCGCCCTGGCGCAGGACACTGAAAATGTCCGCCGCAGCGTCCGCCAGGCGCGCCGGCACCACGCCCTGCCACTTGGGCCACTTCAAGTCCGGTCGGTCGCGCTCCGCGATCTCGTAGAGCGTGGTGTAGTCGAGCAGGCCCGACCGCTCGTCGAAGTCCGACGGGTCGATCTTCAACTCTCCGGCGAGTTGCCCGACGATCTGCGGCGAAGGGCTGGGTCCGATCTCCACGCGCACGGGCGCGGCGAACCTCCGCTGCTTGAGTTGCTCCTCGACCTGATCGAGCAGGTTTTCCGCGTCCTCCTCCTCCACCGCGCTCTCCGAGTCGCGCGTCACGCGGAAGGGCACGACCTCCACGATCTTCATGCCGGGGAACAGATCGTCGAGGTTGTTGTGGATGATGTCGCGCAGTGCGACGAAACGTCCACGCCCGCCGCCGGCGCTCGGGTTGGGCGTCAGCGAGAGCGACTGGTCATCGCCATCGGGGATGCGGATCCACTGCGGCAGCACGCTGGGGACCTTCACCCGCGCAAACAGCGGCTCCTCCTGCGCCCCCTCGCCAGGCTCGGTCAGCAGCACGCCCAGGTTGCGCGACAGGTTTGAGATGAACGGGAAGCGGTGCCCGGGATCGACCGACAGCGGCGTCAGGACGGGGAAGACGTTCTTGCGGTACCACTGCCTGAGCATCCGACGCTCGTTCTTGGGCAGAGAGCCATAATCGACGATCGCGATGCCCTCGGCTTCGAGCGCCGGCCGGATCGTCTGCTCGAAGCACAGCGTCTGAATAGCCTGCAACTCGCGGATCGTTTTGCGCATCGCCGCGAGGAGGGCCGCGGCGGGCACGCCGTCCTGATCTGGCGCGCCCACGCCCAGGCGGAGCCGGCGCGTGAGCATCCCGATCCGCTTCATCACAAACTCGTCGAGGTTTGAGGAGAAGATGCCCAGGAAACGCACACGCTCAAGGAGCGGCGTTCGCTCATCGAGGGCCAGGTTCAGCACCCGCCTGTTGAACTCAAGCCACGACAGATCGCGGTTCAGGTAGGTCGAGCCATCGAAGACGTCCGGCCGTACGGGCATCGGCGTCGTGAGCGCGCCCAAACCCCCCGCGGAACTGCCCCCCGCGCCTCCTGATGGAACACTCGCCGACTCTGCGATCCGCAGGCCGGGCGGCGGCACTGCGCCGGGGAGTCCGCTGGATGTTCGATCGGCGATGCTCACACACGTCCCCTCTTGGGCCCCCCCCCCCCCAACCCACCGCAAGTCTTTCCATCGGCCCGTTGGCCGCCCGCCTCAGGGCCTGTACACGACACTGCACCCCGGTGCCTCAGTCACACGCACCGCTGCCACACGCAATCCCCCTTGATTCAGGGACTGCAATCCTGATCCTACCCGCTCGGCGATGTGCTGGGCAATGAGTTCAGCGGTCGGATTGATACGGTTGAACGGGTCTGTCGCATTCAGGTCGCGGTTGTGAAAAGGTGCCAGGACCCTGCGAACGATCGCCTGGAGCGCGTGAAAGTCGAGCAATAGGCTGTCGCCGTCAAGTTGTTCCCCCGTGACGGTCACGCTGACCCGCCAGTTGTGGCCATGGAGGGGCTCGCGCTCGCCGCGGATGGTGATCGCGTGGGCTGCGCAGAACTCGTCTTCGACGGTGATCTCGTACACGCAGCGACTGTAGGGGTTCTTGGTGGCACCGCTCTCCAGGTGGCACCGCTCTCCAGGTGGCACCGCTCTCCAGGTGGCACCGCTCTCCAGGTGGCACCGCTCTCCAGGTGGCACCGCTCTCCAG
>Ga0163144_10015388_pt1 | contig 15784 bp, 14 predicted proteins | sample OliLak19BULKMAT1_FD_123175 | JGI IMG/M metagenome (GOLD analysis project Ga0163144, IMG submission 123175) | Freshwater microbial mat bacterial communities from Lake Vanda, McMurdo Dry Valleys, Antarctica - Oligotrophic Lake LV.19.BULKMAT1 | ecosystem: Environmental > Aquatic > Freshwater >...
ACGAGCCAGTATCCAAGAAGCGACTGCCAGAGCCGCACCTCGATGTCGTCCGAGCGTCCTTCGTGCTCGGCCCGGGCGATCAGCTCGCGCACCGTGTCGATGCGGTCGCGCCACATCGACTGGTTGTGCTCGTCAACTCCCAGCACCGCGGGGCCGAGCATGGCCTCGTTCACGATCGTCGAGCGGAGCCAGCCCTCGTTGGGGGGGACCTGCGGGTCGCGGAGCATGATGCCGGACGCCGTCACCATCTGCATGACGCCCTCGACCCGTGCCCGCTCGACCGCCGCTTGCTTCTCGGCTTCCGCACCGACGGCCCGGGCGTCGCTGACTGCCGCCGCCGATGTGAGTTGTCTGATCGTGTCGAGTCGCCAGGTCGCCACGGCCATGCCCGAGGCGGCCATCAGCGCCAGCGTTCCACCGGCCAGCACAACCGCCGCGCCGGGGGCGCGTTGCCAGAGCAGCCGAGCCCGCCGCGCCAGGGTCGGCTTGGTCCAGGGAATCGGATGGCGAGCCAGGTAGGCTTCGAGATCGTTCGCCAGTGCGACCGCCGACGAGTAGCGATCAAGCGGACCCGGGGCCAGCGCCCGCCCGGTGATCGCGGCAAGATCAGGGTCCAGGTTCGCGCGGTGCTCGGCGGGATCGAGCGGCGCGGCCGACTCGCCCTGCCAGAGCCGCTGCTCAACCTCCAGACTGTCCTGGCCGTTCGGCAAGCGCCCCGTGAGCAGCCAGAAGAGCACCCCGCCGAGCGAGTACACATCGGTCGTGGCGAGCGAGGCACGCGGGTCGCAGCGGTACTGCTCGGGCGACATGAACGCGAAGCTGCCCACCGGGCCGCGGGCCGGGCCATAGACGCGGACACGATCGGCCAGCCCGAAGTCGGCGATCTTGGCGCGCCCGTCCTTGGCAACCAGGATGTTGGCGGGCTTGATGTCGCGATGCAGGACGCGGGCGTTGTGGGCCGCCTGCAGCCCGTGCGCCAGACTCGCCACCACGCGCGCCGCGGTCCGCGGGTCGATCCCGGCCTTGCCGGGGTCCATCGCCTTGTGGAGCGGAGCGCCCTCGACATACTCGAACACGACGAACTCGTTCCCGTCGTCGGTCCGCCCACGATCAAGCACGTGCACGACGCTCGGATGGTCGATGCGCCGCACGGCGCGGGACTCGATGACCGCGGCCGACTCGGCCTGGTCGCGGGGTCGACGCGGGAACACCTTGACGGCAACCCACGCGGGCTGATCGGGCGAGGACAGGAACGCGTCGGTCGCCAGAAAGACCGTTGCCTGGCTGCCCGTGCCGAGCGAGCGAACGAGCATGTAGCGTCGCTCGCCGCTCGTGCCGCGATCTCCGAGCGAGACCGGCAGCGGGCCGATGGGCGCAGCGTGCGGCCCAACCCCGTTGGACGCTTGCGAGCTGCCCAGGAACTCGTCGAACATCGCCGCGGTATCGATCTGGGACGCGAGCCCGGGATGCTCCGCCTTGAGGGCGGCGATGGCGGATTGCGCGTCGGTGCCGTCCTGCCGGAGGGCGCGCAGCGACGCCTCGAGCACCGCGTCGAGCACCACGCGACGATCCTGGAGGTTCGCGACCGCGGACAAGTAGCGTTCGAGCGGAGCCCGAAGCCCCGCGGACGCGCGCGCCCTGGAGTCGATATCGACCGCGTCGCACAGGTCGTCGTCGGCCGCGATGTCGTGGAACCGGAGGAACGCCGCCAACTGACGGTCGTCGAGGGCAGCGGCCTGGTCGGCGAGTCGGCGTTGCCAGTCTTGCTGGGCCCCGATCATGCCGCACCACTTTCGCCGAGGATCGACAGGCATCGCTCGCGGATCTTCTGCCACTGTTTGCGCATCGCCGCGGGCTGGGTGTCGAGCTCCTCGGCGATCGATCTGAGCGGGCATCCTCGCAGCCAGAGGCCCAGGATTTCCCGGTCTCTGGGCTGGGCGAGTCCCTCGAAGACAAGGGCAACCGCCTCTTCGGCCCCCCGGGTGGCATCTGCCTCCCCCGCCTCCATCCGCCGGCGGAGCTGCTTCGCGAACACGGAGTCCGCGCCCTCCGCGCCGTCGATGCGGTTGAACACCCTGGCCTTGTCGACCACGCTGTGATCGGCGATCTCAACGACCAGTCCCATCAGGGCGGCAGGACTGACCGCCCGCACGGTACCCAGGAGCACCATCCGGTCAAGACGCCGGCACACTGTCGAGAGGATCTCCTGGGAGTCGAACAGCCGCCGGCTGACGTGCCGGAGCCGACGCCGGATGCGCTGGCGAAGCACGTCCCGATGCCGCCGGAGGAACTCAGCCCCCGCGGCCCGGTCGCCAGCCCGCACCAGCTCCACCAGCCTGGATTCTGGCGCCGACTCGATCGACGCATCGGCCAGCACCTCGTGCATCCTGTTTCTCCAAAAGAAATCCCCGCCACGTTCACGCCGACCCGTCGGGCTCCGCCTGCTTCCAAGGCGGAGCGATCCGGACCAACGGGAGCACGAGACGTGGCACGAAAGTATGGCACAAAGTCGGGCGGCCTGCGCAGAAATCGGGCGCTTGTTCTGGCGGCAGTCTTGGGTTCGGGAGCTGTCGCCGGGGCGATGTCCTCGGCGGACACGAGCTCAGGGCCGCCCAAACCCACAAAAGTGTGGCATGGAATCGCCCAAACCTCCATGGATGAATACGACGACCGCCTTCTGTGGCTCCTGGACCTCATCTGCATGTTCCTGGGCTGTCCGACCAGCGGGACGGCCACCGCCACTCCTGAGCAGATCGCCGAGGTCACGGCGTTCATCACGATGGCGACTGCCGCCGACATTCCGTCGAACGCGACCACACCCGAGATCGAAGCCGCGCTAGGGCATCTGGACGAAGCCCGCTGGATCAACGGCACGCATTCCGTGCTCCCGCCCGCGCTGGCGCAGCAGCTCGAGGCCGCACTGGCCTCCCTGGAAGCAAGCCTCCTCGAAGAACTGGCGAACTGAGGAGAGGGAGCGCACGATGGTCCGGGTGGTCGAACAACCGTCGCGACGAGCCCGCCGAAAAATGGCGGGTTGCCAAACCTACCGACAGGCCGAAGATGCGGTGCGCTCGCGCCTCCTTGAGGCGACGGGAGACATGTCCATCGCCGGTCTCGCCGATACGCTGGGCCTCAACCGCGAATCGGTCCGTCGCGCGATTCGCGGCCAGACGATCTCGCTTGAGATCGTGCTGCGGGCGTGCGTTTGTTTCCACATCTCGGGCGAGTGGCTGCTTTTCGGGATCGGCCCGAAGGGAGGTGCCGGTCGTGATCGCTCCCACTTCGCCGGGCTCACCGCCTCACGGTCCGAAGCGTGTACGCAGCCGGCTCGAGGGGAGCGCCCGGCGGCTCCCGAGACTCGGCTCGATCCCGCGTAGGTCCTCGATGTGTTGGGCGTGCATCTCGGTCGATCGCCGCTGATGGGCGGGCTCGACCGGCGTGACGCCGCGCCTAAAGCGACGCACAAAGCCAGCGCAAAACGAAGCGGGAGACCCCAACGCGGAGAGTCTCCCGCTTAAAGCGGAGCAGGAGGGATTCGAACCCTCGATACAGGGTAATACCCCGTATAACGGTTTAGCAAACCGTCCCCTTCAGCCGCTCGGGCACCGCTCCGACATTCGCGCGCTGGGCTGCCGCGATCGGCGGGCACGGCGCGAGACCAAGGATACGCCCCGCGGATGCGCCCAGCAAACCGGCGCGCACGCCCGGCTGAAGGGTCCTCCGAACCCCGGGGTCCGATCCCGGGGCTTCTTGATCCGCGCCACCCAAAAAAGGACCCCCCGAGGCGGGTCGTGGGTGACGACCCGCCTCGGGGGACGTTCAGTGTCAGATCATGGATCACACGCGGCCGCCCGGTTAAAAGCACCGCATCACTCGTTCGCGTCGCCCTTGTTCTGCGATTCGATCAGCTTGCGAAGGTGCTCGTTCTCACGCCGCGTCGCCTCAAGATCAAAGACCAGGTCCTTCACCGAGAGCCGCAGATAGTCGAGCGACTCTTGGAGCGACGAGATGGTCTTGCGCATGCGCTCGTGCCGCTGGTGGGTCTCGACCGCCAGGGTCTCGAGCTTGTTCTTCTCCTCCTCGGGCAGATCACCGATCTGCGCGATGAGGTCGGTCAACTTGGCCTGGAACTCCTGCTCGTTCATCCTCGCCCTCCCCAGTTCTTCGTGTTCATCTTGTGCCCGACGGCGGGCGACACGAAGACAGGAACAACCGCCGGGCCGGAATGCGCCCGGGGCGTGCCAGGGATGAGGGTCCGAGAAAAACGGCTCCGCGACGGCGGAGTCTGGGGCAGGTCGTCAAGGGGGGCAAGATCGGCAAAGCCGACCATTCCGGGCGTGGTGAAAACTCAACGCCGACCGTTGAGCCGATCCAACGCGGTGCGGGCTTGCGACGGCGCATCGGCCTTCAGGCGGGTCAGCAGGGCGGGGTCGGCCCGGGCCGCGTCCTTGGCGAGCGAGACCAGATGCGAGTCCAGGCGGACCCGGAACCTCTGGAACCCGGCCTCCAACTCCTGCCGGCTGCATTTGGACAGCGGATCGACCATGCCGGTCTGCATGGCCGCCCAATCCAAGAGCGACGCGCCCGTCGGCTGGAAGCGGTAGAGGCCGAGCGTCGCCTTCAGGCGGGCCTCGAGGTTGCGGAACGGGTCGGTGGCCGGGTCGGGCAGGCGGGCCAGCACCTCGCCCAGGTTCTCTTCCGGCGGCAGAAAGGCGTCATTCACTTCAGGCTTGGTCGTCATCGAACTCACGGCTAGGCTCACTCCCACGGGCTCCAACTCGGCAAACGCCGTCGACAGCGTCTTCACGCCGGCCCGTTCAAACTGGATCGTCAAACGCTGGCAGCGCTTCCCCTCATGGAGAACGCTCTCGGCCTTGTTCACCCTTCCCCCGCCCCATTCGGGGCGACCGGCGTGGCGAACCCTGTCGCCCACCGACCACGCGCGTGGCGGCATGCATGTCTCTCCATCCGGCTCGACCGACTCTGAAAGGCCACTCCCCACGCCCACCAGAGGGCTGCCGCGGATCGGCAGACGACTGGTGGCGGAGCCGCTGGCCTTCACGAACCCGGCCGCCGGCACTGACTCGGGGAAATCGTCCACGCGGGAGATGTCGGGCTAGTCCCCAAACGCTCTCGACGGCGTGGCTGGGGGACAATACCAAGTCCGGCTTGGGCAAACTCACCCAAGGCGTTGGCCCCGGGCGACTTGGGCAATTGTCCTGATCCTCTTCCCCGACCTACTATACACCACGACTTGATGGGACTATTCCAGACAGGATTCCAAACGGTTCCAGGCGAACAGGCACGCAAGGGCGTTCCAAGGGCCTCCTGGAAGCCGTCGCGTCGGACGCGACGGGTTGATCGGCACGCCACCAAGATCGGACGGCGCGTCCGCATCGGTTGAGAATCCTTCGCCGCGTCCGGTTGCCTCTGGCTCTGCGCCTTTGCCCTTCCCGACTCTGCGTCACTTCGTCCCCTCGTTCCCTCGTCACTTTCCCTCCCCGGAGTTGCCCCCAGAATGATCGAAGCCCTCAAGAGCGATAACATGGTCAAGCGTGCCGGGGGGCGGTTCAAGCTGTGTGCCCTCATCCAGCGCCGCCTGGGCCAGATCATGGACGGCGCCCGCCCGCTGGTCGATCGCGACGGCAAGTCCGATCTCGAACTGGTGATCGAAGAGATCCGCCAGGAGAAGATCACTCTCGAGTTCGTCAAGCCCGCGGCCCTCATCCCCGGCGGCGAGCAGGAAGAGGCGGTTCTCTAAGCGAGCCACCGACTGTGGACACCCGCGCCCCCGCTGCCCCCTCTGTCGTACTCGAGTCCTTCAAGGGCAAACGGATTCTCGTGGGCGTGACCGGCGGGATCGCGGCGTACAAGACCTGCATTCTGGTGAGTCGCCTCGCCCAGGCTGGGGCCGAGGTGACGGTGGCCATGACCGAGTCGGCGACGCACTTCGTCACGCCGCTCACGTTCCAGGCGCTGTCGGCGCGCCCGGTCTACACCAGCGCGTGGCAGCACGTTGAGAGCCAGGACCCGCAGCATATTTCGCTGGCGACGCGGGCGGATGCCGCGGTGATCGCGCCATGCACGATGGACTGCCTGGCCCGCCTGGCGACGGGGCGGACCGACGACGTGGTGACGCTGATCCTGAGCGCGGTGGACCGGAGCAGGACGCCGGTGTTGCTGGCGCCGGCCATGAACTCGGTCATGTGGGCCCAGCCCGCCAACCAGCGGAACGTCGCGCAGGTGGTCGCCGATGGGTTCGACCTGGTCGGCCCGGGCGACGGGTGGCAGGCGTGCCGTCATGTCGGGACCGGACGGATGAGCGAGCCGGAGGAGGTTCTGGCGGCGCTGGCAAGAGTGCTGGAGAAACGCACCCCCCGCGTCGCATGACGGGTGCCCTCCGGCACCGCGGATCCCTCTGGAAATCAGGCCTCGCTCCGCCACTCGCCCCTGCTGCGGGGCGAAGAGCGGAACCGCAACCGATTCGTGGACGAGCTCGCGGCGCTTCGTGGCACCCGGCGTCGATCGTTCCCCGGCTATACTCGCCCCTGCCATGGCGACCCTGACCTACACCCCCGGCCTGCGCGTCCGCGTGACCCAGCAGGTGCCCCGCGCCTCGGGCGGCATGTCCGCCGCCTTCGAGGGCGTCATCGTCTCGTTCGAGCAGCAGAAGACCGGCTCGTGGTTCGCCCACAGCAAGGACAAGAAGCTGTGGCTGGACCGCCTCGAACTCCGCAAGGACGACGGCGAGATCGTGTTCGTGAACCTCGACAACAACAGCCGGGTTGAGGCGGTGTGACCGCCTGGGGCTGGCGGAACCGGGCGCGCGAGCGGTCGGGCACTTGCCAGCAATCGAGGCCAGACCGGAGCCGAGGGACTGGTGAGTTGTGGCCGACGGCTTGCGCCGACGGTTCGGTTGTCACGGCTCCTGCTGCCGGCCCCGCAGCGTCACGTCGATCTGGATGATCGCTCCATCGCGCTTCACGCCGACCTTCACCACATCGCCCGGCTCGTGGTCGCTCATGAGCGTCATCCAGTGCTGGACGTCGCGGATGGGCGTGGCGTTCCAGGTCATAAGGCGGTCGCCGGCCTTGATGCCGGCGACGGCGGCCGAGGCGCCCGCGGTGACATCCGCGACCGCGATGCCGGGCTGCGTGTCCTCGTAGTTGCCGGGCATGATGCCGAAGCGAACGCGGATCGCGCCCATGCCACCGCCGGGCGCGGCGACCGGAGCGGTCGTCGTGGCGGGGCTGGGGCCGATGCCGGCGGGAGCGCGGCTGGTGGTGCGGGCGATCCAGAGCTGGCTGGAGGCGCGGCCGTTGTTGTGCTGGGCGTCGCCGCCGCGCTGGGCGGTCCACATCAGCAGCGACCCCCGCGGGTTGAAGACGGGCAGGCCGTCGAAGCCCTGGGCGTCGGTGATGCGCACGGACTCGGGCGGCGTCCAGCCGGGCGTGCCGATGGTCTGGATCGTTTCGCGGTCGAGGGCCATCGCGAAGACCTCGTAGTTGTCGTGCCCGACCTGGCTGGTGGTGTAGATCAGGCTCGTGCCGTCGGGGTGCCAGAAGGGAGCCCAGTTCACGGCCTGGTTGTCGGTGAGCTGGACCTCGCGGGCGACGCCGGTGGGCAGGCCGCGCTCGTCGAACGAGAGTTCGGCGGCGAAGAGCTGGAGGAGGTTGTCGCCGCGGCGGTCGGAGCGATAGATGATCCACTTGCCGTCGGGGGAGAAGAACGGGCCGCCGTCGTAGCCGGGCTGAGCGATGAGTTTGTGAGTCGCGCCCGACTCGACTTCGCGGGCGTAGATGTCGGCGTCGCCGGTGGCGGGGTCCATCCAGGTGTAGACCATGGAACGGCCATCGGCGGACCAGGAGCCCTCGGCGTTGTAGCCGTCCTGCGCCCACATGGGCTGGGGGGTATCGACATCGGGGCGGGCCAGGAGGCGATCCTTGAGGCCCGCATCGCGGACATCGCGCTCGACGATCGCGCGGACCGTGCGGGTGACGATCTCCATCTCGCGCGGGAAGGCCCATGTGTAGCGGCTGCGGTCGCGGGAGTAGCCCGCCGGCTGGTCCTCGCTCAGCGGCCCCGGCGCGCAGCCGAAGAGGACGACGCCGGGGAGGGTCGGGTGGAACCACCCGCAGGTGTTGGTGGAGCCGGGGGGCGAGATCTCGGTCAGGTCGGCGAGCCCCGTGATGAGGCCCGAACGCTCGTCGCGGGCCAGGCGCGCGACGTACATCGCGTAGGCGTTGGTGCTGGCGGTGATGGGCACGGCCTGGAAGATGATCCAGCGACCATCGGGCGAGAAGTACGCCTCGCCGGCCCGCGTGAACTGATCGGCGGAAGTGAGCTGCATGGCGTCCGCGAGAAAGGGCTCGGTGGAGGCCGCAGGCGAGGGCGCCACGGGCTGCGCGGCAACCGGCGCGGCCACGAGCATCAACGCCGCACCACAGGACGCACCGACCCACGCGCCAACGCACGAGCCAACCCAGGAGAGAGAGCGCTGCATCATCGGTTCCACCTCAGTGATCCAGACCACGGGCCGGGCCTCCATCATTCGCTGCCTGAGGCGCGGATTCGAGCCGCGAGCGGGGCAGGTGGAGGGTCGACCGGTGAGATCGTAGGGATTCCGGTCTGACAGGAAAGGGACAAGGCAGAGCAATTCGCGGTACGCAAGACGGCGTGTCCGTCGGCCTACCTATCAATATCCAACCTCGCGGTCGTGACCCTCTTCCAAGGAGCGTCGTCCACTGATCTTCAACGCCGCACTTGCGCTGAGGTTGCCAGGGCGGCGGGAGTTCTCGGGTGCCCGGGCGCGAACGGCTGGCCACCGGCCCGGGCGTGGGTCCGTTACCGGTCGCTGGTCAAGGCGGGAGGCTGACAGCATCCGGCACAGAGAGGGATGCGGCGCTGAGACGCTCCGAGGCAGCAGCGGCCGCTCGCGCACCCCGCCTCGCCGAGATTGCTCACGCACGCGGCTCCGTTCCGACCGCCGCGCCAGCGATTGCCCGCTGTCGGACGTTGTCCAGCACGTTCATGAAGTTGATGTACGAGTCGTAGGGCGAGTCGTACGGGCTGAAGTACTTGTGGACGTCGCCGTCGGACCAGTACTTGGTACACATGTAGTAGAAGTGGTCGCTGGTGGTCAGCTTGCGCCAGTCCTCGAGCAGGTGGCCGGCCTGGGTGATCTGCTCGGCGTCGCCGGCGGCGCTGGCCTGGGCCTGCCGCTGGCGGATGTCGCGCTCGAGGCGGTAGCACTCGTCCAGCGCGTTGTTCTGCATCGCGTTCTCGCGCCACGCCGAGAGGTCACGCTCGAGGTCGGCCCAGGAGGTCCACTCGTGCACGTCGTACACCCCCACGGGGTCGAAGCGGGCCAGGGCCTCGCTGGGGGTGTTGAAGTGGTTGTGCCCGGGGTTGATGTCGAAGATCTTCTCGGGCAGGGCGTCGAGGAAGTCGAAGATGCCAGTGTCGGCCCACTGGTGCTCGCCGAAGGTCTCGTAATCCATGAACAGGTTGCACAGGTAGCCATCGCCGTTGATGTCATTGACCCACTTGGCGAACTTCTCCGCGCTCAGTGGCCACTCGGCCCAGCCCTTGTTGCTGAAGCGGAAGGCCACATCATCGGACAGGCGGTAGTTCTTGAGCAGCAGGCCGAAGGGGCGTTTGCCGGCACCGATGAGGGCGCGGGGCGTGCCGCCGACCGTCGGGGCCATGGGCGGCGGGGCGTAGACGTACGTCGGCTTGCGGAAGCCCAGGTGGCGATCGACGCCCTCGCAGATGCAGCCGGCCCAACGGGGCTGGCCGTCCGGGCTCTTCATCTCGGAGAGAGCCTGCGACAACTGGTTGGCGTAGATCAGTTCGGTGTTGCGGAAGACGCGGGGAGTCTGGCCGAACAGGTCCTGGATGCGCTTGGTGTGCTTGTCCACCTGTTCGACGAACTCGCGGCGTGAGTAGAGGAACGACAGCGAGTGGTAATAGGTCTCGCCCAGGAACTCGCAGCAGCCGGTGTCGGCGAGCGCCTTGAAGAGGTCGATCACGTCCGGGCACCACTTCTCGAGTTGGTCGAGCGCGACGCCGGTGATGGAGTACGCGACCTTGACGTTGCCCTTGTGGCGGCGGACCAGGTCGAGTATGCGGCTGGTGGCGGGGCGATAGCACTTGTCGGCGACCTTGTTGGCGATCTGCTGGTTCTTGGCGTCGTCGAAGTAGAAGGGATCGGAATCGAACACCGAGTACCGCCGCAGGCGGAAGGGCTGATGAACCTGGAAGTAGAAGACGATGGAGGCCATGTCGGGAGTGTATCCGATGGCGTTCCGAGCCGAGAGTGACGGAGCGAATCCCAGTCTGGGTCCTGGGCGCTAGAGGTCGGGCGGTGGGCGGCCCCACGCGACGGCGGTCACACGGGATCAAGCAGGATCGGCGGCGAACAGCGGTCGGCGCCGTCCGGCCGCCTGGCGCCGGGCGCCCCACCTCCAGGACTCGGGACTCAGAACCCCCGCCCGTTACGTCTGCCTCCCCAACTGCACAAGCATCCCCGCCGCCATCGGCGTCAGGACCAGCACGGGCAGGAACACCCCCACCGCCGGCGGAAAGCCCGGCACGCCCGCGGCCGCCCCGATGACCCCGCCCATCACCGCCCCCAGCGCGATCGGGGCCGCCCGGAGCGACTGGATCAGCATGTTCCGCGGCTCGCGGTTCAGGAAGAACGGGATCGCGATGACCAGCGCCAGCAGGTTGGCCAGCATGGTGGGCACCCGCCCCCACTTGATCCGCGACAGGCGGGCTTCCTGACGCTCATCCAGATTCCGGAGCGAACGCAGCAACCGGTCGGCCTGGGCCCACGACATGCTCTGGCTGTAGCCCCGGTACCGCAGCATCATCAGTTGCGTGGGATCAAGATCGGACTCGACGCGCTGGATGGGCGCGGGCTGCCCGAGGCCGACGTCCCCGCGCTGCCTGATCACGCCGCCGGCCAGTTGCCACGCACCGTCCGTCCACGTCGCCTGATCCGCGGAGATGCGGGCCACCGGCTGACCGTGCTCGTCAAGCTCGTAGATCGTGACGTCTTCCAGCACGCCGGCGCCTCCCTCGAACCGCTCGGCGTAGAACACACGCCCCTGGCCGTCGCGGGCGAGCGGGATGCGGGTCGGGCCCAAGGCCCGCGCTGCGGCGGCTGGGCGGTCCCGCGCCAGCAGCGGGGCGATCCGCGGCAGCACGAGTTCAGAGTTCAGCCCTTGCAGCACCGTCAGCCCCACCGCCGCGACCACGATCGGGCGGGCCACGCGGAACAGGCTCTGCCCGCTGGCCAGCACCGCCACCAACTCGCGGTGCCGCGACATCTGGGCGAAGGTGAAACCCATCGCCCCCACCATCACCACGCCCAGCAGGAAGTTGAACAGATGCAGAAGCCGAGGCCACCACAGGTCGACCACCAGCAGCAGGGTGACGGCGGCGGTCCGCAGGGGCGTGGGCTCTCGGCCTTGGGTCGCGGCCAGCCCCCGCCCGGCGGAGATGAACTCATCGGCGTTGAGCGAGGCATCAATCGCCACCACGAACGCCCCCAGCAGGGCGAGCAGGATCACCACGTTCACGAGGAACTGGCGGGCGATGAAGCGGTCGAGAATCTTCACGCCTGTAGCGTACCCGGGGTGGCGGAGGATCGGCCCGCTCCCGGCGTGCCGCCGAACCGCCGCCGCAACAAGCACACGACCGGCCAACGACGGGCCACCGCCGGGTGCAGCAGCCGATGCACGATCGTCGCCCCCACCGCCCCCACGATCGCCGCGCCGACGATATCGCCGAAGAAGTGCGCCCCCGTCAGCATCCGGCTCGCCCCGCACACGCCGGCGGCGACCAACGCGAGCACGCCGATGCACGCGCCGCCCCGCAGCGAGCCCCGCAGCCGCCAGACCATCCACGCCCCGCCCAGCGCGACCGCCGCATGGCTCGATGGGAATGACAGGTTCCGCGTGGACCAGAACAGATGCGAGAACGACCGGAACACGGTCGACCCGTCGTGCAGGATGGGCCTCTCGCGCCCCACGAGCGCCTTGAGCGCCTCGGCCAGCAGCCCCGCCACCACCGCCGCCGCGAACACCCAGATCGCCGCACGAACGCGGCGTCTCCACGCCCCACGCCGCACCAGCCCCACCGCCAGCCCCGCCGCACCCCAGAACCAGAGCGTGCCCATCCCGCGGAACACCTGGTACCACGCCTGCCACTCGATCGCGTCCTTCCCGACGTTCGCCATGTGGTACAGGATCGGATCGAGCCACACGCTGGCCAGCAGCACCAGCAGCGCGGCCGCCCACATCAGAACCCGCGTGGGCGCGCCAAAGCGCGAGCGACCCATCGCCAGCACCGCCCCCGTGCTGATCGGCACCCGCGTCATCCGCCCGCTGCCTCCGTGTCTTGCGTGCCCCCACGATAGCCGATCCCGATGAACGCCCGACGCCCCTTGTGGTCGCCCGTGATCGGGCCGGCGTCGTGGACCGACGTAAACATCGTCGCCCAGACCTCCGCCCGTGAGCCGATCAGGACGGCCGGCAGGCCCAGCAGACGTTCATCATCGGCTCGGGTGTCGGGCCAGAGGTCAAACTGGGTCGGCGGTCGCCCCATGACGCCCGTGGCGCAGGTGACACGGGCGGGGGTCCGGTTGGGAGCCGCACCGGAGTTCAGATAGAAACTGATCTGGGACGCCGAGCCGTAGTGGTCGGTCAGAACGAGCGCCGGCGCGTCCCCGATCCCCGCCACCCGTTCGTCCTCCAGCACCCGCTGGACGCCATCGGCCAGACTCGGCCCCACCATCAGGCGCCCCACCGGGATCAGCCGCCCCACCACCGGCACGCGGGCGACGAGGTCCAGCCTCAGCATCCCCAGGCCGCAGACCACGCCCACCAGCACCGCCGCACGCCGCAGGTGCCGCCCAGGCCCGCTGAGCCGATCGCCCGCACTCGCCCCCCACGCCCCCGCCAAGGCGAGCCACCCGATCAACCCCCCCAGCGCCCAGTTGCCCTCCACTCGCGTGAACGCCGACACCGCGAGGTAGACCGTGTACACCGGAACGCCGCTCCACACGCACAGCCAAACTCGGCCCCGGCTCGCTGAATCTTCTCGCCGTCCAAGCAGGGCCTTCGCGCCCAGCACGCCCATCACCAACCCCACGCCCCCCAGCACCACCTGCAATCCGACATACTCGCCCATCCACGCGAGACGACGATCGATCCCCGGCGTTGGCGCCGCGCCCGCCTCCGATCCTCCCCCCACATGGCCAAGCAGGTGCGTCAGCGTCATCCACTCGTGCCGCGCGTTCCACACCAGGATTGGCGCGGCACCCATCGCGCCCAGCGCGACGCACCCCACCAGCCACCACCCCCAGCCCGGGGCCAGGCTCAGCCTTCGACGCGACGCCGCCGCGTGGACGACCAGCCCCACCGCCAGCAGGAGCATGACGGGCTTGAACAGCATCCCCACACCGATGGCCGCCCCCAGCCCCAGCCACGCCACGCGCCCGCCCCGGTGCATCGCGCGCACCGCCGCCCACATCGCCCCCGCCCAGCACGCCAGCACCGGCCCGTCGATCAGCATCAGCACCGCCATCGCCTGCAGCGGCGCGGCCAGCACCGCGATCGCCGCCCCCCAGAATCTCGCCCGCCCGCTCGTTTCCGCCGGCGCCAACTCCCCCGCGACCCCCGCCACGCACAACGCCAGCGCCGCCCCCCACGCCGGCGCGGCGAGCCTCACCCCGGCCTCGCCGTCTCCCAGCAGCGCGAGCCCGCCCGCGATCGTCAGCGCAATCCCCGGCCCCTTGGTGGCGTACGACCAGTCCAGATGGCGCGACCACAGCCAGTAATACGCCTCATCCTCGATCAGGGCGTAGGGGCAGAGCCACAGCACATACGCAAGCCGCAACGCCGTCACCACCGCGACCAGCACCAGTGCCGCGCGCCAAGGTCGCCCATGGCTCTCGAGCGACCTTCCCACCCGCGCCTCCCCCGCCTCTCGGCGTGCCTCTGTGTTGAGTTCCTGTCCTAACTCCGGGCCACGGACCTGAAACTCAGCAGCCCGAGGATCGCGATCGCCGCCACGCCGCCCCACAGCACCGCCAGCCACTCCAGCCCCGCACGGTGCACCATCTCCTTGCCCGTCGAGATCGTGACCAGCGCGGCGATGGCGGGGAAAAACGCCCAGCAGTAGATGACAAGGGGCTGGGCCTGCTTGAGCCGCATCGCCGCCAGCGCGCCGCCGACGATCATCACCAGGCACGAGAACGCCATCGCCAGGCGGGCGTGGCGGGTGCCGTCCACCTCTCGCGAGAGTTGGACGACGCGCCGCCGCAGGGCATCGGCGGTGAGGGCCAGTTCCGGGTCCGGGCCCACCCGCCCCAGCCACTCCTGCGTCTCCCGCAGAAGTTCCGCGCTGCTGCGCGCCAGCAACTCCGCCTCGGGCCTCCCCGCCACCGTCAGGCCCGTCCACTCCGTCGACGAACGGATGGGTGCGGTCCGCTCATCAAATCCGGGTGCCGCCAGATCGGTGGGCGCGAAGTTGCGAAGCGTCAGGTCCAGCGACAGTTTACGGGTCCGCCAGTCCTCTCCCAGGTCGAGCGTCAGGGTCGCGCGGTGGGCCTCGAACGTGTCCAGGTTCGCCACGCCCGAGTCGTCCTCCCGCCGCACCTCGACCTCCACTCGCTCGGATCGTTCGAGCGGGCGCAGGCGATACTCACGTCTCGAACCCTCGCCCTCGCCGCCTCGCAACCCGGCCGCCCGGACCACGACCGTCTCGCCCTCACGCTGGAATCGGACGCTGCCGCCCAGACGCAGGTCCTCGGCGATCCGCCGCAGCATGACGCGGGACGCCAGGTGGTACGCCAGGTCGATGCGCCGCCAGTCGATGAAGTTCATCCGTTCGGGCTGGCGGTCCAGCGCGGCCAGTTCCTGCGTGGTCAGGAAGCCGGGGTCGTCGCGGAAGGCGTTGGGCAGCGGGCGCGCGAACGGCAGGTCCGACACCGAGGCCTCCGTGCCGTCCCGGGCCAGCGCGATCCCCGTGCGCACCTGGAACACGACCTGGCCCGCCACGTCGCCCAGCTCGGGGTCGCGACCGCCCGGGATGAGCGTGACCTGGACCGCGTCGGCGAAGACCTCGTGCTCGGGCAGTCGTTGCTCATTGAGCATCACCACCACCACGCCGGTCAGCCAGAGCCGCGTGCTGGCCCCGGGCGTGTCCGAGGCGTCCAGCACGCGCGCGGTCTTGGCCGAGATGATCATGTCCTGCCGCTCGACGGGCTGGCCCGACTCGATCTTGTTGACGATCACGCGGGCCAGGTCGTCGGCGACCATCTCCTGCATCGTGCGGACGAAGCGGGGGATGATCTGGGCGTTGAGCAGCGCCAGCACGATCGCCAGCGCCACGCCCGAGAGGATGGCCGGGGCCAGCACCGCCCGGTGCGACAGACCGGCCGCGTGGGCCGCCACCACCTCGTTGTCCGTCACCATGCGGTGGTACGCCAGGGTCGCGCCGAAGCACGACGCGAACGGCAACGCGTAACTCAGCATCGGCGGCATCGCCACCAACATGAACGTGACCGCCTCGACCGGGCCCAGTTGACCGGCCGCCAGCGGCTTGACCGCCAACGCGAACGCGACCACCGTCACCAGCACGGCGGTGGTGAGCAGCACCAGGCGCCAGAACTCGATCGACATCGAGAGCCAGAGGGTCCAGGGGAGGCGCATGCCCGATGGTAGCGGAGGGGGGAGGCACTCGGCACTCGGCGCGAGGCACCGGGCACTGGGCA
>Ga0163144_10015389_pt1 | contig 15784 bp, 14 predicted proteins | sample OliLak19BULKMAT1_FD_123175 | JGI IMG/M metagenome (GOLD analysis project Ga0163144, IMG submission 123175) | Freshwater microbial mat bacterial communities from Lake Vanda, McMurdo Dry Valleys, Antarctica - Oligotrophic Lake LV.19.BULKMAT1 | ecosystem: Environmental > Aquatic > Freshwater >...
GCTGGGTTGGAACGCCAACCTCAACCGGCACTGCGTTTAACGTGACATATGGCATAGGATGAACCTATCTGTTTGCCCAACAGTCCATCCACACATGCCAGAGAGATGCTATAGTTCCTATGTCCAACCGCTTTGTGCGCTGGAAATGCAGGCCCATATTGTTTGGCGAAAGACGCAATACATAACGTATTGAACAGGAAATGACGATGCCACCAAAACCCTGGAACAGAGTCACCAGTCGCCCGATCTACAGCAATAAATGGATGTCATTGCGCGAAGACATTGCCGAGTTACCAAATGGACAAACGACGATCTATGGTGTGGTGACATGTGGGCAGTGTGTTGGCGTGTTACCGTTTCTCGATCAGGATCATGTGATCATGGTTCGCCAGTATCGCTATGTCCAGCAAGAAAATTATCGCTGGGAAATGCCAACCGGTGGAATGCACCCCAATGAGGCACCAAAACACGCCGCATTGCGCGAATTGCAGGAGGAGATCGGCTATATCGCTGGACGGCTGGAATGGGTCAGCACCTATTACACATCAAAGAGTATCTGTGATGAAACCGCCCATCTGTATCTTGGCTATGATCTGATGCCAGCAATACTGCCCGCTGATGAGACGGAGTTCTTCGAGATTGCCGTCCTTCCATTTCAGGAAGTACTCGATCTGGTGCTGCGTAGTGAGATTCGTGATGGAATGACCGTCACTGCCGTTCTGCATGCGGCACGATTACGCGGGATTGCATCGTGAACCAGCGAACCAGCGAACCAAGAACCGATGCGAGTGAACAAGCGAACAAAGCAATGATCGACGATGCGTAGGGGCGGTTCGCAATCGCCCACCCTGATCACCGCTATGACCGACAATGGGTACGGGCATGCGCCTGCCGTTGCCAATGCGGGCGTATGCAATACGCCCCTACGTGCATTGGTGATCGGTGTCCATGGCGTGCTATTGGCCACGATGGCAGATCGCCCGCAGCTGAGGCATGACCGAAAGCGGATAGAGAGCCGCCAACATCCCTTGCGGGCCGGGTACCCTCTGGGTGCCGCAGCGCCTGGCCGGTTGGAGGGTGTGGCGGGTGCCCTCTGGGCGTTGACGGAACGGTTCCCACAAAAAGGAGCGAGGCGCATAGCCCGCAAAAAGAAACGCGCTTGACAATATCAATACTACTATGCTATAGTCCAGCCACTTCGGAAAGCGCTTACCAGATCGCAATATTCATCGCGCCTACGCATACAGCCAGCGGGCTTGGTTTGTGTACGGTTTGCGAGTTCATGCATAGCTAGTTATCATCCAGCGTTGGGTGAAGAACCTGTCCCTCAGAGTAGAAAGGGATACATGGTGGGCGTGCAGACGATCGGTATCATCATGAATGGCGTGACAGGGCGCATGGGCACCAACCAGCACCTGCTGCGCTCAATCCTCGCAATCCGCCAACAGGGCGGTATTCTCCTTGCAAATGGCGATACGCTGATCCCTGATCCGATTCTACTTGGTCGAAATGAGCGCAAGATCCAGGCGCTGGCTCAATCGCATGGCATTGAGCGCTGGAGTACTGATCTTGATCAGTGCCTAGCGAATACGAGCGATACGATCTATTTTGATGCCCAGACGACAGCACAGCGCGTGGCGAGTGTGCGAGCGGCAATCGCTGCTGGGAAGCACGTCTACTGCGAAAAGCCGGTCAGCGATTCGCTTGATGATGCACTCGGGCTGGCGAAACTGGCGCATGCTGCTGGCATCAAGCATGGTGTCGTGCAGGATAAGCTGTTCCTGCCGGGGATGCGCAAGCTGAAACGGCTGATCGATGGCGGCTTCTTCGGCAAGATCCTATCAGTGCGTGGCGAATTTGGCTACTGGGTGTTCGAAGGTGATTGGCAGCCTGGCCAGCGCCCATCTTGGAACTATCGCAAGCAGGATGGTGGCGGCATTATTGTCGATATGCTGTGCCACTGGCGGTATGTGCTCGATAACCTCTTCGGCCCGGTGCGTTCTGTCTCGTGCCTTGGTGCAACCCATATCCCCGAGCGTTATGATGAGGCTGGCAAGCCCTATGATGCGACCGCCGATGATGCCGCCTATGCAACCTTTATGATCGAGGGTGGCATTGTGGCACAGATCAATTCATCCTGGTGTACACGAGTATACCGTGATGAACTGTTTGTGTTGCAGGTTGATGGCACGCACGGTAGTGCTGTCGCAGGGCTGCGTGAATGCCGCGCCCAGCATCGCGCCAACACCCCGCGCCCGGTGTGGAACCCTGATATTCCTAACCCAATTCCGTTTCGTGCAGGCTGGCAGGAAGTCCCCGATAATGCGACCTTCGATAATGGCTTCAAGATCCAATGGGAAATGTTCCTGCGCCATGTCGCCGAGGGTGCCGCATTTCCGTGGGGCTTTCTGGAGGGTGCCAAAGGCGTTCAGTTGGCCGAACTTGGCCTGCGCTCATGGGCCGAACGGCGCTGGATGGATGTGCCGGAGTTGTCACTCTAAAGAGGAGTCAGAAGTCAGGAGTCAGGATAATCTCATCAACATTGGCATACCATTTTTATAGCCATGCTGCACTTTCATAATTCTGAATACTGACTTCTAAATATGTAGTTCTTGGTTCTCGGTTCCTGATTCTGGTCATTGAAAAATCTCGCGAGCGCGTATAGCTATACGCGCTCCCCGTCCCTATTCTTGGTCATTCGGTCACGATGTTAAGGTCTTGGCATTCTGAATTCTGACTTCTGAATACTGGGTTCTTAGACACGGAGTTGTGCTATGGCAGTCACCCTCCAGCTCCCGCGCGGTGATCGCTTGTTGCAGCCCTATACGCTTGCGGCACAGCCACGCTTTGAGCACCCGAACGGGCCGATCCACAGCCGGGTGGCGTTCTCTGCTGTGCATGTGGTGGCTGATCCATTGGCCAATAACAACCCGACCCTCGATACCGCCATTGATTGGGAGGCAACGCTGGCCTACCGGCGCTATTTGTGGTCGCTGGGCTTGGCGGTTGCCGAAGCGATGGATACCGCGCAGCGTGGGATGGGCCTGAATTGGGCGAGCGCGCAAGAATTGATCAGCCGATCACTTGCCGAAGCACGGGCGGTTGGTGGCCGGATCGCCTGTGGGGCTGGCACCGATCATCTTATTCCAGGGCCGAACATCACACTTGCCGATGTTGAGGCAGCCTACCTGGAACAGTGCAGTTTTGTCGAAGGCCAGGGCGGCCAGATTATTCTGATGGCCAGCCGGGCATTGGCCGCATGTGCGCGCAGCCCCGAAGATTACGTGCAGGTCTATGAACGAATCCTTGGCCAGGTGAGCCAACCAGTGATTTTGCACTGGCTCGGCGATATGTTCGATCCGGCGTTGGCAGGCTACTGGGGTTCGCGCGATCTGAATGAGGCCATGGATGTGTGTTTGCAGATCATTCGTGATCATGCCAGCAAGATCGATGGTGTCAAGATCTCGCTGCTCGATGACCAGCGCGAGATTTCGATGCGCCGCCGATTGCCAGCTGGCGTGCGGATGTACACCGGCGATGATTTCAACTATGCTGCATTGATCGCTGGCGATCAGTATGGCCATAGTGATGCGCTCCTGGGCATTTTCGATGCAATTGCACCGGCAGCAGCAGCAGCATTGCGCGCCCTAGATGCCGGTAATCTGCGGCGCTATCAGGCTATTCTTGAGCCAACCGTGCCACTCTCGCGGCATATCTTCCAGAAACCAACCTTCTACTATAAAACTGGTGTTGTGTTCATGGCCTATTTGAATGGCCACCAATCGCACTTTCGCATGGTTGGCGGCCAGGAGAGCGCTCGCTCAACGGTTCATCTTGCCGAACTGTTTCGGCTGGCCGATCAGGCCGGGCTATTGCGTGACCCAGAACTGGCGACGGCACGCATGCGAATTGTGCTGGCGCAATCAGGCATCGTATGAGTGGCAAACAAGGAGCAATAGTGCCACAACCATTTACGGATCTCGCACGCCTGAGCCTGAACCAGGCCACCACCCAGCGCTGGAGCCTGCGTGAGGCAGTTGATGGTTGTGTACGGGCGGGTATTCCGTCGATCAGTCTCTGGCGCGATAAGATCGCCGATGTTGGCCTGGCAGCGGCTGTGCGTATTGTTCGCGATGCTGGCTTGCATGTATCGAGTGTATGCCGAGGTGGCATGTTCCCAGCAGCAACGGCAGCTGAACGGCAGGCACGCATTGAGGATAATCAGCGGGCGATTGATCAGGCCGCAGCGCTCGAAGCCGACGCATTGGTGTTGGTCTGTGGTGCTGCACCAGATCGCGATATTGCGGCGGCGCGGGCGATGGTGGCCGATGGCATTGCACAGTTGATCCCATATGCGGCTGAACATGGCGTTCGGCTAGGCATCGAACCACTGCATCCCATGTTTGCCGGAGATCGTTCGGTGATTACGACACTGGGTGAAGCCAATGTACTGGCCGAGCGATTCGATTCATCTGTTGTTGGCGTAATTATTGATGCATACCATATTTGGTGGGATCCCGATGTGTATACGCAGATCGCCCGTGCGCGTGGCCGTACACTTGGCTTTCATGTCTCCGATTGGATCATGCCATTGCCCGATATGTTGCGTGGGCGCGGCATGATCGGCGATGGCGTGATCGAACTACGAGCGATCCGTAGCGCCGTCGATGCTATTGGCTATAACGGGCCAATCGAGGTCGAAATCTTTAATCAGGCAATCTGGGATAGCCCTGGCGATGAGGTGCTGGCACTGATGTGCGCGCGCTATCTGGAATGCGTTTGAAGCCATCAGCTTTCAGCTCTCAGCTTTGCGTAATCAGAAGCCAGAAGTCCTACCAATGTAGCGTGATCGCAGCCGAGGCATGACCATTGAGCATTGGGGTGGCACAAAGCTCTATTCGGGGTTCGGGGCAAGGCCCCGACCGTGGGTCGCTAGGGCGGACGGGATCGCCCTGGACGCGGGTGCGGGGCGCGTAGCCCCGCAAAAGCAAATGAATGAAGGGTTCCTGGACGCGGGTGCGGGGCGCGTAGCCCTGCAAGACTCGCCTAGAGTGCGAGGCGCGTAGACCCACAAGAACGCACCTACCTGAGGCGAGAGCCGAAAGCTGAAAGGGCACATACCGATGAGCCAAGCCACAGGCGAGAGTCGAGTCCTGCTCGAAGTCAAGAATCTCAAGAAGCACTTCCCGATCAAGCGTGGCTGGATGTCGCGGACGGTTGGTGCAGTGCGGGCGGTCGATGATGTGAGCTTCTTTGTGCGCGAGGGTGAGACGCTCGGGCTGGTTGGTGAATCGGGCTGTGGGAAGACAACCACGGGCCGCATGATCCTGCGGGCCATGAACCCAACCGGTGGTGAAATCTGGTTTGAGGATCGCGAGCAGGGTCGGGTGAATATTCCAGATCTCGACTCGAATCGGCTAAAAAAGCTGCGCCGCAACATGCAGATGATCTTTCAGGATCCCTACTCATCGCTGAACCCACGTATGACACTGCTTGAGATTGTTGGCGAGCCGCTGCTGGTTCATGGTATTGCCAATGGTTCGGTGCTCAGGGATCGGGTTGCCGAATTATTGCAGGTGGTTGGCCTGCGGCCCGAATATATGTCGCGCTTTCCGCATGCCTTTTCTGGCGGGCAGCGCCAACGGATCGGGATTGCGCGGGCATTGGCGCTCAACCCGCAGCTTATTGTATGCGATGAACCCGTTTCGGCATTGGATGTCTCGATTCAGGCGCAGATTCTGAATTTGCTCCAGGATCTACAAGCCCAATTCGGGCTAACATACCTGTTTGTTGCCCATGATCTGAGCGTAGTTGAGCATATCTCGGATCGGGTAGCGGTGATGTATGTTGGTAAACTCGTTGAACTGGCCTCAACCCGTGCGTTGTTCCTCACGCCACGGCATCCATATACTGAAGCGTTGCTATCGGCAGTGCCCAAGCCCGATCCACGCCTCCGTAGCGAGCCGATTGTGCTGGCTGGTGAAGTGGCCGATCCGGCCAACCCACCAAGTGGCTGCTATTTCCACCCACGCTGCCGCTATGCGATTGAGCAATGTAAGACGGAGGCACCGGTATTGCGTGAGATCGTACCAGGCCATTTCGTCAGTTGCCATCGAGCGCACGAGATCGAATTACAGGGCGTTATTCCCGTTGATCGCGGTGTTGTTGAGGCAGGAACATAGAGAGGCCCTCACCCCTGGCCCTTCTCCCAACGGGAGAGGGGCAGCTGCAGCGCAGCAGGATGAGGGAATAGAGTACATGGTCTACCCGTAGCGAGCGTGCATATTATATGATTACCCATACCATGTGATTTGTACGCGGATTACGCTCAACGGATACGACAAACGACAGGGATTGAAAGGAGGTGAAGTAGGCAGCAGATTGTCGGCCAACACCCGTAACGAGACGGACGGTACTAAAACAGATTACGTGCAGTGATGCACATTCAATGAGGGAAGCATGAGTCAACAAAATCCTACGCACCCGCGGTCGGTCGGTCGCCGCGCGTTCCTCAGGCTTTCGGCTGCTGTCGGTGGCAGTGTTGGGCTGGCTGCGTGCGGCGGTGGAACACCGGCAGCACCAACTGCGGCTCCTGTAGCCCCAGCAGCACCAACCGCAGCACCAGCACCAACCACCGCTGCCGTTGTCGCGACTCCTGTCCCGGCAGCTACTGCCGTGCCAGCAACCACGAGCAAGTTTGTCGAAGCCCCAATCCTGGCCGATATGGTCAAGAATGGTAAGCTCCCGGCTGTCGATCAGCGCCTCCCCAAGAATCCTGTTGTACTCGATAGCATTGAGGGCGTGGGCAAGCATGGTGGCACCATCCGCCGCGCCTTTAAGGGCGTCTCGGATCGCTGGGGCCCGACCAAGCTGCAGAATGAAGGCCTGACCTGGTACAACCCTGATCTAAGCATTCGTGCCAATTTGGCTGAGTCATGGGAAGTCAGCCCGGATGCCAAGCAGTGGATCTTCAAACTGCGCGAGGGTACAAAGTGGTCGGATGGATCGGAGTTTACCACCGACGACTGGAAATGGTGGTATGAGAATATCCTGCTCAACAAGGATATTACTCCTGCCCTACCTGGCAACTGGTCGACGGGCACACCACGCGTGGCGGTCAAGGCCGATTTCCCGGATCGCTACACAGCTGTGTTCACGTTTGCCAATCCAAAACCACTGTTTATCTACAACGTGACCCGCACCGGTGGTGGGGTCGATGGTGATGGGCCGTTCGTCCATGCTGCCTTTATGAAGCAATTCCATGCTAGCTTCGTCGATAAGACCAAGCTCGAGGCGGATGCAAAGGCCGCCAAGTTCGATAAATGGGATCTGTACTTCAAGGATAAGAACAACTGGTGGACGATAGGCCGCCCGACGATTGCGCCATGGAGTGCCAAAAATGCCCTATCGGAGCAGTTGTTTACGATGGAGCGCAACCCCTATTTCTGGCAGGTAGACTCGACTGGCAACCAGTTGCCCTACTTCGACAAAGTGACCCACTTGCTGTTCGATACGCCAGATGTGTTCAATACCCGCATCATCGCTGGCGAAGTCGATTATCAGGCCCGCCACGTTAGCGTTGGCGATTTTACCCTGCTCAAAGAGGGCGAGGCCAAGGGTAACTACACGGTTCTGAACTGGGTCAGCGCCAACCATATTGCCTTCCAGCCCAACCACACCGCCAAGAACCCACTCATTCGTGAGTTCTTCCAGAGCCGCGATGTGCGCCTTGCGCTCTCGTTGGCGATCAACCGTAATGAGATCAATGATCTGGCATTCAATGGAACCGCCGTTCCGCGCCAGTATAGCCCGCTCAAGGCATCGCCACAATACTATGAAAAGCTGAGCAATGCCTATATCGATTTTGATGCGGCCAAGGCCAATGAGTTGCTCGACAAGGCTGGTTATGCCAAGAAGGGCGCCGATGGCATCCGGCTATGGAAGGATGGCAGCGGCCCAGTCAGCTTCCTGATCGAAGGGACAGCACAGGCCGGTTCGCCGGATGAAGATGCCGTCCAGACAATTGTGAAGTACTTTGCCGACGTTGGTGTGAAGGCAACCTATAAAGCCCAAGAGCGTTCACTCTATACCGAGCGCTATAATGCCAATGAGGTTGATAGCGCCTTCTGGGGCGGTGATCGTACGCTGCTGCCAATCGTGGCACCGTGGATCTTCCTTGGCAGTATGGTCGACCGACCATGGGCAGGGGCGTGGGGGCTGTTCTATAACAACGAAAAGGATCCAAACGCCGAGAAGCCACCCGAGGGCCATTTCATCACCAAGATCTGGGACATCCAAACCAAGATCGATGTCGAGCCAGATGATGCCAAGCGCACCGCACTATTCAACCAGATCCTCGATATTTGGGCCGAGGAACTGCCAATGATCGGTGTGCTTGGTGAACTACCAGCGCCAGTGATCGTCCAGAAGGGCTTTAAGGGCGTTAAGGCTGGCTTCCCAACCGACGACACGACCGAGGACGAGAACCTGCTCAACACGCAGACCTACTTCTGGGAGGACCCGAGCAAGCATGGTGGCTAATCGGGGGTAGTACACGCCAGGAGACCTGTCAGGTGTACACCTGACAGGTCTGTACCAACCACCTTCCAAGGAGAATGTTCATGCTCCAATACACCCTGCGACGTGTTTTGCTGATGATCCCGACACTGATTGTGATCTCGATCATCTCGTTTGCTATCATCCAACTGCCGCCCGGCGACTTTCTCACATCGTATGTGGCGACATTGCGCCAGCAGGGCGAGGATGTCGATACCGCTCAACTCGTTGCACTCGAAGAGCAGTATGGCCTCAATCAGCCGATCTATGTTCAGTACTGGAAGTGGATCAGCGGGATTGTGCTGCATAACGATTGGGGTCGCTCATTCGAATGGCAAAAACCAGTTGGTGATCTGATCTGGGAGCGGATTGGCCTGACCATGTTCATCTCGGTGCTCACCATTCTGGTCAGCTGGTTGATTGCTATCCCAACGGCGGTGTATGTGGCAACCCATCAGTATTCATTTCTGGATTACCTGATGAGTTTTATTAGTTTTATTGGCCTTGGAACACCTGGCTTCCTCGTTGCACTGGTCTTTCTATGGGTCATGCTCTCCACCTTTGGAGTCAATATCGGTGGCCTGTTCTCCGAGCGCTTTATTGATGCGCCATGGAGCGTCGAACGTGTGTTCGATATGATGGGCCGTATCTGGCTGCCGATTCTGATATTGGCGCTTGAAAATACGGCTGCTATTATCCGCACCCTGCGGGCCAATTTGCTCGACGAACTGAATAAGCCGTATGTCGAAACCGCCCGTGCCAAGGGTGTCAAAGAAAACGCATTGATCTGGAAATACCCGGTGCGTGTGGCGCTCAACCCATTCTTTAGCACTGTTGGCTGGACGCTAGCTGCACTCGTTTCGGGCGAAACGCTGGTTGCGGTTGTGTTAAATTTGCAGACGAGCGGGCCACTGTTGTTGCGGGCACTCACATCGCAGGATATGTATCTGGCTGGTAGTTTCATTCTGCTACTCAGCACACTCACGGTGATCGGGACGCTGCTTTCCGATATTTTGCTTGCGTGGGCCGATCCGCGCATCCGCATGGAGGGCTAAAGCCGATGGCAACCGAAAATGTGGAGCGCGTTATAGACGCCAAGCAGGGTATTGCTGCCGAGCTTGAAGATGCCGGTAAATCCGAAAGTATCTATGTGGCCCCGCAGTGGAAGCTGATGTGGTGGAAGTTTCGCAAGCACAAGGTTGCACTGATAAGCGTGTTTGTGCTGGCGGGCTTCTATTTTGCTGCACTATTCTGCGAATTTGTGGCACCCTACGATCCGGAGGCATTCTTTACCCGCTACACCCTCGCACCACCAACGCGCATTCATTTCTTTGATGCGAGTGGTGCGCTGCGCGGGCCGTTTGTGTACGGTGTGACACGCACGCGCGATCCGGTGACGCTGCGACCAATGTTTGTTGAAGATCCGAATGTGATCGAGCCGATTCAGTTTTTTGTGACCGGAACACCCTACAAGGTGTGGGGCATATTTGACTCAAACATCCATCTGTTTGGGATCAAGGCTGCCCAGGCCGATCAGGCCTTCTTCATCCTTGGCGCGGATCGGCTGGGGCGCGATCTGTTCTCGCGGATTGTGTATGGCTCACGGATCTCGCTCTCACTGGGATTGGTTGGCGTGTTGCTGAGCCTGGTCTTCGGGATTGTGTTGGGCGGCGTTTCTGGCTACTATGGCGGGTTGGCCGATAATATTATCCAACGAGTGATCGAGTTCATTCGCTCGATTCCGGCCATTCCATTGTGGATGGCGCTCAGTGCCGCGCTGCCCCCCGATTGGCCGGTCGTCTGGACCTATTTTGGTATCACCGTGATCCTCTCGCTGATCGGCTGGACGGGCCTGGCGCGGGTTGTGCGCGGGCGCTTCCTCTCGCTGCGCGAGGAGGATTTTGTCCTGGCTGCGCGGCTGGTGGGTTCGAGTGAGATGCGGATCATTCTGCGCCACATGGTTCCGTCATTCCTGAGCTATATCATTGCGAGTCTGACGCTGGCAATCCCTGGCATGATCTTGGCCGAAACGGGCCTGAGCTTTATTGGGCTTGGGTTGCGCGCTCCAGCAATCAGTTGGGGAGTGTTGTTGCAGGAAGCGCAAAATCTGCGTTCTGTTGCGCTGGCACCATGGGTATTGTTGCCTGGCGCAGCGGTTGTGCTCTCGATCCTGTGCTTCAACTTCCTTGGTGATGGCCTGCGCGATGCGGCTGATCCCTATTCGCGGTAACGTAGGAGTCAGGAGTCAGGAGTCAGAATGGCTAGCGCAGTTTGGCGGAAAGAGCCATCGGGTTGTATATCATCCTAAGCAACGCAAAGTATCTGGCAGATCGCACCAGGACGCAAGATGCTTCGCTCCGCTCAGTCTGACGGCTATATACAGAATTCTGAAATCCTGTGCTAGCCTATCAGAAAGCGCCTGGCTTCGTTCAAAGAAGTTCAATTATTTTGCACGAGACGATCAGTTCTGGGTTTCTATAGCATTCCTATTTGAGTTGTAAAGGCGCGTAGGGCAAAGCGGGGTTTGGGGCCGCGTACCCTTTGGGTGTCCCGAAAGAAATCCCCCGCCCCTTTTTTACAAATCTGGTAGGGTTGCTATATTCGCTTATGCCGTGTGGCGATAAGGGTGCAAATAATGACAGATACACGACCGCCACTGCTTGAGGTTAAGGATCTGCAGACGTATTTCTTTCTGGATGAAGGCACAGTGCGTGCTGTTGATGGCGTCAGTTTCACGATCCGGCGTGGCCAGACGGTTGGCGTGGTTGGTGAGAGTGGCTGCGGCAAATCGATCACGGCTCGCTCGATCTTACGAATTGTGCGGCGGCCAGGCAAGGTTGTGGCTGGGTCGATCCGCCTCCATCGTGAGCCAAGCAAACCAGGCCAGCCGGGCGAGATCATTGAATTGGACAAACTCGATCCAATGGGTGTCGAGATGCGCCAGATCCGTGGCGGCGAGATCTCGATGGTCTTTCAGGAACCGATGACATCGCTGAGCCCTGTGCATACGATTGGCAACCAGATTATTGAAGCCATCCTGTTGCACCAGCCAGTCAATGAAGAGGATGCGCGCAAACTGGCCATCGATATGCTCGGCAAGGTTGGTATGCAGCAACCAGCCCGAACGATTGATCGCTACCCGCACCAGCTTTCGGGTGGCATGCGCCAACGCACCATGATTGCGATGTCGCTCTCGTGTAGCCCGCAACTCCTGATTGCCGATGAACCAACGACGGCATTGGATGTGACAACCGAGGCGCAGATTCTACAGTTGATGCGTAATTTGCAGCACGAACTGGGCATGGCGATCATGTTCATCACCCATAACCTGGGTGTTGTCGCGCAGATGACCGAGAGTGTGATTGTCATGTACATGGGCCGTGTGGTCGAAACGGCCAGCGTCGATGATCTGTTCTATCATCCGAAGCATCCCTACACCCGTTCGCTACTGCGTTCGATCCCCAAGATGGGTGTGAAATCGGCTGGATCGCTGAGCCGACTTGAATCCATCCGCGGGACGGTGCCAGATCCCTATGCGCTACCAAAGGGCTGCCCGTTTCATCCACGCTGTGCCGATGTGATTCGCGGCGTATGTGATGTAATCGACCCGCCAGTGGTAGAAGTTGGCGAGAACCATCAGGCGCGCTGCCATCTGTATGCCCCAATCCAGGGTGTCATTCCGCTGGCCGTGGCAGGTGGGGTGGCGGTAGCCGATAGCCGATAGCCGAGAACCGATAGCCGAACCGAGAACCGATAGCCGATAGCCGAGAACCGATAGCCGAACCGAGAACCCGTGTAGGGGGCAGACCCATGTGTCTGCCCACCAAGAACCGAGACCGAGACCTGTAGGGGCGAACCTCGTGTTCGCCCGAAAAGGCCACCAACATCGTTCAATCGCAGCCGAGGCATGACCCATGGGCGGTAGGAAGCCACCAACATCCATTGCGGGTCGGGTACCTTCTGGGTGCCGTCGCGCCCTGGCCGCCCTCACCCCCGGCCCCTCTCCCATTGGGAGAGGGAAAGCGCAGCAGGGGTGAGGGAACGGTTCCTGGCAAAAAGCACGAATGCCTGCCGTGTGCAGCGGCATCACGAACCACATAAAGCGAGAATTATATGAAAGTCATGCTGCTATTCCCGCCCAACTGGACCCCAAGTATGCCGCATCTGGCATTGCCAACACTCTCGGCATTTCTACGCGGCCATGGTGTTGAGGTCATCCAGCGCGATCTGAATATTGAGGTGTTTGATGCGGTGCTGACCCGCAGCTATATTGAGGCATCGGTTGCCCAACTGCGCCACGAGTATGGCCCACGCGGGGATCGGCAGCCGCGCAGGGCGATTGTGGCACCGCGTGATCAGGTGCTGTGGGCGCTGAACTATGGCATGCAGATCGCAGCACAGGTTGAACGGGCCAAGGCAACGCTGCGCAGCACGGCCTTCTTTGATGGCCCAATTGGGCTGAGTGCCTTCGAGACAATCACGGATGCGTTGCAGATTGCATCGCTGCCGTTCTTCCCGGCTGCACTCGAAATCGGTACCTATCGCCCAGCCATGACGGCAGACAGCAGTGCGAATATTCTGCACGAAGCCCGCGATCCACAGGTCAATATGCTGATCGAGCTGTATCGCAAGCATATCCTGGCCGATATTGAGCGCGAACAACCCGATGTTGTCGGCATCTCGATCCCATCAATGGCCCAGATGCTGCCGGGCATGACGATTGCCGCGTTGATCAAGGATCGCGGGCTGCCATGCCATGTCACGGTTGGTGGGCCGCATATTACGATGCTGCGCGAACGCCTGGCCAAATCGCCAGCCATGTTTGATCTGATCGATAGCGCGGTTGTGTTTGATGGCGAAGTGCCATTATTGCAACTGATCGAGGCGGTTGGTGCTGGTGCGGATCTGGCAAGTGTGCCAAACCTGATCTATCGCGATGGCGAAACGATTCGGGTCAGTGCGCGCAAGGAGCCAGAGAAGATCGGTGCCCTGCCGATGCCCGATTTCGATGGATTGCCGCTGGATCGCTACCTGACGCCGCAACTAGCGCTGCCGCTGCTTTCGGCGCGTGGCTGTTATTTTGGCAAGTGTGCCTTCTGCAATGTTGGCTATGGCGAGGCCGAGAATTTCAGCCTGATGCGCTCTGAGATTTTGGCCGAGCAGATGCTGACGCTCAAACGCAAGTATGGCGTGCAACAGATCTTCTTCTCCGATGAAGCGCTGACTCCGCGGACATTGCGTGAGCTTTCGCAGATTATGAAGCGCGATGGCGTGCCATTACTATGGGGCGGTTGTGCCCGCTTCGAGCGACCGATCACCAGCGAATTGCTTGAACAGATGTATGGCGGCGGCTGCCGAATGATCCTGTTTGGGCTAGAGAGCGCGTCCGAAAACATCATGCAGAAGATGGTTAAGGGCACCCAGCTTGAACATATGCATCGCATTCTGCGCGAAAGCACAGCCGCTGGAATTTGGAATCACACCTTCTTCTTCTTTGGCTTCCCCGGCGAAACGCTCGATGATGCCCAGCAGACGGTTAACTTCCTGTATGAACATAAGCAGCATGTCAATTCGGCGGCATTCGGCACCTTCCTGCTGGAGATCGATGCGCCAGCCCATCGCTACCCGGCCAGTTTCGGGATCACCAAGGTGATTGAGCATGCCGAGAAGGATCTGGCGATCTACTTCGACTATGAGATTGCAGCAGGAATGGATAATTCGATGGCCGAGCGCGTGGCCGATAGCTTCCTCGAATCACTGCCCGATAAACCCTACCCGCAATTCTATGTGAATGATGTCTATCGCTTTCTGTATGCCTGCCACCTCAGCCGCGAACAGACGCCGCCGCCACCCTGGCTGATCCCGCAACCGATAGCCGATAGTCGGTAGAACCGAGTATGCAGGAGTCAGGAGTCAGAATACCGAATGCTAGCGCAGCCGTACGGACGCAGCGCGCTGTGTCCCGACGATACCAGCGATAAGTTTAGGAGCTATCAGCCGCCAGCATCTGCTCGGCCAATATCTCGGAGCGCTTATGCAGAAAATCGACTCAAAAAAGGATCTGAAACAACTCTACCAAGCATCCGCGAAGGATGTTGTTCAGGTTGATGTGCCGACACTAAACTTCCTCATGATCGATGGTGAAGGTGACCCGAATACATCACAAGTATATGTAGAAGCCGTCGAAGCCCTATTTTCTGTTTCTTATTGCGGAAGGGCGTAAAACCCAGGAGCTTTAGCCCTGGGCTATAAGCCCTTCACTCGCTTTCGCCGCTTTAGTCGTTGACTGAACAGACGTGCTGTGGTATACTGTACGCGGTCATCTACTAAAGGTGGTATATGGAACTCCGTCAATCGAACAAACCGTACCATACGGATCACAGCATTGTCTATAGCTGCCAGTACCATGTGATCTTCTGTCCCAAGTACCGACGCAAGGTACTCACCGATGCACTCGCCCTTCGTATGAAAGAGCTTGTGTTGTCCAAGCAAGCCGACTATGGCTATACGATCATTGAGATGGAAGTGCAGCCGGATCATGTTCATCTCCTGCTTGATGTCGATCCTCGTGAAGGAATCAACGTGGTCGTCGGCAAGATCAAAGGCTTCACATCCCACGAACTACGGAATGAGTTTCCGTGGCTCAAGAAGCGACTTCCCACGCTCTGGACACGGAGTCGGTTCATTTCAACCGTTGGAGCTATCACCCTTGATGTTGTGCAGCAGTACATAGAGCAACAGAAAAACGTATGAACCGAACCATCCAGACAACCTATCGCTATCGCCTGCACCCAACGGCTGCACAAACGAAGCTGCTGTGCCAGTTTGCGGGTGCCCGTCGCTTTGTCTGGAATTGGGCGCTGCACCGTACGCAGGAATGTTTCGAACAGACGGGCAAGCGCCGCTCGTACAACGATCTGGCGGCTGAACTGACTCGATTGAAACAGGAGCGCGATACGGCCTGGTTGCGGGAGATGGAGAGCCAGTCGCTCCAACAGGCGTTGCGTGATCTCGAGCGCGCCTTCCAGTACTTCTTTCGCCGTGTGAAGCATGGCGACAAGAAAAAGGGCTATCCAACGTTCAAGTCCAAACATCGCGATACCCCACGCTTTCGCATTCCCCAACGGGTGCAGATGGGCGATTCGTTCGTCTCGGTGCCAAAGATCGGAAACATTCAGGCCATCGTTCACCGACCGCTGATTGGCGTCACAAAGGGGGCAACCTTCAA
>Ga0163144_10015393_pt1 | contig 15780 bp, 9 predicted proteins | sample OliLak19BULKMAT1_FD_123175 | JGI IMG/M metagenome (GOLD analysis project Ga0163144, IMG submission 123175) | Freshwater microbial mat bacterial communities from Lake Vanda, McMurdo Dry Valleys, Antarctica - Oligotrophic Lake LV.19.BULKMAT1 | ecosystem: Environmental > Aquatic > Freshwater > Lake...
CGATGGCGTCCTTAAGTTCCAGCGGTTGTTCAAGCTTGATCGTCTGCAGGGGGGTGTAATCGAGGTAGGTGGTCGCGGTGCGCTTGTCGGTGTCATACACGATCGCGAGATGACGCCACACCGGCGTGCGGACGTGGGTCGATCCGGTGTATCGCTCATGGCCCATGCGGCGCTCGCGCCCGTCCTGTCGCAGCATCCCACCCCACCAGTTGTAGCCATGGGCGCGATAGACTTGCAGTTCCACTCCGCTGCGGCGATCAGTTCCCTGGAGCGTTAGGACCGTCAGCGGACTGCCATCGCCCTGGGGCAACTCCTCCGCATTTGCCACAATCGCCTCGATCGTAAAGCTGCCCTCAACGACACCCGCCGGCCCGGTGATCATTCTCGGTTTACCTCCGGAATCGCGCAGGGACAGCGTGGCCTCAAGCCTGTGTGATCGGCCGGTGAGGGGATCGTAAATAAATGCGTGCGGCACCTCGTCACTGACCAGCAACGAGCCGCCCGGCGCGTCAATTCGCGCGGCGATCCCGAGCGCCCCCGCGGACCGCAGCGCGCTCTCTGGCGGTGCCTTGCCGGCCTCTCCTGAGAAACGCCAATGGGCGTAGTCCTGCGCCAGCACCACAACAGGGAACGACATCAGAGCCGCTATAAGTATTACCGTTTTTAACATTGTGCCTCTTGAACCGAAGGGCCTATGGATTCACGTGAAAGCCAATGTATACTTCTCCCGTTCAATGGCAACTGAATTTTATCAGAGGCTGCCGGAATGCGGCCAATTACATCTCGCCTGCAGAACCAATTCAAGCTTGTGCAAGAATCCAAGACTCGCCAGGGGGACGTGGTCGATGGACTTGACGAGGAACTTGAGCGCGTCGCGGCGACCCGGAGCTATTACGCCCGGTTCGCGTTCGCGCAGCGCCTGCGTGAACTGCCGAGTGCCAAGGCTGGCCGTACGTGGAACCGAGCGATCTTGCTGCGTTTCTCGAGCTGTGCGACCCGACCCGGCCCCTGGCATCAGTCGATCCTGTCACAATCGCCCGCGCGTTGAGGCGGCGTTTCCATGGCGACACAAGGCTCACCAGAACGCGCTTCCGCGTGTCCTCGATCGCGAGCCGCACGCCGTCGGGGACCGGACGCCCCTGCACGAGCATGATGAGTGCGCTGGTGTCGAGCAGCAAATTCATTCTTTGACCTTGTCCCCGTCCGCGATGCCCCAGAAATCGTCGCCAAGCGGCGCATCGAAATCGGGCGCGACGTCGGTGATGACCCCCGGCTGGGCGAGAAAGGTTCGCTTGCGTTGCGGTTCGACTGGCGCGGGACCGAGCGGCTGAATCTGAAGGAGAACCTGTTGATTCGGCGCGAGCGCCACCGGCTCGTCGGGCACGAGCACCTTCCCATCGTAATGAGCTTTGAGGGCAATCATGAGCGAAACTATAACACATTCCTCGGGGAGTTCATCGGCGACGGTGTCGCCTACGCGGTCTTTGATGTTGCCCGTGCCGCGGGCGGACGTCGCGATCCGCCCGGCGACGCTCGATGATCTGCCGTTCATCGACTCCCTTCAAAAGAAGACAACGAAGCAGGTCGGGTTCATGCCACGGGCGCAGTTCGAAGGAAAGATCAAACTCGGGCACGCGCTCGTCGCGGTCGATGGGACGGGACAACGCGCCGGTTACCTGATCGGCAACGATCAATACTTCAAGCACGACGACGTGGGGATCATCTACCAGATCAACGTCGCGCCGGAGTATCGAGGATCATTGGTGGCGGCGACATTGCTCAAGGCGCAGTTCGAGCGATCGGCGTATGGGTGCAAACTCTACTGCTGCTGGTGCGCGCAGGACATCGAGGCGAACCGGTTTTGGGAATCGTGCGGGTTCGTGCCGCTGGCGTTTCGCGCGGGGAGCGCGGCGAAGTCGCGCGTGCATATCTTCTGGCAGAAACGGATTCGGCAAGGCGACGTGACGACGCCGTGGTGGTTCCCGAGCCAGACAACGGGCGGGTCGATCCGCGAGGACCGCATCGTGTTGCCGATCCCGCCGGGAACGCATTGGAGCGATGCGAAACCGCTGGTGTTGCCCACCGCAGATGCGCCGGGCGATCCGGTCGGTGAGCAGGTGAAAGCGCTGCCCACACGATCGCCGCGAGCGAAAACGACAAAGGTGAAAACCGAGCCGATCAAGACGATCAAGTCGGGCGGATTGCGGATGTCGTTCGAACCGACACCCGCGCCGGTTGTCGAAAAGCCGAAGCGCGAGCCAAAGAAGACCCACCGGGTCAAGGTGAAGAACGATCCACGACTGATCGCCGCGGCGCGGGAATTCCGGGACCGATATCTGGAACAGGTGGGCAGCGGCGCGATGTCGTTGGAAGCGCAAGGCAAGTACGACGTGAGCCGATTGATCGAGATCGGCGGCGTCGAAGTCGTCGGACCCTTGCGGATCGCGTCGACGATCGTCGAATCCCGCCCCGCGTTGCCCGCGCCTGTGGCGGCGTGATTGACTTCCGGGCGATCGTTCAACGACGGGTCGAGACTTCCTTATTCCAATACTGGTACACTTGCTGAACCTTTTCGAGTTGGCCGAGGCACTGGGGCGAGACACATCTGATGTTCTCAAGGCGCCGATCATTAACCGCCAACGACCCGTCTTGTCGTGCCAAGCGGGAATGCGATGAGATTGAGTCGAAGATGCCATGACAAAACCTTCTGGGTTATTGAAGACATGAACATTGCAGACTCAATTCACTCCTCAACGCGGGGGAGAATTTGATCCGATCTTTGATCCGGTTTTCAGAAGGGTCTGATCCGGTTTGGCGGGATTGACCGACAGTCGACCAAAGAAAAAAGCGCGTTTTCATTGAGAAAAACGCGGTTTTGAAGCTCCCAAAGCGTAACCCTCTTACTAAAGAGTCTGTCGAGGTATTACCTGTTGATCAATTTAATGCTGCCCATCGCGGCCGGTGAACGGTGAGGTCGTCCCCACTGCACCGGCGACCAGTTCATGGCCACCAGCCGCCGACTTTTTCCTTCCTCCAATTGCCAGTCATACCGAATGAAATTCGCGCGAAGTTTCATTGGCGAGAACGTGGCTTGTCTGGTTCGTCGCAACACGCTCGAAGGAATGCTCAGCTCAGCGATCCATCCGGTCACCGCCCCGCGCTGGGTTATCGGCATGACCGCGGCGCGCAGGCCGGGGAGGGGAAATTGGGGAATGGTCCAGAAGTCATAGCGCATGACATCCTTTGTGAGAAGGCCGGCCGCATCGGACACCGCGGGGCGCGTGCAGAGGTGCAAGAACGTTGCCGTCTCTCCGGCAGGGTTCAACTGGATCTCAATGAACTGGACCCCGTCACCGACCGGGTCAAGGAATATCTCCACGGCGTCGCCGCTTGAAACATTCCCGTCATCAGAGCGGACGGAATACAGTTCCGCGTCTTCGCAGGTGAACCGGACCAGTAAGCTTTCGTCGGTCCATTGCAGGAGGACCTTCGTTGCCGGGACGACGCACCCTGACCCCTCCGGTCCGGTCGAAAGCGTAAGGGACGGAATGACTGCAGCACCGTGCCAGCCGGTTGTGTCAACCCCGGAGTTCGACTGGGACTCGCGGGCGGCACGCGGAACATCTATGCAAGGAAGGCTTCCCGGTCCCTGGCAACCCGCCGCAAGCAGCGCGGCCGCGACAACGCCCGGCGACCAACGCCGAAGCGTAATCAGTTCCTCATTCACTTGCGTTCCATTAAGCATCCCGGCTCCTTGTCCAGCTGCCGTTTACCTATGAGATTTCGCTCACTGCGATCTGTTGAAGTTCGATCCGCACTGGCCCCAACAACCCGGACGGAAGAGTCTTTCCCACTCCCCGACTCCCCAGCACATCCCACGCAAACTGGTTGCTCAGTAGATTGCTGACAACGACAGCGAGTTCGTTCTTTCCGCGGCGCACCCACTCGGTGATGTCCAGGCGGTAGGGAGGCCAGAGGCGAGTCCCGACGGGTTGGCCATTGATCCAAACCTCGGCACATTCGCGCACGTCCCCCAGATCGACATGGATGCGGTGGCCGGCAGTCTCCTCGAGCGAGAATGATTTTTGATAGACGCAGCGACCGCTAAACCACGCCAGCCCCAATTCAGTCCAAGAACGTAAAGGTGTTTGGTACGGAACGCACCTCAGTTGAAGCGGCCCAGTGATGCCGAAGCCCGGCGCCATGGACGCACACTCGATCGCCACGAGCGTCGATCCCGGGTCCTTCGCTATCGGCAGCCAGTCCGCCGTGGTGCTCGCGTGATCCAGTTCGACCCGTTCCAATCGACCATTGATATAAAGCGCGTATTCACCTGCGACCGGAAGTGGCGTGGACAACGCGCTGGCACCCGCAGGGAGCCATGCACGGAAACAATGGCTGCTGCGGTCATCGAAGAGAAGTCCGTTGCGTCGACAATGTGCGGTTGGCCAGTCCGAATCGTCAAAAGCAGGTGTAAACCAAGAGTCCCACGGGAACGGTTCGCCGGCCGGCTCATGATCCGCCGCGCGAGTGCGGAATACCGGAATCTCGATCACCTGCCAGGCAGCGAACGGATCCGCAACGTCGGAAGCCATCGGCAGGAACGTCCAGTTACCCTCCATCGAAATGTGTCGGCTCGAAGTGACCTGCGCATCGAGCGCGAGGGGCTGTTCGTTCTCCGTGAGACACACGCATGTCAGCTCGTCTCCGTTCAAGGTCAGATCAAAGATCGTCCTCCCTAGCTCCACTCGTGAGCGCATCAGCACCGACATACCGGATTCAACGTCGAGGCGCCGAGTACGTCCCACGGCACGGACGCTTAGCACGAACGTCTTCGGAGTCTCGGCGGTATTGCAGATCAGATACAAGTGGCGATCGCCGACGATGCGATGCGACACCTCGACGTGCGCTGCATTTCCCGACAGCAGCTGCACATCGGGTTCGATCCAGTCGCGCACGCAATCGCACACCATGTCGTGCGACAACACAAACTTCGCCTGACGACGAAGGCGACCCACCTCGCTACTAAGACCGAGATCGTTCCTGCCCTGCTCCATGCTCACATCCGGCCATCGCCCGACGACAATGACGCGCCCCCCGCGTTCCGCGAAATCCGCGACGCGCACCAGGTCAACCAGTCTTATTGTTCGCATGGGCGGTAACACCAGCACCCGATAGGCCTCATCACTGATCCGGATAGTTCCGTCGTCCAACACCGCATCCTGCAACGCCTGCCCGTCGATCACATCCAGGTCGATTTGGGACGCCATGAGCGTGTCGATGATTGCATCGAAGTTTTCACAATCCGGGCGGCAGGGCGCTTCCTTCCATGACTCCGTGGCCCAGGGAAACCCCGCTCCTCGGCCGCCCGTGCTGTCACCCCACCATGAAACCAGAGGATAAAAGACTGCCACGTCGGCTACGTGCCGACCCTGCCGATTGAGCCAGCATTGTCGCGCAGTCGTAGCGGCGATGAGGTCGTAGTATTTCCAGTACGGATTATGTTCAAAGAAGCTGGGCGGGCATTCCACTTTGGGATTGTCGATCGTCTGAAAGAACGCGTGCGGAACGAGATGAGTCACTCCCGCGATCGCCAGGCGATTGCAAGCCTTACGAATCATGCGCGGCGAACACGCCCATAGCCCTAGCAGGCCGAACGCTTCGCACACCACTTCGCGCCGTCCCGTGACATGGGCGACCGACACGGCCGTCTTCAGCCAAGCGAACGGGACAGGCCCGTTCAACGCATCGAGGCCAACCCATTGCTGGCGGCGCAGTGAGCGGAACAAGTCGGCAGCGACCATCCAGCTCCGCGATTCTTCATAGCTGTGGCCCGTTAGCGCTAGATGGTGCCGTTCACACCAATCGGCGAGTTGCCCCACGAACCGTTCGGAGTACAGGTGCGCGACCGTATCCCAATAGTCGCACCGTGTCTTTTCTGCCAAGGGGTGCCCGTCGTAAAACAATAAGGGCAGAAGCGCTTGCAGCTCGTATCCCGCCCTTGCGCGAAACTGCTCCAGAAAATCCGCTGTCCAAGTAAAAGGTCCGCTCGCGTAAGGACCGCACTCGTCATAAAAAACCGATTGGATGCGGGTGCCGAACAGGTGTCCGTAACGCTTGGCGTATTGTTCGTGGGTAACTTCAATGAACCGTCGCGTCGGTTCAACGGCCAGATAGTCGATTACGCCACCGTTGCCCATCCGCAGCGGAGAAGGATGGATCGTGCGAATGGTGTAGAAAACCATCACGACCCATGCTCCCGCAGGCACGTCCAGATGGATTACTTCGGTGTCGCTGCTCGGTGGGGCAAGTGCCGCCAATTTTGTAAGATCGGGTAAGTTTTCGCCTCGTTGTGGGGCACGAAAGGCGGCAACAAACCCCTCGCGCCTTCCCCACCCTTTTAGACCGTCGGTCCACCCGGCGAGGTGAGCAATGCCCGGTCCCTCGACCGCAACGGACTTCATTCCCAAGCCTAATGCGCAGCACGACACATCGCTCGTCACCCGACCCCCGGCGGGGCCACTCGACCAGTTGAATTCATCATACAGATGTACAACGACATCGTCTCGCTCAGCCTGTTCGATGAGGTGATCGAACGCCCTCCAGTAACGGTCGGTCAAGTAGTCGCGCCGGTCCATGCCGAAACGTGGGTGCGGCATCACCTGATGTACACTCTTAGCGTTCATCTCCGACACTTGTCGGGCGTATTCCTCCCCATTGACGCTTCCGTTGAGAAACCAAAACGGAATTTGCGCGCAATCCCGAGGCGGGAGGGCAAATTCTGACTCCGAGAAATCGGCAGTACGGGTCATAAAGTCTCGGGTTGGGTTTCGTCGACCGCCGCGAGAAACACGACGTCCTGCGGTGTGAGCTTCGGGTCCGACGCTGACATAGCGTCGGACAGGTGTGCAGGTGAGTGGGTGCCAAGTACCGCGATGACCAAGTCGGCCTGCCCACAAGATTGTGCCCACTGCCCCAACGCCCGCTCCCTAGAGCTGTCACGGTCGGAACGCCAGAAGGCGTAGCAGTCGGCGATGTCAAAAAAATTACCACCGCCCTCGATAAAGGCGTCGAACACTGCCCGTCCCTTTTCACTCCCAATCTTCGCCGACCGCTCGGCGGTCCCCCAGCACACGGGCGAAACTGAAAGAGTGGTAGCTGGGATGGTCGTTCTCGCTGCCATATAAGTCCGGAGAGATGCTATTTTCCTCGCACGCCCAACACGTTTGAATAGTCCGAGAGGTCACCAGAACTCGAACGTGAACGAAGGCGGTAAAACATATACTTTGCGGTGGCCGGCGGGGCATCACGGAATTCCGGCGACACCTGTTTGTCGTGGAGAACGGTCCATCGCTCGTCTCCGGAGGCGATGAGCCTTTCAACGATGTACTCCGTGGCCCCCTCGGGCGCGGTCCACTTCAAGGTCACCGCGCCCCCATCGACCGGTGAGGCGGAAAGATCCCACACTGCGGCGGTCGGTTTGGCGTCAGGCCGCCAGACGTACAGAGTCGTATGGTTCAGGAAGTTGTCGTGGTAGGTCACCAGATAGCTGTTGTCCTTCCTCCGCATCACGCGTAAACCGCACGGCGAGTCCATCAGTCCATAATTGAGAGGAGAATTACTGAGTTGATTTCCTTTCGCGGGGTCCTCAACCCGCAAGCTCGGCCCCATTTCCCACATCCCTGCAAACTCACCGCTGTCGGCATGGTAGACCCGAATACGCCCGAGCCGGGCATATCCTACGAAAACGTAATCCCCCTCGGCCGTCAACATGCTGGGCAGATCCAGCGCGGCGTGGCGATCGATGTTTCGGGTGGAATCAAACGGTATTTCCCTCACCCATGAAGCCGCGGGTGGAGCTATGAGTACACTGGGATCCTTTTGCCCTTCGGCACTTTTGAGCCATCCATCGAAACGCGAAATGCAGTTGCCCACCACTCGCCCTTCGGGTTGCTCCAGTCCCGGCACGGTCATGCTCGCCGCTTGCGATGCCGGGAGCGCGCCGGAAAGGAACATCAGGTCCCGTTCGGCGTCATAGCTGATGCGGCCTGCGTTCTTGTTAAATTCAGAGGGAATCTTCCAAGCGTGGCTTTCGGCGAACGAGTAACTCAGTGCGCCGTTGGTCACAATGGGCTTGAAGTAACGGATGAACCGTTCATTATTCGAGAGCCAGAGTCCCCCGCGGGAGTCCACGGTCATGCCGTAATATACCGGCCCGTCGAAGTTATCATTACGCACGTAAGAGATTGAGCGTGCTTTAAATTCGTCCGGCTGGTAATCGCCGTCCCCGTTGGAATCGGTCCAGAACCATTCCCCGTGCTCAGGCTGACCGGGAAATTTAGCCGACCATTGCGCGTGAGGCCCATAGGCCCCGCACGGGATGGCGATTTCTGAATTCGGCTCGAAGCGGTAGATGGCCAACGGCTTACCTGCACTGCCGGTTCCGGCGACGATCATGAATTTCTTGCCCTCGACATACCGAACGTACACTGCATCGCGATCCAGCGCACGATCAAACGAGCGAAGGTCGTTGGGGTATCGGAAGCGATCGTGCGTGAAAGCGACGGTCTTCCAGTTCTCTCCCGCCCGTCCGTCGGCATCGACCAAGAATTTCCGCTGCGCGCTGTAAAGCACATTTTCCTGATTTCCGTCCGGGCCTCGATCCCAGTCGGGTTCGTCCATAAACATCAGTCCTTCACGCAGCCACTTGACGGCCCCGTCCGGTCGCAGGCAGGACAACGTTGCTCCGGAGATGTCAACGTCAATCGGGTTACCGTCCTGGGCAAGGTAAAGGTTGCCCGCAGCATCGGCGCCGATGTCCGTCAGGTAAGCGTATCGGTCGGGGCCGAGCGTGCCGGGCACGGGGCCGGCGAGCATCCCTCCTTTGACACCGATCGTTCGCACCATTTTTCCAGACGACGACGGATCGAACACCTTGATGTTAAGATCCTGACCATTGTCGGCGACGTAGAGCATCCCGTCAGGCCCAGCCGTCAGACCCGCGAGATCGAATTCAGAGATGAGAACAATCGGGTCGCCCGCCGGCTGAAGGTCACGCGTCAGCGGAACGATCCGCGCGGGCGTGTGAGTCCGGCCTGTGACACGCCGACCGAAAACTTCGATCGCGCTGATCGAAGCGGTCTTGCCCCCTTTGCCGGCGTCAAAATCGATCGCGATTTCGCCTTCTCCGGTCGCACGCACGTCGAACTCCTTGACCACCGCACGGTTGACGCCTCCGATTTCCTTGAACAGATCGAAGCCTGCCAGCACCGGCTCATTGTTGATGCGAACACCGAAAACACGTTCCCCCACTTTCGTCGCATTCGGCTCGACCATGTGCAGACGGACCTTTGCGGCCGAGTCGGGTGCAAAGCCATTCAGTTTGTAGAGCGACCGCGGCGTGAGAAAGGCTGAACTGTACAATTCTGCAGGGGCCGGGCGAGCGACTTTGGAAAGATCGACTTCACCTTTGATCGGGACGACCGTTCCTTTCCATCGCCAGAAGTCGCGGGCAAAGTCGCCGATCCGGTCTCCACCTGCGCGGATTCGGACGCTGCGTTCTTCCGTCTCCAGCTCTCTCTGGCTGACGGCCCAGACCCATTGGCGGCTTGAGTCATAAGCCAGCCGGTCGGGTCGATCCATTGTGAACGCCAATGGTTTCCCGTCCACCGTTACGGGTTGCATCGTTTCTCGGTCCAGCGCGACAACTCGGTTCTCCCGGGCAAGCGACACGTACAAGCGACCCTGGTTGTCCGCGGTCAGCCCACGCAAGTGTTCGCCCGATTTATCCACCACGAGCCCGTGCTGGTAATCCCCGAACCCGCCCGGAAACGGCGCAAACCGACCCGTCCGGTCAAGACGCACGACAGTCGTCCACAGTCCGCCGGGGGGCGTGTACTTCGGTCCGCCGGTCGAGGTTTTCTCAGTCCCATTCCCTCGCCCCTGATTGCGCTGCGCGAAATAGAAGTACTTGTCATCGACTGCGGCAGCGGAGGAAAACCAGATGTGATATGGCGCGTCATCGATCGATTCGGATTGATATCCATCGTGCAAAATGGCGTAGCGCTTCCCGTCACCCCGGCCTTGGATAAAGACGGTGCCGTCCGGTGCTACGGCGAGAGCCTGAATGCCCGGCTGTATCCTCGCCCCGCGCAGCCCCGGCCATGCTTGTCCGGTCGGCATGCGGATGGCATCCGTCCAGCCTCCCCAGGTATTTCCGACCCACAGGGTCGTAACATTCCTCAAGCGCGGTTCTGCCTGCTTCAACGCATCCTGGGGTGGCATGCCCACCTGGCCGTTCGCGATCGGCACACCGACGGCGATAAAAAGAAGCGTCACCACGAAAATTTTGAAGTACATGCTTTCCAGTCCCAACATTCAGCACCTACGCCCTTCATTCGAATCAATCCGGCATCAGAACCCACCGCGCCACGTTGCCCGGCTTGGCCGCGTAGTAGGGGTGCAAAGCTAGGCCATTGTTCTTACCTGACCGATCCGTTCCAAAGTCCACCACTCCGTCAGTGGCGCTGTTGAACCGGAAGCAGATACCGATGCTCGTCCCCCCGCGGGGTGCGTCGATATTCAGTACCTCCCATGGGATAGCCGCCCGATACACGCGCTTCCCATCAACCAACGCCACGGAGTGCCGTGCTGACTTGACCGCGTGCTGGCGCACCTGCCCTTGTGGTTGACGTGGAAAATAATGGGTCCTCGGCATGCCGGGACTCAGAAGACACCACAACTCTGAGCCGCCATCGGCAGTGGCGTATAGCGAAAATTCATAGTCCGTGTCGGGCACGGCATTAAATCCCCCGGGCACGCGATCTCGCGGGTATTGTAAGTCATGGGTCTTCGTGAACCGGTCCTCCGGCGGATCGATATCGATGCCGAACTGGAAGATGTCCCCATTGAAGGGACTTTCGGAACCAAACCCCTTGCGATACACATGCGCAGCGTCCTTAAAGTCGATCTTCCACTTGTCCGCGAACTCTCGGTAACGCGTTTCCAATCCGATGCTGTCACTGTTGTGGAAATACTGCTCTTGATCCCAAGTCTCCAGACGCTGCTTGGGCTTGAGGGAGGTTCCGTCAACGGTTGCCAGAAGATACAAATTGTGTTTGTCCCATGCGAAGCGGACTTCGGCATGCCGCGTCTCGACCTGCTTGGCAGTGTTACCCAGGAAGGGCAGCCATGCGGCTTCGATCGGGTTGGTCTGCACGCCTGCCGCACGCAAGACATGAACCGCTGGAATCTTATCCCAGAGGGCAATCTCCGCATCCGGGGGCAGTGTTGCGTGCGAGATCACCATCTGCTGCGCCACTTCCGTCCATTCATCCTCAGTTTCGCCGGAACGGAAGCGATACCGCAGCGGCAACCCTTGAGGCGGCATTTTTTGGACGGGCACCTCGCCAGCCCATCGACCACCGGCCTCGACCTTCACCGCTTGGTCGTGCCGCAGCGGGAACTCCGGCAGCATTGATTCGACAACCAACACGCCCGAAAGGGACTTGTTTCGCAAGTTGTGAACAGTAACGGGCAACGCGGCAGGCTTGTTCGGCGACGGATGTGCGGCCATCGTGCCGGGGAGAATCTCCACCTGCCGCAGCCCTTGCAAACTACCGGAGCCAACCGTGCTTCGGACGTATTCCGCGCCACGGGTGGAGTGCAGATAAAACGCCGACGCGCTCATCGGAATTTTGAATCGCTTGTCGGCGTTGCGGGCTAGCGCGTTCCCTGCCGAATCCAACACCGTGAGCGCTTCGCTTGGGTCTTCGACTTCCAATTCTCCATCAGGCGCTGACATCGACTGAGGCCAAGCCAGGTCACGGGGATTGCCGCTCGCCAACGGCAGTTGTTTTCCGAACAACACAAATCGGGCGTCGGTATCCGTACCGAACTGAAACAGCCAGGGCTGGTGGTCACGGAAGACGATCTGCTGAAACGGACGATCGGCGATGACAGCATTCCAGGCATTGACCGCCGCGGAGACTGTTTTGGGTGTCCACACATCGCCGATCTTCTGAAACAGGGCGTCATTCAGGCAAGGATTCAGCGTTTTCTGCCCCGAAGCCAGGAACTGCGCCATGAACTGCGGCAATAGCACTTCCGAGCGAGCGCCCCACGTTTCGGTTTCGATGCTCACCTTGCCGTGCTTTGCCGCAACCATTGGACCGTAACACATGGTGGGTGCGACGTAATGATCCGAGAACCCATCCAGCAGGTCGATCCATTCGGTCGTGCCGACGGACAACAGCTTGTCCTCGGTATTCATGATGGACGAGGCTGCGAACAGCTTTAGCCCCGATGCATCAGCGCGGGCCCGCTTGCTGATCACCGACAACAATTGCCGATACCGCACCGAATCACTCTGCCACCCACTAATGCTGTTAGGCTCCCAAGGCTCGTTCCAGTGTTCCAATGCCCACAAGCCGCGTTGGCCGCCCTTCCAATATCGGGCAAGGAAGCGCGCCAGAAAGGAGTCCAACTGAGGGTCTTTATCGGCCGCGCAAACCTCGTCGAACTTCTTTGCATTGGGAGCTGGAGTGGGCGTGCCGAAAGGCAAAGCCCAATTCGGATGGCCGCCCCAGATCATCAGAACGCGGATGTCGCGTTCGGACATCGCTTCAAAAACCGGATCGACCTGCGCCCAGTCGTCGCGGCCGGGAGCTTGTTCGATCTTCCAGCCACCCTCCATGCGCATCAGTTCAATGCCCAGTTTACTTAAGACTCGCGCCGCGAGCTTCGACTCGGCAACATTCCCGTAACTGCCGCGCGGCGTGAACTCACCCATAAGATGCGGGAACGCCGCGTTACGCTTAGCTTGTTTGAATACCCGGCTGACCGCCGCCACCAGCGTGCGTCGGCCTCCGGAGCGCTCGAGCACTATGGCGTAGGTGCCAAAGCGCTCGGGCAACGGCAGATCGATCGTCATTACGCCTTCCCGGATCGGGGCTTCAGCCAGTGATTGCCGGACGGGCGTCGAGTCTTCAACAAACAGTTGCGGGCTCTCGCGCTGGCCAATGTTTCCCGAAGCCCCTTTCCCGACCCGGCGGGTGTGGATCCCAATCAATTCCAGCGTACTGGCTCGGTCGAAGTTCGCCGCGTTCGAGAACTTTACTTGTGCGGCTTCTCCTGATTCGAACAACCCTGCATTCTCACCCGTGCCGATGAGGCGTAACTCCGCCTCGATCTTCTCACAGCGAAGCAGCTTTAACGCGTCTGGGTCGCGCCAGTCGTCGTCAAATTGAGCTGCCATCACGACGCCCGCCGCGAGAAATAGGATTGAAAAGCAAGCGAACGCCCAAATTACGCGCATGACGCACCTGGCCCGTAAAACGAGTTGAAACCTCGGACGTCCGACGAGTCTTTCCCGACCCGTCGGACGTCAACCAAAGGAGGAGGATTACCGCTTTCGACGCAACAGCATACCCATGCCGGCCAGAAGGAGCCCGACCGATGTCGGCTCGGGAACGGGCGTGAACGCCACAAATAACTGCGTGTTATCCCCGCCTACACTGTCGCCTCGTAGTACGGAAAATGATCCGCCGCCCAAGCCGTTGGTGAAGCCCGAGGTGTTGACCGCGAACAGGTTCGACGCGAACCCGGCGAGCGTGCTGCTGGCATCGAGGAACAGCCAGTTGTAGCTGTTGGCGTTGTTGAAATTCGCAGCGGTGCCGTCAAGCAGAACATTGAACGGATTGACGTTGGTCGAATCCAGCGTCGTGCTGCCCGAGCTCACGAGAAGATCCCAGTTCGTCCCGGCGACGCCGGTGGCGTTATCGATCTCGAACAGCAGCGACCCGTTGTCGTCCAGGGTCAAGCCGGCCGAATACGTCTGCGTGCCGGGGCTGGCACCGGGAGAGATAATGGCATTGCTACCGATGCTGACGGCGGTGTTGATCGTACCCGTCCCGCCGAGCGTGCCCTGGGTGACGGTGATCGGCGCGGTGACGGCCGTATTGCTGAAGGTGAGGAATTTCGCATCACTACCGCTGATGGTGATACCGCTCGACGAGTTGATCGCCGCGGTCCCCAACGGCGGACCCGCGGTCAGGCCCAGTTGAAGGGTACCGCCGGTGATCGAGGTGCCGCCGGTATAAGCCCCACCTGTCGAGAGAATCCACTTGCCGACCCCAACCTTCTCCAATGCGGTCCCACCCGTGGTATTAATCAAACCCGCCCGCAAAATGTTATTCCCCGTATTGGTTCCGCCCAAGCGAAGGATCGCGCTTCTTGTGAGAGCACCACTGGAGTAAGAAAGAGAGTTGGTGTTGTTGAAGTCGAGTGTTCCAGCACCAGAAGCTTCGATCGCTGCGTATGTGGTTGTATTGTTCGCGCCCATGTTGATCACGAATCGACGATCAGTAGCGACACTGGTTGACCCTGTGTAGCGCAGGGTTCCGTTCTGGAACTGCAAACCGGTCGCCCCATTGCTGGAAGCACCGATGCTGCTACTCGCCAAGCCGTTGGCCAAGGTCGGGACGGAAACCACCGCGCCGCCTTGGATGGTCGTACCTCCGGTGTGGGTGTTGGCCGTGCCTGTGACGTTGACGGTGGCGTTGGTGTCGTATTTAACTGACAGGACGCCCGTTCCGTTGTTTTGCAACAGCGCACCGACTGCGGTTGTCGTTCCGCTTCCAACAGTGCCTGCAACAATCAGGTTTTTGCCAACATTCAGAACGGGTTGAATCGTCCCGCCCAGGGTCAACGTCTTGTTTGCAGCGGTGATGCCATTCGTGACAGTAACGTTGTTGCCAAGGATCGTGATACCGCCCGCTAAATTGACATTTCCAGCGGTGCTGGCGGTGAAAGACGGGATGCCGGTGTCGGCAGTGTACAGCCCGTTCAGCGTCACGTCGCCCGTGCCCGTGCCGGTGAGGGTGGTGTTGCCGGCGTTCACAAGCGCATTGCCAATGGTTACGGCGTTGGCACTGTTGTATACGATGTCGTTCGCGGCCGACGAGAGCCGCAGCGCCACGCCGCTCAATGCAAACGCGGGCAATCCTGCGTTGAACGTCAGGGTACTGATGATGAACGGATTGGGGGTGAGGTCATTGTTTGAAACGAGCCCGTTAGTATTCGATGCGAAGACGAGATCGTTGGTATTAACAGAAACCGGGGCCGCCCCGCCCGACCAGTTGCCTCCCGCGCCTGCCGTGGACCAGTTGCCATCGGTAACGTTTCCCCCGTCCCATGTAAACGTCGCCGACAGGGCGGTGGAAGCCAGTGTGGCCCCGGCGCAGGCGGTGATCAGGGCTGATAATTTCCGTTGACGCTTCGATACATTCGCTTTACGCATGATGCTTTCCTCCAAAAAAAAGAAACCACTCGTTCAATCGGTTCATTCAATCGACACTTAAATCCGCTGAGACATCGACTAGTCGCGGGGGCAATTTCCGCAATTGCGGTTCGGCAGGAAGCCGACCCTCCGCGCGGTCCATCAGTAAATTGATGAGTTCCTGACCGATCTCGAAGTTGCGTTTGTCTGCCGTTGCCAGGGGCGGGGTCGGCTCGAAAGCGCGCTCGGGGCAATCGGACCAGTAGTTGTCATAGCCCACGATTGCGATATCGACGTTGGGCGTCTTGCCCAGGATGCGACAGGCGCGGGCGATGGCGGGCACGATGCCGTCGGAGGCGGCCAGGATGCCATCGATCGGGCCTTGTGCCAGTGCGGGGGCGAGGTAGCCGACGATCAGCCGACTGAGCGCTTCGAGCCGGCCTTCGACGTCTTCCGGGCCGGTGTAATCGACCAGATCGATCGGTTGGCGCGGGGTCAGACCG
>Ga0163144_10015394_pt1 | contig 15780 bp, 13 predicted proteins | sample OliLak19BULKMAT1_FD_123175 | JGI IMG/M metagenome (GOLD analysis project Ga0163144, IMG submission 123175) | Freshwater microbial mat bacterial communities from Lake Vanda, McMurdo Dry Valleys, Antarctica - Oligotrophic Lake LV.19.BULKMAT1 | ecosystem: Environmental > Aquatic > Freshwater >...
TAAATCATTTTGTCCGCGTACAAATGTTGTTTTACAAATTTAAAGTATTAAAGCCATACTATGGATCTATTTCAATTCTTAAATTCTACTTACTAAACATCCGGGTATGTTTTTTTCCGGTTCTAAGAATATTGAAATACGTTATTTTTTTTTAACTTTGTTATTGGATAACAGTGATGAAAGAATGATAAAAATGGTACGTATTTTACTTTTTACTTTTTGCTTTTTAGCCGTTGCAACTACGTATGCCCAGCCCGACAACGTATGGGCATTTATGATAGGGGATCCGGATGGAAATGAATACGTTGGGTATGATGTTGCTGTTGATGCCGGTGGAGATGTATATGCTACCGGGTATTTTGTGGGCACTACAAATTTTAATCCGGCGGGTACTGCTAATCTTTCCTCTTCAGGATCCGCTGATGTTTATTTAGCGAAATATACCACAGCGGGTGTGTATGTTTGGGCATTGAAAATTGGCAGTGCCGGTGATGACCGCGGCCGCGCTGTTACGGTGGACAGTAACGGAGATGTATATTTAACAGGAACTTTTACGGGAACAGCAAATTTTAATCCGGCCGGAACGTATAATCTCATTTCTTCAGGAACTGACATTTTTGTAGCGAAATATACCTCTGCCGGAGCATTTGTGTGGGCGCTTAATATTGGCAGTGCCGGCACGGATCATGGCTATGACATTGTAACGGGACCAAGCGATACTGTATTTGTAACAGGTGATTTTACCGGAACAGCAGATTTTGATCCTGTGGGAACTGCCAATCTTGTTTCGGCAGGCGCTGAAGATATATTTGTTGCCAAATATACCTCTGCAGGAGTGTATGTTTCGGCTTTTAATTTAGGAAGCACGGGTACAGATATTGGTCAGGGTATTGCTGTAAATCCCAGCAATGGCAATGTGCATGTAACAGGTTCTATTAGTGCTACAGTGAATTTTAACCTTGCGGGAACTTATACACTTACTTCGCTAGGATCAGGTGATATTTTCTTAGCTACTTATAATAACCAGAATGCTTTTCAATGGGCTTTTGCAATTGGTAATTCATATGGTGATGATGTTAGTTACGGAGTAGCTGTAGATGGGAATAATAATATTTCTATAACTGGTAAATACACCGGCTCCTTTGGGTCACCAACGGATTTTGACCCGGATGCCGGCACAGCTAATCTCGTTACTGGGGTAACAGGAACACAAGATATTTTTATTGCGCAATATACTTCGGCAGGTGCTTATCGATGGGTGGTAAAAAGAGGGCAGTCAAGCAGCAGCGTGGATGTTGGTTATCGAATTGCGGTGGATGGCAATGCGAATGTTTATATGACCGCAGTTTACGCATTAGGAGGATATATTAGTTATGTTGAAAAGCTTAATTCTTCCGGAACATCTCAATGGAATTTGCAAATAGCAGGCGCAATTAATGATGTGAATGGCGGGCGAGGTATTGCTGTGGATGGAAGCGGGTATGTATATGTAACAGGATATTTTAACAGTACTGCAAATTTTAATCCAAATGGAAGCCCTGCTAGGAATATTACAACTAACGGCACTGCCGGTTATGTTAAACCATTTTTAGCAAAATATGGGTTGTCATTAATGCCTGTAGAACTGCGTACCTTTTCCGGGAAATGCCAACCTACATTGGATCCCACTCAAAAAAGAATTACTCTTAATTGGTCAACCGCCAGCGAAACGAACAATAATTATTTTAACATACAGAGAAGTAAAGATCCTTCATCAGCTGTTTGGGAAACGCTTGGAACGGTAAATGGCGGAGGCAATTCATCCACAATTCGTGACTATGAATTCATAGATAATTCAGAAGCAGGGAATCATATTTCGCACATGCTGTATTATCGTTTAAAGCAAACAGATTACGATGGAAAGTCTGAATATTTTGGGCCCATTGCCATATCTCCGGAATGTTCCGGAGGATGGGAGTTTAGCGTAGTCAATAATCCGGTTGCCAATAATGAGCTTAGTTGTACTCTCACTGTTCCGGATGATGATCAGGTTGAGTTTCAGGTATTCGATATTTCCGGACAGCTTCTTTCATCGGGTTCATTAAATGTTGTCAAAGGTTCAAACTGGATCCAGTTAAGTGTAGTTGAACTTGCTTCCGGTATGTATTTTGTAAAAGCATTTAACAAAGAAAAATCTTTCGTTAGCAGATTTGTCAAATCCCGATAATTTCCGCATCTTTCTGTTAAACCCGGATTTTGCAGTTCCGATGAGCCTTATCATGAATATCTGACGCAACTTCCTGCAAGGCATCAAGTTGGTCAGGGTTAATACCATTACTGATTATAAATTAGTCCATAACATTTGGTATAATGCCGATCAAATACAAATTATAATTGGACTAAAAGATATGAGGCATCGGTATAACCCAGACATTGAAAATGAAAGATTTTTTATTTGCGAGGCTGAGTGTAAATATTTCATTTTCAATCGTCTGCCCTAAGGGCAAAAAGTTCAATTGAACTTTTTGGGTTAAAATCCTTCATTTTACCTCCTTACTCTTCTATTAACAAATTTTAACAGCACCGCAGCGGTTGTTTCGTTATCTTAGTGAAGTAAATCAGACATAAGAACCAATTAAATAAAACATTATGAAAAACTTATTTGTAGCGCTCGCACTCACGATATTTGTAGGTGCTGGGTCATTTAACATGGCATCTGCTTTTGTTTCCACGCCTGCAGCAATAGTTGGCGGAGAGGAATGTGCAAAAGGAAAAAAATGTAAAAAAACAGATTCCTGCTGCAAGACAAAAACTACAGCAAATAATGAAAGTAAATGCAACAAAGGCGGTGCCAAGCAGTGCTGCTCCAAAACTACAGCAGTAAAACCTGCTGCCACTACTTCGCAGGTAAAGCCTGAGCCTAAGCCAGTGGAGCCTGCTAAGTAATTTTTAAGGTTTTCGCTAAGAGCCCGTTTTGTGAAAACAGAACGGGCCTTTTGTTTTTGTTTCCCCCATGAAAGGATCAGTGCTTTGGTAAATGCAAATACTGCGACAAGCTCAGGTATTGGGCCAGCCCATTAAGCAAGATCGACCATGCAAGCAGCGATAATATCAGCAGCATTACATTCCGAATTTTTTTTCTGTAAAAGTGATTGATGACAATGGCTCCAACTGGAATGGATATCATGGAAGGTGTGGTAATAACTAATCCCCATAGGCCGAAGTTCATTTTTATCTTTACAATGAACTTGTTGGTTCGTGTAAATTTTTTGGTAGGCTCAGGAAGGCTTGTGGTTTTCTTTTTAAAAATCTCTTTGATCTTTTTCCATCCGTAAGCAATGCCATGCCCGATAAATGTGAAAGCGATGATGCCGGTAATGCCTCCGGTAGTGGTGATCAGGAATGCATCCCGGAAATTGAATCCATAACGTTCTGCCTCAAATGGAGCTAACAAAAATTTCACACTGGCAAGGAGGCCTACTTCCAATATCTTAAGAAGATAAATTACTTCTTCTTCGCTCATGAATATTATAGTTTGCTGCCAAAGGCAAGGTCTCCGGCATCGCCAAGGCCCGGTACAATGTATGCCTGGGTAGTAAGTTCTTCGTCAATAGCGCATGCCCACATAGTAACGTTATTGGGCAAATGTTTTTTTACATACTCAACACCCTCTGCACTTGCGAGCACGGAGGCAATGTGAATATGTTTAGGAACTCCGTTTCGTTTCAGTGCTTTAAAAACAAGTTCTATAGAATGCCCGGATGCGAGCATGGGGTCGCAGAGGATAAGTGTTTTATTGTTCAGATCCGGACAGGCCATGTATTCCACGCGTACTTCAAAAGTTCCGTCTTTGTGATGTTCGCGATACGCAGAGATAAAAGCATTTTCAGCCTTATCAAAATAATTGAGCATTCCCTGGTGAAAAGGGAGGCCGGCTCTCAGTATAGTAGCAATAACGGGTTGATTCTTTAATGCGGATGCATTCGCTGTTCCAAGCGGAGTGGTAACTTCTGTTTTTATCCAATCTAATTTTTTGCTGATCTCATACGCACATATTTCCCCCGCACGTTCCAGGTTTCTGCGGAACCGCATGCTGTCCTTTTGTATCTCTTCATCCCGCAATTCAGCAATGAACTGGCTAAGTATTGAATTTTCCTTTCCTAATTCGTATGTCATAATTATCCTGAATCCAGCGTGATATTTCTTTTTCTTGCTTGTAAATATACGTAATCCCTTATCAAGTAAAACCACAATCTGCATCTCCATCTTGTATTTGAAATTTATCATAAGGAACGGTGCTGGAAAATTCATTCGATATGATGTAATTCCTTGTGATGTATTTTTTAAGCAAGGCAGGGGTGCTGTTATTGCTTAGATGCTCGGAAATTTCAGTATGGAATGTCGAGAATGTTTTGATATTCCATTTAAGAATATGAAAAGAAACAATATCTGTAACTATTTTTAGATTCCCATCATTATAATAGCAATACGGCATTTTTAAAGATTGGTTTCTCTTCGAGAAAATGATAAAAGCGACAAGTTCATTTTTTTTATTTTTTATTTTCAAAGGGTAATATTCAAAATATTCTTCTGTTGAAGAAAAATAATATTTACTATTTGCAAGATCTTTTTTAGGAGCTGATAGTACCCACGGATTTTTAATCATCCAATTTAAGTCGTCAGCCTGTCTCTTAAAAAGCTGTCCCTGTTGTTTATCGGCAATGAATTCTTCAGTTTCCTTACCTATTTGGTTAACGTATTCCATTTGAAAATTATTAATTTTTGTTTTCTCGAATGATAATCTTATATCTAACAAGCTATTAATCATAGCATCCAGAACGTTAAGAACAGGCGATAATTTTGAGAATATTTTATTTTTTGGAGGTAATAGTGTTGATAGATCCGATCTGATATAAAGCCGGATTCCTTTTTTTTGTTGTAAAGCGTTAAAGAGCCTGGTATTGTCGTACAATTTGGTACTCTCTGATGTAAAATCTGCTACGAGAATCCTTTTTTCCCATACTTCCAGGCATTTATCCAGCAATTGCTTAGCAATTTGTTTGCCTCTATGAGCAGGATGCACCCAATACGAACTTAGCCAGCCGCATTTTTCAAATTCATTATTAAGATATATTTTATCCGGAAGTACGCCTAAATACCCGACTATTTTTTTTTCCTGGTAGGCCAGTAAAAGCAAGACGTCATTATCATCCGCTCTTGGATTTTTTACCTGGGACAATGCCCTGTGTTTAGTGATAGGAACAAATTCCAAAGCATTATATTCTTCATGACTGATAAAATCAATAAGAAGTTTTTTATTTAGCAGTTTTATGTCCATTAATTTCTTGCAATAATATTTCTTCTGAAGATGCTTTTCAATAAGAAATACAGATATTCGGTATTTATAATTTCCCGGGCACTTAAATTAGATATTTCAAGCGGAATCCGTTGAATGTGATTTCGAATCGAATCGCGTTTAAGCCCTGCACATCCGAATGAAACATCAACTATTCTTTCTTTTTCATAAATCGATTGAAAAAATTCCCTGGATACTCCATGATCCGTAAATGGGAATGAAAAAGTTCGATAAGGCAGTGAAAATTGAGCTGTGACTTTTTCAACGCTATCTTTTGTCTGGCGGATTTGCTCTGCTAGGTTGAGTAATTGATATTCGGGATGGTCGCAACTGTGAGCTCCAAAACAAAAGCCTTTATTCCTTAAAGAAACGATTTGATTGCTAGTTAAATAAGGTTGCTTTTCAAAAAGATATTGATCGAAATTTAAATTTGCAATTTGGGCAAGCTGATCAAGTGAAATTTTACTTTGATACTTAATTGCTAAGATTGTTTTGCGGAGATCATTGTTTCGTTCAGTCGAATGGGATTTGATCCAATTTAATATTTTCTCATTTTTTTCAAGGCTCTTATTTTGGGAGAACGAGTTTATTAAAAGACTCGCTTTGTGCCGGAAAAATATTTTCTTGTTATCTATAAAATCACTGTTTAAAAAACATATTGCCGGAATACCTTTTTGAATGAGAACAGCAGAAATAACGTCATGAAACTCTCTTAAGCCATCATCAAAAGTTAGTAAAAATGAATTTGCAGCAAGCTTTTTTCCATGCAGGATATGATCTTTTAAAGTGAAATAATCAATGGGTGTATAATTTTTTAAAAGGAAATCCAGGTCTTTTGTGAAATCCTTTATGGTTTTCACAGGGTATAAATGTCGGATATGATCAATCGGTTCATCTGAGATAGCATGGTAAACAGGGATGATTAATTTCTGCTTGCTGAGGTTAATTAGCAATTGAGTTGGAATGACTGCCCCTAAAAACCTTAAATTATTTAAAAATCTCTCTCTAAATCCAGCCATTTATTTTATCTAAGAATTGGATTAAAAGTATTGTTGAGAAATACGAATCCGCTACCGGAGTTCTTTGATCCAGCGTACCAGTTTTGGTAAATTATTTTTCCTTATTTGTAAATATACGTGTTCATCCGAGCCAAATCCCTTGTAAAACCGTGCAAGTCCCGGTAGGTTGGAACCTTCAAAATCAAGAATAATTTTTCTCTCTGCATTTTCCTTAATGAATTTATTGATCAGAAAATACATCGCTCCAGTTTTTTTTGCCTCCTGGTCTGTCGCTGAAAAAAAAAAGATAGAGCGACTGCCTTTGTTGAGCCATACAACACCTGCGCAGAGCTTGTCTTTAGTATATGCCCCCCAGACTTCGCCATACTCTTTTTGAATACAGGTGTTTATCAGATTTAACAGGACATTGTAGTTTTTGTTTGTTAAATTATTTATTTTTTCACCTGTATTTTTACGAAAGATATTGATCAGTTGCTCAGGCTGAATTCCTTTTTGAAGTTGTACGTTATACTTTGCGGATTTCTTAATATTTCTTTTTGCGTCTTCCGAGAATTCCTTGTGTAGCAATTGGTAAGGAGAATTTAACGCAAGCTCAAGATTAATATTCTCTTTAACCTTGAATCCGGTCCAAATGAACGCCTTCGGAGAAATATCAAATGTATTTTCAGTATTTAGGTATGCTTCAATAAATTTGTATTTAGCAGGGATCGCAGAAAGAAACTCCTCCACTTTATTTTTGGATATTTTGTCCTTTGAAAAAACCCCTAGTTGCTGTGCGAAATAGGGTGGATAGATATACGCTACACCGTATTTTGTACTTCCGGTAAGGGGCATTACGGATTTATAGTCATCTTCAATAAGTGCAGCCCAATTTGGGTGAACAATATCCAAATACCAGGAGTATCCATAGATTAAATTATTGACAGAAAGGTCAAGCGCAGTATCCCATTTTTTTTTGTCGATCTGATTATGTTTTAAATAGTGTATCATTAAAATATCGCTCTACTTTGCAGAGGTGGCTATTTGAATTAGTGCCTCATAAAATCCTTTCCATCCTTTCCATTCCCTCCAATCACTCAATGTTGCATTGTGCCAGATACTGATGAATTCTCCATCCACATCTTTTATTTCTTTTGCAATATTTTTTATTTTCAATAGCGCTTGTTCTTGTGAAAGTTTGAGGTATTTGTTCAGTGTACCATCCATTACTGCAAAGGGGTGAATTGTTAGATTGGTTTCTTCTTCTTTTTTTAGGTTATAATACCTATAAGGAGTACATATCCCCGCCCTGAACCCAACTTCATCTGCATAACCCATCGTGTAATCGTCCGTAATTCCTGCAGCAATAAGATTTTTGTATGTGGTTGGAAAACGCAGCATCAAAAAATGCTGACGACTTTTTTTAACGGATGTATTTGTAATATTTCCTAATCTTTCTCTTTCTATTTGAATTTTTTCAGGATATTGATTGGAAGCAAAGGATGGATGCATACCTACATCTGCTTTTTCTGAGATATTTTTTACCAACGAGCGCATCAAAGGGTTCGTGTGTGCGTGATTTTTGTCATTGGGAGCCCAGTCGCCAAGAAGAAAAAAATAAATTGGATTGAGATGATATTTTTTATGAAGGTCGAACTGAAGGTCGTAAGTATCATATGGATCTTTTTCTTTTCCGGATAACACACTTTTTCTTTTAAAAAGATCATCTATATCGAAGGTGACAATAGCTTTTGCATACCCACCGAGCGTTCGTTTTAGGCTTTTTCCAAGATATGAGTATGCTCCGTCAATATCTACTGTAGGTATGTATTTATATTGTTTTTCCGGGAAAGTAATTGTAGGGTATCGAACGGAGATCATTCTCCGAACTTCTTTAGCCCAGATGTTTACCATTGGCTTATGCAGAAAATCATTTTTATATGCAAATGAATCTTTTGCCGAAAATCTTCCATATTCATCCTCGGCAAATGGAAGATACTCTTCATATCTGCTGACGAGAAAAAATGACAATGCAAAAAAATCTTTTTTGTCATCCATTTTCATCTTGTCGAGGAGGGGGTTGGATAGTGAAATGCCTGATTCAAACAATAAATTGCTGCTTTCAAAAAAAATCTCATCCCCAATGGGCTTCTTCGTATAGCTGATCTTCGCTTCCTCAAATTTTCTGAAATATTCAGGATCTGCGGTGAGAGTATAATCTATACCCAAGATGGAATTAAAGATTACGTTGAATATGTATTTAACACGATTCGTTACCTGATGTGTATAGATGAGAATCATTGCAAAAGGAACAATCAGTCCTTTGAAAAATTTTTGACGATTTCCTGGCAGATGAACTCGGAAGCGTGTCCATCACCAAAAATTGGAGGAAAGGACAGGTTTTTCTTATTCCGGAACTGCACAAATGCATTCATGATTTTTTGCTCATCCACATCGGTTAATATGGCCGTTCCACTTTCTGCCAGCTCCACCCATTCGGTCTCCGGACGAAGTATGATGCAGGGCTTCTTGAAAAAGAAAGCTTCCTTTTGTACGCCCCCGGAATCGGTACACACCAACATGCAATTTTTTTCCAATGTTACCATTTCTAGGAACGAGGCAGGCGGCATGAGCACAAAATTGGGGTTGGACCGCATTGCGTCATATACTTCTTTCCTCAAATTGCTTTGAAGGGCCTTGGATGTTCTGGGATGAAGCGGAAGAACAATTTTTAATTTATTCTCTACCGAGATCTTGTTAAGAGCGAGAAATATGGAAGCAAAGCGTTCCGGATTGTCCGTGTTATTATCCCGGTGAATAGTTGCCAGAATATAATGATCCGGGCTAAGATCGTACTGTTTTAAAATATCCGTTTTTTTCTCCGCCACTCCTGAAAAATAGATCGCATTGTCATACATCACATCTCCGCAGTGATAGATATGCGGATTATCAGCGGTAGGTTTTACGTGGATGGGAGACTGTTGTTTAAATCCTTCGCGGATGAGATTATCAAGCCCTGTTTTTGTAGGGGCGAAGAGCAGGGTAGAGCAGTGGTCGCAAACAATGCGGTTAATCTCCTCGGGCATACTTTTATTGAAAGATCTTAGGCCTGCTTCAATATGTACAATGGGGATGTGGATCTTTGCGGCCGCTACAGCTGCAGCCAATGTAGAGTTGGTATCTCCATAAAGCACCACACAATCCGGTTTTTCCTTCATCAACAGCTCTTCAATACCCGAAAGCATGGTGGCGGTTTGCTTGCCATGGGAGCTGGAGCCTGCCTGCAGATTGTAATTTTCTTTGGGTATCTCCATTTCCTCAAAAAATATTCGCGACATATTATTGTCATAATGCTGTCCGGTATGCACGATCACTTCTTTGATCTTATCGGAAAATTTATTTCGTATGGCACGGCTCAATGCAGCAGCTTTAATGAACTGCGGACGAGCGCCTATTACGGTTAATATTTTGATCATATTGGTCTAAGTAATTTCTGAACGGAGGCCTTCAAAATTTCACACGAAAGTACAAATTCTTCTACTTCGCTTTGGCTCTCTCCCTGTAGGGGAGTACGACAAATCTGCCTTTCTATCGCCTCATCCCTGCCTTCTCCAAAAGAGAAGGAGTATTAGGCGTCAAATTTGTCGTGCACCCCCCTGTAGGGGAGAGCGGGGAGGGGCTTACATCATGCCCTCATCTGCAAAGCTGAAATATCCTGTATCTGAAATAATGAGATGATCCAGAATGGGAATTTCAAGAAGGGTGCCGGCTTCTTTTATTTTTTTTGTAAGAGAAATATCTTGGTCGCTGGGCCGCAAGTTCCCTGAAGGATGATTATGGCAAAGGATGACGGAACTTGCTAAATGTTCCAGAGCGATCTTGAAGATAATTTTAGGGTCAACCACCGTTCCGGATACACCGCCCTTACTTACAAACTCCTTGCGGATCACTGTATTTGAACGGTTTAAAAGCAGTACATGAAATTCTTCGTGTGGAAGGTCTATGAATTGGGAGTGCATGTATTGAAAAATATCCCTGCTTGATGTTATCCTTTCTTTTTTAGTGCTTTCGGTTTCTTTTCTTCTGCGGCCCAGTTCAAGTGCGGCAACAATGGAAATTGCTTTGGCTTCCCCTATACCTTTGAATTTTATCAAGTTATTTACGGACTGCTTGGCGAGTTCATTCAAATTATTTCCAAATTGAGCAAGAATTCTTTTCGATAGTTCCACAGCCGTTTCATTTCTGCTTCCTGAACCTATTAGTATTGCAATGAGTTCTGCATCAGTTAGCATGTGCCGACCTTTGCTAAGTAACTTCTCCCTTGGCCTGTCTTCCTCCGCCCAACTTTTAATCGTTAACGTCTTTTCCAGTTCTTCCATTGAAACGAATATAAATAAAAAATCCCTCCCGATATCGGAAGGGATTTTAAATAAGTTTTACTGAGATTATTTCAGTGTATTAACCAGCTTGGTAAGCTTTGATTTAAGGTTAGCTGCTTTGTTCTTATGGATCAGGTTGTTCTTTGCAAGTTTATCAAGCAAAGAAGAAGCGGATACAAGCTGCTCGGAAGCGGTTTTTTTATCTTTATTTAAACGTAATTTTTTAACAACGCTTTTCAATGCATTCTTGCGAATACGGTTACGGGTGCGTTTAGTTTCGCTGGAGCGATTACGTTTTTTTGCTGATTTATGATTTGCCATTTTTCTTACTGTTTAATTAAGGGTCGCAAAGATAAAAATATTTTCATAGTACAAACAATGAAAATTTGACGATAAATGGCTGTGAGGAAGTCCTTAATCTAAGCTGTTTTAAGGTCGTAATCCCGAATCACATTGTACAAAGTATCCCTTTCAGCAGGGGTTCTTCCAGCTTGTTTGATGAGGTCCACAAGCTGCTCGGTGGTTAAAGAAGGATTCTGGTCTTCTGCCCCAGCCATAGAGTATATTTTCGTAGAATCGTTTATAGTGCCGTCCAGGTCATCCACCCCAAACTGAAGCGAAAGCTGAGCCGTACTTTTGCCGATCATAGGCCAGTACGCTTTGATATGAGGGAAGTTATCCATGAAAATCCTTGAAATTGCATAATTTCTGAGGTCTTCTATCACACTCACTTCGGAGATATGCGACATCTGATTATTTGAATTTCTGAATTTAAGCGGGATGAAACAGTTGAATCCTTTGGTCTTATCCTGAAGATTTCGAAGGCGATCCATGTGGTCGATTCGGTGTTCGAAGGATTCTATATGCCCGTACAACATGGTAGCATTCGAGTGAATGCCTTGTTGATGCGCGGTTTCGTGAAGTTCCAGCCATTGCTCCGAAGTACATTTGTCTTCACAGATCTGCTTGCGTATTTCCGTGTCAAATATCTCCGCACCACCACCGGGAATCGAGTCCAACCCGTTTTCTTTCAGGATCTTCATTCCTTCTGTATAAGATACTTTTGCTTTGCGGAACATATATTCCAGCTCTACAGCCGTAAATGCTTTTATGTGCAGATCCTGGCGAAAGGCTTTTATCTGCTTTAACAGATCCGCAAAATAATACAGGTCCATTTTGGGATGAACTCCTCCCACAATATGAACTTCGGTAATATTCTGATCGTTATTTTTTACAGCATTCAGCATTTGTTCAGCATTCATCTCCCAGGAATCAGCATCCCCTTTTTGTTTGAGCAGGCGGGAGTAGGAGCAGAATTTGCAATCGAACACACACAGATTTGTGGGTTCAATGTGCATGTTGCGGTTAAAATATACGTAATTCTTATTTTTCTTTTCGCGTACATAATTGGCAAGCATTCCAAGAAATCCCAGTTCGCCTTCTTTATAAAGAACAACTCCTTCTTCTGGAGAAATACGTTTTCCTTCAACCACCTTTTCTGCAATGCTGCGAAGAGATGCGGGTGATTTTTTAAGTATAGAAAGCAGGTCGTTCATCCAAGCAAAGTTAAAATAAAAACGCCCCACATTTCTGCAGGGCGATTTCTTTCACAGAATGAAAAAGTAAATATTATCTATTGATCACCACTTTCTTAGTGATAGCACCTTCCGCAGTTTTCATCTTAGCAAGATATATTCCATTGGGTGCTTCCCCCATGTTCACTTCAATATCATCTCCCGCATCAATACGTATCTTTTTCTCAAGAACTATATCTCCTAAGGCATTATAAATGATAAGGTCTGCAGAAGAGATGTTAGGCACATTCAATGTTAAGGCAAAATTTCCTGCGGAAGGATTAGGATATATAGAAAGGCTTTGACTGGAAAGCAAACGTTCTGCAACTGAAAGGGGAGTACATCCATCCGAGGTTTTTAAAGAAGACCGTAAGCCATTCATGGTAGCATCAAGCAGTGTTTTTTGACCCAACGTAAACATGTACATGCACAGGTCGTTGGTGTAATCCATAAAGTTCATCCACATGGTGCCCGGAGAAGTACTGGTACATGCATCCAGATCTACGCTTCCCGGAGTATAACATCCATAATGCTCATCGGCCTGATTAGGTGTATCCGCAGCCAGATCGGTTCCTGTGCAGGCAGCCCCATCATCTCCCCAAATATGGCGGAGGCCGAACCAGTGGCCAAGTTCATGGGTGAGGGTCCTTCCATGTGCATAAGGAGCGGTTCCGCATCCTGCCGCGCCTACCATATACTTGTAATCGATCACTACACCATCCGTAGCGGCAGCATTTCCCGGAAACTGGGAGAATCCTAAATAAGGATTGGTAAGATCACCGATCCAGATGTTTAAAAATCTATTTCTGTCCCATACATCTTCTCCGCCTTGTGCTGTGTATTTAATTTTATCATCTCCAAAAGAAGAAACTGATGTAGCGGTGCGGGTGATCCCGGTAGTAATGTTGTATCCCGGATCACGTACTGCAAGACAAAACTGTACTTCACAATCGGCAGCCAATGCTGCAAATCCGGGCTGAGTAACCAGTGCTGCATCGCTGTTCAGCTTCCTGTAATCGTCATTCAGCACTTGGAGCTGTGCCAATAAGCAGGCATCACTCACATTTTCGGATGCATTTTTGTATACAACGTGAAACACAACAGGGATGGTAACAACGGCTTTGGGTGTTGGATTTTTTTTAGCATTCTCTATATACAAGAGGGTTTGTTCTTCGATCTGAATTCTTCTTGCCTTTTGAGCCGGATCCGCTTTCTCCTGCATTTCCTGATATTCCATGGTCCAGCAGCCCCTGTTTGGAATGATGCCTTCCTGGGCAAATATGTTTTGGCACGTAACCATTGTAACGATGACAATAGCAAGCGATTGTATTTGGTTTTTCATAATAGACGTCTTATGCGAATTTAAAAACAAAAACTTGATAAACAGTTTTTTGGTTGAAGTTTTATGAATTCGAAAGGCATACCCCGGACCGGCTGTGAAAAATCTGGGTTTAAAGTCTGATCAAAAGGGAATAAAAAAAAGGGAGACCTCCCCAAATGAGGCCTCCCTTATAAACAACATAGAGGCGTTTTATTTGTTCAGCAATGCTTTTTTAATAGCAGAGCCGTTCACAGTTTCTACTTTTACAAAATACATTCCATTAGATTGTCCGGAGAGATCAAATGAAAATTTGCGCTGAGCATTGTCAGAGTTTTCTGCAACTACTTCGCCCAGCATATTTATAATTTTAACATCAATATTTCCTGAAGTTTGTCCGTTAACAAATACATTAATTTGTCCTGAAGATGGGTTTGGATAAACCGAAACATTATTGCTGATATCTATTTCATTCAATCCTACCACGCTGGATATGTTAATGTTATCTAAATACATGTTGTTTTCATAGTTACATGTGTGACGGAATTTAACAAGCATACTCGATACCGGCAGATAGGGAGTAAAATTCACTGTCTCCATTCTCCACTGGGATGAATTAGGGACAAATTCCGCAGAGCTGAAAGTAGGGTTTGTAGTAGTTAATGCAGCTCCGGATCTTTCATAGGCATTTACCCATGTGGTTCCGCAATTTGTAGAAATGAGCACCTTAAGTGTGTCGGAATAACTAGGACTTGAATTAGGATTAGTAACCAACTGGTAAGCCAGATCAAAGGTCAATTGTGCAGAGGTTGCCGAGGCTAAATTAAGGGGAGGAGAGGTGATTTCATCCACCCTGCCATTCACATTATAGGTGAAATTATTCATGTACATGGATGCAGTTCCCGAACTGGCAGCAGCGGTGGTCCTGCTCCAGGTTATAAGGTTATCCGGATTTGTGATCGTCCATCCGGTTGGAGGGAATATTGCGCTTTCCATGCTTTCTACAATAGGAGTATTTTGCGCGGAACCAGCCAGGGTAAAAGAAACAGAGTTTTGGTCATTGGAAGCATCACTATCTGTACTAGAATTCGGATTGCTGCTGAATGAAGTAAAAGTATGGGTTCCCACCGTAGCGGTCATGGGAGGCAATGTAATAGTGGTAGCAACAGAAGGAGAAAGCGATCCTGTCCAGTTATATGTTTGGTTTGAGTTCGCGTCAACTCTATAGTTAATAGTGCACGAAGTAAGTGCAACCGATCCGTAGTTGTGCAGTTTTACTGAGGGAGTAAATGAGGTATTGCATGTAATCCCGGTTGGATTAAAAATAGTGACGATCCCTGCATCGGCAGCGGCTGAGGTTCCTCCTGCGCAATTGGAAGCAGCGGAAGTTTTCAAGCTGGCTCTGGTCCCATTCAAGCATGCTTGAATGGCGGCTTTTTGTCCATTTGTAAACATGACCATGCAGGCATCGTTTGTATAATCCATGTAATTCATAAACATATCGCCATTGGGTCCATTGCCGCAAGAAACCTTGGGAAAAGTAGGGCATCCGCTGCTTGCTGTCTGCTGAGTAGGGGTATCCGCTATGTTGTCGCTTCCGCAACCTCCATTTCCCCAAATATGTAACAGCCCGAACCAGTGGCCTATTTCGTGAACTGTTGTTCTGCCTTTATCAAAAGGAGCAGTCCCGCAACCACCGGCTGCAACTAGGTACTTATAGCTGCACATAACTCCGTCAGTAGCCGCAGGCCCACCAGGAAGCGGTGCAAATCCGGCATAACCAGCTGTCATATCACAAACCCATAAGTTTAAATATTTATTTCTGTCCCAAATATCCTTTCCTCCTTGCGAAGTATATTTTACCTGGTTATTGAGAGCGAATGGTCCCGCTGTAGTAGGAGTTCTGGTAATTCCTGTGGTTGCTGCACCGGATGGATCTTTGCTAGCCATACAAAATTGTATCTCAACATCAGCTGCTGCCGATTGGAATGCAGCAGGGGTTTTTGATGCAAAATCTGCATTTAGTTTTCTGAAATCATTATTTAGGGCTATCAGAGTTTGAGCGATGCACGCATCGGATACATTTTGTGCGGCTGTTTTATATACTACGTGAAATACCACAGGTATTGAAATCACTGCCTGCGGGGTAGGATTATTTTTTTGGCTCGCGATGTAA
>Ga0163144_10015395_pt1 | contig 15779 bp, 8 predicted proteins | sample OliLak19BULKMAT1_FD_123175 | JGI IMG/M metagenome (GOLD analysis project Ga0163144, IMG submission 123175) | Freshwater microbial mat bacterial communities from Lake Vanda, McMurdo Dry Valleys, Antarctica - Oligotrophic Lake LV.19.BULKMAT1 | ecosystem: Environmental > Aquatic > Freshwater > Lake...
CATCACTCGGATGGAGACCAACTTCAACACCTGATCGCTTTGCGGTCTGCGTTGAGTGGTTACCGAATCGGCGTACGGTACCAGGTACGCGGCGCCGATTCGGTAACCACTCAACGCAGACCGCAAAGCGATCAGGTGTTGAAGTTGGTCTCCATCCGAGTGATGCCGGCATCGGTCTCGTAGCTCCATACGGCCTCGACCTTCATGCCGCGGCGCAAGGGCTCGAGCGCATAGAACACCACCATGCCCGGTGCCGAGGCGCGGCGGTTCGCGCCGCCGTCGGCGATGTGCACGATGCCGGGGACCACTTCGCCCTGGATCGTCACTTTGCAGTGGTACGACTCGCGGTTGCCGACAAGGCCGCCGGTGCCGAATTGGTGCAGCGTGATCGGGTAGCCGAGGGTGGTCTTGTCCGAGTGCCCGAGGCGCGCCAGCAGCGCCGCGACGTCCGGGCCGAGGTCCGCGACCTCGACGGAGAGCGGGATCGCCTCCTGGACTCCACCGGGGTAGATCACGAGCCCGCCTTTGCCCTCCGGCGGCTTGCCGAGGCCACGGATGACGTCCATCACGAGCACACCCTCTTCGTTATAGAGGCCGATCGTGCGGAGGCGCGTATTCAGGATCGCGTCGCGGTACCCGGGCCAACCCATCCACCGCTTCCAGATCTCCTTCGTCTTCTCGCCGGCGTTGACCTCGACGATCGCCATCTCGGCGAACAGCGCGCCGAGGTGCGTGCCCTCGGGCAGGTCGATGTTCTGCGTCTGCTCGCGCACCGGGCCGCGCTCTTCGACGTTGGTGATGAGGTACTTCGCGTGCTCGGCGCAGCGCGTCGAATAATCGGAGCTCCAGGTCACCTCGGTCCCGTGGTAGACCTTGCGGATCTCGTTGAACGCCGCGAGCCACTTCTTGACGTCCTTACTGACCGCGCTCAGGGGCTCGGTGTTGTTCCGGATCGCCTTGAGCACCGGGGTCGCCTCGGTCCAGAAGTCCTTCCACTCCTTCTCGAGCTGCGCGACGGAGAGGCCATCGTTCTCCTCGGTGAATTTCTTGTCCACCTCGATCGGGTGGCCCTGATCGGCCATGCTGTCCAGGGACAAGAGCAAGGTCGGGTCGCGGCGCACGATGTAGTCAATGAATGACCACGACTTGATGCGCGCGTCATCCGTGAACCTGTCCGCCTTGATCAGGGGCAGGTTCGCCGCAGGCACAACCCCGGTCAACTTCCACGCGGACTCCAGCGCGAGGTCCTTCCACGTATCCATGTTCGGCGAAAAGCGATCGAAGTCCTCCTCGCCGGTCGACGAGCGCAACTGCTCCTCACGGTCTGCGATGAACTGCCGGTTGTTGTTGAACATCATCCCAGTGATCGTGTGACCGATGCCCTCGAGCATCCCCGGCGAACGGAGGTTCGAGTACGACTGCGCCACGCGCCGCACCGACCCGTCGTACACCCCTTGTTCATTGTTGGGTGCCGAGACCGAGAGCGCGCCGGCTTGGCTGACGAGCGATGAGCTACGCGTCTCTTCGAGGATGAACTTCAGCGAGGCTGGGTCAACGAGCTCTGCGTTCGCGGAGATGACCTGCTTGTACGTGTCGCCGTCCTGAAAGAAGGCCCACTCGCGAATCCAACGCTTCGGATCGGGGCTGAAGCCCTTGTATCCCTCGCACACGACATTCATGACGCGGATCGCGCGCTCGCCCCACTGCGCCGCTTGGATCAAGAGCTCGGGTTCGAAGTCGCCGCGCACGATGAAGTGCTCCGACTTCACGCTCTTGTAGGGGACCTTCGCCGCCTCGAGAAACGGGTGGCGGTCGGTGTCGGCCAGCATCTCGACCGGATACTCCTTGCGCGCCTCTTCGGCGACGATCCGTTCGATCTTCTTCGAGCGGTCATAGATGATCTGCTCGAGGTCCGTCCCGGTCAGACCGGCGACCGGTTTGTGCGCGAGCGCCGCTTGCGCCTCGGCGTCTTCCGGCGTGTAAAACAGCACCTTGCCGAAATGCCGCTGCGCCATGTCGGCGCGGCCGGCCTTCTCGTACTGCTCGGCGAGCTTCTTGTGCTCTTTTGAGAGGCGCTCGGCTGTGTCGACCCAGTCCTTCTGCAGCTTCTCGGCCTTCTTGGCGTCGGGGTTGTCGTCCTTCGGGTAGACGAAGGCCGGATCCAGGGCCCAGGAGTCCCCGATCTTCTTGTAACCGAGGGCCTTGCGCGCGTTGGCGTACTCGGCGTCGTACTCGCTGAGGAGCATCAGCCACATGCGACGCGCGACCTTCGGGTAGCCCGCCTTCATGGCGTCCGACGCATAGTCGTGGAGCGTCTTGGCCTGGCGTTCGTTGAGCTTGAGTTCCTCTTTCGACTGCGCGAAGAGCGCGGGAGCGAAGAGAGCGAGCGCGAGGGTGATGAAGAGAGTCCAGCGGAGCATTCAGTAGTCTTTCCAGGTGATTCCGCGAGGGTTCCTCGGGGCGGTCCTCGGGGCCGACCACGCTGTCGCCGTGGCCGAGCTCGTGCGCGGCGGAGGCCCGCGCGCGGCGGGGAGTTGCGACGGGTGGAATCGGTGTGTGTGGAGCGGTCGGGGCCGCGCGCGAGGCATATGGCCACGCGCCAGCCCGATCGACCCTGGATTCTCGTCCCTGAGCCCCGTTTTGGCCAGCGGCGACGGAGATCGAACCAGCGGCGATGATGCAGGTCACAGGCGCGGCGGTCGGCCGAACGCGACCCGGGGCCGCCCTCCAACCCACTCATTCGATGCAACGCACCATGGCACGCTTCCTCGCATTGAGCGCCCTGACCAGCGCGCTCGTCGGCCTCGGGGCGGCGCTCGCGTGCCAAGCTCCGGAGGACGAGGCCGTACGTCGCGCCCGCGGCACGGAGCGTCCGACCGCGACACGGGGCGCGACCGACCACCGAGCGCAGCCCTTCGGCGCGGCGCCGCCGTTCCCCGCGGGCGCCCTCACGCGTGACGTCGCCGCCGCCCTCGACGAGGTCATCGGACAGGACCCGCGTGACGAACGCTGGGGCCCGCGGCGCGACCCGGTGCACGGCGAGCCGCCCGGCGGAGTCTCCGCGCGCAGGGCCGCGCTCGAGCGTGTGGTGGCGAGCGCCGATCCACGCCTCGGCTGGGTCCTCGCCGACCTGATGCGCTTCACCACGACGTACGAGCAGAGCAGCGCGCTGTCCGAGGCCATCGACGCGCTCCTCGGCATCGAGACGAACCCGCGCAATCCGTGGGGGCGGACGACGGATCACCTCATCGCTTGGGACGTCCCCGCGCCGCCGGACTACCTCGCCGCGAAGCGCCGCATCCACTGCGCCCACGTACCGGAATGGCGCCCCTTCTTCGTCCCTGGCGACCTCGACTGGCGCATCGTGAGCTGGGGCGGTGTACGCGCCGACCTGCGCCCCTACGGACACACGGACGAGCCGTGCAATTGCATCCCCGCCGCCGATGAACCTCCGGTCACGTCGATCGCCGACGCCGCCTGGCTCGCCGATGACGCGATCGTTTTCGGGCTCACCGTCGCGGGCGAATCGAGGGCTTACCCGCGGCGCATCATGGAGGTGCGCGAGCTGATCAACGACACCCTCGGCGGGCGCGCGATCGGTGTGCCGTACTGCACGCTCTGCGGCTCGGCGCAGGCGTACTTTACCGCGGCCGACTCCGTGGGGTTCGAGCGACTCGTGTTGCGCACCTCGGGCCTCCTCGCGCGCTCGAACAAGGTGATGTTCGAACTCACGACCCATTCGTTGATCGACACGTTCCGCGGACACGCGGTGACGGGCCCCCTCGCAGAACGACACTTCGTGCTCGAACCCATCGGTGTGGTCACGACGACGTTTGGCGCATGGAAGCGCGCCCACCCGGACTCCACGGTCTTGGCCGAGTCGCTCGCGCTGGGACGCGACTTCGACTTCCGCGGCGGCCGCGACGCCCAAGGTCCGATCTTCCCGATCGGCGACGTCGACCCGCGGCTGCCCGCGCAGGCCGAGATTTTCGGCGTCGTGGACGGCGCTGGCCGTGCCCACGCGTTCGAGGCGACCGCGGCGCGGGAGGCGCTGGCACGCGGCACGGTCATCGAAGTCGACGGCGTGCAGCTGCTGCTCGACGGCGGCGGCCTCAGGGCGCGCAATGCCGCAGGCGAGGACCTCGCGGGACACATCGCCTTCTGGTTCGCTTGGTCACAGTTTTACGACGGGACGGCCCTATGGCCAGGCTGAGCTGCGGCGAGGCTGAATTGTGGAACGGCTGAAGACGTCGCTCGCGTCGCACGCGTCCTCGAGCGCGGCCCGCGCGGCGACCCTCGCGCGGACACCTCGCGCGGACGCCTCGAGCTGTAGCCCGGCGCTGCGGATCGGGTAGTGCCCTCGACGCGAACCGGGCCGTGTGACACCGTGTGTGGCGCGGCGCCAGGCTCGGCGCCACGACCCGGCCCACGCCGGCCGCCCTCCGCCATGACGCAGTCCATTCCGAGGCCTTTCACCGGCGCTCGAGTCACTCTGCTCCTGGCGGTGACATGCGGACTCTGTCTCACGGCGAGCGCAGGCGAGGTCACGCAGAGCGCCGAGGAGCTGCACCCAACCCAAGAGCCCCGCCCCGCGCGCGCCGCGGACACGAACGACACGGCGCGCTCCAAAGATGCCACGGAGCCACAAGACTCCAGCGAACGCGTGCGCGCGTACCTGGCGCGCAACCCGTTCCACGAGCGGCTCTTCGACGAGCTGGTCGCGGCAGCCGCGCTCGAAGGCACCGCGCTCGAAGGCACCGTGCTCGAAGGCACCGTGCTCGAAGGCACCGTGCTCGAAGGCACCGTGCTCGAGGCGCTCGCGGCGACGTACAAGGTCGAGCTCGACGCGGATCCACGCGCGCTCGCGCCGCGGGTGCTCCTCGCGCGGCTGACCGCGCGCCGCGGGGCCTACGACGAGGCGCGCCAGATCCTCGTGGAGGCCCTCGCGAACCCGGACGGCCGTGCGCGCGAGCTCGAGCGACTCCTCGCCGAGCTCGAGCTCGAGTCCGGGCACCTCGACGCGGCGCGGCGTCGACTCACGTGGCTCGTCGCCGACGCGGCGCGGCGCGAAGGCGCGACAGGTCCGAGCGGCGCCGGCTCATTGTCCGAGCGGGCCGCTTCGTTACCCGAGAGGGATCGGCACGAGGCGCTGCTCGAGGACCTCGCCGAGGCCCACGCCCTGGCGGGCGATCTCGACGGTGTGCGTGCGGCCTTCGAGGCGCTCGCGACGCTCATCGGCGGCGACGTCGCGGGTCGCCTGCGGGTCGCCGCCCTCTGTGCGGATCAGGGCCTCGGCCCCGAGGCCGAGCTGCACCTGCGCCACGCGGTGGACCTCACACGCGGCGACACGAGCGACGCAACGCAGGGAGCGGCCTCCGACACGTTGGTCACGGTGGCCGATACGGCCCGACGCTGCGATGCGCTCGCTGCGCTCGGCCGGCACCTCGAGGGCCGACACGACGGCGAGGGCGCGCTCGCGGCGTACGACGAGGCCTCAGGGTTGCTCGCGCAAGGCCATTGGTTGCGGCGCGAACTCGACACACGTTCGCTCGCGCTGCGCCAGCGCGGCGGGACCCTCGGCGCGTGGCTCGCCGCGCTCGAAGTGCGTGTCGCGGTCGGCTCACCCGACGCGGTCCAAGACCTCGCAGATGCGTACGAGATGCTCGGTCGAGCGCGCGAAGCCACCGAGCTGTTGGCCGAGCGCGCCGCGGCCCCCGGCGCGGCGCGCGAGCTGCAGGACCGCTTCCTCGCGCTCGCGCGAAGCGCCGAGCGTATGGACCTGGCGCTGCCGCTCCTGCAGCGACGCGCATCAGACACCGCAGTACGCGCGCACGCGCTGCAGCGTGGGCGCGGGTCCAGTCCGGCGACCGGTGTGCCCCTGGAGGGCGTGCCTGGCGGCGGGCCCGAGCTAGCGCGGGCGGAGCTGGCCCTCTTCGAGGATTTTCTGACGGCGGAGCTGCCCGACGCCGCGCGCCTCGCGCTGGCGCGCGCGGAGACAGCACTCGATTCACCCGACGACCTCCCGCTGTTATTGAACGTCGCGACGCGGCGAGTCGCGCTCGGCGACCTCGACGGGGCGGAAGCGACCCTCGCGCGGGCGGTCCGCTTGGCCCCCGCAGACACGGCGCCCTGGTACGACCTCGCCCAACTCGCGGCGACACGCGGCGATGACGCGGCCCACGACGCAGCGCTCGCGCGTGTGGGCGAGCTCGCGCGTGGACAGGAGCAGATCGGGCTCGCGCAGCGTTGGCTCGCGCGCGGGCGCGAGGCCGAAGCCGAGGCCGTGCTGCGGGCCGCATTGAGCGAGCCCGAGGCCCGCATTGCAGCGCTCGCAGCGTTGGCGGATCATTTGCTGCAGCGCGCTGCCGATCCCGCACATTCCCAGCCGGCAGATGCGGGCGCGGCGATAGTGCCTGCTGCGCCCAATGCGCCGAGCGCAGCGCTCGAGGCGGGCGTAGAGAGCCCGGACGCAGCCGCCCGGCGCAGCCGCGACCTCGCCGAAGCTCGGGATCACCTGCGCTCCCTGTGCGCCGAGTCACGCGGCGTCGCGCGCGCCGATGCCATCGAGACCCTCGCGCGCACCTACGAGACCAAAGATGAGCGCGAGCGCGCGATTCTGCTCGACGAGGCGCTCGCGGAACTCCAGCGAGTCGAACGAGAGCTCGCGCAGCCGGAGTTCAAGCTCGATGTCATGCAGAGAGTCGAGGCGCGCCACGGTGCGTCGATCGTGCTCACGCACAAGATCGGTCGCATCCACGCGCGACTCGGACAACGCGCAGAAGCGGTCGCGCGCGGAAAACAACTGCACGCTCTCGGCGCGCCCGAGCTGATGATCGAGACCTACTTCACAGATTGCGAGTGCAAGGAGGAGTACGTCGAATGGGCCGCGACGCTCTCGATTGTGCAGGATGACGCAGCGGATAAACAGCGCTGAATCGGGGCGCGGGTGAGCGCTCGCGCGTAAGGCTCGATGCGGATTCGGCACGCTCAGCATGAGACGCGCAATTCGGTTGCTCGCTCGGACCCACGCGGCGACTGTCCCAAAACCAGGCTGCAGTCACTCGGTTCGACTCAGAACAAAGCAGCTACAGCCTTCGAAAGGGGTCAAATCGTCGATTGGCGGGTGGAACTGGGTGTCTCTAACCGGGTTGCCAAAGACAATACGTCGAACCGTCGTCATCGTTTACGATCGAAGTTCGCCGCTGCTGAGTGGTCGGATTCCGTCGCAGAACGCCGCGGGACCCGACAACGTTGAACCCAGTAGCCAGACCCGAGAACGCAGCAGCGGGCGGCTTCCGATCCCAAGCGAATTCAAAATGACCTCCCGTCTCCGTGCGACCGCAGTGTGTGCGGCATTGTTGTTCTCCGGCCCCCTGCTGCTCGCGAGCTGCAAGAACCTGCGTGGCGACGACGCCCGTGGGTCCGTCGCGAAGTCCGAACCACGTTCCGGAACCAAATCGCTGCGTCGCGGCGCCAACCAGCGCGCACAAGGCGCGAAGCCGGAAGCCGCAGTAGTGGCAAAGGTCGCGAAGACCACGATGGCCTTCCCGACCGGCGACCCCGCGACGAGCGCGCTGATGTTGCACAAACAAGCGCCGGCGCAAGTCGCCGTCGAAGTGCCGTTCGACGTCGTGCTGGAGGTCGAGAACATCTCGAGCCTCGCGCTCGAGGGTGTGGTGCTGACGGAGTCCTTGCCCGAGGGGTACACCTTGTTGCAGGCCGAACCGGCCGCGACGGCGGTCCAGGGCTCCGTCGCGAGGTGGAACCTCGGAGCGGTACGGCCGGGCGAATCGCGCATCGTCAAGGTGACCGGCAAGGCGACCAAGACGGGCGACCTAATCGGCTGCTCGAACGTGGCTTACACCTCGAGCCTCTGCTCGACGGTGCATGTCGTCGCGCCGGACCTCGGGGTCGTCCGCTCCGCGCCCGTCGACCAGCTGCTCTGTGATCCGATCGAGCTGCGTTACACCGTCACGAACCCGGGCACCGGGGCGGCCACCGATGTGATCGTTCACGAAGAGCTGCCTGAAGGCTGGTCGACGATGGACGACCAGCGCAGCGTCTCCGTGCGCATCGGCGACGTCCTTGGCGGCGGGTCCGAGGAGCACACCGTGCGTGTCAAGGCCACGCAGGCCGGCACCTTCACCGGTCAGGCCACGGCGGCTTCGACAAACGGATTGAAAGTGACGTCGGCGGAGTCCGCGACGATCCTGCGGCGCCCAAAGCTCGAGGTGTTCGCTTCCGCGCCGGCCAGCGTCTTCGCGGGCAAGCCCGTGAGGATCATGTACGGCATCAAGAACTCTGGTGACGGCCCCGCGGCGAGCGTCCAACTCGTGCAGCCCTTGCCCGAAGGCGCCAAATTGCTCGGCGAGATCGAGGGCGGCTCGGTCACGAGCGGCAAGCTGACCGTCGAGCTCGGCACGATCGAGGCCGGCACGACCCGCAACGCCGAGGTGACGCTCGCGTGCACGACCATGGGCACCGTGACCTGCCTCGCCGAAGTGCAAGCTGTGTGCGCGGTGCCGGTCGCCACGAGCACGCGCTTCGAAGTCACGGGGATCCCCGCGTTGCTGCTCGAGCTCGAGGACGAAGAGGACCCGACGGAGATCGGCAAGGAGATGACTTACCTCATCAAGATCACGAACCAGGGCAGCGCTCCGGACCAGGACCTGCGCGTCGTATGCATGCTCGAGCAGGGCGTCGAGTACGTCGGTGTCTCCGGCGACGCCAAAGCGACGGCCGAAGGGCAGAAGATCGTATTCGACGCGATCCCGACGCTGGCCCCAGGCGCGGTCGCGACTCTGCGCGTAAAGGTGAAGGGCTTGGTCGAGGCCGACAGCCGCTTCGGCATCAGCCTCACCTCCAAAGAGAAAGAGCGCCCCATCATCGAGTCCGAGGCGACGACCTTCTACAAGTAGCCCAGGAGCCCGCGCCGCGGTCAATAGCCGCGCGGCGCGCCCGCGGCCTCGCGCCGGCCGACGATCGCGACCGACGCAGAGGCGCCGATGCGCGTCGCGCCGGCCGCCAACATCGACTCTGCGCCAGCTGTGTCGCGCACGCCGCCTGACGCCTTGACCCCCATCACCGGGCCGACCGTGCGGCGCATGAGCTCGACGTGTTCGACGGTGGCGCCGCCGGACGAGAACCCCGTCGACGTCTTGACGAAGTCTGCGCCTGCCGCCTTCGCGAGCTGGCACGCCGTCACGATCTCCTTGTCCGTGAGGAGGCACGTCTCGAGGATGACCTTCAGCCGCGCGCCCGTGGTTTGCCCTCCGGAGTGCCCCCCGAAATGGACCCGGCGATGGGCCGTGTCCGCCACCATCGCGATGTCGCGCTGCACCTCGGCCAAGTTGCCGGACTTCAAGGCGCCGATATTCAGCACCATGTCGACCTCACACGCGCCGTCCTCGAGGGCGCGACGGGCCTCGTACGCCTTGACCTCCGAGGCGCCGGCCCCGAGCGGGAACCCGATCACCGCGCAGACGAGCACACGCGACCCGAGCAGGATCTCGCTCGCGCGGCGCACCCACGTCCCGTTTACACAGACCGACGCAAAACCGTGCTCGAGCGCCTCGGCGCACAGGCGATCGACGTCCGCGGCGCTCGCGTCCGCCTTCAAGAGCGTGTGGTCGATGTGACTCGCGAGGTCGCCGAGCTTCGCCGGGTCCGGGCCACACGAACCCGGACCGCAGTTGCCGACCCGGCACGCGCCCGCAGCCACAGCGTGTCGCGCGCCCGCGGCGAAGAGGCCTGCGTCCGTAGCCCCCGCCCCCGCCATCGGGGTCGAATACGGCTCGAAGAGGCTCGCGATCGGGCGCCCCGCGACGAGCTGCCGGCCGACCTCGGTGAGCACCTCTTCGAGGGTGTGTGCGTCGAGTTTCTGCGTGATCTCGGGAGCCATGGGGAGGGTGCGCGCTCGTCGCTCTGGGTGCAGCGCGTCGTCAGCGCGCCGGATCGAAGGTGTCCACGCGGCGCGGGGCCCGGCTGAAACGCTGCTCGAGCTGCCGGATCAAGGCCACGCGGCGCGCGTGGCGGTCCCCACCCACCGGCGTGCCGAGGAACGCGACCACGACCCGCCGCGCTGCGGCCAGATCGAGGTGCCCGGCGCCGAGCGTGAGAACGTTCGCGTGGTTGTGCTCGCGCGCGTTCCGCGCCGATCGTTCGTCCCAGCAATTGGCGGCGAGCACCCCGGGGACTTTGTTGGCAGCCATCGCCGAGCCGCTGCCCGCGCCATCGATCATGACGCCGATGTCGCCTCGTCCTTCGGACACCGCGACGGCCACGGCCGAGGCAAAATCGGGGTAATCACACGGCGCCGCGGTCGCAGGCCCGAGGTCGAGGACGCGGTGCCCCAGCTCACGCAGCAGCGGCGCGAGCTCGGTCTTCAAGCTGAATCCGCCGTGGTCACTCGCCAGCGCGATGCGCAAAGAGCCCGCCGGCGCGAGCTGCGCCGCCGCGCCCGCGACAAAACGAATTCCGCGGCGGAAGGCCTCCTCGTCGGCCGCGGGCGTGACTCGCGCACCGGGTTCGACGATGTAACGGCCACCGTCGGGCACACCCACGAGGGCGTCGGCGGCCACTACGGCGCGATCGCGCCGCACGCGCGCCGTGCGCGAGTTTGCGGCTTCGTAGGTTGCAGATTCGTTGGGAGCGGGAGCAGACGGGGCGATCGGCGGCTGAGCGTGCGCGGCGACCGGCGCGAAGGCCCGTGATGCAGCCCGCAGCGCGATCGCGCGGACCTCCGCTGGACCGAGACCCGGCTTCGTGGAGGCGGAGCGCTGCGAGCTGTGCGGATCGGACGGCGCCATAGGGCCCGCAGTCTAGCCGAGCATTCGTGCGGTGACTCGAGCCCACTCCGACGGGGGTCGACACATCCTTCGCCGACGCGGTGAGGCGCGGACTCCATGTAGACGAGGTGAGTCCGATGGGCACCCATCCCCTCCACCCGAACTACGGTGAGGAGAGGGGCTACGGGTGGGAGGCGGGCGGCCAGCTTGGTATCGTGCATGCGGCCCGCACGCCCCCCTCCGTACCGCACCCCCCACATGTAGGTCCATGCGCACGTTGCTCGGACAATTCTGCGAGGCGTTCGACAAAGTCGTCCGCCCTCTCCTCGAGCCGCTCACCAGCGGTTCCGACGCTCTCGGGACCTCCAAGGACCCTGCCCGCACCCGCACCGTGCGAGCAGAGCTCATGGATCTGAAACATCAGCTCGAAGGGCTCACCGAAAAGGTCGCCGAGCAACAGGCTTACGTCCTGTTGTTCGGTCCGCTGAAGAGCGGCAAGTCGACCCTGATGAACGCCCTCGCCGGGGCCTACGTCAGCGAGGTCTCGAGCCTCCCCGCCTACCCGTGCATGGTCTACCTCTCGCACGCAGAGGAGCGGGTGTTCTACGTCACCCGCTACGACGGCCGGACCGAGCGCTTCACGGACCCCTCGGCGCTGTACGTGCACGTCAGCCGTGCCCACGGCGAGCTCGCCGAGCGCATCCGGTCCGCCGAAGAGAAGGGAGAATCCTTCGACCCGGCGCTGCACTTCCCCGAAGCGATCCGCAAGGTCGACGTGCGCATCCCGGCGGGCGAGCTCGAAGAGTCGGGCGCGGTCCTCGTGGACACGCCCGGGCTCTACAGCCGGATGAAGTTCGGCTACGACCGGATGACGCGCGAGTTCCGCAACGCGGCGTCGTGCGCGATCTTCATCGTCAAGTCCGACAACCTATTCCTCGAACAGGTGTTCGCGGAGTTCGAGGACCTGCTCGACCTCTTCAGCCGCATCTTCCTCGTCGTCAACCTCGACACCTCGAAGCGCGACCTCTCGCCGGACGGCACGCTCGTGCCGAGCCTCGAACAAGAGGACCCGCTGCGCATCATCGACGCGTTCGAGAACCTGGCGATGAGCGCGCCGCTCAAGGAAGCGGCCGAGCAAGGGCGCCTGCGGATCTATCCCGTCGACATCTTGCGCGCAGCGAGCCACCGACTGGGCGGCGCCGCGTCCGACGAAAAACCGGCCCACGGGCAGGCGAACTTCGAGGCGTTCCTGCGCGACCTCACGGAGTACCTCAACAGCACCGACTACCTCGTGGCGTTCCTCGGCGACAGCTTGCGGCGCGCCCACACGTTGCTCGGCGATCTGTCGCGCGTGCTCGACCACAGCGAGGTCGAGCAGCTGCGCGGCCGCGCGGACGAGCTCGATGCCAAGCGTCAGGACGTGCAACGCCGGCGCGGAGCTGCGCAGCGCCTCGTCGCTTACGACTGGCGCGCTTCGTTCGCCGAGCTCGACGAGAAACTCGCGCCGTCGATCCGTGACAAAGCGCGCGCCGTCTCGTCCCAGACCGAGCGCGACCTAGACCAGGTGCTCGAGCGCTGGTTCGGGTCGGACGCGAGCTTCGAGACGCTCGTCGAGGACGACCTGGTGCCGCGCCTCGCGCGTTATCAGGAGGACCTCGCGAGCTTCGTCGAGGCCACCCTCGAAGAAGAGGTGCGCCCGGGCACGGCGGGGCTGTTGCTACCGACCGACGTGTCTGCCGATCTCTACTCCGCGGGCCTCGACATGTCGAAGGTCGGCGAACACTCGCTCTCCTCGCTCGACCGCGGCGGCTTGCACAGCAAGATCCAGCGACCTCTCTCGATCGAGCAGGTGCCGGTGCGCAGGACGTTGGTCGATTGGCTGTTCTTCCGCAGCCTCGACAAAGTCCGGCGCAACCTGTTCGGCGACGCCATGACACCCTCGGCGAGGGTCTCGGTCGAGCAGAAGCACGCGCGCCTCGGCACCGAGGCCAAAGAGGCGATGCGACGCGAGCTGGACCTCTTCAAGGGGCGCTTCTTCCACTCGACGGTGCAGCGAGTGCACCAACACCTGATCGGTCGGTACGCCGACGCCGCGGTCGACCGCATGCGCCGGCTCGTGACGGAGCGTGAGTCGATTCTCGGCGACGAGCTCGACAGAGCGGTCGCGTCGCTGATGGAGCACAGGCGGCTCTTGGCCCACCTCTCGTCGCTGCGCACTCTGGCGGCGCGTACCCAGGCGGGTGTCGACGAGCTGCAGGAGCGTTATGCACGCACCAAGCCCGACGAGCTGATCGAGCTCGCGCCCGAGGGGACGATCCCGACCCCGATGATCCGCCCCGCGCCTCCGCTGGGCGATCTGCGCGACGTGGAGCTCGCGCCCGTGGCGCGGGGAGAAGAGCGGCCGACGCTGCCCGAGATCCGCGATGGCGGCTCAGTGGTGTACCCCGGCAACGTTCACGACGAAGCCTTCGCTGAGTGAACGAGGCGACCGGTCCTCCGCCACGACCTGCCCACCGCCCAGCGGTGGGCAGGTTCATTTCCGGGCTGGCGCGGCGCCCTGGCCTCGCCGCGCTGGCGCTCGGGGCGGTCGCTGTGCTGGCCACATTCGGCCTCCTCCGGCGTCCGCCCGCGACACACTTCAACGAAGGGCCGACGTGGCGCGCGGCGCGCGTGGTCGAAGAGCAGTTCGGGATCAACTTCGTCGTCGGTCTGCTCGTCGTGTTCGGGCCGGCGTTGGAGCCCGAGCACGAGGCGCCGTTGCGCGCGCTCGAGGCGGCAGTCGAGGCTGAGCCCTGGTGCGCGAACCTCGTTTGCCCGTGGGACCTCCCCGGCTTGCAGCGCGCGACGCTCGCGGAGTGCGCCGCCAGCCCCTTGGTGCGCGCGACGCTGGTCGGTTCGGACGGGCGGGGCTTGCTGCTGCCGGTGCTGTACCAACCGGGCAGCGATGCCGCGTTCACTCACCCCAGCGGGGACGGCGCGCGGTTCGCAGAGCTCGTCGAGCTCGCGCAACGCGCGCTCGACAGCGCGCGCGTCGCAGAGCTTGAACGCGCTTCGACCTCCGGCACGCAGGCTCTGGGCCAGGAGAGCCGCCAGACGGCCCAACTCGAGGTCGGCTTCACGGGAGCCTGGCCGCTGATGGAGGCCCAGGCCAGCGCGTTCCAACGCGAACGCCTGCGGTTCCAGCTCTTCGGCGCAGCGCTCGGCTTCTTGATCGCGTGCCTCGCGTTCCGCGACGTGCGCGCGACGCTGCTCGCGGGTCTGCCGCCCGTGTTCGGAGTCGCGCTCGCGATCGGGACGACCCGCGCGCTCGGTTTCGGCGCGGCAGGCTTCACGTCGATCGTGCTGCCGCTCCTCGTGTTGACGATCGGCTTCACCGACTCGCTGCACATCGTCGTGGCCGCGGCGCGCGAGCGGAGACGCAATTACGTGTCCGGCGCCGAGGCCGCCGCGCGCGCCCTCTCCGAGCTCGCTTGGCCGTGCGCTTTGACGTCTTTGACCACCGCGATCGGATTCGCATCGCTGGCGCTCACCGGCAGCCGCGCGATCGGCGAGTTCGGGCTCTCTTGCGCGGTCGCCACGCTCGTGACATTCGTCACCGTGACGCTGTCGATCCCGTTGCTCGCGCGCACCCCGCTCGGGTCGGCGCTCGAGCGTGTGCGCCCGCCGAGTTTCGACACGCACGAGTCGACGTCGCTCGATCGGGCGAGCCCGGATGACGACGGACGCGGACTGCCTCGGAGGAGTCGACGCGTCGGCCCCATCGTGCCATTCATCGACAGCGTCGTTCGTGCGACCTTGCGCATGCCGCGCGCGGTCGCCGCTGTCGCCCTCCTCGTGACGCTCGCGCTCGGGTACGTGACGAGCAACCTCGCGATCGACCGCTACGCGTCGGCGGACCTCGCGCAGTCAAGCGACGCTGCGCGCACCCTCGCGCGTGTCGACCGCGAGCTCGGTGGCATGTTCCAGATCGGCGTGCGCCTCGATTGGGACGCGGCGACGGGCCCGCAGTCGGGCGAGGCGTCGGGCCCGAGCGGCCCCGAGATTCTGGCGGTGAGTCGCCAGGTGCGCGCGCTCCTCGCGGGCACACCACATGTGACCCCGACCCTTGGACCCGACCTCGTCGCCGATTCCATCATCACGGCGAGCTTCACACCGAGGGGCGCGGCGCGTCGCGACGTGGCAGCGATCGATGATCCCGACCGTCGCCCGCTCGACTCGCTCGTGTGGCTCGCGCTGCGCGCCGCGCCGCGCGCCTGGCTCAGCTCGACGATCGACCTCGGCGCGCGCCGCGCGCTCGTCCACGCGCGCCACCCGGATCGCGGCAGCGCGACGCTCGTCCCACAGTTCGAGCGCCTGCGCCGCGAGCTCGGCGCCCTCGAACGCCCGGGCCTGCGGTTGACCCTCGTCGGCACGCAGCTCGCGTACCTCGAGACGGTGTCCGACGTCGCGCGCGACCTCGCGCAGAGCCTTGTTTGGGCCGCCGTGCTGATCCTCGGCACACTAGCCTTGGCATTTCGCTCGTGGCGCATCGGACTCGCGGCGTGTGTGCCGAACCTCTTGCCGATCGCGGCCTCGGCTGCAGGCCTCGCGGTGATCGGGCGCGGCGTCGACATCTCGACCCTCACGGCGCTGACGCTCTCCCTCGGCATCGCGACCGACGACACGATCCATGTGCTCGCGCGTTGGCGCAGTGGGCGCGAGGCGGGCCTTATGCCCGAGGTCGCGGCGCACCGCGCAGTGATGCACACGCTGCCCGCGCTCGCGTTGACCACGTTGACGCTCGGCGCGGCGTTCTTGCAGCTCTTGACGTCGGATCTACCGACGATCCGCGACTTCGGCCTGCTCGCAGCGACGACGCTCGGCGTCGCGTTCCTGGCTGACGTGTGGCTGTTGCCGGCGTTCCTCGTGTTGACTGCGAGGAGGAGCGGTCGAGGCTGAGCGGCGATTGGCGCAGCGCCGTCGTCGCAAGGACTGGTGGTTGCCGAATCGGCG